>Ga0070717_10002593_pt1 | contig 12760 bp, 11 predicted proteins | sample LARL113metaG_FD_71366 | JGI IMG/M metagenome (GOLD analysis project Ga0070717, IMG submission 71366) | Corn, switchgrass and miscanthus rhizosphere microbial communities from Kellogg Biological Station, Michigan, USA - LAR L11-3 metaG | ecosystem: Host-associated > Plants > Roots > Rhizosphere ... | reverse complement strand
AAGGTGTTTTATACGTCGCTTCGACCAGATTTCTATACGCGACGCCTGGATACCGACGAGGAAGGGGAGTAAATGAAATGGACGTGGTTGTAACGGTTCCGCGCAAATTTGGTCTGACGAACTGGATTGCGGAAGGCGATCCAGCTGGCGAAGCCTGGAGCGGAAAAGAATGGCATTTTTACTTGTTTACGTGTCCGCGCATCGAACCAGGCGAACGCGTGTATGTTGTCTATAATGGCGCGCTGCGCGGTTATGCGCCATTGGTCCGCGTCGATTGGTTTGGTAACGGAAAGCAGCGCTATTATGGTCTGGTTCGACACGGCGACGCGGTCGCTGTTTCCATTGACACCTATATCCCAGGCTTTCGCGGCTTCAAATACCGCTGGTGGAACCGCGACCAGGAACAACCGTTTCCAGATTGGCGCGATCCTGGCGCAGCGCTGTTTGACCGTGACGAGCTGCGCAAGTGGTTGAAAGGGGAGTATGCGACGTGATTGAAATGGTTGGCTCGTCGCCGCGCTGTTTTTATTGCAATGCGCGAACACAAAACAGGTGTCCGCGCTGCAATGACCTGGTGTGTTTCCTATGCGCCAAGATTGTATGTCCGTTATGTCTTCGCGCAGCTCAAATGGATTACGAGCGCTGGTTACGGAAAATGTATCCAGCGCTCGCGCAGGTCTATTACGACGAAGCTGGACCAGCTGGAAAGCCTGGTACAAGCGCTCCAACCGCTGCATGTGGAAACGTGTCTTGTGGATCTGGAACGGATAACCAATTGACTGGACCAGGCGCATTGGTTATCGGTAATACTGGAACAGGATTTACGACCGTCGAATTGGAAGCGCCAACGTTGCCAGATGTGGTTGCAGCTGGAGCTTGAAGCAATGCTGGCGCAAGTGGTTGCGATGCTTGCGCCAGCGCCTGGATGCTCTGGTTCAGCGTGCTATGCAGTTGCGCGGTCTGGTCTGGCGATGGCGCTTTCAATGCAGCGCTGAACAGCGGCGAACCAGCAATCGCCGCGAGCGGAACGGCGACAACCGCCAGGTATGCGCCAGCCTGGTCGAACGTGATAACACCTAAAACCAACAACGTGGTCAGACTGGCCAGAACCGCCAGAATAAGAATAAGTCCACCTAGAACCGCCAAATTGTCATTTTTCATGGTAGAATCCTCTCTGAAAGTGAGTAAAACGATGAATGAGCATGTACAAAACGAAGTTCAGAAAGCCATTGCTGGCGAACTTCAGAAAGCATTTCCTGATGTTCCGATTTATACCGGAATGGACGAAAACGAGCGAGACGAACAGTTTCAAGGTTTTGCCAAACTTCTGTTTGACGATAAACATGTTTCAGACCTTACTGAATAACTAGGCTGGCGCGCTCGCGGCTTCGATTTGATGCGCCAGATTATTAATCGTCGCGAGCGTCGTCGTCTGGTTCTTCAGCTGGTCCAGCTGCTTTTGCAAGTCAGCTGCGCGCGCGACCCATTTCGCGACGTTATCGCGCTCCACCTTCAGCTCCAGACCGGTTGGCGCTTCCTGGACGCCAGTTTTCGCGGTATAAATGAGCCATCTATAAAGGAATGGTTGCGTGGTTCCTGGTCCTAGTTCTGGATGCGAGTCCAGCACGCTGGACACGCCATATTCCGCTGCGAGTGGAACGTCCGCTGGATTCCAGGATGGCGTATTTTCGATATGCGCCTTGAAACCCATTCGAACGGGAACCTTGTTTGGACCGTATAGCGTGCTTTTGTCAGCTGACAAGCTCCAGCCATGCTGGAGCAATACATCGATGGTTGACATAGTTGTTGACACTCCCCATTGTCCGAAATCGGCTTTTATTGAGCGGTCGTAATCGACTTCTTGACCGCCCATTATCATACTGTTTTGATATTGCTGGATATGCGCGCGCGGTTCCCATTGTCCATAGCTCCAGGCGTAGGTTTGCCATCCCCACGAAATCGCGCCAACGTCGAACAAGTATTTCAAGACTTTATAGGAACCATACGCGCCTGTTCGCGCTAAACCAATAACGCTGGCGACGCCATGAAAGTAGTCCAGAGCTTGCGTACCATCCACATCAACATCGACGCTGAAGTAAATTGGTCGGTTGCCTGGTCCACCGCAATTTGCGTGCTGGCCAGTCGCGATTTGCGCATCCTGGACGCCGCTACTGAAGCTTTCCAGCGCGCGGTTGGCGTACCATTCGTAATTCGATACGATGGATAGACCAGCCTGGTTCAACGAGCGCGCTTCCGCTGGCGTCAAGAGTTTGACCGCGGTTAAGCTGTTTACATAGGAAAGGTAACGACAAACAAAGCTAACACCAGCGCTTTTCATATCCGCGATTGGCGGAATGTGTATACAATCAATTCCAAAGGCCATGTTATACGTATCCTCCAGAAACGAGCGCCATAATTCCAACTCTATTTGCAACATCTTGAACAACTCCAGCGAGCGAAGCCGGTAACACGGTAAATGTAGATGCATTGCTTCGCTTGAATGGTCCAAGTCCAATCGCTGCGCCGCCAGCTTTATAAACAGTATCAGCAACCGTGTCAAGCCAAGCCAGCCAGTATTGACCAGGATTTAGCGGAAGGTTGGCTAGAAGGTTCTGGCTAAAAAGACCAGTCGCCGCTGCAATCGCGCCAGTATGTCCTAACAAATTAGCCATCGCGCTATCATAGATACCCATGTCTACCTGGCCGGTTGGTGCGCCGCTAAACGCGCAACGCATACCGGTAATTGTGACTGGTGTATAAATCGTGACAGGCGCAAGATAGATAATTCCAGCGGTCAGCGCTGCAAAACTTCCAGCACTAATATCTGACTCGTCAGGCGCGAGCGCTTGCGGCACTGGCGCGCTTGGCGCTGGATTGGTTGCGATAATATTACCAGATCCATCGCTGGTAACACTGGACGCAGCTCCAGGCGCTGAACTGGTTGAAAATGGTTGTGGCATAATTTACGACCATCCCCCCTGAACAATTCCAATCAAGATTGGTTTTACGGTTCCGTTCGCCAGACCAGTGATGCTGGCCGCGCTCGCTGGTAACGGTCCAGCGTTGGTTCCGGTCATGATAACCGCGTTGTTACCGCTCGCTGATTGCTTATTAAACGTGTCGGTCGCGTTGTCGATCCAGAGCGCGAGCCAGTAACGGCCAGGCTGGAGCGTTATAGGACCGCCAATCAGCGCTGGCGTTAAGGTCGTCGCGGTCGTCGCCAGCGCGACGTTCGACGACGCTGCATGAGCAAGCAGGTTGCCAGGCGCGCCATTTGCGCCGCTGGCGTCGTATACACCAACGTCATAATGACCGGTTCCGCCAACGGTCGCAAAACGAATGCGAACGCCAGTCAGTACAACTGGAGCGGTCAGCTCCACGCCAACGAGGTAAATCGTATTTATCGCTCCAGCTGCGCTGGCGGTTTGCGCGATTTCGCCATCGTATAACGCCAATGGCGCTGGACTGGCTGGCGCTGGATTGGTTGCGATGATATTACCGGAACCGTCAGCGGTGACGCTGGACGAAGCGCCTGGCGCGCTGCTCGTCGAAAATGGTTGTGGCATGATTGATTATTCCTTTCTAGCGACCAGCTATAAGGTGAAACAGGTAAATACCAGCCTGGCTTAACAAACCGGTCGCGACCAGGATCGCTGACCATTTAAAAACGCGAACGGAATTCCTGATAAACATGACCGCTGGTTTAATTTCTTTCAAGATGTTCGCGTTATCGATCGCCGTTTTTTCATATGTCGTCATACGCTCCTTCATTTCTACTATGCCAGAGGTTAATACATCGATGCTTTTCGCTTGTTCCTGAATGTCGGTTCGCATTTTCAAAAAGTCATTGATGCCAAGTCCAAGCCGCTTGATTTCCGCGCGCGACTTTAGCATTTCTTCGATATCCAGGTCAGCTTTCAGTTGTGTAATCGTATCCGCCAGGTGTTGAACGTCGGTTTTGCGCTCGTCGCGATTGAACACAATTTCGTTGCGCATGATTTGCAACTGTTCTTGAAGTTCTTTGCGCAGCTTTGAAATTTCACTCCAGATTTGGGTATTTGTTGGCGTGGTCATGATAGATTATTGCTCCTTATTTCGCCGGTAACATCTTATTGAAAAATACACTCCAATCCCCCAATACTGGACCAGTCGTCGCGCTGACTTTAAACCAGTAAAGAACCGTTCCATCCGCCAGTGTTTGCGTCGTGACGTTCAGCGCTGTAATCAGGCAATGCGTGTTGATAATTCCGTGTTCTGGCATGTTGATACCAGCCAGCATTCCAGGTTGCAAGCCAAATTGCGTTGTATCGAATTCAATCGTTATGGCGTTCACGCCAGCGATACCATACTGAATTAAACGCGAGTCCGCGAGCTGCGTCGCTGCAACTTTATTCAAGTTTGGCGCGCTTTCATACGCGGCGATAATTCCTGATGTGCCATCAATCGCCGCCATTTGCGTCTGACCAATGGTTCCAGCATAGATTCCGCTTCCGTTGATGTTGTCGCGTTGCACGCGAACCTGGAATTGACCGACATAATTAAAAACAATCGTGTCTGTTTTTGAGAATGGCGTTTCGCTTGCATCCTGGCTGATAACCGTCGAGCCAACCGTATAATAGAAGTCTTTTCCAGTATCGACGCCTTGTATGCCAACCGTTTTTGTGTTGCCAGACACAATAATCGATGTAATCGACTGGACTGGATACGAAAGCGTCCAGGATCGCGAAAAACCATCGCCAGGCTTCTGTTCGCCGGTAATCGTGATTGTATCGATTCCGCCATCGACGACCATTCTATTCCTATAAAGCATGTCTGGCCGTGAAACCTTTGGATGGTTGGCGGATTTGATGTTTCCGGTTACTCCAGAAAACAGGTAAAAAGGCGCTGGTCGCGCCTGGCGCTGCATGAAATAAAATTGCTTGTTGCCATCGGTCGCATTGTTGCCAATCCACCAGATGAAACCATTGGATTTGTTCGCCAGGTCGTCTAGTCCAGCGGCGACCGTTGCGATTTGCTGGCCAATAGGCGTCGCATACGCGGTTGACGCAATCAAAGCGCCTTGTTGGATATTGGCGTTATGGACGCTTAACACCTGGTCGAATACTTGCGGTGTTACCGTTGGATCTGTTGTTGTTAAGCGCGCGCGCGTATACAGGTTCTTCGCGGTAACGTCATCTCCATACGGTTGAACGCGCAGCGACAATATCTGAACCTTTGTGCTTGCTCCAGTATTTTGACCAGCGAAGACGCCAGCTTTTCCAGCCGCTGTAACGCTGGCGTCGGTTACTGATTGAATTTGCACGCCATCCATAAACGTTTTGATGGTTGTTCCTTGCACGTCCAACCTAAAACGATGGTAATCGCCGCGCGTGAAACTAATGGCGGTTGTCAGTAAAGTTGTACGCGCTCCAGCGACGATTTTACGCAAAGTGAGCGTGTTTGAACCGGCGACCGCTGCGCTATCCCCAATACTTAAAAAGTACGCGTTGTTACCGTCAACCATGCGCGCGACCAGTCCGCCAGTGTCGCAATAATTGAAGTCAGCTTCAACGAACATATCCGCGAACGTTGTAAAACCAGTATATTGCAGCGTGCCAAACTGATTGCCCAATGGTTGCACGCCAACAAGCTGGCTGTTTGCCGTATCCCATGTCCAGGTCGCGACCGCGCCAGTGTCCATAAAAGTTGAAAGATAATCAGTTTGCGCGCCGGTTCCTGAAATCGTGACGCTATCGAATGTCGATGTGTTCAAGACGCCATTGTTGTGCGAGCATACCGTCAAGCCAACCAGGAATGTACCGGTCAGATTGGCCAGCGTTTGCGTTGAGCCAGTTATGAGTGTCCAGGTAATGCCATCTGGCGATGTGTACGCGCTCCAACTGGTTCCAGTATTTTGAATTTTGATGTATTCCGGTATCGCTTGCGTCACTGGTGTTATAGCGGACGCGCTTCCGCCAGCGGTCAAACGATATTCCACATTGACCGTTCCACCTGGCTTAAAAAAACAATGATAGAACACAGAACCAGCGGTCGTATCCTGGCGCGCCATAATACCGGCTTTGGCGTTCGTATCGGTATTTTGTTGTGTTATGACGCGCGTGGTCAAAACAATGTTGCCTGAAACAAGCTGGTAATTGAAATGGAATGCGTCAGCGGTTCCGAAAATGTCCGCGCCAGAACCTTTGATGGTCCAGGTTGGCGTTGCCAGCGCAGCGCTTCCAGCAATACCAACCGCTCCAATGTCCGTATCGGTCCAGTCGGTTATACTCGCGAACACATCAAACCAAGGCGCTGGTTGCTGTTTAATCAGCGCAGCTGGTAATGGCTGGCCAGCGAGCGCGGTTACATCAGTCCAGGTCGTACCGTCTGGCGATGCATCCATACCTAGCGTTGTACCAGCTGGTGTGTTGGCGGTCCAGTACAAGACCGCGGAACCAGCGCGACCGACGTTCGCGAGCGCTAGAACAGGCGAAACGCGGTTTCCACTCGCTGTAACCTGGCTCGTTGCCCAAATCGTTACTGCTTGCAAAACAGGCGTTACCGACGCGTTTGGCGTCATGAACGTGAAACGCAGCTGGACGCTTTTACCGACGACCGATGTTCCTGGTGGAGCGTTGCCAATTTGTCCACCTTGCGCAACCGCTTGCCACGATACGCCAGCGTCGATACTGCTTTCGCAAATCAGCGAACCGCCAATTGGAACGATAGAATTCCAGAAAATGGCGCTTTGACCTATCGTTCCTAGCGCGTTTAGTGAAGTTGCTGGCGATATCCAGGTCGCGCCAGAAAGCGTATTGACCACGCCAAAGCTGCCAAACAAGATTGATTGCGTTGAACCAGAGTTGTTATACAATCTCAAACCAAGGTTGCCAGCGGCTGGATACGTCGCGTCCGTCGCGTTGATGTATTGCACATCATCGATGAATACCTGGTGATTGTTTCCGTTGATAATGATTTTTAGCGTATAGAAGTTGCCAGCGGTCAGCGTCACCGCTGGATTGGCGATAAGTGTCGATGTGGAAGCGCCACCATTGGTCGCGCGATAGAGAATAGGGCCAGCGGTCGTAAGTCCGGCATAATAGGCATATGTGTCATTCCCATTGATCCAACCCGTTGTGCGATACACGATGCCAGCGTTACCAACGGCCAACGCTGGAACCTGGACCAACACTTGCGCGGTAAAGTTCTGAAAACTGTCAGATCCAGCTGGACCATAGCTTAAAAACCTGGCTTTTACATCGGTTCCGGTTCCGGTTGTCAGCTTGCATTGGCGTTTGAAGTTCGTCTTCGCTGGCGATGCCGTACCCCACAGTTGCAAGTTAGCCGTACCATTTGCGCCGTTTGCTCCAAGAAAATTAAAAAACATGCCGGTCAGCGTCACATTACCGTTAGGCGTGCCAGGAATAGAGTCATCTGGAACATAGGCCCAGTTGAGCGTGTTGGCATTGGTTCCAGTGTTGAAGTTGGCGGTCGTGTCGAAGCTCGTCAGCGAGTTGACCGTTCCAGCAATATATGCGGTCGTTATATTCGTGGTCAGCGCTGAAATCGCTGGCGTGATTTCTGGCGTGGTTCCGGTTATGGCGAACTGGATTTGAGTATACAGATTTCGGCCAGCGATATTAAAACCAGGTTCCAAATCAGGAATTGGCGCATTATAAAGAGCTGGTTGAAACGTCACCTGGCTGTCAATCGACGTTAAAATAGTGATACTTGTTCCAGCTGGCGCAAGTGGAGCGCTGGAACCAGCAACCTGACTTGCTGGCGTCACACCTGACGGAATAAACGAAGTCCAGGTAACGAACGACGAATTGACGACTTTGGCCGCGTCGATGCTAATAGCTGGCGAAATACGGTTTCCAGTCTGGTCATAAGCCGTTACTTGCTGGATCTGAACGTTAGAATAGCCATTATTACTGACCTGAACGTTCTGGTTCAGCGTCGCGTTTTGTGGATCATACGGATGTGTTGTTGAGTCGTAAAACGTGGTAAGTACAGTCACGCCGCCAACATCAACATATCTGATGTTGCGAAAATACGCCTGGTAATTGCCAACATTGTCGCTTTCAAAACTTAGTTGAACGAAGCCAATGGTTTTACCAGCCAGCGCTGAAACGTCAATGGTACGATGATACCATTGGTCATTCGCGAAACCCGAAAGGTCCGCGCTAGGATGCGCTTTAATGCCATATTGATCGACAATACCTTGCGAATTGAAATCGCGCAGCGTGGTTCCATCAGTACACACAAAATCAACCGCTGCTTGTTGCGCAGCGCTGGTTGACGAGATCCACACATCATATTGAAATGTCTGGCCGCTCACGATGGCTTGCGAACCGCTCCAGATTTTCCAGTACAGAAACGCATTGTTTCCGCTGATTGCACATGTTCCGTTCAACTTTATGACGTTGTACGCGTGTAGGTTGAGCTGGTTGTTGCGCGCGTCAACGTTCGCCAGTGTTCCAGCGGCGAATTCAGCGGTCGTGTTGTCGGTCCAGCTGACATTCGTTCCAGCTGGCGGAAGCTCCAGGTCGCCATCTCCTATATTACTTGTCGCACTAACGCCGGTCAGCGTGCCAGTTGACCAATCGGTTTGTGTTGTGGTCCTTCGAAACGCATAGCCAGCAACGACGCCTTCGCCAGCGAGGTAACGCGACAACATTTCGGTCGCGACGTCGCCAGCTTGCATGTTTTGCCAATCTTTATCGACCAGCACTTTGTCCGCGAGGTAATGATTATCCTTGACGGTTGCAGCGGTAATGATGGTTGCATTGGGGATTAATTTATCTTCGTCTGGCTTATCGATGTAACCGGCGAATTGTAAACCGAAAACACTATCGGTTACGGTGACTGGCTGGTTGTTTACGTAGTGCTGGAGTCCGGTATCATCTTTTACGCTGAATTGACAGGTGGAGCGCTGGCCAATCGCTGGCGACATCTGAAACGACGTTTCTTCGATGTTGACGCTATTTCCGCCAATGGTCGCTGAAAGTATACCCATTACTTGCGTACTCCTAGCTTCAACCGCACTTCGTTTACGACCGCTGGCATAACGCCTTGCGCGATTTGGCGCGAGTCCATATACACATGTACGTGAATAACGCCGCCAGCTCCAGCTGGACCGCCAGAACTGGCGCGCGCAACTGGAACCACTTGTTCGCCTTGATGGACAATTGCAAGTCCGGTCGATTCGATGTATCCGCCTTTTGCCAGATAGGGAATTTGGGGAATGTTCGGGTGAATGTGGACTGGACCAATATCGATTCCGATAGAATCGATACCGCCAATAAAACCATTGATTAACCCGATAATAAAGTTGATTGCGCTCCGGATTGCGCCAACGATGCCATCCCAAACGCCGTGGACCAGCGAGCCAAGTCCAGAAAATGCGTCGCCTATGCCTGAAACGATACCATGGATAAACGAGCCAAATTGAGAAAACGCAGCGCCAGCGAGCGAAAACGCCAGTCGCCAGGCGTATAACCATAATTGAATGCGGTCGCCAAGTCCAGAGAAGAAACTACCAATGGCGCTTGTCACCGTATGCGCAACGCCGCCAAGCCAGCTGAACCGGTCGCCAATCCAACCGCTGACAGTACGCCATAAATCGCTAAACCATTTTGTGATATCCGCCCAATGCTTCACCGCTTGAATAATGCCAAATACGACCGCGGCGACAATTGCGCCTATAAGCAGAATAGGCCAGGTTGCAGCTATGGTCGCCGCCGCCGCCGCCCATGCAGCGGTCGCCCATGCAATAAACGCGCTGACCAGAAGAATCGAGATAACCACGCCAACGCCAACCAGAACAGCTTTCAAGCCATCCATCGCGATTTCATTTTGCTGGAAAAACTTGACGACGTTTTGACCAATTTCAATCAATTTCGCAAACGCTGGAATAACATACGTTTGCAAGATAGTACCGATTTGTCCTAATGCTACGCCAACCTTTGTTCCCATTTGTGTAGCGAAATCCTGGAATGCTTTTGAGCTGACCAGGTTGCCAAGCTTCGTCAATCCATCCTTCGCAGCCACAAACAACGGTCCAGTAAAGGCGCGCATCGCCGCGCCAACATTGTCTTGAAGCGTCGAAAACAAGCCGTTGAACGTGGTCGCTTGCGCGGCCATTCCGCCGCCAAACATCTTTTCCATGCCTTTTGTAAGGAATTTAATGGATTGGTCCGCTGGCAACAATCCCTTCTGGCTCAAATTCTGGACTTCTGACACCGAAAGGTGCATAGCGTCCGCGAGCATTTTCCACGCTGGTATCCCCTGGCTCGTCAGCTGGAGCATATCACCAGCGTTAACCTTGCCAGCGGCTTTCATCTGACCAAACACGGTAACAACCTGGTCGATTTCAACGGTCGACTTCCCCATAGCGCTCATGGCGTCGCCTATGGCGGTCAGGTCCGGTATGGCTTCTTTCGCGCTGAAACCAAACGCCAGCATATGTTCAGCGTCGGTTGCCAACTCTGGAAATTCGAACGGCGTTACAGCGGCGAATTGCTGGAGCTGCTTTAAGAACGCTTGCGTCTTTTGACCTTTGCCAAGCAAGGTTTCGAAACCAACCGTCGTTTGTTCCATTGACGCATTTGGACCAATCAGCGCCTGGCCAAGCCCTATAGCGCCTTGCGCAACCGCCTTCAAGCCAAACACAGTCATACCAAGCTGTGAACCGAAAGACAACAATTTACCAGCCATGCTTTCAACATGTACGCCAAATTCGCCGCTTGCGCCTGCAGCGGCGTTTGGTAATTCGCGTGTTTTGTTGATTGCCTGGTCCACGCCAGCGGCCAATCTGGATATGTCCGCGTCGTATTCGACCATCATTTCAGCGAGTGACATTTACATGGTTCCTAACGTGGTATATTCGCCATCGTCGCCGGTTTCGTTTTCAGCTTGCTTTTGCGCGTCTTTTTGTTCTTGCGCGCGCAGCTCGTATAGCGCGCGTAATTCTGTTAGTTCGCTGGAGCTAAGACTACGTAAGAGTCTACGACTTGAGATGTGCCATCGGTCGCTAAGTTCGACGACGAAGCGCCGTTCGCCATCGGCTTCAAGTCGTCTTTTTTTTCCTGAACATCTTCAGGCGTCAAGCCAGACAATTTCGCGCTGGCGGTCGCTGCAATCTCCAGCGCAGCGCCGCTTTTCTGGTTGATAGCATTGACCAGGATCGCATTCGGAAAAATCAGATTACCGCCAGTGTAGGTTTGCGTTGCTTCGTTCCAGATGGCTTTGCGCAACGTCTTCTGGACCAGCAATGGATACAACTTTTGCATGTTGGTTTTGCCCTTTGGCTTGCCATCTGGACCAGTCACAATATCCACGCATTGGTTCAACAAGTCGCTGCGCTCGTCGCCTGGAAGCTCGCGGACCACAAAACGTGCATTCCAATTCGGTATCACAACCACTTCTTCGCGCAGGTCTGGCAAGCCAAGAATGTATTGCTGGATCTGTTCTTCGCTCATTGCGTCCGTATTGAGCAAGCCATCATTCACATTGGGATTAGTCATAAAAAGGTTTGTCCTTTCAGCGCTTATTTTATAAGCTAATTGTATGCAAACTGGCCGCTGACCGTGAACGACACGTCTTCTTCGTTCGACGCCGCCAGGATGTTTTTAACGGAATCGCCTTTCATGTATCCATAACCTTCATAGCGTTTACTGTTTGGCAAGACGCAAGAAACGCCAACGAACGAGCCAACCTGGATTAACGCCATAATAGAGTTGTCAGCGTGCCATTGCTTGAACGTGAAGTTACTATCGAATTGACCAACCGGAAGGTACGTTTTTGAGCGAACCGCTGTATTACCAGTGAACGCGGTTACATCTTGCATTGGCCGCTGGCTGTTTACCGTGTAATCGGTCGCTTGTGAAAGCGTCGCGTATGGAAAGTAATTTCCGGTCTGGACGCGAACTTGTGTTGATGCGCCATTGGCAACCGCGAAGGTAACATGCGCGCCAACATAGGTTAATGTGTACGAAGGCGCTGCGCTCCAGGTTACGCCGCCATCGGTCGAAATCTGGACCACGACCGCGACGTTAGGATCGAGAAAGCGCTGGATCGCCGCGTAAGGCATTTGATAGTTAATGTGGTCGCCAGCGTCCGTTAAGACAACCGGCGACGCGATGGCGACGCTAGGCTGGCTTGTCAGCAACAAGGAAGCCGCGTAACCAGCGGTTGGAGCTGAAGGCATATGTCACCTTTATTCTAGGTATAAGAATAGGAACCAGTCACCTGGAGCGAGAAATCAGATTCCGCTGGTCCGTTGACTGGATCGTGAACTTTCAGCGTTTTGACATACGCGGTTCCATCATAATGGTTGGTTCCGTTTGGACTGAAAGAAAAGTATAAAAGCGTTCCAGCCAGGTATGCGCTCCACAAAACGCCTTGTACCGCATCGTTCGTCTGGTCCCAGTTCGCCTTAAAGTTCAACATCGCGTCAATCAATCCTGGAATATACGCTTTATAGCGCGCTCCCATAATGCTAACATCGTACATATCGCTATTGAACGGTATGTCGCCGTCTTTATACTGGACCACAGCGGTTGTTGGCGTTGGCGTGGTCGCAATTTTCAGAAATCCAGAAAAACCAGCAACTGGAGCTGAAGGCATTGTCGTTTATCCCCCTTGTGTTAAAATTCTGTATCTATACGCTGCATGGCGCGTAATGCCATCAGCTTCAGGCGTTGGAATCGGTAATGAGTCGTTAAACCAGGTTCCAACAAAGTTGAATGGCGCAGCCAGCGTCAATGATTTTTTATTT
>Ga0070717_10002592_pt1 | contig 12763 bp, 12 predicted proteins | sample LARL113metaG_FD_71366 | JGI IMG/M metagenome (GOLD analysis project Ga0070717, IMG submission 71366) | Corn, switchgrass and miscanthus rhizosphere microbial communities from Kellogg Biological Station, Michigan, USA - LAR L11-3 metaG | ecosystem: Host-associated > Plants > Roots > Rhizosphere ... | reverse complement strand
CGAACGCGATTTGAAGGTAGAGGCGGCGCCGCCGGGGGTCCAGCGTCCACGGCACGGCGGCCGCTCCGGGCAGAGGGAGTGGTGTGGGCGGGCTACCCTCTGGCGAGGGCCCCGACGGGCGGGCAGCAGGCAAGGTACGCAGCAGTATGCAGGAGCGTTCCGGCGCTCAGCCTTGGTTAGCTAGGCCCGGGATCACTCGGCCTGGGTGGGAACGCCGGCGGCCAGCAGAGTGGCCTCCTCGTAGGCCCGGCCGTGGAGGGGATTCGAGATCCGCCGCCCAGCCGCGAGCGCGAACATGCCGAGGAGGATCAACCCAATGGCCAGGACTCCGTAGGCGACCAGGGGCCCTAGATCCCGGCCAAATTGCGCGGTGATAAATCCGCCAACCGCGCTCCCGGCCACGCTTGCGGTTTGGACCAAGGTGAATCGGGAGGCCATGATGGTTCCACGGTTGGAGGAGTCTGCTACTTCAAGCAGGGCGGTCTGGTTCGCCACCTGGTAAATCGGATTCCCAAGTGATGCGGCAAATATGGCTAGCGCAATAACGTAGATATTGGGCGCTAAGGCAATCAGTAGCGAAAAGAGCCCGGTTAATAGCAGACCCACGCCGGCGGTTCGCATCGACCCGATTGACTGCGAGCGACTGATAAGGAGAGAGCCGGCGAAGATCCCGATTGATAGGACAACCTCGAGGGCCGAATAGGTCTGTCCCCCAGCGGCCGGCTCCAGCCGGTACGCGAGCGCCAGGAGCGCCGGAAAGCTCATCGTCAAGAAGAAGGCCGCTAGAGTCCCCATCACTAGATGCGGCCGTGCACCGCCTACGGCCCACGCCCGCCTAAATGCGCCAGTGATTCGAATGGCGGAGATGCCGCCACCGAGGTTTGCGATACCCGCTATCAGCAGCCCGGCGATTGCAAAGGTCGCTCCGTCAACTACGAACAGCATGCTGGTCGGCTGGCCGATACCCAAGAACTGTGCAATGCCAAGACCCACGCCCGCCAGCCCGAACCCGATTGCACCCGCCCCGGTCATGACCGCAGCAACCATTGCATTGGCCTTACCAATCTGGCCTGCAGCCACTAGCCCCGGTACCGCGGCCTGCCGAGCAGGTTGCACGATCGCATTGATCGCAGCTAGCGAAAACAGAATGGGAACGATTAGCCACCATGTCCGCGATAACAATGGAGTCGAAAACAGCAGACCGGCCCGGATTAGCTCAAGCGTGACAATGAGTCGACGACGGGCAAACCGATCCGCCAAGCCCCCGAGGGCGCCACCCATGATGACGGTCCCAAGTGCTTGGGCTATAAAAGCCGTCGCCACGGCTCTCGGATCACGGCTGGCTGCATAGATCGTGACGAGGGCCGCAACCTGAGTCAGGGGATCGCCCAACGCTGATATGCCGATTGCGGCGAGGAGTTTCGCGAATTGCGGATTGGAACGCAGAACACGAAGAGTTGTGAAGCGCCGCGGTACCTCAGGCCGCTCCGGCAGATCCAACGGCTCTATTCCGTGCAATGACCGCAGCGCGTCGACGACGTTAGGGTCGTACCAATGGCCTGCGCGGCGACTTATGTCCTCAACCCCCTCGACCGGAGTCATAAGCGAACGTCTATACAGGCGAGCCCCCGTGATCGTGTCAAACGAGTCGGCGACAGCCAGAATGCGAGCTCCGAATGGGATCACATCACCCTTAAGGCCGGCTGGATAGCCGCTGCCGTCCCAGCGTTCATGATGGTGGCGAATTAGTGGCGCAACCTGCGCCAGGGCTGAATGCTGAGCGATCATGTCGGCGCCGATATCGGGATGGCGGCGCATTATGTCCCACTCGTCATCACTCAGAGGTCCTGGTTTGTTCAAAATGTCATCCCTGACGCCGATTTTGCCGAGGTCATGAAGCGATCCGGCCGTGCGAAGCTGTTCACATTCACGGTTGCCCAGATCAAGATGCTCCCCAAGCCGCCCAGCTAATTCAGCGACGCGTATCGAGTGAGACTCTGTATATCGGTCGCGCGCATCGAGCGCTTGCGCCGCAAGCTCCAGTGTCTGGTCCTTGAGCTCCGTCTGACGTTGAGCATCGGCAACGTTTCCTCGCACCGCGAGAAGAAAGCCGAACAAGCCAGGGGCCATCAGGTATCCCACGTAATGAGGAGCGTTGAGCAGTAGAAGCACGATGCCGCCGGAAAAACCCAAAATGACTGTAGAGGTGAGTGTCGAGAAGCCCGCCACGTTCTGGGCGAGTGTCACCCAAAAGGAGCTCTTGTAGGCGAATGAGACAGCGCGAGCTGCCATCAGATAGTTAAGCGCTACCTCTGCGAAGACATAAACGACGGTCTGGACAGGCAGCCTCCATGCTTGGCCAGGCGCAATCATCGATACGAGCAAAGACGGCGCCATGTGAGCGACACCCAGCATCGCGCGGTTGAACAGCATCGCCCACCACGTTGTCCCGTTGCCCGGGACTCTCCCGTCGAACGTTGCCAGCCAGGCTATGAGACCTACCCCGGCACCCGGTGCATAAAGCCCCGATGCCACGAGTAAGGGGTCAGCAACCGCCTGGACTCCATTTCGCCACCGTATTGGTAGCAAGAAGGCAATCTGACTGCCGACTGCGAGGTATAGCAGCGTAGGCAAGTTACCGATTGTCAGGGGGTGAACGAGCCATCCAATTGCCAGGAGCCCAAGGCTCAGGGCGATGAGCCCGACTACATAGACTCTAGCTGGCCACGAGAGCTCTCGGAAGTGCGGCAACGCTGGCATTCTAGCCTTGGTAGGAGCGCCCTCTACCCGGTCAACAAAAGGAAGCCCGCCGGCTCGTCCGGCGGGCTGACGATTCTGAGTTGGTGGAGGCTAGAAGACCCTCAGATTAGCCACTGGCCAACAACCCGCTGGCTGCCATTGCGCAAGAATCGCTTCCAAATGCGCGCCATGACGATCTATCCTCCCCCTACGTTTTGAAATTTCGGTGCTGGTCTGTTCCAAGTCACGGTGGTAAGTAGGAGTGTCGACCAGAGCGAGCCATTTAGGAATCGTCAATTCCAATGACTAAGCACCATCGAAATTGATGAGGTTGACCAGGGGTTCGGCTAACCGCTAGAGATCGGCGAGCGTGATGAGACCCAATTTCAGAGCCGTGCTAACCGCCTCTCCGCGATTGCCTGCGCCCAGCTTGCGGAATATGTTCCTCAGATGTGTTTCTACGGACGGGACCGCCAAGCCGGTCTCTTGGGCCAGCTTCTTACTCGTGAAGCCCTTTGCCGCGCCTCGCAGAATCTGCATCTCGCGGGAAGTGAGAGAAACCCTCGCCATGGTCGACAAGGGGGTTCTTGCGGCGACGCGACGTAAGACCTCCGGAATCATCTTTCGAGGTACTGGGCTCTCACTACGCACCGCTGCCGACAAGGCCCTGTGCAACTCGGATGGCCCAGCATCCTTCAGGATGTAACCGGAGCAGCCCGCCTGCATCATTCTGAGTAAGTCATCGCTGGCCTCAGATACGGTCCATGCAATAATCCTGAGCCCGGGGTGTTTCGCGAGCATGGCTTTAGTGACAGTAGCCCCGTCCATGCCTGGCATATGTACATCCATTAGGACCACGTCTGGCTTGAGGGCCGCGAGCCTCTGGATAGCTTCCTCACCCGATGACGCCTCGCCGCACATCCTGAATCCCTTTGCGGACGCAAGCAGCGTCCGCGCCGCCGCACGCGGCACCACGCTGTCGTCGACCACGAGGACTCGAAGCGCATGACCACCCGGTGGCAGATCAGTTGGGATGCGGGTAGCTTACCAAGGTGAAATTGAGTCGGCGAGGCGGATCGTATGCGTATGTAGGCTTCCTTGGTCTGGTGGTTGTGGCCCTCAACTTGGCCCAATTTGGCTACACCGCCGAACATCCCGACGCACTTCTCACGGTGCTATACCTGGCCGTTATTACGGCAGCCATGAATTTTCCGGAAGTACGTATGGATCGTGGAACGCTGACGCTGAGCGGGGTGGTCAGCGGCGCGGCTGTAATTCTGCTGAACCCGCTTGATGCAACGGTTGTTGGGCTTGCAACGGCTGTCCCTTTCTTCCGCCGTGGGACCTGGCCGTTGCTGGGCAACGCTGTTATCTATTCAACGGCGTATTGCACAGCCGCGGTCGTGTCTGCCCATCTGCGGGCGGGATCGCAATTCTCTCTGGGTCCTCGCGTAGTCACCGTTTTAGTTCTCACAGTCGCAAACGTCGCCATGGTCGCGAGCGCATTGTCTGTTCGAAATCACGAATCCATCGCCCACGTAATGCGGCAGAATCTCAGCGCATCCTTCTACCTCGCGTTCGTATACTTCGGGCTAGCCTCTCTGCTCATCAGTTACGTTCTCGATGGATCGCTGCGCGGATACTTACTGGCGACCATTGTTTGTGTGCTCGCTCTCGCCCTCACTGACACCATCGCTGGCCGGCGGGTTAGGAGAGTCCTCGAGTCTGAGCTCTCTGACGCCGACCGCCACCTCTTCCACAGCCGCGCCGTCGAGGGCGTCGTGCACAACCTCCTCAACCACATGGCCACCGCGCATGCCTACCTCAAGGAGATCGATCCTCGCAAGCTCGACGACGTCGATCGCGAGAGCTTGATAACCGCAACCGAAGCGGCTGATGACGCGGTAACGGTCTTGCGCAGCCTTGCCCAAGGCGCCACCCCGAAGGTCAGCTACGCGCCCAATCCCGTTGACCTCAACGAGCTGGTCACCCGCGCGGTCGGCATGGCGCGTCCGAGAGCGCGGTCAAAGGAAGTTCAGCTCGCGGTCAGAGAGTCATCCAGCGACGTGAAAGTCCGAGCCGACCCGCTTCTCATGCGTGAGGTCATGACCAACCTCCTCAACAACGCGATCGAGGCGGCACCGAAAGGCGGCCAGGTGGAGATCTCAACCGGGCGACGCAACAACGGCTGGCCCTATGTCAGCGTCGGCGACAACGGGCCCGGCGTCTCGGATGACCACCGCCACCACCTCTTCGAGCCCCACTTCACGACTAAGGAGGGAGGCACCGGCCTCGGCCTGTTCATGTCCTACGGCATCGTCCGCGAGCACCAGGGAGACCTCAAGTACGAGGGCAACCGCCGCGGCGCTGTCTTCACGGTGACGCTTCCGCCTAACAGCTGACTACGGTTTCGCCACCAGCTTCCGTTCGGTCGCCCACGCCGCGATCTGCGTCCTCGAGTGAAAGCCCAGCTTGCTGCGGATGTTTTCGACGTGACCCTCGACTGTCCGCTGCGCAAGCACCAGCCGCTTTGCCATGTCGCGGTTGCTCATCCCCTGCGCCACCATGACCGCGATTTCCAGCTCGCGCTTGGTGAGGCGCGTGGCAGCTGTCTCTTTCTTGGTCGACTCCTCTGCCACCTTCTGCGCCAGCCTCGCCGCCTCGGCGAAACCGAGCGAGCGCCCCTGCCCGAGCGCCACTGCGGCTGCGTCCGGGCCGAGCGCTCGGCGCGCTTCATCGATCGCTCCTTCGACGCGGTCCTGCCAGATCGGTATGGACCTGGCGCCGGCCAGCTCGCGAATGGCGGCGGCGGCGCCTCCCAGCTCGAGAGCCAGGGTCCACGCCGACGTTGTGGTGGCCAACCTGCACTCGGCTTCCAGGATGAGCGCCAGATTCATCCGGTCGCCCATTTCGACGGACATCTCGAGCCCGATCGCAAAGCGGCCCCGGGCCTCGGCGAACCTGCCGCGCTCGAGCGCGATGATCCCGAGGGCCGCCTCGAGGAACGCGGCCAGCTTGCGGTCGCCAACCTCTTCCGACAGCTGCAGGCTCGCCCTGCCTCGCTCCTCAGCCTCGTCCAGGTCGCCGCTGAAGAATGCGACGAGGCCGAGCACCCACATGGCGCCCGCGACCGACCGCTGATCGCCCGCCCGCCGCCCCACCTGCAGGCTTTCCTCCAGGTGCTTGCGAGCCTCCTCCACCTCTCCGCTGAAGATGCTGACCATGGCCAGGTTGCTGAGTGTCCGAGCCAGCTCCGCGCTGTCTCCCACTCCCTGGAGCTCGTCGCGCGCCGCCTCGAAGAGCGCTCGCGCGCCAACCAGGTCCGACTGCCGGAACGCAAGCCAACCGGCTCCATCCAGGGCCCGTCCGCGCACGACCGGCTCTCCGCTGACCGCCAGCAGAAGCCCCTCCAGGCGCTCGCGCCATTCGCTCACGCGGCCCGCCGAGTCCCAGTAACCGACCAAAGCGACAGCCAGCCGCAGGCCGGCAGGATCGCGACTGGCGCGAAGGAACTCGAGCGCGCTGGTCAGGTTGCTTTGCTCCTCGGCGATGCGTACCTCGGTCGCCGACTCGGCCAGCCGGGCGAAGTGGTCCGCGTGCCGGCGCCACAGAATGTCTGCCTCGCCCGATTCCGCCAGGCGCTCGCGGCCGAACTCGCTGAGCGTTTCGAGCAGCCGGTATCGAAACCGTTCCCCCGTCCCGGTTTCTGGCACGACCAGCGACTTGTCGACCAGGCGCGACAGCAGGTCCATGACCTCGCTCGCGGGCACGCGATCGTCGCAGCAGACCGCCTCGAGGCTGTCCACCGCGAAGTCGCCCGAGAAAACCGAGAGACGCCGGAACAGGAGTGCCTCCTGCTCATCGAGGTGCTGATAGCTCCAATCGACGGCCGCCCTCAGAGTTTGGTGCCGGGGAAGTGCGGTCCGGCTGCCGCCCGTCAACAACCGGAAGCGGTCCTCGAGCCGCTCGAGGATCTGTTGGACGGACATCACCCGAACCCGCGCGGCCGCCAGCTCGATTGCGAGTGGAATCCCGTCCAGGCGCCGGCAGATCTGCTCGACCAGGAGGCCCTGGTCGCGCTCGACGCGGAAGCCGGGAGCGGCCAGGCGGGCCCGATCCACGAACAGCGCGGCGGCATCAGGCGGGGCCAGGGACGGTATTCGCCAGATCGCCTCGCCCGTGACGCGCAGGGCTTCGCGGCTCGTGACCAGCAGCTGCAGGTCGGGGCACCGGCGCAGGAGATGGTCGGCGAGGCCGGCCGTGCTCTCCACCACGTGCTCGCAACCGTCCAGCACCAACAGCGCCCGCCTGCCGCTGAGGTGCGCCGCCAGTGACTCGATGATCGATCCGCCCGGCTCTTCCCGCACCTTGAGCACTGTCGCCACCGCCTCGCCTATGAACGCGGCGTCGTTGACGCGGCTCAGCTCAACGAGCCACACGCCATCGGGGAAGCCGGCCAGCGCCTCGCTCGCCGTGTGCACGGCAAGCCTCGTCTTGCCGCAGCCGGCCGCCCCCGTCAACGACACCAGCCGCGAGCTCGAAACGAGGCCGAGCACGTCTGCCAGCTCGGCGCTCCGGCCGACGAAGCTGGTCAGTTGGGCCGGCAGGTTGTTTGGAACATGCGGCTCGCTCATGCCGCGACCACCGCGTTCGCCTGCGCCACCCGTCCCAGCCACCGGCCGCTGGCGCGCGGCGTGCGGGCCTGGGTGTCGAAGTCCACCTCTATCAGGCCGTATCTGGGCCAGTAACCCAGGACCCACTCGAAGCTGTCGAGGGCGCTCCAGTGCAGGTAGCCGAGGAGGTCCACGCCTTCGGCGAGGCAGGGCTCCAGCGACTTCAACGCCCGTTCGGTGAACTCGATGCGCTCGCCGTCGTCCAGGGTGCAGATCCCGTTCTCGGTCACCATCACCGGCAGTCCCGTCATCTCAGCCGCTCGGCGCACAGTGACCCCAAGCGCTTCCGGCCGGAACTCGAAGCCGATCTGCGTCATTCGGGAACCGGGCGGCGGTCCCACGATCCCATCCGGCCCCACGTGCAGCCGCGTGTAGTTCTGCACGCCCACGAAGTCATCGCCTCGTGTCGCTTCGAGATATACGTCCTCCATGGAGCCGCGAAGCTGGAGCATGTGGGCCCCGTATCCGGGGAGGGCGCCCCACTCGTTCATCGAGATCCCAAGTCCGACGCGGACCCCAGGCGCAGCCCGACGAATGGCCGCCCGAGCCTCATGGTGGGCCGCGATCAGTGTGCGCGCCGCTTGCTCTTTACGCGAGAGATCGCGCAAGCCGGGCGGAAAGAAGCCCAGCTCGTAGCCGAACGCGGCCACGATGTTTGGTTCGTTGATGGTGATTGCGTAGTTGAACGTCCCCCTCAGGTACGCGGACACCGTCTCGGTGAAGCGCGCGAACAGCGTCGCCGTCTTCGCCTCGCACCAGCCACCCGCCCTGGCCACCCAGGCAGGCGTGGTGAAGTGGTGGAAGGTCACGATCGGCTCCAGGCCGCGAGCCCGTGCCGCCTCGCAGACGTGGCGGTAGTGATCTAGGGCGGCCGCCGACACCACGCCTTCCGCGGGTTCGACCCGGCTCCATTCGACTGAGAACCGATAGCTGTTCAGTCCCATCCCGGCCAGGATGTCGAGGTCGGCTGGATACCGGGTCCAGTGGTCGCAGGCACGGCCACTCGGTCCCGCGATCGGACTGTTGGGGTCGTTCTCCCACTCCCACCAGTCGTTCGCGTCGTTGGCGCCCTCGACCTGGTGCGCGGCGGTGCCGGCGCCCCACAGAAAACCGACAGGAAAGCCCATGCGAATTCGAATCCTCAGCGTGCCGCCGCCGGGCGTCAAGGCCCGCTAAACGGATCAGGTAGCCCAGATTCAAAAGTCAGGTACCGAAGCAGGTAGTTGTCCCGATGTCCATCGCCAAGCGCACGCCTAGCCTCCCCTCATCACAGCGATAGAGGAGAGGACGGAATGAACTACTACGCACTGGAAACACAGATGTTCGAAAAACAGCGGGACATGCAGCGCGAGGCCGCAATGCGGCGGCTGGTGGCCGCATCGCGCGAGCGCCCGGAGGGCCGGAGCGACCGCGAGCCGAGGGTTGGCTTCCTCACGGCGATCGCCGGCGTCTTCCGCAGGAAGGTCACCGTCGGAGACGCATCGTGAGGGTCCGCATTCACCGACAGTGGAATGACGGCAAGGTGGAGGCGCTGGCCGGCAGCCGGGCGTTCGGCTGGATGCCGTACAACGAGGTGAAGGAGCTCGCGCCGTATCTGGACGAGACGACCGCGCCTGCGGGCATGACCCTCATCACCGAAGGTCAGCCGAATCACAGCTTCTTCCTGCTGACCGCCGGCATTCTCGAGGCGACGCAGGAAGGCCGGCACAAGGCCTTCCTGCACCCGGGCGAAACCTGCGGAGCGAAGAGCATGAGCACGCGCGAGGTGGCAGCCGAGACAATTCGCACCGTCACGCCGGTGCGGCTCCTCGTCGCGAGCCATGGCCAGTACCGGGCGCTGGCCCACCGCATGGCGGGCGAGGCCGTGCCAACGCCGAAGGTGGCCGGCTACCCTTCCGCCTTTCGCCGGTTGATCGCCGCCCTCAGCTCCTCGAGGTCGACCGGCTTCAGCTGGTAGTCGTACGCGTCGACGCGCTCCCCGAGCTCGTGTGATGCCCGGCTCGTCGCCCCCGTGACGATGATCGGGCGCGCCAGGCGCACCTCGTCGAGGCCGGCTTCGTCAAGGTCCCCGAGCAGGCCGAGGTCGACTACCAGCACCTCCCCTGGCCTCAACCGTCGAAGCGAGCCTCTCGCGTGCGCGTCGAATCCAAGCCGGCGCAGGCCCTTGGCGGTCACCTCCGCCAGCCGGGCATCGTCGTCGACGACCAGCACTTGAGTCGCAGGCCATCCGGCATCCTCGGCTGCGCTCAGCAGCCCGAACGCCTCGTCGAGGTCCTCGAGCATCCGCTCGATCGGCGGCGTCGTGCCATCGGCCTCGGCAAGCTCCAGCTCGGCCTTCATGCGCGCCAGCGTCGACCGCAGGCGGTGCAGCACCTCTGCCCGGTCAGGGCTGCGTGACGAACCGGTATCCGATCCCACGGACCGTCTCGATCCAGCCGGGCTCACCCAGCGCCCGCCTCACCTCATGCACCGCTTGCTCGACGCTGTGCTCGAATCCCGAGTACTTCGTGCCCCATGCCCGCTCGAGCAGCTCGCTCCGGGTGACCACCTCGTCGGGCCGCTCGGCCAGCATCTGCAGCACCGTCAGCGGCCGGCCCTCCAGTTTCACATCGCGCCCACCGATCGTCACCCGCAAGTGAGCAGAGTCGACGCGCAGCCTGCCCCGCACCACGACGCCCGTTGCCGCGGTCCGGTCGCGCAGCGCTCCACGCACGCGGGCCAGCAGCACCTGTCGATCCATTCCCTTCGCGATGTAGTCCGACGCCCCGCGCTCGATGCCCAGCACCTGGTCGGCGGCCGACAGCCGTGCCCCCGTGAGGATGATCACCGGGAACGAGACGCGGTCCGAGCCAGAGCGCAGCTGATCGAGCACCTCGGGCGCGTCCATGTCCGGCATCTCGTAGTCGATCAGCATCAGGTCCGGCGTCACCAACCGTACCTGCGCGAGGGCCGCGGCGCCGCTGAGCGCGACATCGACCTCGTAGCCCGCGCGGCGAAGCACCTCCGCGGTGACCGCCGCGGTGCGCGGTTCATCGTCGACGACGAGCAACCTGGCGGGCGCGCCCATCCCCGGCGCGAGTGTAAGAGAACCTCAGCGTTTCTTGAGGAAAAGCTGAGGCTGGGCTGAGGCCGGCATGCCTGGCCGCCGCTAACGTCGCCGCATGGGCCAGCTCCTTGATTTACAGGAAGCCAGGCGCCGACTGGGGCTGGCCCTCGAAGTCCTCTGCCACGACCGCTGGGTGCTCGGATACCTGCGCGGTGGATCGCTTCAGCCCATCGCCGCCTCCGAGGTCTCGCGCCGCCTGCTGCGCAGCCGCCCACTGCTTCCGCTCTCCCGCCGCGCGCTCTATGAGCAGCGACCGGTCGTCGTCAACTCCGTTTTTCCGTACACGAACCCCTCCAGTGGTTTCGACTGGGAGCTCGACTGGCCCGCGATCATGTACACGCCCGTCGCCGAGGCCCAGCAGCGTCCCATCGGGCTGCTCGTCCTCGGGTGCCGGCGTGATTACTGGTACTCAGACGATGACGTCGAGTACGCGCTCACCCTTGGCCTGGCGCTGGCGCCGATGGTGGCCTCGCTGCGCGGTCCGCTGGGCCGCATGAACGAGGCCGAGACCGAGGTCGCTCAGCTGCTCAGTTGCGGCCTCTCGGCGCCCGAGATCGCCCAGGCCATCAAGTCAGACGAGGGTCGCGCCCATTCGCTTATGACGTCGGTCACTCGCAAGCTCAAACAAAAGACTCCGAATCGAATTCCGGTCTGCGTCTGGTAGCCGGCGAAACCTCAGTTCGGGCCGAACAAGAAGACCGTCGTCCCCTTGCCGTGCGTGCTCACCACTTCCAGGCGACCGCCGATGCCCGCCGCCCGCTCCCGCATGCCGACCAGCCCGTAGCCGCCGTCGTGAGGCGACAGAAACCCGCGTCCCTCGTCCGAGACCTCGATCAGGAAGGGGTGCGCCGCGAAGTGCAATCGCACCCGGCAGATCGACGAGCCCGAGTGCTTGCGCACGTTGGTCAATGCTTCGCGCACCACCTGGTAGACAACCTCGCGCTGCGGAGCGGGCAGCATGTCCTCGGTTCCGTTGCGCGAGATCTCCACCCGGATCGAGTACAGCCGGGCGAACTCCTCGGCCTGGTGGCGCAGCTCCCCGGTCAGGCCGTCGGGGCCGAGCGGACGCGGCCGCAGCTCGGACAGCGTCTCGCGGACCTGTCGCAGCATGCGCTCGAGGATGTCGAAGACGTCCTTGAGCGTCTTGTCGGTCTCGCCGCGGTGGTTCTCCAGGTAGACCTTGAACAGCGAGATGGCCCCGGCCAGCTCGGTGGCCAGGCCGTCGTGGAGCTCGCGCGAGATTCGGGCACGCTCGCGGGCGACCGCATCCTCGGCGGCCTGCTGGCTCGACGTTGGGGCGACGTCGAACTCCCTCACCTCGCTGCCCACCGGCGGCGATACGAACCGATGAGAGCCACCACCAGCGGATGCCTGAGCCAGCGCAGCACGCGCGCGTAGGGCCGCCACAGCGTCCGCGTCTCTTCGATCGCCGCCCTCAGCCTGGCCAGGTCGCCCTCGATCAGGCCGCGGTCATCCTGGACCAGCACCGCGAGCGCTCGCGCGCGGCGGCTGAGCCGGAGGCTCCAGACCCCGACCAACGCTCCCTCGACCACGATGACCGCGGCCGAGCCTACGAGAAGCCAGACGCCGTACCAGGCGAGCTGATTCATTCCTTCCCGTCGCTCTCCTCGACGCTGCCCACCGGTGCGATCGCCACCACCTGGTCGTCCGGCGTCAGGCGCATGACGATCACGCCCTGCGTCTGCCGGCCGATCTGCGAGATGGCGCTCACCGGCGTCCGCAGGACCATGCCGCTGGCGCTGATCAGGAGGACCTCCTCCTCCGGATCGGTCACCACCCGCATCGCCGAGAGCTTGCCCACCCGGTCGGTGACCTTCAGCGTGAACACCCCCTGGCCCGCGCGGTGGTGCATCGGGTACTCCGAAACCGGCGTCCGCTTGCCGTAACCGCGCTCGGTGATGACCAGGACGTCGGCGCTGTCGTTCGACACCGTGCCCATGCCGGCGACCGAGTCACCCTTGCCAAGCTTGATCCCGATCACACCCTGAGTGTCCCGGCCCATCGCGCGGACCTCATCCTCGCCGAAGCGGATCGCCTTGCCCAGCGCCGTCGCGATGATGATCTGGTCGCTTCCGGTTGTCGGCGTGACCCAGTCGAGCTCATCGCCCTCCTGCAGGTTGATGGCGATGAGACCGTTGCGGCGCACGTTCGCATACTCGCGCAGCGCCGTCTTCTTTATATATCCGTTCTTCGTGACCATCAGCATGTAGTGCGCCTCGGTCTC
>Ga0070717_10002591_pt1 | contig 12767 bp, 18 predicted proteins | sample LARL113metaG_FD_71366 | JGI IMG/M metagenome (GOLD analysis project Ga0070717, IMG submission 71366) | Corn, switchgrass and miscanthus rhizosphere microbial communities from Kellogg Biological Station, Michigan, USA - LAR L11-3 metaG | ecosystem: Host-associated > Plants > Roots > Rhizosphere ... | reverse complement strand
TCGTGGCGAGGCTGCCGAAGAACGCCGCCACTCCAGCCCAGAACGCGACCTCGTGTGAGCCATTTGGCTGCTTCTCTGGAGGAGCGGGCGGTGGCTGGTAGGTCGTCACGGAAGGCCGCAGAAATTAGCGCTTGACTTCTTGCGGCCTTACGCGGCTGGCGGCGGCGCTGGGTTGGTCGGATCGGGGTCGATGGCCTGAACCCGCTGGCTGATGGCATCGAGGCCGTCGTTCACCTCTTGCAGAACAGCGGCGTCGATGCCAGCCGCGTCGAGTTTGTCCTTGAGGGCCTGGACATCCTCGTCAACACGCGTCTGCATGTCACTGATCTGCTGCTGAAGGGCCTCGACTTTGGCCTTCGTATCCTGAACATCTGCCATCATTTTCTCCAGTCCGGGTATGACGATTGGGATTGCGATGAACGCGTCGGTGTCTGGCATCACGGAGGTCCGCGCCGCCCTCTGTAGTAGTGGTATCCATACCATGGGCCTGGTGCGAACAAGAGCACAATGCCCACAACGATGAGGACGATGCCTATGACTGGTAGGCTTGAGGCCAGCCACAGGATGAGTCCTACCAGGATGAGTACGACACCGATCACAGCAGGCCCCTGTAGAAGCGAGCGTAGCTGAGCATCTTCTCCATGTCGTACAGGCCGGGGTCCGAGTGGCCGCCGCCGGGTTGGCCGAGGTCTGAGTGGCGAACGATGCCTGACTTTGTGACGTTGTAGCCCGACACAGAGCCGACACGGATGGGGATGCCATACTTCTTGTTCCATCGAGCCACCCAGCGGGACGTCTCACGGTACAGGTTATCGGTGAGCTGGGCCTTGTTGCCCACCACTGTGGCCGGCAGAATCTGCTCAATGCCCAGGCTCATGGCGTTGAAGGCCGCACAGTGCCAAGCCTTGTCGTTGTCCCACACGTAGCGGGCGCTCTGGCCTTCATTGTCGGTGCAAACGTGGCTTGAAGCCTGAGAGCGGCTCTGGTTGAACCAGTTGCCGATGGCGCGGAGGTCGCCGGTGCCCTTGACGTTGTTCGAAACCGTGGCATGAATCACAACGAGCGTCGGCTTGGCGCCGTTTCTGGAGGATTTGTTGGGGCTGAAGATGTAGCAGTCTTTTGAGACGCTCGGCTGAACCCTGACGCTCATTCCTTCTCCTCCATGCGACCGGTCAGGCCCGCTTCGCCTTGTTTGTCATCGGGGTCGCCCTCCCAGCTGTTCTCTGGCATGTCGTCCTTCGGCATGTCATCTGTGTACGGTTCACCTTCACCCAGGTCTTTGGGGTCCTCCTCCTTCTCATCGAGGTCGAGCAGGCTGGGTTCATCGCCTTCGATGAGCTCGACATTTTCGAGGTCATGATCTTCTTCTGGAATGTCTATGCTCACTGGAACTTTCCGCTGTCTTGCCAGTTGCCGCCGAAGGTGCCAGTTCCCGCTGTTCGCCAGGCACCAACCCGTCGAGCGATTCCGACACCAAATACTGGGAAATGACCGTGTCGGGCTGGGGCAAATAGCCCCTGAAATGGGAACGGATAGGCGTTCAGGTTGTCGGCAGGTGGCGCTCCCTCGCCAGGACCTCGGGCTGAGCTGAGGTTCACCAGACGCAGGCGGCGCTCCGGCTTGTTTGGGATGACCGGCATGTCCCGGCCGCTTGATTCTGGGGTTCCCTTCACATTTTGTGGTGGCATGTGGTTTTCCTCTCAGAACTCGATGTCGATGAGGTCGCTCACCAAATCATCCGGCTCGGATGGGGTTTTTTGTGGGCTTTCGTGTGTAATATCGGGGTTTTCGTGGGGTTTTTGTGAGGGTTTTTGGGCGTTTATGATGGTGGCTGTGGCCGTTTGCTGTAACGCCATCACAAAAGCGTCGGCGCGGTCAGGGCTGCGGCCCAGACGCTGTGTAATATCGTCTTTGGACTCGATTTGGATCTGGCCCGTGGAGTTGGGCTTGAAGTGCGTTTCCATGAGCTCGGCCTGGAGGTCTTCATCGCCCTCCTCGATGTCGATCAGGCCTTCCTCGAACATTTCACGAGCTTCCCAGTAAGCCTCGCTTCGTCGGTTCTTGTATTTTGTGGGGTTGTAGGCCCGTTCACCGCCATTAAATGGGATGCAGGGGTATTTCAGCTCACGGAGGCGGTCAAAGACACCTGCGCCCAGGCCATTTACATCGACGACGGCGGTGGGAGCGGCTTCGGGTTGAATGCTGGGATGTAACCGGCGGTAACGTCCAACGGTCTCCATAGTGTCGGTCTTGCTCCAACGGGCGACTTGGCGGATGTAGCCGTTCCTGTTGTGGTAGACAACTGACTCGTCGGCGCCAAGCCTGGCGACATCGAAGCCGTAGCGGCCTGGAGTGTTGATTGCGGCTCGGCTTCTGTCATTTGCGATGGCCTCTGTGAGCATGGCGGGGGTGAAAACAGTGTCATCGGTGATGTCAGGAAATTCGGCGTCAACCTTTGACTTGTAAACCGGGCTGTTGGTGCCCCAGCGCTTCTTGCGCTCTTCAACCCAAATCTCTGAGGTGAGCTTTTCGGCCAGTTCCTTGCTGATGGGCTCTCCGGTGAAGGCTGGCGTGTCGAAGGCGGAGATTTTGATCTTGTTGAAGCCCGAACCTGGTTTGAAAGCCTTGGCGAAGTAGCTCAGAGGGTTATCAGGGTTTCCGATGATCAGAAGCCTGGAGTTCTCGTTCGTGATGAGCGTCTCAGTCGCCTGGGCGAGCCACTCAGGGATGCCTGAGCCTTCGTCGAGCACCACGAGCAGGTGCAGGGCGTGGATTCCCTGGAAGGCCGCGCTGGCCTCAACGGGGTCGAGGTAGTCAGCCGGTTTACGGCCAAAGGCGACAAGTTCCTCAGCAATTCGCCACTCCGGGACCTGGCCCTGGCTGATTTTGCCTGGCATGTCAGCAATTTTCTTGGCCCGGCGGATTTCGCGCCAGAGGATTGTTCTTACCTGATGGCTCGTGGGGGCGGAGGTCACAACGAAGGGGTCCTTCTTCGTGTCGAGCCACCAAGCCACGACGTTGGCTGCGGTGTAGCTCTTGCCCGGCCCGTGGCAGCTGCGGACGGCGGTGTAGCGGTTCTGGGCTACACTTGTGTAAATCTCTCGCTGCTTGGACCAGGTTTCGATTTGATGGGCCTTGACCCAGGCCACGGGGTCATTCTCGTATGGGTTTGGGGCTGGGTTCCAAAGGGCGTCGAGTTCCTCCAGATCATCGAGGAGGTTCTCATCGGCGTAGAGTGATTTGAGGGTCATGGCTGGTCGTCCACTATGTCGGCGTCGGTGATGGTGACTTCGGCGTCGTGGTGGAGAATTTCAGCGATGGCCTCGGCCTTGTCGGCGTCAAGCTTGGATTGGCGGTATTGCTTTGGGCCCTTTTGTTCATCCGTGGCTTTGAGCTGGTTGATGAGTAAGCGAGGAACCTCACGGATTTGCTCGTGTGGCAGGCCGAGGTCCTGTAGGACATCGCGGAGGGTGGCGGAGAGAAGGGCCACCCTGGACTCGGATAGTTTCAGTTGGCGGCGTTGTATGTCGTATTGTGTGGCGAAGGTGGCGTATCGCACCATCGCTTCGCGCATCTGCTCCATGTATGGGGTGAGGGGGTGGTCGACAAGGAGTTCTGGGGAGCCTTGGGTGTCCTTGTCTATTTGGCGTCGGAGCAGGAGGTAGTCAGTCGTTGTGTCGTCGATGGCTCGCTGTATGACATCATAAGGATTAATGCCGTGATCGACAATGCCGTTCTGCACCATCGCCATGCGCAGGGCCTCGAATGTGGTGTAGCGTTCGGCATAGATGTCAGCGAGGTACTGGTACTTTGGGGCTGCTCGTCCGCTGGCGATGAGGAGGGGGTGGCCGTTCTTCTGGGCCTCCTCGATGGCTCGCATTTTGGCTCTGTGTTTTGGCCGGCCGGGCATGGAGGCTAGAAGCCTAGCAGGGCTGCGGGTTGAGTGCAAGCCCTATCATCACACGCGTGCACGCGCGCACGCGCGTAGACAGGTCAACAAGGGTAGGGGTCACCCGGCGTTCAGGGGTCACACCCTGTGGCGTGAGCCACAGAGTTTTGCCTGTGGAAACGGCCCGCCGGGGCGGGCCGTGTCCTTGGCTGGGGTGCCTCCCCGGCGGGCGCCGGGGAGGCTGGTCGCGCTAGACCGCCGCGCTGAGCAGGTGCTCCGCGTAGGCGCTCCGCTGGGCCGCCTCGCCTCGCGGCAGCGGCTTGACGCCCGCCTCGCGGAGCGCTGCGCGCACCGCCTTGAGGTCGGCGGTCGCCGCCTCCTGGTCGGCCGCCTCGCGGCGACGGGCCTGGGCAAGCGCCCCGTGCTCCCTGGCGTGCCGCGTTCCGGTGCGGCTGTCGCCGTCCCGGTAGGCGCTGTACGAGCGGGCGATGTACCCGGCGCCGTCGAAGCCGTGGGCGCGGAGCACCTTGCGCCGCGTCGGGCCGGTGAGGCGCACGCCGTACTTGGCGCGGAGTTCGTCGCCGCTGAGGCCCGCCGCCTTGTCGGCCGCGATGGCCTTGGCGAGGTGCTTCTGGAGGGTCGCGCTGAGCGCGCCGTACTGCTCGGACTCCGGCGCATCGGGGCTGAAGGGGCGGAGGTCCTGCGTGGCCTGCTGGTTGCTACGGGGCATCATGCCCACCTTTCGTTCCGAGTCGGGGCCGATCCCCGACTTCCAAGAGGAAGCTTACTCCTGCTAGCGGACAGGCGCAAGGCGACTAGACGAACGTTCGATTTGTAGCGAGCGCAACAAAGAACACCGTCGGCGCGTCCTACAGAACAGCCCGTCGGCGCACGGCGCGGGAACACCCCAGGGAGGCCACCTGCCAGCGCGTGCGGGCCACGCCAGGCCAGACCCAGGCGGCGGGCCAGATCAGCGGAGCGGGCCACGCACGCGGCCGCTCTGGCGGCCACGCCGGGGCGGTGAGCTGAGATGGCCGATTGTTGCGCTGTCGACTGTTGCGTTGGCAACAGTCTGGGTCGCGGGGTGAGCTGAGCTGAGGTTGTTGCGTGTGCAACAGTCGAGGTGGCAACTGTTGCGTGTGCAACTGTTGCGATGGCAACAGTCGGATGGGCAACTGTTGCGTTGGCAACAGTCTGCCTGAGATGGGGTTGTTGCGCTGGCAACAACCACAGTGATGTGATATGGGCGTGGGTCATGGTGATGTGAGGTGAGCGCGAAATCAGTTTAAATCATTGTTTTCCACTCAAAATGATCTGATCACAGCGCAAGATCAGTTTAATCAATTGTTTTCCACTCAAAACTGTGATCTGAGTTCGGGGAGGCGTGATGTTGCGGCTGTTGCGAGCACCTGCTAGCATATGCCCGCAGGGCAGGATCGAAAGCAACAGAAAGGAGGTGATTATGAGAAATGGAGGAGACAAGCGTGGTAAGGCCGCTGACCGACGACGGCGCAAGCAATGGATGCTAGCAATGTTCGGCGACCACAATACCGCACCATGCGTTCATTGTGGAAAGGGCCTTGACTACAGTACCATCGAGGCAGACCGCATCAAGCCCGGTGGCAGTTACGCCAGAACCAACATCCAGCCAAGCTGCCGCCCCTGTAACGTCAGGCGCGGAAATTCACCAATCACACCGTACAAACCGGCCATGCCGGACAACAGCCACACGGCAGACAGGAAGTAGCATGATATCAGTAATCAAAGTCACCGACGGCACTTACAACGTCATCGGAACAAGCAACAACGAGTTCATCCTCCAGGGCAACCTCACGAAGTCCCAGCTCATCAAGCTGAACGCTGAGATTGTGAAAGCGCTGAAGCCATGACCCGACTAGTCACAATCACGGTCGCCGCCATAATCATCGTCGGCGCCATACTCCAGATCATCGCCGATATGCCAGCGATCCTGAATCACTAATGCACCATCACCACGCACAACTCATTGCGCTGCTCATAGTCATCGCCATCGTCGTGCTCATGAGCATTGGTGGAGCCTGGCTCGGAAACCACAACAGACCACAGTAGCGGCACCGCAGGCCCCTCATGGGGCCTGCGCGCGTAGCCACAGCTGATGTGAGCTGGTGTCAACATGCCTCCCCGATGTGATCTGATGTGAAATCCTGTTGTGATGTGTGCGCAAAATCAGCTAAATCATTGTTTTTCCATTCAAATTGAGCTGATCTGGCCGCGAAATCAGCTAAATTCATTGTTTTCCACTCAAAATGAGCTGTTTAGGAGGTCCCCCTGACCTGATTCGCTTCAGAACAACATGTGTTGTTTGCGCGCTACGCAGGGACATCATCCCCGTCACGTGCGCGCCCGCATACGCGCACAACGTACACAGATCAGAACAACTCAATAGACACTTCAGTAAATTGTAGAACTGTAGAACGAGTAGAACTACCGCAAGGCCGGAAACCTCTAAATCATCATCAAAGTCGTATTTGCGATTTACCCGCAGGTAGTGTGTTTCCGGTTGTTATGGTTATTCAGTTTCACAGCAATCTGCCTCGCAGCTAGTTCTACAGTTCTACAGTTCTACAATTACATGACGCCCGCGAACCATCACAGTCACAGTTTGCGGTACACATAACCAGCTTGCCCTCTGCTTGACTTGAGAGTCCGACGCTCAATTGTTTTGTTCTCACGAAGCTCGGTCAGAAGAGACTTCATATGCTCGCGGTACTCAGACTTGCCCAGCTTGCGTGAGATTTGACCCTCCTTTGTCCACTCGTCCTCGTCCAAGCTATTCAGAATGATCCGGCGAGCCGACGACACAAGACGCTCATAGCGCTCCTCTTCAGTAGCCATCAACTTCACGCCCTCGCGCCGACCGGCCGACTTAACCTGTCGCTCAGACTCCAGCCGCGCCACGTGTGCACAGAAGATCCGGCCTTCATCTGACTTGTGCATAATCCAATCGGCGAGGTCCCAGAACTCAGTAGACACCATCTCAACGCCATGCAGCAGCGCGAGCGCCGCAGCTACGCGGAGCTTAGCTTGAAGCCAATGCGACTTCAAAGGATCAGAAAGTTCGCCACGCAACACCCTAACAGCACGATCATCAATTACCAATTGCGCTTCGTGGCAGACCTGCATCACCACAGGCTCGCCCTCGCTGATGTTGTTAAAGGCCGGAACCAACACCTTCGGCTGCGGTGACACCACAATCTCGATTGGGGCATACCGATCAGCTACCATCAACCAGAGGAACCGCTGTGGTAGGCCGCCAGCTTCATCATCAAGGAACGGCCCGGCCTTGCTGGGCTGCATACCGGCTATCAGGCACATGCGGTAGGAATGCTCTGGTATGTTAAGTCTCTTCATAGGGTCAGAGAACAAATGACCAAGCTTGCCGCCTGACCAAGCCGAGCGCAACTCAGGTATCAGCGTTGCACCTTGTCTGCCACCCAGCTTAATCACTGATTCGATCTCGGACTCCGAAAACAAAACCGAGTGATGATCCCAAATTTCGCCCGTGCCATCTGCCATCTCACCCTCACCCTTGCGAGCGCGATGCTTGAAGCCATGAGCGAAGCCCTCGCCAGAACCCAGCCGACCTTGATGCACTTGCTCATCGCCAACATCAACTGCCATAGCCGCCGTAGCAATGGCTTGATCCTTGCCTGCACCAGATTCACCAACCAGAGCAACGAATGTGTTTAAGCTGCCGTACACCTGGCCAGCACCGCGACCGGGTAGCCGGACGAGAGGGTGCGTGGCAGAGGCTGTACGAGCGATGACACAGCCGAGTACAGGCAGGGGTGCAGCCCGGTTAGCCTGCGCGAAGGCGCGGATGTGTCGGAGGATGTCAGTTTGATCCCAGAAGTCATCCTCCTCAGACTGATTGTGCTCCTCTAACCAATCAGCAAAGTTAACCAGACGGTTCCACTGATCTGGTGGCGGTGGCTCTGGCATCTTCTCACAGAACAACTGCGTCTGTTCGAGCAACTCACCCTTTGGCGTGTTGCGGTGAAACAGAGCCGACATAAACGTCCTGGCTGCGGGATACCTCTCACCAACTTCAACGTTCTGAGGTTGCAGCGAGCCTACACGTCGCTTTGGTCTGCCACGATAGCCAACGAGCACTTCTCTGAACTCAATAGGGAACTGAGCGCGTACCTTGCTCAGACCTCCGTTGACCCATTTATATGATTTGCCCTCGGCGTTAACTGATGGTGGCAGAATGATATAGCCACCCATAGCTTTTATGTCTACGTCAGGAGAGCCGCGACCGTGGTTGTAACTGCGCACCCGGCCGCTATTCAAATAGACTAAGTGGTAGCCGCCCTTGGGTGTTCGCTGCTTGGCTGCGCCGTGCCGATGATCTACTATGTAACGTTGCAGCGTTGAGGGTAGAGCCTCAAGACCGATGTCGATTGCCGAGAAGCCAGAGATATCGCCAGTCGGCATTCCGATCATAGCTTCTGGCCAACGCTCCCACCAAATCTTGATCTGCTCTACTACTGTCGTCGCATCGTGAAAACCGTTTACCGTCAGAGGACTCTTGGTCGCTGGGTTGCATGGAAAGACAGGAACTCCTTTCCTGGCATACGCTAACGCTGGTCTGAGCATTAGCTCAGTTTGTCAGAAATTGCCCTCAAAGATTCGTCAATAGACGATAATGATTTGGCAATCGAGAACAGAGCTATTGTCGGGGCCAATTTTTGATCGTGTTTGAGTTCGTCGTCCCCTGAGCCCTCATTGCAAAGATGACTTACAGCATAATCCAAAAGACCTGGAGCGTTTAGAACATGAAACTCATCTTGGTATTCAAGTAAGTCCTCCATTACTTCAGAATAGTTAGACTGGGGTCCATTCGATCCCATTGAAGCTCCCTCATGCTTAGTGGCGGTTAATGAGGGGGCGGAGCCACTGCCACGAGACTCCGCCCCGAGCCACCGGAGATCAACCCGGCGCTTCCGCTTAACTCTAGCGCGTTCAGGATGGCAGCGCAAGCTGCCGATTTGCAGGCAAATCAGTGCGCTCCTGGGGAGTCGAACCCCAACATGAGAACCCATCCGTTCTCAGGAGCGCAGCCATACTACTTGGTTGTCACTCGAACATGCTGAACCTTGCGACTCAGCACAACGCGGACCTGATGCCCGCGCTTGAGATGACGACGCAGCGAACCAACAACGACGCCGTGTCCGTTGAGCTCACGGACCAGCACGTCGCACACTGCTCGATTGCCCTTCAGTGTGAGCAGCAGTTCCGGTGTACCGGCTGTACCCAGCCCGGCAGTCGGATGCTTTGAGGTGCTGCTCGCATTGTGAATGAACACGATCCGCGCAATCACAGTGCAGGCTGCACCACGACGCGGATGTTCAACCACTGGGGTCGGAGTCACCCCAGGCAGCGTCGGCGTAGTCACCGGCACTGTCGTCGGCGAGCTAGTGCCACCGGCACCGTTGCCTGTGCCTCCACCCGTGTTGGGCGGCAGGACTGCTGTGCCCGCAGTGGCGTTCGTGAACGTCGCTTCGGTCACGCCGGTGCCAACCAGCACCTTGAGGAGCCGACCACCCAGGTCAGCCGAGACCAGGTCAACGGCCGGGTCGGATGCTTCACCGATGACCGACAGACCTGCTGTAGCTGCCTCCTGGACAGACACCGTCGAGTTGAACGCGAACGTACCAGCCAGCGCACAGAAGCCAGCCGGGACATCCAGGTTCTGCGTGCCGTTGATGACGAAGTGGAACACCGTGCCCACCGTCACACCAGGCCCTGCGTTCTTGCACACCTTGAGCAGCTGGTTAGCCACGACCACATCCGTGTAGGTCACGACTGTCTCGCCCGAGCCGAGGATCACTGAGACCTTGCGGTTATTCAGATCAACCGAACCCGGCACCTGTCGATTGTTAGAGACATCGATGGCAGATACGCCAGTGCCCGGAGTGATGCCCTCCTGGATGTCGACACGCGTGCCGCCTGTGAACGGCATCTGCACCAGTGCACATCCGCCAGAACCCGGCTCAGCCACAGCCTGCACCGTCTGTCCATTGGCGGTAAAGCTGAACACCGTTCCAACCAGCGACGGCGTACCTGCGACCTTACAGATCTTCAGGCGACTAGTTGAGTTGACGAATGTCTCGATGGTCTCATTATTGACGTCTGCCCCTGGAGCGATCCGCACTTCAGAGGTTCCGGCGGACAGGTTGTCAGCGACGAGATCACCGGCGGTAACAGTGGACACCCCAACGACGTCAGTGTCGTTTGGACCGACCTCATCGACCTCAATGACCCCAGCAGGCACGCGCAGTGAATTGGTGCACGCTCCCACGGGGACGCTGACATCCTTTGAAAATCCAAACGGCCCGGTGATCCGGAAATTGAACGTCCCTGTAAGCCCAGAACCTGCCTGTGCGGACTTACAGATTTCCAGATGGCCGAACTGCGCCTGGTTTGTGACTTCCAGCGTTGTGGTGTTCGACACATCGCCCTCCGGCACGCTCACTACGTCGGTGCGCGTTGACAGGCTCGATGAAACAAGCCGGTCTGCCGGAATGGTGTCGACTGCTGTTACGGCCGAGGCCGCTGTTCCTGATTCTACGACGGTATGGTTACCGGCAGCGACCTGAATGGGCGCTGAGCAGCCTCCCGTGTTGACGCTGATCGCAGCAGCACCATCGACCGAGAACTGGAATGGCCCAGAGACTGCATCCACACTAGTGGACTTCTTGCAAATCTCCAGGTATCCAGTTGGAGCGGCGATGGCAGCTGGTGCTACGATCAACGCGACGGCCGCGACAAGCACGGCACCGATTGTACTACCGATGTGCTTCAAAGCACTTCCTTTGATCTGATTTTGGAAACAAATGAACTGTTGTCTCCCGGCCGTCATGTAAGCTCCCTGCCTGCCCCACCCCCTTATGTTGAACAACATTAGTCCCCCTACTCTAGCACCGTCAGGATGATCGCGCAAGCAGGCCGGTTGACAAGGCCGCAGACTGCGACTCGCGCAATCTTGCGGCCTTGCCATCACGTCACATCAGCAGTTCGGCCAAGCGTCGTAATTCACGCGAGCCGCGATCTGGTCCTGGTATGATGCGCTGGCATTGCCATATGCGCTGGGTGCTCCTCCAAAAGCGACCCATGTACTGTAGTCGAATTGGTACTTGCCCCAGTACTTGCCGTCAGCTGAAACCGCCTGTGAGTTGCCACTGCTCTCGCAGTACGGATTCACCATCGAGTTGCTTGAGCCTGAGCCACCGCTGTAGCCGCTGCTGGCGGCCACCGGTGCTGAGTAGCTACTGCCGCATCCATGCCCGAAATCATCAGACAGGATTCCGTCGTGGCAGATCGCGTAGTTGCTCGATCCACCGCTTCCGTACACCTGTTGATACAGACCGTCCGCACATCCTTGCCCAGCGTCGTCGCTGAGAATTCCGTCGTGGCAGATCGGTGCGTCTGCTGAGGCGACGGCCGGTATGGCCATCATACATGCAGCTATGAATACTACAGTGGTGACCTTGATTAGAGACATAGTAGTTAACCCTCAACTTGCGCGTCTTGTCGCTACGTGACTTCGCTAAGGGCAAGCCCGACACGCAAGCCGGTAGTTCACCTTCCTCATAGGAGTTTGTCGATTCTTCTGGCGATATGCCTTAGAGCGTCACGTTCATGAGGTGTTCGGCCCTTCAGCAATCTCCATCTGTCTAACATTTCGTCGTTACAGAAACCTTTGGCTTCGCTGGCCGATTGCAAGCTGTAGAAGCCATCATGATCCCAGCGATCTTTAAAGACATCACAAATCAGTGTCTCGACTCCGGCCGCGACCTTGACTGGTGAGAGGTCTGCGCCCATCTGTCTGATCTCGAACTTCTCACACACGACAAAGAAGTTGCTGTTCTCAATCAGAGAGCGCTCGATGTGAACGTTGAAGTTATAGTCCACGATCTTCCGAGCGATGGACCATGCTTGCTGAGTGTAAGCTCCTTTCTCAGTCCAGGTGTTTATGTTGCCTTTGGTGTTTGCCCTCCGCATCGCCTTCGCCACTGTGATCTGTCGGAGATCAATGAGGGCCGAGGCACAGCCAGTGGTCCCTCCGGGGTCGATGGCGAAGACAGCAATCGATGTTGAGTTGGCCATGCTAGCAGTCTAGCACGTTCATGCTGAGGGAAGACCGCAAGAACTCGCGTGCTACTTCTTGCGGCCTTCCTTGCAAACACAATGATCTGGCTGTATTACATACGACAGAAAACCTCCCCGTCCATGACGCCGGCTGAGTTAGCAGACGCTTGCGTTCGCTAGCGGATTCTGCTAGACTCCCTCGCGGGGAGCGCGGCCCGGAGAATCACCACCGAGTCACCTCCCAGAAGCACCAGAAGTCGGCTCCAGAGTCACAAAGGTGGACCTGTAGAGCCCAAGGGGGATAGCCCAGCGGCCCCCGTGGAGCGGTAGGCTGAACCGCGAAAGGATAACTGGGAACAAGTGGCGACGCAGACGTTGTTAGCCGACCCCGGCCGAGTGCTGGAGCGAGCGAGTGACGGAGCTAGGTGAAGTTAGTACCACTACCTTTCTGAGCGAAACGCGATGAACCTAGTAACCGAGCCTGTAGACTTCAGCAGCAACTGGACGAGCGAAACGATGAAAGATGGTAACCACAGAATCACGTAAACCTGCGTGAGCCAAGGTCAGTGCGAGACCAAGTCGGGTGCGATCCGGCGTTGATAGCCATAACCTACATCGAGAGTGTAGGCTGGCAGGCTGCTAAGGGACACGCGCGCAGAATGGAACAAGGCCACGATTTATCTTGTTGCGGGGTTCAATTCCCCGCCTGCGCGAATCACCGACACAAACCACAATCGGGGAGGTA
>Ga0070717_10002590_pt1 | contig 12770 bp, 12 predicted proteins | sample LARL113metaG_FD_71366 | JGI IMG/M metagenome (GOLD analysis project Ga0070717, IMG submission 71366) | Corn, switchgrass and miscanthus rhizosphere microbial communities from Kellogg Biological Station, Michigan, USA - LAR L11-3 metaG | ecosystem: Host-associated > Plants > Roots > Rhizosphere ... | reverse complement strand
AATCTATCGAACCATCAAGAGTAATCAGACGCGTTAACCAAGGCGTGTGAGTGGCGCGGAGGCGGATGCTCCGCCAGTGCTAAAATCCAGCGTAATCCAGCAAGAGAGGATGACGATGGTTCTTGTTTGGGGCGACTTGGGAAAGCTGCTATTGGCAGCCTTGTTGGGCGGATTGATCGGGTTGGAGCGCGAGGCCAAACATCGCCCGGCCGGGCTGCGGACCAATCTTTTCATTTGCCTTGGCGCAGCCATGTTCACATTGCTGTCCGATCAATTGGCGATCCACCACACCGACGACCACACGCGGATTACGGCGCAGATTATTCCCGGCATCGGCTTCATCGGCGCGGGTTCGATCATTCACGCGCGCGGCGACCTGGTAACCGGAATCACTTCGGCGGCGACCATGTTCGTAGTGGCGTCGATAGGAATGGCGGTGGGCGGTGGGCAATACATCACTGCTGTGTTCGCTACCGGGGTGGTGTTGGGGGTACTTTCGCTGCTCGGCTTGATCGAGCGGTTCCTCAATTTAAAGGTGATGTTGCATTGCTACGAGGTCACGGGCCCGAACCCCGAGCAGCTGACTATGGGAGTGAATGAAGTTCTGGAACCGATCCACTCGGTGATGCAGAACCCGCAGATCGCCCCCACCCCACGACATGTACGCTTGCGCTTTGAACTTGAGGGCACGCGCAGAATGCAGACGAGGATACTGGCCAGGCTGCGTGAGTCAGGAGCGTTCGAGAGCGTCGCTGCTTTGGGGCCGGTACAGGCGGAATGACGGTAATTCCATTCGTAAAAGCGAGTGCCTGCGGAAATGATTTCCTGATCATCGACGGCATGCACGCTCCCGCTGATCTGATTACATTCAGCCGCCGGCTTTGTGACCGCCATAATGGAGTTGGCGCGGATGGAGTCGAATGGCTTTTTCCCGCGCAGGATGCCGATATCCGCGCTCGGTTGCTGAACGCAGATGGATCGGAGGCGGAAATTTCCGGCAATGGCACGCGCTGTGTGGCTGCGTATTTGTGTTCTGAAGCTCCGCACGAGAAAGTTACGGTGCGAACGGGCGCGGGCATCAGAACATGCGTTCTGACTTCGCATAGCGAGAATGTTTTCGAGTTTGAGACCGCGATGGGTGAACCACAGGTGGGCGATGAGTTTCCAATCAAAGTGGCATTTGGGGAGGCGCGAGGGATTCCGGTGTCGATGGGGAACCCGCATTTCGTAGTTTTCGTGGAAGACTTTTCGCCGGGTTGGCAGGGCGATGCGGCAGAGATCGGCAAGCACCACGACTTCAAGTACGGAATCAACGTAGAGTTTGTGCGGGTGCGGGACAAAGCAAATCTTGAGGTGCGCTTCTATGAGCGCGGCGTAGGTGAAACGCAATCTTCGGGTACAGGTTCGTGCGCGGCGGCGGTGGCTGCGGTGTTTGCGAAGAAAGCGGAATCTCCGGTGCGGCTGCATGCTCCGGGCGGCACGCAGACGGTGCGATGGGAGGGCGAGGTGTTCCTGCGAGGTCCGGCACAGCTTATCTGCCGGGGAGAGTTCCTGGCATAAATGTCCCCTCGACTACAAGTGAATAGAGTAAAGCCGGCTGCGCTGCGTCGCGGAGATGCGGTCGGAATTGTGGCTCCAGCAAGCCATTTCAAACGCGAAGATTTCGACGCGGGATGCGAAGCGTTGCGGCGCATGGGATACACACCGGTTTACGGCGACTCAATTTTCGAGCGTGATCTATATTTTGCCGGAACGGTGGAGCGGCGTGCACGGGAATTGGAAGAGATGTTTGCGCGTGAAGACGTGAAAGCGATTTTGTGCGCGCGCGGAGGATATGGCGCGAACTATCTATTGCCGCGGCTGGATGTGAAGAAGATTGCGGCAAAGCCAAAGATTTTTGTGGGTTATAGCGATATCACCAGCCTGTTAACCTACATCGGCGATTCGGAGGGAGTGGTGACATTTCATGGACCGATGGTAGCCAAGGACTTTTACCGGACGGATGGAATTGATCTGGGTTCATGGCAGGCCGCGGTTGAGGGGAAGTCGAACTGGACGTTAGCGTTTAGCGCCGATTCCGGAGTGAAGGGGCTGGCGCAAGGTTCGGCGGGAGGACTGCTCTACGGCGGATGTCTCTCGATGCTGGCTGAATCGTTAGGAACGCCGTATGAGATTGATACTCGAGAAACCATCTTGTTTATCGAAGATGTGGGAACGAAGCCGTATCAGATCGACCGAATGCTGATGCATTTGAAATTGGCAGGAAAATTGGCTGGCGTGCGCGGGATCATCTTTGGCGAGATGCTCGACTGCCTGCAGGCTCCGAAGCAGGGTTACACGCTGGAGGAAGTTGTGATGCGAGTCGTGGGCGAGTTGAATATCCCTGTCGCATACGGGCTGCGATCGGGGCACGTTTCCGGCGGGAACATTACCTTGCCCTTGGGTGTACGGGTGGCATTGAAAGTCGATAGTTCCGGCGTGAGGCTTGAGTTTCTTGAATCTGCAACAATTGCGTAGCTGCGATGGCGAAGCATATTCATCTGATCGGAATTTGTGGCACGGCTATGGCGTCACTTGCCGGGATGCTGAAGGAGCGCGGCTTTCGCGTGAGCGGCTCGGATGCGGCGGCCTATCCGCCGATGTCGGATTTCCTGCAATCGCTAGGCATTCCAGTGTCGCAGCCGTTCGCAGTTGATCACCTTAGCCCGACGCCTGATCTGGTAGTGGTGGGCAATGCGATTTCGCGCGGAAATATTGAATTGGAGCATGTGCTCGATCAGCGAATTCCGTTCTGCTCACTTCCGCAGTTGTTGCACGATGAATTTTTGCGAGGCAAGGAAGTTTTGGTGGTTGCTGGGACCCACGGAAAGACGACGACGACTTCCATGCTGTCGTGGATTTTTGAAGTAGCAAGGACCAAGCCAGCGTTTCTTATTGGCGGAATCGCGGAAAATTTCGGCCGTAGTTTCCAGTTGGGAAGCGGCAAATACTTCATCCTTGAAGGCGACGAATACGATACGGCTTTCTTCGATAAGGGGCCGAAGTTTCTGCACTATTTTCCCGATGCGGTGATTTTGACATCCGTCGAATTCGACCATGCGGATATTTACAAGGACTTGGATGCGGTGGAGACGTCCTTCAAGCGACTGGTGAATCTGGTTCCGAGAAGAGGCCGGATTGTAGCGTTTGATAGCGGCGAAAGTCTTCAGCGTTGCCTGGCACGGGCGTTCTGTCCAGTGGAGCGATACGGAATGACCGACGGCGCAACCTGGCGCGTGAAGGACTTAGAGCTGCACGCCGCGGGAACGAATTGGTCGGTGCTTCGCGATGGGAAGCCCTGGGCGCGATTCGAGTTCAGTCTCGCCGGGGAATACAACGTCTGGAATGCGACGGCGGCAGCGGCCCTAGCGGCCGGATATGGAATTGCGCCGGACGTGATCGCGGAGGCTCTTCGAAGCTTCAAGAGCGTGAAGCGGAGGCTGGAAGTGAAAGCCGAAGTGAACGGCATCACCATCATCGATGATTTTGCGCACCATCCGACGGCGATCGCAGTGACGCTGAATGCGCTGCGGTCACGTTATGCGGGAAGGCGGTTATGGGCGGTTCTCGAGCCACGGTCGAATACTTTGAGGCGAAACGTCTTTCAGGATGATCTGGCGAGGAGCCTGGCGGTTGCCGATGAGGTAGTGATCGCGAATGTGTTTAAGTCTGACGCGATCCCTGAAGCAGAGCGGCTGGATGTAGCAGCAGTGGCAACCCATGTCGGGAAATTGGGACGCAGGGCGCGAGTGATGGCGGATGTGGACAGCATCGTGCGAATGACGGCTCCGGAGATGCGAACTGGTGATGTAATCGGAATTCTTTCGAATGGCGGTTTTGGGGGAATTTACGAAAAACTACCTGAACGCCTGAAGGCTCTCATGCAAGCCAGCCCAGTTGAGGCAGGCAGCAAGCCGAGCAGTTGACGGCGTAGTAGCTATTTCAGCAAAGAGCGCGGCTTGCGTGTCGCGCTGGCAAACATGAAGACAGATCATACTGGCGCGACGGGAAGTCGTGTCCTTCCTCTTGTAGGTGTAATGCGTTGGGGGTTCTGCGCGACCACAGTCCTGCTGGTGTGCCTGGCAAGTGCGCGCTACGTAGAAGCAGATGTTACCTACATCGTTTCGCTAGCTAACCCCGAGCGTCATCTGGTGCGGGTCACAATGCAGATTCCCGCCGGGCGCGATTCGCACGAACTGCAGCTTCCGGTCTGGAATGCGCTGTATGAAGTGCGTGATTTTTCGAAGTACATGACCTGGATACGCGCGGAAACCCCTACTGGCCAGCCCCTGGCGTTGACTCAGATCAATAAGAGCCGTTGGAAAGTTACCGGCGCAGTTCGAGGGGCCCGGGTTATTTACGAGATGTTCAGCGATGATCCGGGGTCTTATGGCGCACAACTAAATTCGCATCATTCATTTTTCAATTTCGCGGAGATACTTTTGTACGCCGATGATCTGCGTGACCAACGCGCCGAGATCGACCTCGACAATCTGCCGCCCCAATGGAAAGTAGCGACTCCGCTTCAAGGGCAAGGCAACGATTTCACAGCGCCGAACTACGACCGGCTGGTGGATTCTCCAATAGAGATCGGGACATTCGAAGAAGAGGACTTCACCGGCGCTTGCGGCCACTACCGCGTGGTATTGGATCGCGTGACTGCGCAGGCAGAACAGGACGCGGGCGGAAAGTCGAAAGAGATTTTGTCTGCGATTATTCCGCGACTTAAGCAAATTGTTGCTGCGGCGAGTGCGTGGATGAACGATTGTCCATTTCAGAACTACATGTTTATTTATCATGCTTCGGATTCTCCAGGCAGTGGAGGCATGGAGCACGCATACAGCACGGCGATCAGTCTTCCGGCGAAGAATTTCACGGGAGACCTCGATACGCTTTTCAGCATCAGCGCGCACGAGTTTTTTCATTTATGGAACGTAAAGCGGATCCGGCCGCAGGCATTCGAGCCGGTTGACTATACGAGAGAGAACTACACGACGGCGTTGTGGTTCAGCGAAGGTGTAGACAGCACGGCGGGGGAATACGTTCGCCTGCGAGCGGGCGTGCTGGATGAGCAGCACTACCTCCAGCACTTTTCGGAAGAGATTACCGAGCTGGAGAACCGGCCCGCGCACCTGACGCAATCGGTCGAGCAGTCGAGCCTGGATGCATGGATGGAAAAATATTCATATTACGGCGTGCCGAACCGCAGCATTTCCTATTACAACAAGGGCGAACTGCTGGGGGTAATGCTCGATCTGGTCATGCGCGAGGCCAGCGGCGATCGTTCGTCATTGCGCGATCTGCTGCGGTGGATGAACGACCATTACGCAAAGCAGGGGAAGTTCTTTAACGAGTCGGCATCAGTGCGCGCTGCGGCTGAGAACGTCAGCCACGCGGACCTGTGGGAGTTCTTTCAAAAATACGTCAGCGGCACCGATGAGATTCCCTGGGACAAATTCTTCGCGCGAGTGGGACTGCGTGTGGTCCGCAACGAGGTGACGCTTTCCGATCCCGGCTTTGACGCAGTGCAGAAGTTCGATAAGCCGCCCATTGTTGTGGTGGTCCAGCCAGGAAGCGACGCGGCGCGTGCGGGTCTGAAGGCTGGAGATGCGATCATCGTGATAAGCGGGAAGCCGGTCGCGCGAGAATTTGGGAACGAGATCGCGCAAGTGGCGCCTGGAGCGATGCTGCATTTAGCTATTCGCCGGGACGGGGTAGAGCAGAACCTGGAATGGAGAATGGGCGGCCGGAAGCAGACGGTATTTCAATTACGGGATGTCCCAGAAATAACCGCACAGCAGCGTGAGCGGCGCGCGGCATGGCTCTTCGATAAGAGCGAAAATAATCCCCAATGATCCGCACCATGGTGATGCTCCTGTTCTGGGCGGTGTTGTTGCCGCTCGCCGCGCTTATTTGTTTCCCATGGGTGTTCATTACCGGGGATATCCGGCCTCTATACAAGGTAGGAATGTGGGGAGCTTGGACGGGAGTTCGACTTGCGGGTGTGCGAGTGAAGACGGTCGGGATGGAACAACTCGATGGCAACCGCACTTACGTTTTCATGAGCAACCACGTTTCGAACATTGATCCGCCATTGCTGCTCCCGCTGATCCCAGGACGAACGTCGGTGATGGCAAAGAAGGAGCTGTTCAGCTACCCGATTCTGGGCAAAACCATGCGGATGGGGTCGTTGGTGCCGGTAGATCGCGGCAATCGCGATGCAGGAATTGCAGCCGTGCGCGCGGCCGAAGACGTGGTAAAGCAGGGAATTCACATGACAATTTACGTGGAAGGGCACCGCTCATTTGACGGCAAGCTGTTGCCGTTCAAGAAAGGCCCGTTCTATCTGGCCGAGCAGTGCCAGGTGCCGGTGGTCCCGGTCACGATTTCAGGAAGCCATTCCGTGATGCCGAAAGGGCGGTTCTCAATCAAGCCTGGACTGGTTACCGTGATTTTTCATAGGCCAATCGAGCCGGCGGAGTTCGGCAGCCGGGAGGTGTTGATGCAGAAGGTGAGAGCAGGGATCGACAGTGGGTTGCCGAAGGAGTACCAGAGCTGCACGTGATGCAGCAGTCTACTCACTTTTTCCGCAGCTGCTTTGCTATTTCAGGTAAGTGGTTAAAAACTGCGACGCAGCGCAGCCACAGCTTGTTATCAATGGCGGGATAACCACTGACGACTGCACCGGCAGGAACGTCGTTGGGAATTCCGCTTTGTGCGGTGGCAACCGCGCCATCGCCAATTTTGCAATGGCCTGCCACCCCCACCTGGCCGGCAAGGATCACATTCTTACCGACATCGGTTGAGCCTGCCAGTCCGGCCTGCGCGCAGAGAAGAGTGTGTTCTCCGACTTTCGAGCCGTGCCCGACCTGCACCAGATTGTCGATCTTGGCGCCGCGAGAGATGCGGGTCTCGCCGACGCTGGCGCGGTCAACGCAGGCATTGGCCTGGATCTCGACGTCGTCATCAATGATGACCGGCCCAGACTGCACGATCTTGTGCCAGCGGCCGCTGCCGTCCTTTGCGAATCCAAAGCCATCCCCGCCGACGATGACTCCGTTCTGCAGGACGACGTTGTTTCCGATCTTGCAGAACTCGCGCACTACAGCGTGAGAATGCGCAAGGAAGTTATTGCCGATGTGAGCGCCGCGATAAATGACGACATGTGCGAGCAGAACCGCGCCGGAGCCAATCTGAACGTCTTCGTGAATGACGACGTAGGGGCCGATGTGCGCGCCGTCGCCGATCTTTGCAGAATCATGCACGACCGCGGTGGAGTGAATACCAGGCGGGTAGCGCGGCGGCTGATAGAAGAACTCAAGGGCGCGGGCAAAATCAAGATAGGGATTCGTGCTGCGCAGCATCGCGGTCGAAAGGGCAGGGAAGTCTTCGGCCACAATGACGGCCGAAGCCTTAGTTGTTCGAGCCAGGGCCGCGTACTTGGGGTTCGAGAGGAATGTGACCTGCCCCGGCCCCGCGGCTTCAATTCCGGCGACCCCGGTTATTTCAGTATCGGGTGAGCCGTTTTCGAGGCGCGCGCCGAGGGCTGAGGCAATTTCAGAGAGTTTCATGGTGAGCAGCAGATGATTGTAATGGAGAGGGATGAAAGACAGCTTTTTGGGTCCCTGCACCCCGTTTTTATTTTTGATAGCCACGAAACCGGGACCAACCGACAAGGAATCTAATTGAAAAAGGAGATATTTATGGACCCCGATCAAGAAGCATCGAAAGCGCCAAGCGTTACTCCCGAAATGACGCACACGCAAGACCCGGAGATAGTCCTGCCAACAGTTCAGTCCTCGGAAAGTACAGAATCCCCGGCTTCACAGATGATCAAGCCTGAAATGGTGCCGGCAGATCCGAAACTCGGCAAAGCTAGTTAAGAAGCAGCGCCGCCGATGTTCTCAATGGCGCGATTATTATCCCGCGCGGCGCGTATCATGTCGAAGGCCGAAACAGTTCAATAGAGTTTTGTCCCTCCTAATTTGACTTGATTCGCAGCAGGCAATGGCGAGAGAATTGCGTTATGCCCGAAGAAGAAAAATGTGCCCGTTGCGGCAAAGGTATGTTTGAAGGCCATTCGCTTAACGTTTGCAGTCTGTGCGGTGAGTCCTTCTGCGTGAACTGCCTGAAAGCTCATTTGCTGGCAGATCACCACGAGTAGAGAAGCAATATGTATCAATGTGAAATGGCCGCACCTCCTAAAAACTCTGCCTGATCGCGTGCGAGCTTAGCGTACGGCGGAGCGTACGCACCGCGCTCAAAAACAGCGTACGCTGGAAAACTCCCGGAATCTGTGCAGAACTCCCGTACGGTGGCTTAAAAAGTAGATTTTTGCTGTAGATTTGTTGTTGACAGCAATATTTTTGCGTCGTAACTTCTTTTCAGTCCCCAACGCGAATTAGAAAGCAAAGGACTTTTCTAAATTCGTGGTTGGGGTTTTTTTATGCAATCAATAAGTTTCCCTGCATTACTGGCTTTGCTCATTGTTGTGTGCGTGATTGCCTTGGCTATTTGTCTGAACCGTCGCGTCAGAACGGGCTTGCGGATCGGCTGGTTCAGTTGGTTCTTAGAAACCGACCGCAACGAAAAGCCGCGCCAGGACGCCGAGTAAGTCGAACTGGCGGGGGCTTGGCTAGTACTTCACTACGACGGCTGGTGTTGGCTTCAATTTATCGCCGGGAATCAGCGCCTTATCGTTATCGCCCATTGACGTTGACGCGTACTTTTCCACGAATGCCGCTGCCTGCGCTACTGCGCGTTTGTTGATGTCGGCGGCGGAATACTCGCCGTCGGCTAGGTCCACCAGACAACCCTAGAGGTCGCCCGCGGCTGTCCCCTTTCGGTTTTCTCAATTACTTTTGCTTTCCATTCTTGTTTCCTTTGTGACCGCGTATCGGTCCGCTCGCTCGCAGCGCAAGCCTTGAAACCGACAAGGGTAGCGCAGAGGGCCGTCTGGCAGCCAGTTGCGGAGGGCAACCAATCCGAGCTATCCCAGCAACTAACTAATTAGTTGACGTTTTAAACTCTCGTCAGTCTAAGAAAGCAGGAGCCTTTAAGTGCCCCGAAAGCAATCCCCTACATTGACCGAAGCCGAGCTGCGCATTATGAACGTTCTGTGGCTGAAGGGCCCGGGAACGGTGCAGCAGGTGCTCGAATGGCTGCCGCAAAGGCCGGCGCTGGCTTACAACTCCGTCCTGACCACAATACGCATTTTGGAGCGCAAGGGTTATTTGGGGCACGCCCAGGCCGGACGCGCGCACGTTTACGAACCGCTGGTTGAACGCAAAGATGCGACCCGGTCGGAGATACGGCACCTGGTCGGCCGCTTTTTTCGCAATTCGCACGAGGCTTTGGTGTTGAACATTCTTGAAGATCAGGAGATCGAGGGAGAAGAAGTTGCGCGCCTGCGGAAGATGCTGGAACAACGCCAGGTGAGGAGCGAAGACGAATGACGCCTTGGGGTTTCCAAAGCGTGACTCAGGCCTTCGCGGGACGGGCGCTGAACACCATTGCAGAAGGGGTGGCTTTGGCAGGCTTCAGCTGGCTGATGCTCCGGTTTGTCCGCACAGGAAGCGCTGTTACGCGATTTGCGGTTTGGTTCTCCACGCTGCTGGCGATCGTTTTCATGCCCTTGCTGTTGCGAACGGGATCACCCGGGATGTGGCAAAGGCCACAGTTTGAAATCGCAAGCTCGTGGGCGACATACTCGTTCATTTGCTGGGCGGTGGTTGCCACCGGGTTGCTGATGCGGCTGGCGGGTTCTTTATTGCATGTGTGGCGGCTGCGGCGGGCGTGCCGCGAGATGGATACGAGTGCAGCCCCGGAACTGTTTGAGACGCTTCAGCAGTCTGACATTCGACGCAGAGTGAAGATTTTTGTCTCCGATGAAGTTCGGGTCCCGACCGCGCTCGGATTCTTTCAGCCATCGATTCTGTTTCCGACGTGGACGCTTGCTCAGCTGTCTGCTGAGGAGCTGAAAGTTATTCTGCTGCACGAACTGGCGCACCTTCGCCGCTGGGACGACTGGACCAACCTCATCCAAAAAGTGTTGAAGGCGGTCTTCTTCTTCCATCCTGCGGTGTGGTGGATTGAAGGCCGATTGAGCCTGGAACGTGAAATGGCTTGCGACGATCTGGTCTTAGAGCAGACGGGGAGCGCGAGTTCCTATGCGGCGTCGCTGGTTTCTGTAGCAGAGAAGGCTTTTTCGGAGAGAACTCGAGCGCAGCGGGCCTTGGCCTTAGCGCAAAGTGCGATAGGACGGGTGCGGCAGACCTCACTGCGGATTGCACAGATCCTGGATCCAGGCCGAACGGGCGTAAAGAGCGGATGGCGCCCGGCACTGACTCTGACATCCGGACTGCTGGCTGTGGTTTTGTTCGGCATGCCGTATGCGCCGGAGTTGATTTCATTCCAGGCGAATGCTCCGGAATATTCGGCCAGCTCGAGTGCAGGGATCCCGAGTGCAGGGATAAAGACAGCGTCTACGCTGCGAGTTCCTGCGATAAATGCGTCGGCGAGAATTCCGGCGAACACGGCGAGTGCGTCAATCGAAGCGCATGCGCATCGCGCCCGCCTTCGCACGATGCGAACACCAACGGTGATTCCGGCACGAGCGAAAGTCCTCAGTGGGGCCGATGCGAAAGTTGTGCAGGCCAAGGCGGAGCAGGTGCAGAACCGAATATCGCGAACGCTGCTGGTGGTGCGCTCAACTCGGTTCGAGACATCTGGCTCAACCGCATGGACGCTTTGCGTCTGGCGGGTAGCTGTGCATTCCGACGGAAGCAGTCAGATTGAGGAAACAATCGTGATGCACTCGATTTGAAGCGCAAATTTTTTTATTAGCAACAACTAATTACTTAGTTACACAAAAGGAGAAGCAAATGAGTACCAAGTTCGACGATATAAGAGCGAAGCTGGCACGCAAATTTATCGTGCCCGTCATCGCCGTAGCAGCGGTTTTGTCATTCGCCAGCTACGAAATTGTTAAACCTGCCGGAGCAGCAGCCGCTGCGCCCGCACCGGCAGCCGCCGCCCTCGACGAAAGCAGTGTCAGCGCACTTCTGGCGCTCGATCGCGCGATGGAAGCGGTGGCGGCACGGGTTACGCCTGCCATTGTGAATGTGACTGTAACCTCGAAGGTCTCGTCCGAGCGGGGCGACGCGGCCGAGCAAGACAATGGTCAAGACGGCAATGGTCAGAACGATGATGAGGACAACGGGCCACAACAGTTCTTCGGTCCCGGGTTCCCGTTCGGCAAACGCTTTTTTCAGATGCAGCCGCAGCGCCCGCAAATTGAGCACGGATTGGGCACAGGCGTGATTATCTCGCCCGACGGATACATCGTTACCAATAACCACGTTGTCCAGGGCGCAACCGACATCCGCGTGACCATGGGCGACCGTCGCATTCTTCCGGCAAAAGTGGTTGGGACAGACAAGCTGACGGACCTGGCGGTGATTAAAGTGAACACTTCCGGTTTGCCCAGCGTTCCCTGGGGAGATTCGACCAAGCTGCACCCGGGCCAGACAGTTTTGGCTTTCGGTAATCCGCTGGGTTTCCGCTTTACAGTGACTCGCGGTATTGTCAGCGCGCTGAATCGTCCCAATCCATTTTCTGAAGATCGGCGAGCGCCGGGTGAGTTCATTCAGACCGACGCGGCGATTAATCAGGGTAACTCGGGTGGGCCGCTGGTCAATGCTCGCGGAGAAGTCGTGGGCATCAACACGTTTCTGGTTTCGCCGAGCGGCGCGTTTGCAGGCATGGGATTTGCGATTCCTACGCGGATCGTAAGGCCGACGGTTGATGGTCTCATCCGGAACGGCAAAGTCGAGCATGGCTATATGGGAATTGGCATCAGCGATGTCACCCCTGACGAAGCACGGTTTTTCCATGTCGACAATGCGTCCGGAGCGGTGGTCACGCAGGTCGAGCCGAATTCACCGGCTGGTAAAGCTGGGTTGAAGGTCGGTGATGTCATCACCGAGCTCAATGGGGAACTCATCAATGACGCCGGTCAGCTTCAAGTCGAGGTTGGGCAGAAGCAGCCCGGCACAACCGTTAATTTGAAAGTAAACCGGGATGGCAAGAGCGAAAGCATTCCTGTAACTCTCGAGGCAATGGGAAGCCGTGACAACGGTGGGCGCGAGAGATCCAGCACAGAAAACGGCAAGCCGCGCTGGGGGGTCGGTCTGGCGGACCTGACTCCAGAAGTTCGGCAGCAGATGCAGCTTGGCAGCAACGTGCAGGGAGCCGTGGTGGAGCGCGTCGTTCCGGGCAGCTCAGCCGACAATGCGGGTCTCCGCCGTGGAGACGTTATCACGGAAGTGAACCGTCATGCGGTGCACTCGGCTGCTGACGTGCAAAAGGAACTCGCCAGCGTCGCCAATGGCCAGGATGCGCTGGTGCTGGTCTGGTCGAATGGCGGAAGCACGTTCAGGGTGCTTCATTCGACGCAGGGGTAGGAGAATGACTGTGGGTGAAGGCAGACGCCGCTCCGATGTTTGGGGCGGCGTTTTTTTCGCTGCGGCGATGGGGGAACGTCGAAGTTGTAGATTGGGCTGCAACTGGCATAGCAAAAATGACATGTGACTAGACAGATGACTAGTCAGATGATAGTATTCTGTTGGGAGGTTGAGCTGTGGCTTCCTGGCAAGTGCAAGACGCCAAGGCGCGTTTTAGCGAGTTTCTCGACGCGAGCCTCAAAGAGGGGCCGCAAGTAGTCACACGCC
>Ga0070717_10002588_pt1 | contig 12774 bp, 12 predicted proteins | sample LARL113metaG_FD_71366 | JGI IMG/M metagenome (GOLD analysis project Ga0070717, IMG submission 71366) | Corn, switchgrass and miscanthus rhizosphere microbial communities from Kellogg Biological Station, Michigan, USA - LAR L11-3 metaG | ecosystem: Host-associated > Plants > Roots > Rhizosphere ... | reverse complement strand
CAACTCGCAACGCACCTTTCGAAGCAATTGCGATCCGGTTCTCTGTGGGTTCGCCGTTGATCAGAAACTTGCAACCGGCGGGCTGCTGATTGGCGGTTTTTGCGCCAAGGCTATCTCGTTCTTCGCCGACGAGGAAGAGCAGCCCTACGTGGATGCTTTCGCGGCGCAACGTTTCAGCAGCAGCGATTTGCGCGGCAATGATTCCTTTGGCGTCGCAAGAGCCGCGCCCATACATCCGATTCTCGTCTTCGGATGAACGAATAAATGGCGGCACTGTGTCCATGTGCGTTGAAAAGACGACCGCAGGCTGCGGCTGTTGAGGCGCAGTTGCATAAATATTGCAACGTTCGCCTTCGACACGCATTTTCTTCGCCTCATAACCGAGCCGGTTGAGTTCGCCACAGAGAAAATCTCCCACCGGCCCTTCATTTCCGGTGATGGACTCGATATCAACGAGTTGACGTGTGAGGGCGACTACATCCATGCGTGAGAGAATAACCTACCCGAAGCGATGTCGCCCGAGCACCCTTGTGGTGCGGGCGCCCCGCCCGCGTAAAAGCGTGAGCAGTCTGAGATCTACGAGTTCGATGCATACTCAATCCAGCTCAATTCGCTCTCTGTCTATCAATGGCCCCGCCGGACGCCTGGAAGCCTTACTTAATGCAGGAAGCGAAAACGCTACTCACGCCGCACTGGTCTGCCATCCCCATCCCCTCTATGGCGGAACGCTGCACAATAAACTCGTTTTCCACGCCATGAAGGCCCTGAACAATTTCGGTTTTCCCGTGCTGCGGTTCAATTTCCGCGGAACTGGGCTGAGCGAGGGCGAGCACGATCATGGTGTAGGCGAAGTGGATGATGTGCGTGCGGCGCTGGACTGGTTGGATGGCGAGTTCCATCTGCCGATCATCTTTGCGGGATTTTCCTTTGGAGCGGCGGTGGGTTTACGGGCTGCGTGCGCGGATTCTAGGGTGCAAGCGGTTATTGCCCTCGGCTTGCCCGCGGCCCCCCTTGATGATCGCACCTACGACTTCGGCTTCCTCCAGAGTTGCGCCAAGCCTAAGCTGTTCGTAAGCGGCGGCCGCGATCAGTTCGGTCCGCGCGCAGAATTGGAGAAACTGGTGGCCACCCTATCCGCGCCGAAAAAGCTGATCATCGTTGACGGCGCCGACCATTTCTTCGAAGGACGAATGCGCGAGTTGCGGGAAACTATAGAGGCCTGGCTTGGAGAACTGCTCTCAAGATCATGAAGAAATAGCCGATTCCCAAGCCGTTCCCCTCACTCATATAAAATCCCTGCCATGTCTCTGGATCGCGAGCGTATCGCTCTCGACATGCGCGTCACCGCCCGCCATCTCTTCGAGCATGCCCTCGCTGAAGCCAGCATTGAGCGGGCGTTTCAGCGGCACGTGGATTGCGAACGCGGCGTGCTGCGCATTTTTGAAGATCTTTTTTATCTGGAGTCCTATCGCCGCATCGTGGTGGTTTCAATCGGCAAGGCAGCACACACCATGGTCAACTCGCTCGAAATGCAGGCTGGCAGCCGATTTGAGGGCATCGTGGCCAGCTCGGTCGATCCTGCTTCACAGGTTCGCGGCTTCCGCTATTTCCAGGGCGGCCATCCTACGCCCAACAAGGAATCGCTTCGTGCTGCTGAGGCGATGCTGAAAACGCTAAGCACGCTGGATCTTTCCTGCCTGGCGATCTTTCTTCTGAGCGGCGGCGGATCATCCATTGCTGAAAGACCGATCGATGACGAAATTTCCCTCGAAGATTTGATCGCCATGTACCGCGTCCTCGTTCTCTCCGGCGCGCCGATCGTCGAGATCAATGCCATCCGAAAACATCTTTCTGCGGTCAAGGGTGGGAGGCTGGCGCAGGCTGCGGCGCCGGCGCAGCAGGTCTCACTCTTAGTTTCCGATGTGCCCGACAACACGCCCGATGCGCTTGCCTCCGGTCCGAGCATGCCAGATTCCACCACCGTCGCCGATTGTCATGCCATCGCGCAAAACTATGGAATGCTTGATCAGTTCCCGGCTTCCGTTCGCGAACTCTTTGATCGACGAGCGTTGCAAGAAACGCCCAAATCTGATGATCCCGCATTCCACCGTTCTCGCTGGTGGACGCTGCTGTCGAATACCCCCCTCTTGCGGGCGGCAAAGGTGGAAGCGGAGCGGCACGAGTTCGTAGTCGAGGTTGATAACAGTTGCGATGATTGGGACTACGTTCGCGCAGCCGATCATCTCCTCGCGCGCCTGCGCCAGTTGCGAAAGAATGCAGCCCGCGTGTGCCTGATTTCGGGCGGAGAAGTTACCGTCAAAGTGACAAACGGCGGAATCGGAGGCCGCAACCAGCAGTTTGCACTCGCCTGCGCAGAAAGAATCGCGGGAGAAAACATCACGGTGCTCAGCGCAGGGACAGACGGGATTGACGGCAACAGTACCTCCGCAGGAGCTGTTGCTGATGGGACCACTCTCCAGCGTGCAAAAGTCCGCGGGCTCGATGCCGCAAATCACCTGGCGAGCTTCAATGCTTATGCGTTGTTTGAAGCTCTGGGCGATGTCATCATCACCGGGCCCACGGGCAATAATCTCAGAGACCTAAGGGTCCTGATGGCTTACTAGGCAGTCTTCTTCATTGCCGCCATGGCCCGATCCTGCTCGCGCTGCATTTCCTCGGGTAACATGTCTTTGATGTGAGCTCCGAGCGACCATTTGTGTCCAAAAGGATCTGCAACCACGCCATAGCGGTCGCCCCAGAACTGGTCCGCAAGAGGCATTTTCACCTGCGCGCCAGCAGAAACTGCGCGATTGAAAGCCGCGTCCACGTTCTCGGTGTAAATGTGGATTGTCACAGCGGAGCCGCCGGTCGAAAGCGGCGATAGCGTTCCATAATCTGGGAATTCATCATTCAGCATCAGCATGGAGTCACCGATGCGCAGCGATGCATGCATGACCTTTCCATCAGGCATGTGAGCGACGTGCAAGACCTCGCCGCCAAACGCGTTCTTGTAGAACTCAAGGGCCTGCTCTGCATTGCGCACGACCAAGTGTGGAGTGAGGGTATGAAATCCTGGGGGAACAGCTTTCACTTTCTCAGGCATAGAAACCTCCTCAGGCGAGGAATTCTAGACTAAGCGGAAGTTAAAATTTGTCAAAAATTTGTGTTACGCCCTCCCTTAATACGAGGACGCGATCTTGGATTCCCGCCGCCCTGGCTTCCTGATCGAGTAGCTGCAGGGGCTCGTCCATTGGCTCATGCGAAAGGCGGAAGGTCCCGTAGTGCATGGGCACCATCCAGCGTGAGTTCAGATCGAGGAAAGCGCGAGTAGCGTCGGCGGGGCTGGCGTGGACGTTTCGGAACGAAGGCGGATTATAAGCGCCGATCGGCAGCAGAGCAAGCTCCGGGGCGAGCCGCCGGCCAATTTCGCGGAAGCCTGAAAAGTAAGCCGTATCGCCAGCGTGATACAGGGAATGTGTGCCGTCCCGCAGCACGTACCCTCCGTAACCCCGGTGAGAGTCGCGAAGAATTCTGGCGCCCCAATGGCGCGAGGGTACGTGGGTGATCGTCAAGCCATGGTGGCGGTAACTGTTCCACCAATCCAGCTCCACCACATTTTCAAAGCCCAGATCGGAAACCAGGTCGAACACATGATGCGGGACGACAATCGTCGGCGAAATAACACGGCGCCGGACGGTCTGCTGCACGATCGCCCGCAGCGACGGACGATGCAGATGATCGAAGTGCGCATGCGTGACCAGCACCAGATCGATCGGCGGCAGGTCGTGAAGCTGCACTCCGGGCTGCCGCAGCCGCTTCAGAACAAATAACCAGCGCGCAAAGTTGGGATCAATGACGACGTTTTGCCCGCCGATCTGCACAAAAAAGCTGGCATGGCCGATAAAAGTCAGCCCCAGCTCACCGTTTGAAACCAGCCTGGGCTTGTAGCTTCGTCCGGTACGAGGGGTTACCGCAGAATGCCGAAGCAAACGACCGAATTGCCGTGCCCTGCGCCGTAGCACGGGATTTTTGAGACTAGCTTTGAGCATCACTCAACCGGAACAACTCAGATCGAACGACTGGACAGCGGAACCAGTAGAAACACAGCTCAATCAACTGAGCGCACTTGCAATGTTTCTAATGTAGCGAGAGTTGTACTTATTTTAGAACAATCGTCGCGCGATTGCTTGACCGACGTTGTAGGTCTCAGTTTTAATCGATTGAGGGCAGGAGAACACGAATGCGTGTTGCTTTTTTAGGATTAGGAATCATGGGGCGGCCGATGGCCTCCAATCTGGTGAAAGCTGGCCACGAGCTCACAGTGTGGAATCGTACTCCCGGTAAAGACGTGGAAGGGGCGCGAAGTGCAGCATCTCCGGCAGAGGCCGCTGCTGGCGCCGAAGTCATTTGGATGTGCGTTTCTGACACCAACGTGGTTGAAAGCCTGCTGTTCGGTCCGCAGGGAGTGGAGCAATCCCTGACGCAGGGCATGGTTCTGGTGGATTCCAGCACGATTTCTCCTTCGGCTACGCGCAAATTTACCGAGCGCGTGCGCCCCAAGGGCGTTGACTACGTGGATGCGCCCATGACCGGATCGAAAGCCGCCGCGGAGGGCGGCACGCTAATTTTTATGGTGGGTGGAGAAGAGGCTGCCATCGAGAAGCTGAAACCCCTGTTTGCGGCCATGGGAAAATTGTTCTTCCGCATGGGCGACACCGGCAAGGGACAAGCTGCCAAGCTGGCGATGAATCTGCAAATTGCTCTGATCTACGAGGGCTTTGCCGAGGCGCTCACGCTGGCCACCAAGCTCGGAGTCAATGCCGAGACTCTGCTGCCCGTGGTGCAGGCCTCGATGGTTCATTCCGGAGTGGTCGAATATAAAGCTCCATTTGTGCTGAAGCGAGATTTCTCCCCCAACTTTCCGCTGCGGCTCATGCACAAAGATATTCAGTTGGCTCTAGAAGCGGCAAAGGAAGTTCGAGCCAAGCTGCCAGGCCTGGAAACAGTTGAAGAAATCTACGAAATGGCCACTGAAGATGGCCATGGAAACCTCGACTACGCTGCCACACTGACCCTGCTTGAGAAGTGGGCCGGAGTAGAAGTGAAAGGCGCGTCTGCGTAGCATCGTGGTTTCCTTTGTGGTCTTTGCGGTAGGTCTTCGCGTTCTTTGCGGTTAAAAGCTCGTGCTACCGACTCGAAAAGACTCGCCCGACAGCGCTGAGGACCCTCTCCGCCTTTAATACCTTCGTAATCAAATCCAGCTCCTCTATTACAGAAGTTTTACACTCGCCGCTCCCTTCCGCTGATAGCGTAATTATTGGGTACTGAGTCCAAATCGAGTACAAGGGATGCCCGCGCGATGGAACTCGCAGCTCTAAATCGTAAGCCCGCGGCCGAGAACGAACTCAACTGGGTGACTGCAACTTTTATGGCCCTGTTTCATGCCGGGGCAGTTGTCGCGTTGTTCTTCTTCACTTGGAAGGCGCTGTTCGTTGCCATGTTCCTTTGGTGGATTTCGGGAAGTCTGGGCATCGGTATGGGCTATCACCGGTTGCTTACCCATCGTGGATACAGAACGCCCAAGTGGGTGGAATATTGTCTGACCGTGTGCGCAACTCTGGCGCTGGAAGGCGGTCCAATTTTCTGGGTGGCCACACACCGCATTCATCATCAGCATTCGGACGAAGAGGGCGATCCGCACTCTCCCATTGACGGCAAGTGGTGGGCGCACATGGGATGGATTTTGACCGGGAAGTCCATGCATCATGACACGACCACGCTGGCCCGCTATGTCCCCGACCTGGCGAAAGACAAGTTTCATGTGTGGATTACCAAATATCACTATGTCCCGATGATCGTACTCGGGCTTGGGCTGCTGGCTTTGGGCGGTCTGCCATTTCTGTTTTGGGGAATTTTCCTCCGTACCGTAGTGGGCCTCCACAGCACCTGGATGGTGAACTCCATCACCCATACCTGGGGCTCGCGCCGCTTTGTCACCCACGATCTCTCCACCAACAACTGGTGGGTCGCGATCCTCACCTTTGGCGAAGGCTGGCATAATAATCATCATGCGCATCCGGTTTCGGCCCGGCATGGCATCGCATGGTATGAAGTTGATCTGAATTGGTATGGCATCTGGGCGCTCAAGAAGCTCGGCCTCGCGCGTCATGTGTACCGCGTGAAATTGGCGCAGCTTCCTCCAACTCCCGCACTCAAAGCGAAACCGGATTCCACGCTGCACCTGGTTCCTGGGACTTCAGTTTCTGGCGACTAGCATCGTTCCGGCAATCCCCTGAGCTTTAAAGATGTCATCCTGACCGGCCTTGGGACGGGGAGGATAAGGGATGTCATCCTGACCCTGAGCGCAGTGAAGGGGAAGAATCTATGCATTTGGTTTGTAATGCATCCGCTTCAATCTGACGAAAGCACCCAACGCAGCGAGACCCCCCATTTTCTCCCGTACTCCAAGCGACGTAGAATTGTTGTGGGCTACATCCCATGCGCATCACCAGCCGCAGCAAAGCCATCGTGTTCTTTGTCGTGCTAGGCGTGTGTCTGGTGATGCTGGCTATCGCGCTCAACGTAAGCTGGATTATTCTCAACTGGCGCGAAGAGGTGATGCTGTTTTTAGGCGTCATTCTCTTCGCCGTGCTGATTGCCGGGCTAATCGTCAACACCAGCTTCTTGGTGCGCGAAATCCGCCGCAACGAGCAGCACGATAGTTTTATCAATGCAGTCACGCACGAGCTGAAAACGCCGATTGCTTCCATTCGCCTCTACCTGCAAACACTGGAACGTCGCAATGTGGATGAGTCGCAGCGCCGTGAGTTCTACCGGCTCATGCTCGACGATACCGATCGCTTGCTCGGCACTATCGAACAGGTTCTGAAGGCGGGGCAGGCGGGGCACAAGAAACAGCGGGATCGCGTTACTGTGGATTTTGGCCAACTGGTGCGGGAATGTGTGGACGTGGCGCGTTCGAGCCATCAGCTTCAGCCGGAGGCGCTGCGGCTAGAGCAGCTTCCCGAAGCTGAGCCAACGGTTTTGGCCGATTCAGAGGAATTGCGTACCGCTGTTTCCAACGTTCTCGATAATGCGGTGAAGTATTCGAATGGGCGCGTAGACGTGTCTGTGAGGGTGGAAACTCCTGACGAGAAACACGTCACCCTGAGAGTCAAAGATCAAGGCGTGGGGATCGCGCCGCATGACCTGAAGCGTATTTTCAAGCGTTTCTATCGCGTGCCCAATCGTCTGTTGAGCAACGTAAAAGGCACCGGCCTGGGATTGTTCATTGTGCGCGCGATTGCGCGCAAGCATGGCGGCCGGGTGTTTGCCGAAAGCGAAGGAGAAGGCCGCGGTACAACCGTCGTTCTGGAGCTGCCGAGGAGCACCGCATGAGCCGCGTGCTCATTGTCGAAGACGAAGCCCACCTCGCCACGGGATTGCGCTTCAATCTCGAGGCCGAGGGGCATTCGGTTGAAGTTGTGGGCGATGGCGAGCGAGCGCTGGAGTTGCTTCTGGGACACGATGGCAAGCGGGAGAATTTCGACGCAGTCGTCCTCGATATCATGCTTCCCGGCAAAGATGGATTTGCCGTCGCCAGCAAGCTGCGCGCGGCCAAGAATTTCGTTCCGGTGCTGATGCTCACGGCGCGAGGCCGCCCCGAGGACGTGCTTCAAGGCTTTGCCTCAGGCGCTGACGACTATCTTCCCAAGCCGTTCGAGCTGCCCATTCTGCTCGCCCGCTTGCAAGGACTGCTGCGCCGCCGCGACTGGATGCGGCAATCCCAAGCCTCTGGTTCAACCTCCGCCGCACAATCCCCCGCGTCCGAGGCTTATGATGTTTTCTCCTTCCACGGCCGCACCATCGACTTCGGCAAACTTGAGTTGCGAGTCAACGGTAACACCATCCACCTCACACTGATGGAAGCCGAGCTTCTCCGCCATCTCATCCGCAACAACGACCGCATCGTATCCCGCAAATCGATTCTGGAAGAAGTCTGGGGCTTGCACGAAGACACGGACACGCGCGCCATAGACAATTTCATCGTCCGCTTGCGGCGCTATATCGAAGACGATCCCGCGAAGCCGCGCCACCTACTGACAGTGCGGGGGGTGGGATACAGATTTGTGGCAAAGCCCGAGAAGGAGTGAATATCCACTTCATCGAAGCATTCTGGCCTGGATAGCCCGGTTGACGACAAAGCTTTCAAAGATCATTTGTGCCGAACACGGTGCTCCGGGGCGGCAAGTCAGGTTTAAGATGTATCATTTTTCAGTGGTGCAATTGCGATGAAGTCAGAGCTCCGCGCATGGCATCCGGGCTTCGCGGTTCGCATTACCGCTATTCTTCATCTGTGCTTGGCAGTGCCGGTAATCGTGGGAGGGGCTGAAGCGCAGATGAAAGATTCCCCTCAATTACAAGTTTCCAAACAGCCTCTGGGGCAACACTCCGGCTGGAGTTATTGCGGGGCAGGTGTTCGATGAGGATCAGGAACCGGTCGCGGGGCTTGAGGTCTACGCTCTCCGAATTAGTTTCTTACGCGGTGGGCGAAGGGAGATCAATGCAGTATCCCGTGCCGTCACGGATGATCAGGGAAACTTTCGCATTGCCAATATGCAGCCGGGGCGCTACTACATTCGGGCTGGCGGGTTGATAGAGCGTCCGATGAAGCAGGTTGCTCTGAAGCAGGGACCAGGCGGTCGCCTGGAGTACCGCGACACCTATTATCCTGGAACCCCGCTTCTTGATGAGGCGCAACCGATCGACATCCGTTCCGGCATCGAAATGAACAACATCCGTTTCGCAGTTACAACGGAGAAAACCTACACCGTCTCAGGAAAGGTCGTATACCCCGACAAACATTCCGGCCCGAAGTTTTCGGACATATCGGTCACGAGATGGAGCGATGCGGCGGAACAACAGATGTTTGGATTTGCTCATGGAGTCTCGCAGTATCCGGACGGTTCCTTTACCGTCTGGGGACTGTCCCCAAGCGAGTACACTTTGACCGCGAAGAGAATCACCAACGACGGCAAAGAAGTCGACGAAGGCTTCGCGTTGGTTCGGATCGTGGACTCTGATGCGCGCGCCGAAATTGAGATCGGGCGTGCTGCCGAGGTACGCGGTAAATTGGAGGCGCCGCCGGGAGTCTCGTTCGGCAGCAAACAAATCATTCTGGAGACGCATGGAAGTGAGTACTACCCGGCTAAGGTGAATTCCAGCCGTCGATTCGATATCGCCAATATTCCACCCGGCGAGTACGCGCTTTCGATGATGGAGGCGGGCGACGGCCCAGAACTGACCTATATGCAAAAGGCCACCTGCGCGGGGAAGGACTACACATTGCAGCCGCTGGTGTTAGGAGTCGGCACCGCCCTGGATTGCGAGGTCCTGATAGCCGATGATACAGGCGTGGTTACTGGGCAGGTAATGGATGGCGAGAAACCGGCTTCGGGGCTGATTGTCGTACTCGTTCCTCAGTCCCTTGAACTGCGGCGAATACCGCGCTACACGTTGACAGCTAAGGCCGACGCAACAGGGCGGTATAAAATCGCGGGAGTAATTCCTGGCGAGTATTTACTATTTGCTGTATTCCCAAGCGACGACCATCCATACTTCGCACTTGATTTTGCCGATCGCAATCAGGGCAATGCCGCACACATCAGTGTAGATCCTCGCGGGAGACAAAGCATCGATCTGAAACCCTTACAAGGGCCATAGCACACGTTGTGGGTTGCCTTTACTGCTGGTGTGCCGCTCCCGCGGCCAACTCGCGCACGACGGTGAGGAAACCGGCTGCGGCTTGCTCATCAACCACGGCGTCGAGGGGTACGGTTGCTGCCAGGTGGGGAGACTCCGGACGGAAACGCACCGTGACCAGGTTGTGCCCGCGTGAAGTCATAAGCGTATTGACGACCGGAGTGAGTTCCTGGGCCCAATGTGTCCGCGTGGTGAGCACGACGGGCGAAGGCCGCGACAGCTCCCATTCGCGAGAGTTCTCCGCCAGTCTGGAATGGCGCTGCGACAGCCAGCGATGGCGGAAAACTTCTAAATGGAAGTTCGGAGCGTAATCAAGGTCGGCTTCAAAGGTCAGCGTCTCGCGCTGTTTGTGCCAGACGCTCAACAACCACTTTAACGGGATGGGCCGTGGCCGCAAATGTACCGTGACCCGCGCATTTTCAAACCAATGCGCCGCAAACCGGAGGCGCGCTTGCAGGCGGTTGACGCCAGACCATCTCGCTTCGACAATTTCGCCCTTGGCAGTGCATGCGGCTTCTACCCAGCGCAAAGCCCGGGCGCCTTTCTCGCGGTTATAGCGGGCGAACAGGAAATACCACAGACTCAGCAGGACAGCCGCACTCAGCGCGTCAATGAGGACCAAGCGCCCCACGATTCTCTCTGATGCGAATCTTACGTCTTAGGGTGCAAGTCGGGCAACAGTTTCCTGTGGCTTTTTGGGATGGGCGGCGGGCGAGGACGCCCGCCGGACAGCCGGCGAGACGCCGGCGCTACTAACTACTGCCGCATCAGTCATCAAAACCGAACAGCTCAGGCGCAGCTACAATGGCCAGGTGCAGTTTACATTGCGCGATTTTCGCCGCGAAGATTTCGAGACCCTGTGGCGCATTGACCAGAACTGCTTCCCGCCGGAAATCTCTTATGGTCGCCTGGAATTGTGGGCTTATATTCGACGCCGAGGAGCATTTACTTTAGTGGCCGAATCGGCTGAATCAGAAGAGCCTGCGCGAGGAGAAATCGCCAAGCCCCCGCCTTCCATCCTCGGTTTCATTGTTGCCGAAGCGAGCCGCCGTGGCATGGGGCATATCATCACCATTGACGTTCTGCCATCAACCCGACGCTTCGGAGTTGGTTCCAAGCTGCTTGCTGCCGCGGAAGAGCGATTGCAAAACACCGGAGTTGCTCAAGTTTTCCTTGAAGTAGCGGTGGACAACACGGCAGCCCTGGCATTCTACAAGCGGCACGATTATTTTGTGGTGAAAACCGTTCCGCGATATTACTCAAACGGCCTGGACGCGTTCGTGCTCGCGAAGGATTTGCTTTCGCTTGCCAACACAGCTAACTTTCAGCGATGAAAATTGCGATTCAAGGAGAAGCAGGCTCGTTCAGCGAAGACGCCGCCCGGCAGATGGCGCCAGGCGCGGCGATCGTTGCCTGTGCCCGTTCTGCCGAGGTCTTTGCGCAAATTCAGCGTGGCTCGGTTGCTGCTGCAGTTATTCCCATTGAGAACACGCTGGCCGGTTCGGTCACGGAACATTTTGATTTGCTGCTCGCCAATGATGTTTTTATCGAGCGCGAGTTCCGCCTGCGTATTGTTCACAATCTGATCGCCCCGCCTGGCGTGAAGCGCTCGGATATCCAGCGCGTTTACTCGCATCCTGTGGCGCTGGATCAATGCCGTGACTTCTTTCGCCACAATCCGAAAGTCGAGCCAGTCCCGTTCTATGACACTGCGGGCAGCGTGAAGCATGTCATCCAGAACGATTTGCGAGATGCAGCGGGAATCGCGGCGGCCCAGGCGGCGAAGGTTTACGGGGGCAAAATTCTCGCCACAGGAATCGAAGACGACAAACGCAATTTCACCCGGTTCTTCTTAATACGCAAGTCGCGCCGCGTTCCGCCGGGGGCCAACAAGACTTCAATTGTCTTCAGCGTAAGGAATATCCCTGGGGCGTTGTTCAAAGCACTTAGTGTATTTGCTTTGCGCGACATCAGCCTGAGCAAAATCGAGTCACGGCCCATGCGTGGAAGGCCATGGGAATACATCTTCTATGCTGATTTCTTGCGCGGAGATGACGAACCCGCTCGCAATGCGCTTCGCCATTTAGGCGAAGTGGCCGATTTGGTGAAGGTCCTGGGGATCTATCCGGCGGCGAAAATTTGAGCTGAATGCTGGAATTCGGCCCTTTTGGGGAAACTTTTTACTGCATCCTTTCGTTTCGTGCAAAACCGCCGATGGTGGAAGTAGAATCCAAGCGTTAGTCGGAAAGCGGTGGTCTGCATCTTTCCCGGCATCAACGTCATCAAACTTGAGTACAACACACTCAAGGAGAGATATGCCAGAGAAGTCGCGCTCTGAGCGCAACATACAGCCAAAAGAGTCAAAGGAGCCGGAAGACCGGTCGTTGCCGATCCTGCCGGTTCGAGACACGGTGCTGTTTCCCCATGCCGTCCTGCCACTGACGGTCGGCCGGGAAAGCTCCGTCCAATTAATCAATTCCCTGGGCGAGGACAAGACGATTGTCGTAGTCGCGCAACGCGAAGCCCGCGTTGACGCCCCTCAGGCCAGCGATCTCTACACCGTTGGAACTCTCGCCGTCGTCCACAAAGTCGTCAAGATGCCGAACCAGAGCCTATTCGTGTTTGCGGAGGGCCTGGAGCGGGTTCGCCTGATGGAGTTCACTCAGCTCACTCCATTTATGCGTGGGCGTGTCGACCCGGTGCCGGAGGCCATTCCGCCCAAGAGCTCCGAAGTAGAGGCCCTGCAGCGCAACGTTTTGACTTTGTTCCAGCAGATCGTCGCCGGCTCGCCGACTTTGTCGGACGAACTTTCCACCGTGGCTATGAACATCGAAGAGCCGAGCCGGCTCGTAGATTTCATTGCTTCGTCGCTGCCGTCGCTTTCCACCGCCGACAAACAGGACACGTTGGAAACGACCGACGTTCGCGTGCGGTTAGAGAAAATTAATCAGCATCTCGCCAAAGAGCTGGAAGTTCAGCAACTGCGCAACAAGATCCAGTCGGAAGTGCAGG
>Ga0070717_10002587_pt1 | contig 12778 bp, 8 predicted proteins | sample LARL113metaG_FD_71366 | JGI IMG/M metagenome (GOLD analysis project Ga0070717, IMG submission 71366) | Corn, switchgrass and miscanthus rhizosphere microbial communities from Kellogg Biological Station, Michigan, USA - LAR L11-3 metaG | ecosystem: Host-associated > Plants > Roots > Rhizosphere ... | reverse complement strand
CTTGGCCAGGATCCGCGACACGTGGACGCTGGCGGTCTTCTCGGCCATGAACAGGGCCGCACCGATCTGGCGGTTGGTCGCGCCCTCGGCCAGAAGCGCCAGCACCTGACGCTCGCGCGGGGTCAGCCCGAACGGGTCCTCGTCCGCGTCCCCCGCGGGGCCTGCGCCGTCGCCGTTCGTCATCGCATGCGCCCCGGAGGCACTGGCCCCCAGGTCCAGGCGGGCACGCTCGCCCAGGACCCGGACCTCGCGCGCCAGCCACTCCGAGCCCAGCTCCTCGGCGGTCGCCAGCGCCGCGGCGGCCGCCTCCGCCGCACCGGCGCGGTCATCGCCGGCGGCCAGCGCCTCGGCCTCGCGCCAGCGCGCGATCGCCGCGGAGTACGGGCGCTTGAGCTCCTCCCAGGCCGCCGCGGCCCGGTGCCACTCCTTGGCCCCGCCGCGTCCGCGGGCCCGGGCCATCTCAGCCTTGCCCTGGGTCAGCCGCGCGTGTTCGACGGGCCCGCCGTCCTGGGCGGTGGCGGCGAGGCGGTCGGCGTGCAGCCGCGCCCGCGTCATGGCGTCGCGGCGGTCGCCGGCCTCCCGCAGGTCCCGCGCACGCTGGGCCCGATCGGCCTCGACCCAGAGGCCGATGCAGCTCACCCAGGCGATCCCGGTCACGTCCTCGGTGCAGACCTCGAGGCGGTCCAGCGCCTGCTGCACCGCCGCCTGCGCGCCCTCCAGGTCGCGCCGGCGCACGAGCAGGTCGGCGCGCAGCGCCCCGTAGAGGCTGATCCATTGCGGCTGATCGCTCACGGCCACCAGGTCCTGCACGGCATCCAGGCACTCGGCGGCCGTGTCCTCATCGCCGCGACCCAGTGCCATCTCGGCGCCGAGCAGCCTGCGATAGATGAAGAGCAATCCCGCCGCCCGGCTGGGCGACGGCGACAGTGCCTCCTGGGAGGCACGCCAGTCGCCCACGGCGAACGCCGTCTCGGCCACCGTGAGCGTGATCCAGGCCCAGCTGCGCACGTGGTGGGTGGGCGTGGCCGCCAATCCCTCGCGCGCCGTGCGCAGCGCCTCTTCGGTCTGGCCGACCTCGCTCAGCTTGCTGGCGAGGTTGGAGTAGGCCGTGGCCAGGCTGCTGATGTCGTCGTTGGCCCGCGCCACCTCGATCGCGCGCCGGAGCGACGCGATCCCCTTCTCGACGTCGCCCATCGATACGTAGGCCATGCCCAGGGTGTTGAGCAGCTCGGTCTCGGCGACGCGATCACCGACGGCCACCGCCGCTTCCAGAGCCGCCTCCGCCTCGGACGCGGCGTGGCGAAAGCGGCCGCGCAGGTAGCGGCTGCGCGCCAGCCAGGCCAGCAGCCGCGGCCGCTCACCGCCCGGGTCGTCCTCGGGCAGCATCGCCAGGGCTCGCTCGGCCATCTCCACCGCCTCCTCGCCGCGGTTGAGCTGCCACACATTCCGCGCCTGCGTCGCCAGCAGCGCGGCGTAACGGACCGGGTTGGCGTCCGGACCGAGCTCGCGCAGCGCCTCGTTGATGAGGGTCACGCTGCGCGGACGGTCGTCCATCACCATGTGGGACTGTGCGGCCATCGTGAGCAGGCTCACGTGGTCGATGCCCGTCACCTTCTCGGGGTCCTCGACGCGCGGCCACAGCTCCAGCGCACGCTCGGTGAAGTCCGACGCCTCCCCGTAGGCGTAGACGGTATGGGCCGCGCGCGCGGCGGCGATCGTCGCGCGCAGCGCGTGGGGCTGGTCTCCCGCGGAGGCGTAGTGACCGGCGATCGCCGAGGCGCGCTCGAGCTCACGGTCGTCGTCGGCGCCGCAGCGCTGCTCGAGCTCGCGCGCCAGCGCGATATGCAGCTCGCCGCGCTCCCCCGGCAGCAGGTCGTCATAGAGGGCCTCGCGCAGCAGCGCGTGGCGGAAGCCGAAGTTCCCGTCGGCCCCGGCCACCAGCACCTGCTCGGCCACCGACTCGCGCAGGGCCACCTGCAGCGCGTCCCGATCGAGTCCGGTCACCGCCGCCAGCATCGACTCATCCGCGGTGCGAGCCACCGCCACGGCGCGGGCCACGCGCTGGGCCTCGGGCGACAACCGCTCGATGCGGACCAGGAAGGCGTCGCGCAGGCTCTGCGGAGCCGAGCCGCGCCCGTCGAGCCCGGCCGCCAACAGCTCCTCGGTGAACAGGGGATTGCCCTCGCTGCGCGTGAACAGGCGGTCCAGCATGGCCCCGTCGGGCTCGGCGCCCAGGATGTCGGTGAGCGCCTCGCGCAGCTCGCCGAGGTCGAAGGGCGCGAGCAGGATGCGCCGCGCGCGCTCCAGCCGCTCCAGCTCGGAGAGCAGCGGCCTGAGCGGATGGCGGCGATGCAGCTCATCGGCGCGGTAGGTGAGGATCATGCAGACCCGTTCCTGACGCAGGGTGCGGGCCAGGAACGCGGCGAAGGCGCGGGTCGAGCGGTCGGCCCAGTGCATGTCCTCCAGGATGAGGATGAGCGGCGCGGTGCTGGTGAGGCAGTCGATCAGCTCCAGGACCGCCTCGAACAGGCGCAGCTGGTCGTTGCGCGTGCGCGGCTCCTCGGCGCGCGTCGACTCCTCCAGCCCCGGCAGGATCGTCGCCAGCTGCTGGCGGCCGCCGGGACTGACGTCGCGCAGTGCCGGATGGCGCTCGCGCACCAGCGGGCGCAGGGCGCTCAGCAACGGCGCGTAGGGCAGCTCGCCGTCGGCCTGCTCGACCCCGTCGCCGCGCAGGATCAACGGAGGCTCATCGCGGCCCGCCGAGAGGCGGTGCTCCAGTTCGCCGACGAGGCGAGTCTTGCCGACGCCTGAGTCACCGCCGAGCAGGACGAGGGTAGGCCGGCCGTCGCTGGCCTCTCGCACGGCGAGCTCCAGCTCGGCCAACTCGCCGACTCGGCCCACGAAGTGGTTGCTGGTCAACCGGGATGGCATGTATGAAGTATCGCCGGAGCGCGGATAGGAGTCCCTGGCGGAGCGGCCGGTCGCCGCGGACGCGCTCGGCCGCGAGCTGGACTTCCCGGGTTCTGCTCTCCGCGATGATGGCGCTGAGCTGGGGGTGCATGGCGCTTGCCTCTCGTTCGTTGACACCGTGCATGCCAGGATGGACTGAGGCGCCGCAGGGCACATCGGGAGAACGGTGCGCGTTGAGGGGCGCCACCCCTTACGTCCCGACCGCAGAGGCCTTAGCGCAGCGGCGAGCGCGTGAAGCGCACTTCGGGCATGAAGGCCCGGGCGTTGATGACGTCCAGCTCGCGCAGGCGAAGCCGCAGGGGGTCGTCGTAGGAGTCGCCGGGGGGCGTCTCGGTGAGGGTCTGGGTCGAACGATCGCGGGCCAGCGAATCGGTGGTCAGCAGCTCCTGGGTCTCGGCGGCGTCGCGGCCGCTCAGCTCGGAGCGGTCCGGCGGGAGATACCACAGCTCGGCGCCGTCGTGGCGGGCGCACAGCGCGCGGGCCAGCGGGTACTGCGCCGGGTGATACAGGACGACCAGGCGCACGGTCCCGGGCAGCCGCAGCCTGCGCGCCTGGCGCATCGGGACGGCGTTGCGCAGCCACGTGGGGGTGCGCCGCTTGGACGCCTCCAGCGCCACCACCCGCGGGATCGACAGCAGGCTGCGGGCGTGCTCCTCACGGTCGAACTCCTCCAGGGGCCCCGGGAGCAGCATGATCGCCATCGCGTCGTCCTGGACGTACTGCATCAGGACGGCGCGGTGAGGTTCGGGCCCTTGGGCGCCACCTTCAGCGCCGCCAGGGTCACCGCCTGGGCCAGGCGGATCTCCGCCCTACCGTGGCGTCGTCCCGACACCGTCACCGTGACGTAGCTGCCGCCCTTGCTCTGGGTGCCGTTGGTGGCGAACAGCATCCGCTGCGCGGGGATCCAGCCGGCCTGCCCGCCGGGCATGTCGACGTTCTGCGGGATCTGCGCCTGTTGATGGTGGACGCTGGGGCCATAGGCCTGTTCCTGGTGCACCTGGACGGTGTCGAACTGCTCCCAGGCCCGGGAGGACTGCTGGGCCATGAGGTCGAGGCGCGTGCCCGACCCGCGCAACAGGCACTCGATGTTGGCCGGGTCGCGATCGCGGAAGGTCAGCGAGACCGCGCGCCCCAGCTGCGATCGGGCCGCCGCTCGGGCGTCGGCGCAGACGACCTGGGCCGCATTCTTGGGCGCCGCGCTCGACGTGGTCGACGCGCCCGACGCACCGCCGCACCCGGCGACGGCACCACAGCACGCCATCGTCACCGCGACCGCCCGGAGCCGCCCGGCGCCGCGAACGCTAAACGCGCTGCCCGCCGTCGTCCGCCTCGCGCGCCGGGGTGGTCGGCTCCGTCTCACCGCTACGCGCGGCGGGAGCGCTCGATGCGCCGTTGGCTGAAGGCATCTCGTCACCCGAGCTGATGGGGCTCAGCGGCGAGCGCGTGGCCGCCTTGATCTCCTCGGCCGAGACGTTGAGGGGATGGTGGCAGGCCGTGACATGGCCGCCTGCGTACTCGGCCAGCGGCGGCTCGACCGCCCGGCACACCTCGGTCGCATGCGGGCAGCGCGTATGAAAGCGGCAGCCGGACGGGGGATTGATCGGATTGGGCGGCTCCCCGCTCAGCACGTTGCGCTCGCGCCGGCTGTTCTCCTCCGGGTCCGGGATGGGGATCGCCTCGAGCAGCGCCTCGGTGTAGGGATGCATGGGCTTGGTGTAGAGCTCCCTGGCCGGCGAGAGCTCCATCAGCTTGCCCAGGTACATGACCGCGATCTGGTCCGAGACGTGGCGCACCACCGACAGATCGTGGGCGATGAACACGTAGGACAGGCCCAGGTCGTCCTGAAGGTCGTCGAGCAGGTTGACCACCTGCGCCTGGATCGAGACGTCAAGCGCCGAGACGGGCTCGTCGAGCACGATCAGCTGCGGGTCGACCGCCAGGGCCCGCGCGATCCCGATGCGCTGGCGCTGGCCGCCGGAGAACTCGTGCGGGAACCGGTTGATGTGCTCGGGGTTGAGGCCGACGCGCCCGAGCAGGTCGCGCACGCGCTCCTCCACCTTGCGGCCCTCCATCCCGTGCAGGCGCAGGGGCGTGCCGATGATCTGCCCGACGCGCTTGCGCGGGTTCAGCGAGGAGACCGGGTCCTGGAAGACCAGTTGCACCTCTCGCCGCATCGGGTCAAGCGCCCGGCGGTTGAGATGCGTGATGTCCTTGCCGCGATAGCGCAGGGCCCCGTCGGTGGGCTCCAGCAGACGTACGAAGCAGCGCGCCAGGGTGCTCTTGCCGCAGCCCGATTCGCCGACGACGCCCATCGTCTCCCCCTCGTTGAGGCTCAGCGACACGTCGTCGACGGCGTGCACATGCCCGACAGTGCGGTCGATGAGCACGCCCTGCTTGATCGGGAAGTAGAGCTTGACGTGCTCGGCCTCCAGCAGCGGCGCCTTGGCGGTCGTCGGGGGCTGGGCCTCCGCGGCAGTCGTATCGGTGCTCACGCGGCCACCGATCCCGTGCCGAGCCCGATGCGGCCATCCTCGACCTCGCGGCGCTTGCGCTTGTCGTCGACGTCCAGCCAGCAGCGATCCAGATGACTCGGGTCGTCGTTGACATGGGACTCGAGCGGCGGCACCTCGCCGCACTTGTCGAACGCATGCGGGCACCGCGGCCGGAAATGACATCCGGTGGGCGCGTTGACCAGCGATGGGGGCTGGCCCGGGATGGCGGGGAGCCGATGCGGGGGCTCGCGATCCATCCGGGTCACCGAGCCGAGCAGGCCCCAAGTGTAGGGGTGCTGCGGGTCATAGAAGATCTCGTTCAGCGTGCCCTGCTCGACGACGCGGCCCGAGTACATGACCACGATGCGATCGGCGATGTCGGCGACGACCCCGAGGTCGTGCGTGACGAAGATGACGCCGCTGTCGCTCTCGCGGCTGAGCTGACGCATCTCCTCCAGGATCTGGGCCTGGATGGTCACGTCCAGGGCGGTGGTCGGTTCGTCGGCGATGAGGACGCTGGGCGACAGCGACAGGGCCATCGCGATCATGGCGCGCTGGCGCATGCCGCCCGAGAACTCGTGCGGGTAGGCCCGCGCGCGCTCGGCGGCCCGCGGGATCCCGACCCGCTCCATCAGCTGCACGGTGCGATCCAGCGCGGCCGCCTTGGAGATCTTCTCGTGGGTGCGGATCTGCTCCACGATCTGATCGCCGATGCGGTGCACCGGGCTCAGGGACGAGATCGGGTCCTGGAAGATCATCGCGATCTCCTCGCCGCGGACCTTCTGCAGCTTGTCCTCGCTGGCGGTGACGAGCTCTTCACCCTTCAGCTTCGCCGAGCCGGCGAACCGCGCATTGGGCCCGCGGGTGAGTCCCATGAGGGTCATCGCGGTCACGGACTTACCCGAGCCCGATTCACCCACGATGGCCACCACCTCGCCCCGGTCCAGCGTGAACGAGACCCCGTCCACCGCCTTGACGACACCGTCCTCGGTGACGAACGACACCTGCAGCTCGTCCACTTCGAGCAGGCGTTCAGCAGCCATCGGTTCTTCCCCCTCCGTGAGCGGTCACTGTCACCCGGTGAGCCGGACCCGCGGGTCCAGCACGGCGTAGAGGACGTCGGTGATCGCACTGAAGACGACGACGAAGAAGGCCGTGAAGATCGCGCCGACCAGGATGGGCGGCACGTCCAGGTTGCCGATCGCGCTCGCCTCGAACTGTCCGATGCCGGGCAGGTTGAACACCGTCTCGGTGACCAGCGCCGCACCGCCCAGCAGCAACGCGAAGTCGAGGCCGAACAGCGTCACGATCGGCATCAGAGAGTTACGCAGGACGTAGCGCCTAAACACCCGACGCGATGACAGCCCCTTGGCCCGGGCGGTGCGCACGTAGTCCTGGTTGACGGTGTCGAGCAGATTCGAGCGCAGGACGCGGGAGTAGAACCCGATGCTCAGGACCGCGATCGAGATCCACGGCAGGATCAGGTGATAGGCCCACTGCGTCGGACTGTCACCGAAGTGCGTGTACCCCGTGTTGGGGAAGATGCTCCACTTGTAGGCAAACAGGTACAGCAACAGCGCTGCGAGCAGGAAGATGGGGACCGACACGCCGATGATCGCCCCCACCATCACCGCGCGATCAGTTAATCGCCCCACCCTGAGCGCACTGATGGATCCGAGCAGCATGGACACTGTCAACCAGATGACTGCCGCGGGCACCACCAGCGACAGGGTGACCGGGAAGCGCTGGCGAAACTGGTCCACGACGTTGAGGTCGTTCTGATAGTCGATCACCTGGCCGGTGAAGATCAGCTTCATCGTGTTGAGGTACTGGACGTAGAACGGCTTGTCGAGGTCGAACTTCTTGGCCACCTGATCGACCGTGGTCTGGTTGGCGTTGCGCCCCGCGATGGCGCGCGCCGGGTTGTAGTTGGGGATCAGCTCGAAGAAGCTGAACACCAGAAACGAGGTGGCGAACAGCAGCGCCAGAGCCGAGAGACTGCGCCGGACGATGAAGCGGCCCATCAGGTCTTGATCCGTACCTGCGCGCGCGGATCGAGCGCGTCGCGCACCCCGTCGCCGACGACGTTGATGCTGAGCACGGTGAGTACCAGCATCGCGCCGGGAATGAGCGAGAAGGTCGGGGTGGTGGAGATGTAGGGAAGACCGTCTGAGATCAGCGTGCCCCAAGAGGCGTTGGGCGCCTGCACGCCCGCCCCCAGGAAGGACAGGTAGGCCTCCAGCAGGATGCAGTTGGCCAGCATGATCGGCACGAACACCGTGATGGTCGACATCGCGTTGGGCAGGATCTCCGAGGTCATGATCCGCCAGGGACTGATCCCCACCACGCGCGCGGCGTCGACGAAGTCCTGCTCACGCAGGCGCAGGACCTCGCCGCGGATCGGCTTGCCTAGGTAGGGGACGTAGATCCCCCCGATGATCAGGGTCGGGATGAAGATCGAGTTGCCCTTGATGGGGCCGATCCCGCCAAAGGCCAGAGCGGTGCCGACGACGACGCCGAGGATCACCGGAGGGAAGGACCACACCAGCTCCATCAGCCATCTCAGGACCGCGTCGACCGGGCCCCTCAGGTATCCCGAGAGCAGCCCCACCAGGGTGCCGAAGACGATGATGATGATGGTGGCGATCCCGCCGATCAGCAGGGAGGTGCGGCCGCCGTAAAGCAGCCGGACAGCCAGATCGCGGCCGTTGGTGTCCGCCCCGAAGAAGTAGTGGCGCGTGAACGTGGGGCCGATCGGCACGCCGTCGAGCGACACGACGTTCTCCGAGTGCCCGCGGACGTTGATCGTGCCGGTGACGTTGTTGGTGTTGGGCCCGATCTGGGCGATGTTGTTCGAGTAGAAGGGCGCCAGCAGGCACATCGCCACGAGCACGAGGAACAGGCCGAGGAAGATGAGTGCCGTCTTGTTGCGGCGCAGCCGCCGGCCGGCCAGCCTCCACGGCCCGATGGCCGGGGCGTGCTGTCCCTCTGACCACGGATCCTTGTCCGGATACTCGCCGGCGAGGACCGATCCGCTCGGAAGCGGGACAACCGCTACGTCGGGGTCGTCGTCCGCGCCAGATCGGGAAACGGGTTCGTAGACCATCGAGTCGTCGTGGGGAGCTTACCGCCGGATGCCGGCGAGCGGGGCCGGGAGACGCCCAAAAGAGGCGTCTCCCGGCCATCGCCCGTTGTTACTTGAGCTGCAGGCTCGTCAGGTCGGTCAGATACTCGACGGACATCGTGCCCGCGTTGAAGTCCAACCGGTTCGAATAGAACTTGACCTTGGCCTCGTGGCCGTAGGCCGCGTAGTAGGCGTGGTTGACCGCGTAGTTGTCAAGCGCGGCCCACTGGCTCTCCACGGTCGGCGTCGACTTCTGGCTGAGCATCGCGATCTGCTGGTTGTAGTGCGGATCGTTGACGTAGCCGTAGTTCAGCGACGACCCGGCGTTGCCCGCGAACAGCTGCATGAAGTCCCAGGGCTCCGGGAAGTCCTGGTTCCAGTCGCCGAAGCCCATCTGCGGCTTCAGGGTCGGGGCGCCGATGGTCGTGAAGTACACGCCCGAGTTGACGACCTTCTCCGTGGCCTTGAACCCGAGCGAGTTCAGGACGCCGGCGAAGTAGTCCAGGTACTGGCGGCGGGGGCTGCGCTCCTCGCCGTAGATCGTGACCGCCTGGCCCTTCATGCCCGACTTGGCCATGAGCTGCTTGGCCAGCGTCATGTTCGGCGGCCCGTTGGGGTTGTGGAACGGGCAGCTGGACGGGCTGGAGTGGCCGGGGATGCCGAACGGAATCAGGTGGCAGTCCGGCGTCATGAAACCGCTGTCAAGGCGTGACAGCGCCCGCATGTCCGTCGCGGCCAGGACGGCCTGACGGGCGTAGATGTTGTTGAACGGCGGCTTCTCGACGCCGAACCAGAAGTACCAGCTGGAGTTCAGCGGGATCGCCTTGTAGCGGTCGGTCGCCGAGGTCTTGATCTTCTGAAGGATCGACGGCGGCAGGGTGTCGCCGGGGTCGAACACGTCGGCCTGGTTGTTGAGCACCTGCTCGGCGTTGGCCAGGACGTTGGAGTTGACGTTGTAGACGATCGTGGCGGCGTGCCCCTTGGGCAGGCCGGGCACGTCGAACTTCGGGTTCTGCACGAGCGTGTACTGGTGCTCGGGGTTGATGCTCTTCCACATGTAGGGACCGTCGCCGATGGTGCCCTTGGACGCCAGGTTCTTGGCCGGCGTGTTGGGCGGGACCGGTGCGGTGCCCGGCAGGGCGAAGATGTCCACGATCGGCGAGAACGGCGCCACCAGGTTGACGGTGAGCGTGCCCTTCGTATCGTCGGCCTTGACGCCCGAGATGGTCTTGGCCTTGCCCTTGGCGTAGGCGTCGGCGCCCTTGATGTAGCCGCTGATGAACGACGCGGCCTGCCACGGGATCTTCAGGTCGCGCTCCAGCGCGGTGATCACGTCCGAGGCCTTGATGGCCGTGCCGTCCGAGTAGTGCAGGTTCGGACGCAGCGTGAACACATAGGTCTTGCCGCCGTTTGAGGCGGTGGGCAGACCGGTCGCCAGCGCGGGGATGATCGTGCTTCCGGCCGCTCCCTCGACGCCGCGCTTGAAGGTCAGCAGCGGCGTATCGACCACGGACTCGAGCTCGTTGCCCTGAGTGGTGAAGTCGAGGCCCGGATCGGCCGACAGCGGCGGCGTACCGGAATCGATGGTGATGGTCCCGCCGTTCTTGCCACCGGATGCGCTGGTGCCGGCGGCGGAGCTGGTGGCGGAGCTGGTCCCCGTCCCGGCCGCCGCCGAGGTCTTGCTGCCCGACGAGTTACTGCCACCGCAGGCGGCAATGGCGCCCGCGGCAAATACCGCGAGCAGCCCGGCTGCCCACGGCCTGACGTATCTACTCACTGATCCTCCTCCAGAGGTTCGTGTTCCCAGAGCGCACAGCCTAATCCCATCGGAGCTCCGATGCGAGCGGGTGGGCGCAGCACGCACCGACGCCTAATCAACGCTCAACAACGATGCCGGAATGCCCTGACCGGGACCTGACCGGGACCTGACGAGAGATTCCCTTGCAATCTGGGTACTTACTCGCCAGTAGCTCGATACGCCATTTACCGGAGCGCTGGACACGGAGGGAGCAATGCTGGGACTCGCGAGCAGGGCGTGCAGGAGATGGATCACTCGGGCCGCGCCGGCCGTCGCCACGGCCGCGGCGCTCGGAGCCCTCGTCGCCCCCGGGGCGGCGGCCAAGCCGCCAACCACGTTTGACCCCGTCGTGGAGGCCCAGAACTTCTCGATCACGCAGCAGCGCCAGACGATCTACGACACCCCGCAGTACCAGACGCAGCTCGCCGCCGACAGCGCCGCCTCGACCGCACACGCCCTGGCCGCCGAGGCCGCGGACCCGGGCCGCTTCTTCACCGACGACCTGTGCTGGAACCTGGCCAACGGCTGCGCCGGCGACATCCGCCTCTATGACTGGGCCACCAACGGCGACGGGATCGTCCGCCCGGTCCTGTTCACCGCGCGCGACGGGGCCACCCTCTCCGGGCACGTGTGGGCCACGATCGCCGGTCCGGCCCGGCGGCCCGGCATCGTCATCACCAATGGCTCGGTCCAGGCCGACGAGCAGCTCTACTGGTACGCCGCCCAGACCCTGGCCAAGGACGGCTACGTCGTGCTCACCTTCGACCCCCAGGGCCAGGGGCAGTCAGACACCTTCGGCGCATCGCCCGACCAGAACGAGGGCGTCCCCGCCCAGACCGACGGACGCCCGTTCTACGACGGCACCGAGGACGCCATCGACTTCCTGCTCTCCACGCCCACGCATCCCTATGAGCCCGTCCCGAGCTGCAGCACCGGCACCGGCCACGCCGCCAAGCAGAACCAACGCGTCGCCGACGGCTTCGACGCGGCCTACAACCCGTACTGGCAGCTGCTCGACTCCTCTCAGATCGGGCTGGTCGGACACTCCTACGGAGCTGCCGGGGTCTCCTACATCGGGCAGTGGGACCCGCGGGTCAAGGCCATCGTGGCCCTGGACAACCTCGGCGGCTCGGGTCCGAGCACGGGGGCGGTGCCGGGCAGCGGGCCCGCGCCCCAGGGGTCGATCGGCGAGTCGGGCTGCCCTGCCGACCCGGCCGACCGGACCACGGTGCCCATCACCAAGCCGGCCCTGGGCATCTCGGCCGACTACGGCCTGCCCCCCACCCCGAACACATCCCTGCCCGACCCCGCGTTCAAGGAGGCCGAGTCGCTGGCGTACACCAAGGCGGGCGTGGACACCGGCGAGATCGTCATCCGGGGCGGGTCGCACCTGGACTTCAGCTTCATCCCCAACCAGGCGTTCGGCGCCTCGCTGCGCGGCCCGGACGTCACCGACTGGTACCTGACGGCGTGGTTTGACCGTTATCTCAAGAACGCGCCCGGCGCGACCAACCGGCTGCTGTCACAGCGCTGGCGCGATGACCCGGTCGAGGCCGGCGTGGACCCCAACCACGACGGCAACGCGTTCTCGTTCTACTACTACTCGCGCCTGGACGTGGGGTTGCCGGGGGGCGGGCGCTTTGACTGCGAGGACCTGCGCGACGGATGCGCCGGCATGGTCCCGCAGGCCGGCGACGGCTGGCCGGGCGACTACTCCTACGTGAAGATCGACACCACGCCGGATGCCGTCCACGGGGCGGGCACGGCGCTCGGCGCTGTGGTGAGCGGCCGCAGGCTCAGTCGACGGTGAGCACGGCCTTGCCCGCCACGCGGCGGTCGAGCAGCGCCTGAATGGCGGCGGTGGCCTCGGTCCACGACGTGGTGAGGTCGATCTGGCAGTCCAGGCGCTCGTCCGCCACCAGGTCGGCCAGCCGCCGCAGATCCGCGGCCGCCGAGCGGGTGTGCCGGAGGTCATCGAAGAGGTAGAAGCCGTGCAGCTGGGCACCGGGCGCCCGGGCAAACAGCTCCCGTGTCGGGAAGCTCACCGGCTCGGTGACGGTGGCGGCGAAGTTGATCACGCTCCCTCCCGGGGTCACGCGCTGTAGCGCCGCGCCCAGCACCGGACCACCGACGGCGTCGAGGATGACGTCGAACATGTCCCCGGTGGCGCTGAGCTCGGACTCCACCGCATCGGCGCCCAGCTCGGCCAGTCCGTCGGTGCGGCGGGCGATCGCGGTGACGTGGGCTCCGCCGAGCTTGGCCAGCTGGATGGCAAAGCGCCCGACGCCGCCGCTGGCGCCCGTGATCAGCACCCGCTTGCCGACCACGTAGCCGCCGATCTCCAGGCAGCGCAGCGCCGTGAGACCCGCCACGGGCAGCGTCGCGGCCTGCTCG
>Ga0070717_10002583_pt1 | contig 12782 bp, 5 predicted proteins | sample LARL113metaG_FD_71366 | JGI IMG/M metagenome (GOLD analysis project Ga0070717, IMG submission 71366) | Corn, switchgrass and miscanthus rhizosphere microbial communities from Kellogg Biological Station, Michigan, USA - LAR L11-3 metaG | ecosystem: Host-associated > Plants > Roots > Rhizosphere ... | reverse complement strand
TAGAGCAGGTCGAGCAGACGCTCCAGGTCGTCGTGGGTATAGCCCGCTGGGCAAGGGCCAAAGGTCTTGAGCAGGCGTTTGCGCCTGCTGGGTGTGAGCTCTTGCGCGCTGTTCATCGCCTCTCACCGCTAGGCTATGGGAACCAGGAAGCGAGGCAGCAACCCGCGCATGGGCATGATGGGCGCTCAGTACAAACCGTCTCTCTTTACGAGCCAGAACAAGATCGCTATTCGCTTCGGGGTGACGATACCTGCTTTCCTCGTCCCGCGTGGCCGCATACGATGCTACAAACCGGCAGACTGGCCTGCTAGCATGTACAAATGTATCATAGACGACTGCCACATGGTGTGATCTCCTGGCCGGTTTCCCCCGTCACTTTGACCGAGTTTTTCTGGTCACATGCGCAGCAGAAGCGCCATCATCTGTTCCCACTGATTCGATTGATGTCACGCGCAAACACGGTCAATGTCTCCCTCTAATTCGGCTAAGAAACGACGATTTTTTACGCCATGTTCAGGTACATTTGTTCGAGGATCGCCCAATGATACTGTCTTGAAGAAGGTTTCGTCACGCCGGCTGCTCACCGCGAGAAGAGAAGCGGAGCTCCTGGCTTCTGTGTGCGGTGAGCAGCCGCCATTATTTTACTGTTCAGGAGGAGAGAGATAATGGTCTTGCCTATGCGAACCGGGGTGCAGGCGCTTGCGGATACGTCTGTCAGCGAGCTACTCGAGCAGTGGATCGGTGAACAACTGGGGCGAGGCAATGCTACCAGATGCCAGCGGCCACGCATCGGCGTCCTGGCTGCCGGTGGCACCTTGCGCGATGGTGGGTGGCCGGTCTACGGCAGCGATGCACCCACGGTGCATGCCATCCTGGAGGCGGGAGGCCTCCCTTGCCTCATCCCGGCGCTTCCCTTGCTGGAGGGCTACGACCCCTTGCAACTCTTCCATGATGATCACACCTTCGCGCTGCTCTTTGAGGTCTTCTGGCCGATGGTGCGCACCCTCGATGGACTCATCTTGAGCGGAGGAGGCGATGTCTACGCCTGCCTGTATGGAAAGCCTCCCCATCCGCAGGCTGAGACCCCCGATCTCTGGCGCGATGTGTGGGAGCGCTACCTGGCGCTGCTGTCCTGGCTGATCTGCCTGCCGACACTGGGTATTTGCCGGGGGATGCAGCTCATGAACGTAGCGCTGGGCGGGACGATCTACCAGGACCTGCCTGCCCAGTGGCCCAGAGACCGTCCCAAGCTTGTGCGCCATCGCGCCAGAGGACGGGTCTCCTCCTCCAACTGGGTCATGCATCCTGTGCGACTGGCGCGACCGGACAGTCGACTGTCGTTGGCGGTGAAAGGGAGGGGCGAACTGGGTCGGCCCGTACTCGATGCCGTGCTGTCCATGCACCACCAGGCGGTCGAGATGCTGGCTCCAGGTCTGGAGGTATCCGCCGCGGCCCCTGATGGAGTGATCGAGGCCTTCGAGGACGTGTCCCCCGCCCGCTGGTGGGTGGCGATGCAGTTTCACCCGGAGTGGAGTACGCACCTGTCCTGGGTGATGGGGCTGTTCTCCGCGTTTGTCGATGCCAGCCGTGCCTACAGCGCGGTTCCCCGCGAGGAGATCGAGCCGTTACGCGCAGAGATGCGAGACTGGCTACGACAGCGCGATCGCTCTGTGTCTCCACGCGGAGCGACATCGATGTTGGGGATCGACCCACCGATCACTCCTGTCACCAGACGTTCTTCGACCCTGCTTCCCGCTCTCAGGGAGGCGGTCTAGTCGTCTCACCTCGCTGCACGGAACGAAAAGAACGCATGCAGCACCTTAGCTACTTCGCAGGAAGGAGCCACGTTCGATGAAGCATATCTCTGCCATCCAGCCCACCCTGGATCTCATCCAGGGGAGGCGGATATTCACCACATGCTGGTTGAGCGCAAGTCTCGGCATCTCGATCGTACAGATGCGCTTGCTTGCCCAGGCCTGGCTGGTTCTCCCTCATGCACTCGCGCCCGCGTGCTTGATGAGCGCCTGGATACTTGGCTCGCTCGTCGGATTACGCGTGCCGAGCGCCATCCGCGTATGGGGGAGCAGTTCTCTTGCCTGCATCCTGCTCTGGTTGACCGGTCCCTCTCTTATGTCGTGGTACCTGCCTCCGGGTATAGTGCCGCCTGCTCTGGTGAGTATGGTGGCGCTGGCAAGTATTGCTTTGTTACTTGGAGCGAGCAGCACCACCTGGCTCGCAAAGCCTCGCTCCTGGCCTTCAGTGGAGGAGCGTCTCGCTCTCGCGCGGAGCCTGGTAGGGCTCACCATCGGACTCGTGGTCGCCTGGATGTTTCCCACCTTTGCCGGTCTCATCGCGCTCCCCTGCTGCCTCCCCTTGTTGGCGCTCGACTTCCTCCTCTCCAGTCGCGCTCCCCTGCCCATGTTGGGGAGTGTTGCTGCGTCCTGGATTGGCAGGTACTGGAATGCGGACCGGTGGCAACTGCAACTGGATCGGCGCGCGCTGCCCAGGAACTGGTGGTGGTCCTCCTTGCGCGAACGCTCCCAGGACTCCCAGGGGTATCTGCCGCTCAGCTTCCTAGCGAGTGGCATCGCGGTGATCCTGGGAGGCGTCTGGGGAGCCGTGCCGACGCCTTTCGCGGCAAGTCTCGGCGCAACGCATACCCTGGACAAGCTGACCTGGCTGCTTGGAGGGCAGCTCGTTATCCTAGTACTGGGTACGGGGTTGCTGTTGGCCACCCGGAATGTCATCGGTTTGCCCGGGCGACTGGTGCCGGTCTCGGTGCGGTCTCGTGTACACACCCTGGCGCTGCTCATGCCGGTTGCAATGGCCGGAGGCCTGGTCGCCCTCGGCCTGCCGTTCCTCCAGGCCCCCTGGTGGCTGGCGGTGAGCCTGGCGGGGTACACGCTGGCCGGCGCGGTGTGGAGTATCCTCCTGCCACGACTGAGACCCCCGTTTGCCGTGACGGTAGCGGCACAACGTCACCTCTCGCTCGCACAAAGCGCGAGGCTGCTGGATTCTCTACAACTCGCGCATGGAGGCGTGGGTGAGAGGCGTGTCAACCGCCTGTTCGCGACGGTCGAAGGCGTGCTCATGGCACTATTCACGCCGCTCCTTGGGTGGCTGATTGATAAGAGCCAGAGCGTCGATACTGTCTTGGTTATGATCGGCCTGGTGTTTGCGTTGGGTCTGGCATGCTCCTTGCTTGTGCTTTACGCTCACTGGAAGCAACCCGCTCGGGCGCAGAGGACGAGACTATGAATCGCGAGAATGACGATGTTGGTATGGAAGTTGATGGATCACTCAAGCACACACTTATGCAGCAGGGGGCCGAACATTATAGAGCTAAGCGATATCAGGAAGCTCTTGCTGCCTACGAAGAAGCCATTCAGCTTGATCCCAATGATACCAGTGCCTATGTTGGCAAAGGCGATAGTCTGCGCCAACTCCGTCTGTTTAAGCAATCTTTTCATACCTATGAGCAAGCCCACGCTATTGATCTGAACAATACCTCTGCCTATGTTGGAAAAAGCTACGCACTGTTAGAACTGGGGGAAATTAATAGAGCCACGCTAGCTTATCAAAAAGCTCTGCAACTCGACCATCAAAATGCATCTGTATATAACGTTGCCGGTTTGGTGTTTTGCCGTCAAGCACGATTTGGAGAAGCTATAAAAGCTTTTGAAGAAGCCATCAGACTGGCAAGAGCAGATAATAACATTGCTGGATTCTATAACAATAAAGGCATTGCTCTTCGCGAGCTTAAACGATATCAAGAAGCATTAGCTGCTTTCACCCAGGCGCTGGAACTCGATCCAAGTAATAATAAATACCATAGCAATATTTTCAGTATATCCAAGTATGAGCGATTCAAAAAAGCAAATGATTATTGTGATAATGCTGATGAGTTGTCTTCCCAGCGCAGGTACGAAGAAGCTCTTTGGATGTTCAACAAAGCTCTTCGGATAGATCCCGACCATATACGAGCCGATATTGGTAGGGGAAACGCATTGTTCAACTGCCACTGCTACCATGAGGCTTTGCTTGCATTTAATCAACATCTTCAGATATATCCTAGACGTGTACCGGCCCTTCTAGGCAAGGGAAAAGCCCTATACAAATTGAACCGCTATGAGGAGGCACTCAAGGTCTTTCAACAGGTTCTTCTACTTGACAACCAACTTGTGCAGGCTTTCGTAGACATAGGACATACATATCTTGCGTTAAGTCGACCTGAGAAGGCCTTAAGATGCTATGAAAAGGCCATAGGATTACATACTGACGATGTAACTTGCTATATCAGCATAAGCTACATTCTCATCAATCTTCAATGTTATGAAAAAGTGATCCGAACGTATGAAGAGGCATTCCAATGTTTTCCTGGCATTGTGTCAGCTTATTTGAAGTCCAGAGATGTGCTGTTAAAGCTCGTATGGTTTTGGCCGTTTCTTGCGGCTTGCGGAGAAATAATCAAACGGGGAACTACAGAAATTGCCCCTTACTTGAGCATACAGGACACGTTGACAACTCTCGGTCTTCACGATACTGCTGCTGAAGCTCACGAGAAGGCTATGATGCTGGCACTAATGAAGAACAAACAAGATAGTGATCAACTCTGGGCTCTCATATTCCATCCGCAAACTTCAAGGTGCCCCGCCCACATTCAATTCGAGTTGTTCCAGCAATATATCATGAATGCCCCAGCAGGGAGCCGAAGCAAGGAGGTCTTTCAGCGAATTAGCAGCATCTACCCAGAGTTGTTCGAAATCGGCAATGCCCGCACCGAATTATTCCAGAGTAATCTGCAAACACTCTATATCATCCTTCTTCACATCCCTGAAGAAAAGCGAGCAGAGGCACTCACGCTCATCGTCGACAATGACGATATCCGTATTGCTCAACTTCTCATCTACCTTGCGCCTTTTTCACTACCCGGATTGGCAGCGTTAGCCCACCAAGTTACATTGAGATGGGTTGTCGCCCCGAGAAATGATGACCTCGTCATTCGCTTCTACCACGTCCTGGATTCGTATAGTGTTCCTTTTGAAGACTCTGACTGGCTGTTTGTTCAGGAACTGATGCTCGAGGGTCTCTACATTCAGGTGAAATCGGTACTTTCTGCTCTGGTAAAGCAACGTCCCGCACCAGAGCGCCTCTGGCTCCTTGCTGAAGCAATGTGGCACCGACACGATCCAGCGCAGGAACAGATAGAAATACTCCATCAGTTTATTGCATCCACTGCTTCCTCGGATACGCGATGCGGAGAGGCTTGGAAACGTATTGGTGAACTTTCTTTGGAGAAGAATGAAGGTATAGCTGCGATAGCAGCGTTTCAGGAAGCCGAACGCTTTATCAACTCGATACCTCAACTGGAGTTGTACCGTACCGGCGATTGGAATGCTCTTCGAGGTTTGCACCTGCATCCAGATTTTGCCTTTCCTGTTGTCGTAGTAGTTGACCTGGAATGTGATTACCAGCCTGATGCCGCTGATGGCTCGCGCGTCTTCGAGATAGCAGCGGTGCGCCGTAAAGGTCACACAGAACTGGATACCTGCAGCCTGGTCATCAAGCGTGATTTTCCCACAAAGGTAACTCATCGGCAAAATGAGGCTGTCGAGCCAGAGCAGGCAGCATGCCTCCTTCAGAAATTTATCGGCTCATCTATAGTGGTTGGTCATAACTTGCAAGGATTCGATGTCAAGCATTTGCGAGGAATGGATATTGAGATCGACAACGATCAGATCATCGATACGTTGTCCTTTGCTCGCTTGCTCTATCCCGACAGTGTTCACCATCACCTGGCTCTGCTCTGCGACAAGCATAATATCCTCCCCCAGGGAGAGTGGCACACGGCGCTCGCCGATGCACGCGCATGTGCCGACCTGTTATACGTGCTGGGAGATGAGTTGGTGCGACGGGGTGGACCCCTACTCGCCGGATTCCGCGCATTCGTTCCTCCTGGCAGAGCCTTTGATCGAGCGGTGTTGCAGCCGAGGGGCGTTGCTGTTGATCCGGCACCCTGCCCTGCTATTGATCCATTGCCTACAATGCCATATAGCCTCGCTTCAGTGAAGCAGGAGTCGGCCAGCCCTGCCATTCTTGCAGCTCTTGAACAACACATCGATGCGCTCGTTGAACGCTACGATCCCTCCGGTTCCTACGTTCAACATCTGCCCTTGCAGCAGCGCACTGTTGTCGTTGTGAACTCACGGACGCGCCTGGAACGAATGCTTGCACAGTCTCAGGACACGCTCGATCTGTTCGTGCTGCCTGATCCTCAAACGCTGCTCTGTCCCCATCGTTTGCGACAAGCTATCGAGCAAACACACAACTGGCAGGTGAAACTCGCGCTCTTTTGCCTCTACCAGGCATCGCATAACCACGATGCGCAGACACTGTATCCGCTGCGCCTGCCCTCCGACGACCCATTTTTCAATGAGTTGAAACAGATATTGCTCACATCATGCTGTGCTAGCGACTGGCGGCATCCTGACAACTGCCCCGGTATGCTTGCCGCAAAGTCTGCCATTGAGAATCACCGGGTATTGTTTGCTACCCATGAGAGTTTCCTCCATCAACCAAACCAACCAGAGGCGGATTTAATCATCGTCGACGACGCTGACAAATTGCAAATGCGCTTTGCTGAGTATCTTGCCGAATGTGTCACAAGCGAGCGGATCCGGGCCTGGTCGTCCGAGGTGTTTCACCTAATCGATGCGCAGATTGCTCGGTACATGAAGGAACATATAAGCAATCCAGGGTTGTATGAGCGCGTCCCTCTGCAGAGTATCGTTCCCTATCTGGCGCAACCGCAGGGCGAAGATAGTAGAAGTCTCTTGTCCACGTTACAATCAACTGGACACATCGGTGCAGTGATAGCCGCTACATTAGAAAAGCTATGCCATCAGGCTGCGCAGGAAGCAACTACTCCTGACGAGATTCATGCCTATTGGCTGGAAGTCAGAACAGCACGCCAATCAGACAATGAGACTTGGAGCATCGAGCAGTGGAGTTTTTGCGGGTTGGATAAGAACCTACGGCAAGCGTTTCGACAATTTTTCTGGGAACGCTACAAACAGCACCTTATCTGCGGCACCGCCATCACATTGGGCGCGTTGAAAACAATGTTTCTCACTCGCTTCTTTGGGCTACCAGAGAACATGGTGTCTCTAATGGACCAGCGTCCCGCTTCTCAGATTCACATACCCTCGAGTGAAGACATACGTCCGGCCAGTTTCCTGGGGAGAAGACCATGGGCACACAGTATCGGCAACTTCCTCTATCGTCTCGTCGCTACACCCCAGCGGTCTGTGTTGGTGTCGATTCAGACACCAGCCATGGCGAATGCATTGACTCTGGCTTTCAAGGCTCATCCGATAAGCCGCCAGGTATTATCTCCACAGCTCGGCTGGACAACTACGAAGATAGCCGATCGGCTTGCTGATGAGACACGCTTTACTATGGCATTTGTCCCACCAGGACTTCGGGAGACAGTGCTTGATGGCCCAGTAGATATTGAGGCAACAGGGCCGCTGCGCTTTCTGAATCAACAAGACCCCCAGGTAGCGGCTCATCTTCGCCTTTACGCCAAACTCTATCCAAACGAAAATCCGTTCAGTTCCTACCTCTTGCCACAGGCATTGCTCGAATTGAAAACGCGCGTCTCGTCAGCTGCCAAGATACATATTATCATCGATAGTGGCTTGCACTCAAAGGTCTATCGCGATGAGGTCTGTTCGCTGTTCCAGCAGGATACTTTGCTTGATGCCTTGCCAGGAATTTCAGGTGAGAAACGAGCCGTCCCAGATGTGTTTTCAGCCGAGCTCGATGCTGCATTAGAACGCTGGGGGCTGAGTTCACACACCAATGTTGAGGATGAAACGCTGCACCTGGCGTTGCAAACGTACTGGGGCACAGACAGCTTCAGAGAAGCGCCATTGAACCAGAAAGAGATCGTGCAGGCTATTCTCGATGGCAGCGATCAACTGGTAATTGCAGCGACAGGCGGTGGCAAGTCGCTCTGCTTCCAGCTTCCTGCGATACTCATGGCACAGGAGATTGTTCCTAAAGTGACGCTCATCGTTAGCCCCCTGATTGCTTTAATGCAGGACCAGGTTGAGGCGCTGAAAGATAAGGGCGTCTTCTCTGCCATAGCATGGAACTCAACACTCAAGCCCGCTGAACGCAAAAACTACCTTGAGGGCGTCAAACGAGGATGGTATTCAATCATCTATATAGCCCCAGAACAGATCCATTCTGCTTCACTGCGCAAAGCTCTGGCTATGCGTGAAATAGGACTAATCGCTATTGACGAAGCGCATTGTGTAAGCCAATGGGGTCATGACTTTCGTACAGCATATATAGGGCTCAAACAATGGATTGAGACGCAGCTCTGTGACGGGCAGAAGCGCACATTTCCGATCATAGCTCTGACCGCGACAGCTCGTAAAGGCTATATAGATTCCGCCACCGGAACTATCGAGCAAGGGACAGTACAAGAAATCATCGAAAATCTGGGTCTCCTGATAAACCCAGCGACTGTGAAAGTGGCATCTTTAGAACGCCCCGAATTGGAGTTCTCTGTGGAGCGGATTACACTGCCATGCCCCCATTGCCAGTTTCAATTTGCTATAGATGTGGAGAGTGTGAGATGTCCGTCATGCGGTCGGTGGTGCAAGGTAGAGGAAGAGCAAATCGAGCAGGCTAAAGTGGAGAGACTCATTGCATTGCTGGCGGAGCGCGATGGGCAGGGGCTCCGCCGGCGGTGGGACAGGCCGTATGGACAGCGCCAACGGGGCTTAATTTACTGCGCATATACACGAACTACTGAAACAATTGTTAACAGCCTGGGTACACATCCACAGTTAGCTGGTTTGAGCGTTCAAGCATATCACGGGCAAATGTCTGATGATGTAAAGGAACGAGTCTACAGCTCCTTTATCCGTGATGATGGAGTTGATAGCGTTGTTGCCACAAACGCTTTCGGCATGGGGATAGATGTGCGAAGATTGGGCTTCGTTATTCACTTTGATATACCTGGAACATTAGAGGCGTATATTCAAGAGGCGGGAAGGGCAGGGCGCGACCCTGAGTTCCAGATGGATGGAGAATGTGCTCGGTGTATTCTGTTGTATCACGAGCGTGATCTGGAAAAACAGCGCGTTCTCAACAAGATGAGCAGTATCGATGAGCAGGGGGTCGTCAATGTCTATGAAGCTTTGCGGAAATTCAGAAGTCGTGGAGAACGAGAGATTTTCGTCACAGCAAGTGAAATAAAGAACCTGACAGATATAGGTGAGAGCAAATCTCAGTCGATTCTTTACTACTTGGAACGACATACTTGCGCGAACAGGAAACCTTTGCTAGAGCGAGGAGAGAATGCTCAGACTGAATGGCTCCTTTCCTTTGAGCATGGCTGCGAGGAGCGCATTCACGCTCCAGCACTACGCGTTTCAGCGACGCAACTTATCGATGTATTTCGTTATGCTGATGCATTTCGCTTGCAGGAACGGGAAATACGGATGATCGATGGCGACGACTTGGCCGATCTTTTAGGGTGGGAAAAAAGAACGTTGTTGGTCGAAATCAACAACCTGATGAATAGACACATCCTCGTACATGCCAACCATCTTTTGATCCGGTGGTTGAAAAGCAAAGACGAAGCTTACCAACTCATCACACAACTCGAGCAGGATGTCAACAATCTGCTACATAACATCTCAGATCAGCAGGCCTTTCGTAACGGTAAAAATATTGCGTTGGATTTAGAGAGATTACACAACGAGGGGAATCTTTCGGCTGTGTCCTTGCCGACTTTTACCTGTTTCCTTGACATCTTATCTAAGAACACCGCTGCCCCTTTACAATTATTTGAGCATTTTGAGCGCGCGCTTTCCGGAAACTACGAGCTGCGATTGGTACCTGTTGAACTTGCTAAAAGCACGTGCCAGAATATCTTTCGGCAATTGCGCGAGGTTACTCAACGCTATATCCCCACTGAACGTAGTGATACCTGGCACGTGCTGGACATGGTGGCAGAAGAGGAAGACTACGAGCAGCGTCATTTGCTGGAACAAGGGTTACTGGTGCTTGCGAAGCTCGAGCTGCTCTTGCTACAATCGCCTCAGAATCACGAAAGCGCTATGCGCATTATGTTCAAACAAGACGATGTTCCCAGTGACCAACTAGAGATCGATCTGTCGCGGCTGCGACTAGTGAAACGTCACGGGGAACGCAAGCTTGAACTGATGAAGGCCTATGCAACGATGCCGCCTGAACAGCGCAAGTCCATGCTTGACGCTTATTTTGCTGGCGAAGCGCCTCTGCTTGAACCTTTCGAGATGCGATCCGACTTGACAGAGCAACAACGAGCTATTGTGGCAATAACAGATGGATACTATTTAGTCATGGGGCCTGCAGGCAGTGGTAAAACAACTGTATTGGAAGAGCATATCAGATACCTGGTAGAGTCCATGCTGGTTCCTCATGATCACATACTCGTGGTGACACACTTCCGTAGTGGAGTCGATCGTATCAGCAACAATGTGAAGGTTTATCAGAAAAATGGCAAGACCATTTACGCCAGAACCCTCCATAACCTGGGAAAAGCCATTTTCCTGCAAAACCGCGAGCTTTTGCTTCGGCCTGATGGGAAACCGTACTATACTGGGAATGCGGGTCTACGGCTATTGGCATCAAAACAAGAAGAACGTCCTCTTGTACAAGAAGCTCTAGAAGTTTTACGCCAAGCCCTGGAATTGTCACAAGTCCAAGAAGTAATACTGCAACAAAAACAATATAATGCTTGGTTGCGATCAAGCTCGAGTACTGCGGATAAATGCCTGAATGACATAGCGCGATTACGTCAATATGGTATTTTCCCAGGTTGTTTGATCGATAGTGAAACTCTTAGTAAGGTACTGGGTAGGCCAGATAATCCGAACTGGACAGATTTCGTGTATGATGTCTATTGCCGCTACCTTCTGCTGTTAGGTGATAGAGGGAGCTACACTTACGATGATCAGATCCTCTTTGCACTGGTAATATTGAAAACAAATCCTGATATTACCAGACTATATCAATGGCGCTATGAGCATATCATTATTGACGAGTTCCAAGATTTGGCACCTGCCCAAAATGAGATTATCGGTATATTCAGTCAGAAACATCGTAATGTCGTGGCATTTGGAGACGACGCACAGGACATTCGAGTCAGAGCAGATAATTATCAGATGCCATCTCCTCTAGTTAAACGCTTCCAACGAATCAGTGGAAAAACGTTGCCGTCAGTCTATAATCTCCAAACAAACTTTCGTTCAGTCCAGGAAATTCTCGATGTTGCGGGAAGAATCCGTAAGGATGTTCCACAAATAGCTGCCAGTGGCTATCGCGGAGAAAAACCGGTGGTTATTCGAGTCAATCCCGAAACGATATCAGTATCCAAGGATAGTGATGTAGATTCAATGTTGCGGGCAATGGTCAAAGCAGCATTGGATCACAGAGAGAAGCTGCCAAAGGTCGATCGAGGTAAGGTAGCGTTGATGGTCGCTATATCTGGTTGGTCTCAGATAGTACAAGATTACTTGAGGGAACGACAGGAGCCATTTACCGTGCTGGATAACTCACGTTATCAATCGCAACATAGTAGGCGAATACTCACCTACTACCGCTTGATTATAGACGATCATCTCGATACTGAGACAGAACAACTGTTAAGTTATTGCGTAGCACCAAATTTTCATCACTGGCAAATCAAGCGCTTGAAAAAGATAGCACAAGCCAATGAGGAGCCTCTCTTAAACACACTCAAAGATAACGCGATTCTCAACCAGATCACTATCTCGTCGGAACAGGGAGTGGCTTTGCGGCAGCATCTAGAGATCATTAATACATTTGGACCGGAGAGCCGTTTTGCAGATGTGTGGCAAGCAATTAGCCGGTTGCAAGAAGGTCCTCTTGCAGAGGAAACATATGAAGGATATCAATCGTCATATTAGTTTTCTGGAAGAACATCGTACATACCAGCAATTGATCATCACCTCCGTAGATAATGCAAAAAGCCAGGCATTCGATACTGTGTTTCTGCTTGGAGCGCAAGCGCTCAATGTAAATTATCCCAATCATAGGGCGCGCTTGTACGTCAGTATATCGCGAGCAAGACAGCGCTTCTTCTTCCTTGTCGATGAACGATTTGACGAAGCACGAGGAGATGATGCCCTTTTACCCTGGCTTAAAAGAGAACTTCATGATAAGTTGTTGTGGCTAGAAACTCATGAGTAGGACTGATGAACTTAACACGAAATGAAGTTTACTCTTCGTCGTCATCCTCATCGTCGTCATCGCCTGGTTCTGGCGGGGGCATGTCATCAGGGTTGAGCGGGGGTATCGAGTTGCTTCCCACAGAGACGTTTCGTTTTCTGTTCATTGTGCGCTCCTTTTTCTGGGTGGACAGGCTAACAGCGGTGGCTTACTTGAATTCTACCTGAATTCCGCGCCTGATGTACGCATAACTATGCATCCTTTGCTTCTCCTTCAAAAGATAAGATGTAAGAATCCAGATTCGGATCGTAGGCCAGTTTTCTCAGCGGTTGTGGAGCTGAGAGAATCCCCAATTCCCGCAGAGCAGGCAGATATTCGATGGCACATACGCCCACAGCAAGACGATCAAGGACCGTTTCGTCCTTGATCACTGCCTGTTCGATCACGCGCAGCCCATGCAAATGCACGGTATCCTGGAGATAGCAGACTCCCACCCGTTGCAGATCGGGAACGCCCCGGAACGTCCG
>Ga0070717_10002582_pt1 | contig 12784 bp, 8 predicted proteins | sample LARL113metaG_FD_71366 | JGI IMG/M metagenome (GOLD analysis project Ga0070717, IMG submission 71366) | Corn, switchgrass and miscanthus rhizosphere microbial communities from Kellogg Biological Station, Michigan, USA - LAR L11-3 metaG | ecosystem: Host-associated > Plants > Roots > Rhizosphere ... | reverse complement strand
AGAACGCCCGCGATCGGATCGTGATGCCGCTTCAGATCATTGACTGGAATCCGCATGCACTTTCGCCAGCGCCGGCGCCGAGCGGCCGATGCCGGCATAATCGAAACCGGCGTCTACCGCTGCCTGCGGATCGAACACATTGCGGCCGTCGATCAGAATCGGACTCGCCATCACGCGCGCGATCTGGGCCAGATCAAGGGACGCGAATTCGCGCCATTCCGTGACGAGCACGAGCGCGTCGGCGTCGGTCGCAAGATCGAGCGCCGAATCGCAATACCGAATCTTGAGATCTGGCTGCTGCTTGCGGCAGGAAGGCATCGCGATCGGATCGTAGGCGCGGACGCGCGCACCCATTTGCAGCAGGCGGCTCGCGAGATGAAGACTCGGCGCGTCGCGCAGATCGTCGGTATCGGGCTTGAACGCAAGCCCCAACAGGCCGATGGTGCGTCCCTTGAGAATCCTAAGCTTCGATTGCAGCTTCTGGATCACCAGTTGCCGCTGCTCGTAATTCACATCGAAGGACGCTTGCAGCAGCTTGCCCGTGTATCCGTATTCCTTGGCAGTGTGAAGCAGCGCCTGAATGTCCTTGCCGAAACAACTGCCGCCCCAACCCACACCTGGATTGAGGAATTTGGGGCCGATGCGCGAGTCCATGCCGATCCCCGCCATTACCTCTGTGGCCTCGGCGCCGACGCGCTCGCAGATATTCGAGATCTCGTTGGCGAACCCGATCTTCATCGCGAGAAACGCGTTGGCGGCGTACTTAATCATCTCCGCGCTGGTGAGCGTGGTGGTGAACAGCGTCGCCCCCTTCATGCTCGCGGGCCGCGGCACGCCCGGCGGGGGATCGAACGACTGATCGACGAGCGGGTGATACAACTCGCACATGATGGCAAGCGTCTTCGGGTCGGTGACGCCGACGACGATGCGGTCGGGGTAGAGCGAATCGGCGACCGCGGTTCCCTCGCGCAGAAACTCGGGATTGCTGGCGACCCCGAAGTGGATCGATCGCCGTCCACCGGGACGGGCCTCGTCGATTCCTTCGCGGACCAGCGTTTCGACCAGGTTGCCCGAGCCGACCGGAACCGTCGACTTGTTCACGACGACGCGAAAGCGCGTGTCGTCCATGGCCGCCCCGACGCTGTGCGCCGCGGCCTCGAGATATTGCAGATTAGCTTCTCCGTTGGGCAGCGGGGGCGTACCCACCGCGATGAAGATTACATCACTTGCCGCCACTGCGGGCGCGAGATCCGTCGAGAATTCGATGCCTCCGTGCTGGGCAGCCAGCTTCAGAAGCGTATCGAGGTGCGGTTCGTAGATGGCGGGCTCGCCTCGTTTCAAGGCGTCAATCTTCGAGGCATCCGTGTCGACACACGTCACGTGATGTCCCAGGTAAGACAAACACGCTCCCGTTACGGTGCCGACGTAGCCGGTTCCGATCACCGTAATCCACATCGCAGTTTGAGTATATCGTGGCTTACCTATGCGGTTTGCGCAGCCACACGTAACAGTGATTCCCGATACGACCGACAGCAGCCGTACGCAGCAGCAGCAGGTCGAAGTATCGAAGCGGAAACAGCAGCCATCCGCAGACGCCGTGCGCAGCCACGCGCCACGCCCGAAACGGCAGGAGCAACTTCACGTATTCGATGGTCATCACCAGGAGCGTGGCTGTCGGACCCGTGCGCCAACCTTCGGCGACTACTTCGAGCGGACCGGCGAGTTCCTTGAGTCCGTCGATGGTAAAGCGGCGGTAATCGCGCGGATACTCATGGAACGGGTGGCAGAACGGCGTGACGAGATGTGCGTATCCGCCCGGCGCGAGCACGCGGCGAATCTCGTACATCACCTCGGCGGGATCGCGGACGTGCTCGAGCACGGCATCGCATTCGATGCGCTGAAACAGATTGCCAGGGAAGGGAAGGCGAGCGGCGTCGGCCGCGACGTCCACGCCCGGTACCGCGAACAGATCGAGATTCACGTATCCAGGGACCGTCTGCCCGCCGCCGCCGATGTACAGGTTCCACCGCCCCAGAGGGTAATCTTTCGGTTCGGCGGGATTCAAAACGAATGGCGCGGGCGGTTCGAGCAACCGACGCATCCGTGCGCGCCAGCCGCGCGATCCGCGCTGGCGGTATCGTTCCGCAAGATCCATTCGCAAATGCTCATGGTATGACATACTGGCTCTGTTCCCGATGCGACTGGTACAGATTGCGGATGCGGCCGGGCGGCGCCGCGTGGCGGTAGTGGAGGAGCCACGATTGCTTCTTCTGGACGGCGTGGAGTCGGTGTACGACTTCGTGCTGCATGGACGCGCCGCGAAACCGTCACGTGAATCTCTCGATTACGACGAGGTCTATCACGGCAGTTCGCAATGGCGTGTTCTCCCGGCGATGGACCATCCGCACGACCCGGCGCACTGCCTGGTCAGCGGCACCGGGCTGACCCACATGGCGAGTGCGCGCAATCGCCAGGCGATGCACGCGGTGACCGAAGCGCCGACCGACAGCATGCGTATGTTCCAGTGGGGAATCGAGGGCGGCCGTCCGGCGCCGGGTGAGATTGGTGTTGCGCCCGAGTGGTTCCATAAAGGATGCGGCCACACGCTGCGTTCGCACGGCGAGGCGCTCACCATCCCGCCGCACGCAGAGGACGGAGGCGAGGAGCCTGAGATCGCAGGCGTCTACTTGATCGACGAGGAGGGCACTCCGCACCGCATCGGGATGGCGACGGGCAACGAATTCTCCGACCACGTTTTCGAGAAGAAGAACTACCTGAATCTGGCGACATCGAAACTGATGCCGTGCGCGATCGGCCCCGAGTTGGTCCTCGATCCCGATTTCAGCTCGGTGCGCGGCGAAGTGTCGATCGAGCGCGGCGGGCGCGTGCTTTGGTCGAAGACCGTTGCCAGCGGCGAGTCCAATATGTGCCACTCGCTGGCGAATCTGGAGCATCATCACTTCAAGCATGCCGCCCATCGCATTCCGGGCGACGTGCACATTCACTTCTTCGGCGCGGACGCCTTCAGTTTCGGCGAGGGCATTGCGCTCGAAGAGGGCGACATCATGCAAGTGCGTTGGGACGGGTTCGGCCGTCCCTTGCGCAATCCGTTGTGTATCGATCGCAGCCCGAAGAGGCTGTTTGCAGTGAGGTTTGTATGAGTATTCATCGACGCGATTTTTTGAAGATCGGCGCAGTTGCCGCGACTCCGGCGGCATTGGCGCAATCGGGTAAGGACATCGCCATTGTTGTCGAACCCGCCGATCCGCCCGTGCACTGGGCCGCCAAGCAATTGCAGCAATCGCTGGTCGCGCGCGGTCATCGCGCGAAGATTGTGGACACGCGCGAAGCCGCAGGCTTTCGCATCGTCGCTCGCCGAGCCTCCAAGCCCGGAGCGCCTGAAAGCTTCGCCATTGAGCCGAGCAGTTCGGGTATCATCGCCAGCGCCGGCGACACGCGCGGGCTCGTCTACGCACTGCTTGAAATCGCCGACCAGCCGGATCTGAGCCGCGCCGTTTCCGAGAAGCCTGCCAACCCGGTACGCTCTATCTCGCGCATGTTCTGTAGCGATCGCGAGGACAAGCCGTGGTTCAACGATCGCGAAATGTGGCCCGAGTATCTGACGATGCTCGCGAGTCAGCGATTCAATCGCTTCAGCCTGGCTCTCGGCATCGGCTACGACTTTCTGCGCGACGTCACCGACTCGTACTTCCTCTTCTCGTATCCATTCTTCCTCGCGGTTCCTGGCTACAACGTGCGCGCGACCGGGCTGCCCGATGCCGAGCGCGACCGCAACCTGGAGAACCTGAAATTCATCAGCGAACAAACCGTTGCCCGCGGCATGGAATTTCAACTCGGCATCTGGATGCACGGATACGAGTGGGCCAACAGCCCGTCGGTGAAAGCCAACTATTACATCGAGGGACTCAACGCGCAAACGCACGCCAACTATTGCCGCGACGCGCTCACGCTATTGCTGCGTTCGTGCCCGGCGATCAGCGGCGTCACCTTCCGTATCCACGGTGAAAGCGGCGTGGCCGAGGGCAGCTATCCGTTCTGGAAGACCGTATTCGACGGCGTGGTGCGCAGCGGACGCCGGGTCGAAATCGACATGCACGCCAAAGGCATCGACCAGGGCATCATCGACGTCGCCCTGGCCACGGGCATGCCGGTACGCGTGTCGCCGAAGTTTTGGGCCGAGCACATGGGGATGCCGTATCACCAGGCCGACATCCGCGACCAGGAGATCCCGAAGGCCGGACATCAGGACCAAGGGCTCATGGCCCTGAGTGCCGGGTCGCGCAGCTTTACGCGATACGGCTATGCCGACCTGCTGCGCGAAGACCGCCGCTACAGCATCCTGCACCGAATCTGGCCAGGCACGCAGCGGCTACTTCTGTGGGGCGATCCGCTGACCGCCGCCGCGTATTCGCGCGCGTTCCAGTTTTGCGGATCAAGCGGCGTGGAGGTTTTCGAGCCGCTCTCGTTCAAGGGACGGCGCGGGTCGGGGATCGGCGGCAATCGCACCGCGTACGCCGACGAATCGCTGCGTCCGCGCTGGGACTGGCAGAAGTACCTCTACACATATCGTGTGTGGGGACGGGCGCTGTACAACCCGGATGCCAAACAGCCGGAGACGGAGACGCAGAGTGCGCTCGCCAACGCCAGCCGCATTCTGCCCATCATCACGACTGCGCACGGTCCATCGGCTGCCAACAATAATTACTGGCCCGAGATGTACACGAACCAGCCGATTGTGGACTCCGGCCGCAAGCATGAATACAGTGACACGCTCGCGCCCAAGACGTTCGGCAACGCGAGTCCATTCGATCCGCAGTTGTTCTCGCGCGTGAACGAATTTGCAGCCGAATTGGTGACGGGCAAGCGCACGGGGAAGTATTCGCCGGTCGAAGTAGCGCAGTGGCTCGAAGACTTGGCCGACGCCGCCACGACGAAACTCGCGCAGACGAATGTGGCGCGGTCCACCCCCGAGTCCCGCCGGCTCACGATCGACGTGGAGTTGCAGGCGGGTATCGGCCGATTCTTTGGGGCGAAGTTCCGCAGCGGGGTGCTGTACGGGATTCATGAGCGCACGGGCGATCGCGCGGCTCTCGAAGAGGCCCTGAAGCAGTATCGTCGCGCGCGCGACGTGTGGGGGCGCCTCGCAGAGCGAGCGAAAGGTGCGTATGTATCGGACGTCACCATCGGAGAGCACGAATGGCTGCGCGGTCATTGGCTGGATCGACTGCCGGCGATGGATGGCGATATTGCGGACATGGAAAAGAAGCTCGCTTCCGCGAAGAGCGAAAGTGCGCCCGCAGTGCGCGCGATGATTGCGGAGGTCGTCAGCCGTCCCAAGCGCGTGAGCGCGGCGTGCCGCCATACGGTCCCGTCGTCGTTCCATCCGAGCCAGCCGCTGCCGCTGGAAGTTTCGGTGGATGCGAAGCTCGCGTCAGTGCGCCTCTACTACCGGCATGCGAACCAGGCCGAGCGTTTCCAGTCGGTCGAAATGGATGCACGATATCATGCGTCCATACCCGCGGCATATACCGACTCGCCGTATCCGCTGATTTACTACTTCGAATTGCACGAGTCGCCGCAAAAGGCGTGGCTGTATCCGGGGTTCAACGAAGACCGCACGAACCAGCCATACTTCGTCGTGCGGCGGGCCTAAACCTGCGTTTCCCACACATCTTCTGCTGCAACGCGCGATAGTACCGTGTCTACTTCGTTGCGCTCGTTCACCGTGCTCGACGTATTGTTCAAATACGCCTCCGCGCGCTGACCATCGCGCGCCTCGTATCAACGGCACTCTCACGCGTTTCGCGACGAAGTGGTGTGAAAAACGCGGGTTGCGATATATAATTCCCGACGAGGAGTGTGCGCCATGAAATCAGCGCAACGTTTTCTCGTCCTGGCGGCGGTGGTCGCGCCACTCGCCGCCCAAACTCCGAAGATTGACGCCGACGATATCGGCGGTGTCGTCACCAGCTCGAAAGGACCCGAGGCCGGCGTCTGGGTGATCGCCGAGACCACCGATCTTCCGACCAAGTTCGCGAAGATCGTGGTCACCGACGATCGTGGCAGGTACGTCGTCCCCGATCTGCCGAAGGCCAATTACAGCGTGTGGGTGCGCGGCTACGGGCTTGTGGATTCGCCGAAGGTGCAGTCGGCTCCCGGCAAGAGCGTGAATTTGAAAGCGGTGATCGCGCCTGACGCGCGCGCGGCCGCCGACTACTATCCGGCGAGCTTCTGGTATTCGCTGCTCAAAGTTCCCGACAAGAGCCAGTTTCCAGGCACGGGTCCGAGCGGCAACGGTTTCTCGCCCAACATGACGAGCCAGGCCAAGTTCATCGAGATGATCAAGACCGACAGTTGCTGGTCGTGCCATCAGCTTGGGAACAAAGCCACGCGCGAGATTCCGAAGGCGCTCGGGACGTTCGATTCACCCGTGAAGGCGTGGGAGCGGCGCATCCAATCAGGACAGGCCGGCGGGAACATGGCGAGCGGCGTAGGGGGTATGGGCAAAGACGGCACGCTCGCGATGTTTGCCGATTGGACCACGCGCATTTCGAATGGCGAATTGCCGCCCGCGCCGCCGCGACCTCAGGGTGTCGAGCGAAATGTCGTGATCACCGAATGGGACTGGACGTCGCCCAAAGCGTATCTGCATGACGAGATCGCGACGGACAAACGCGACCCCACCGTGAATGCCAACGGACTTCTTTACGGCGCGCCCGAGTTGAGCACGGACAACGTCCCGATCCTCGATCCGGTACACAACACGGCGACTCAGTTCCGCATGCCGGTGCGCGATCCGAAGACGCCGAAGCCGGGTCCCCCGCTTCAGCCATCGGTCTATTGGGGGAGTGAGTCGATCTGGGACAGCCAGGCGAATATGCACAACCCGATGTTCGATGAGAAAGGGCGTATCTGGTTCACCTCGGTGATTCGGCCGCCCGACAATCCGGGGTATTGCAAGCAGGGATCGGACCATCCGTCGGCGAAGGTGTTTCCGGTGGCACGCAGCGGCCGGCAACTCGCGTTTTACGATCCGAAAACCAAGCAGACGACTTTGATCGACACCTGCTTCAGCACGCACCACCTCCAGTTCGCGCAGGATGCGAACAATACGCTGTGGACCAGCAGCGGCGGGGGCGGCGATATTGTCGGCTGGCTCAACGTGAAGATGTACGAGGCCACGCACGACGAGCAGAAATCGCAAGGGTGGACCCCGCTGATCGTCGATACCAACGGCAATGGTAAGCGCGATGCGTGGGTCGAGCCGAATGACCCGGTGGATCCTTCGAAGGACAAGCGCATCTCAGGGTCGTTCTATGGGGTGACGGTGAGTTCGGCTGACGGCTCGATCTGGGGCTCGGCGCTCGGCTTCCCCGGCCGCATCATTCGCATCATTCCCGGCTCGAATCCTTCGGAGACGGCGTTGGCAGAAGTATACGAGTTGCCGGTGGCGCAAGGGTTCTCGCCGCGCGGACTCGACATTGACAAGAAGGGCGTGGTGTGGACCGTTCTCTCGAGCGGACATTTCGCGAGCTTTGACCGGCGGAAATGCAAGGTGACTAATGGTCCGACGGCGACGGGTCAGCACTGCCCCGAGGGGTGGACTTTTTATCCGTTCCCGGCGCCGCAGTTGAAGGGGGTAAGTGAGTCCGGAAGTGCGGAGGCAAGTTACTACGATTGGGTAGATCAGTTCGATACATTCGGACTTGGTGCGGACACTCCAATTGCGACGGGCAATGGGGAGGACGGGCTCATGGCGCTGGTGAATGGGAAGTGGGTGGTGCTGCGAGTGCCATATCCGATGGGATTCTTCGCCAAGGGTATGGATGGACGCATCGATGATCCTAAGGCGGGTTGGAAGGGCAAAGGGTTGTGGTCGACTTACGCCACTCGCGCGATGGCGCATGTGGAGGGGGGTAAGGGGACGACCAGTAAGGTGCTGCATTTCCAGTTGCGGCCGGATCCTTTGGCGAATTGAGTTATTGGATCGTGACTGACTTGACGATGACTCCGCGCTCGCGGGCGTCGGTGGCGTCGGGTGGGCGGCAAGAGCTGAGGTGGAACGCGAGGCTTGTCTCGCTGGCGTCGATTGGACGTGTGAGTGTCTGCGAGCCGGGCGTCTCGTAAGTCGCCGGCGGAAGGTGGCGGCCGTCAGCCGTCATCGAGAGAGTCACGGGCGGAAGACCGTCGGGCAGGAATAGCTCGAGTTTGAGAGTTCGCTGGCGCGGCGCGGCTTTAGCGCGGAGGGTGAAGCTCTGTTCGGTCCAGCGCCAGCCGCTCCCTTCGGGTGCGTGCCAGCCTTCGCCGAGTTCGATGTCGCCGACATTTCCATACCGGCTGTCGAGCAGACAGAAGACTCGCTGATCTTCTTCGTTACCTGAAAGCAGGTAATCCGCAATGTCGAAATAGGTACGCTGAAGTAAGACGCGCAAGCCCTGCTCGGAAAAGATGAAGTAATTCGTCTCGTCGTTATTGAGTTCGTATTCTTCGAGCAGGTACGCGGCGGCGATTCCTTTCGGCATGGCTTTGCCGTTGGGGAATCGGCTCGACACGCGGGTGCTGAGTACGCATCGGCGGGTGTGACGCGCAATTTCTTCGAGGACGTAAAAGGGGTTGCGGACGTGATACAGCACTCCGAGGAAAATCACGAGGTCGTAGTGTTCGCGCGGCAGCGTGAACTGCCGGTCGATGTCGACTTCGAAGAGGCGTATCTGCGAACCCAGCGCCTCTTTCAGGGTGCGTACGCCGCGCATGCCGTTGTGGTTGTAGACGGGATGATCGACGGCATCGACTTCATATCCGAGTGACTCAAGAAAGAACGACACGTCGCCGTCGCCGCAGCAGAGGTCAAGAACAGTGCCGCGGCGAGGGGCCAGGAGCTTGCGATTCTCGCCCTTCAAGAGTCGGTCGAGTTGACGGAACACCGCGAGCGTGTCATGCGGATACCATTCGAAATCGCCAGGCTTTTTGGAAATGCGAATGCGCGCGAGTTTATCCCGAAAAGCCTCGACCTCAGACAGCAGAGAGTCGATCACTTCTTCAGGAACCCGCGGGCGTCCAGCCACTGCTGAAATTGGCCGATCCAGCCCGCAACCGGACCTTTCGTCGTCGCTCGTACTCCGAATCCGTGTCCGACTCCGGCGTACACGTGCAGTTCTGCCGACATACCGGCCTTCTTCATCGCGAGGTAGAGTTCCGGCAGTCCTTGTGAGATGTTCTGGCGGTCGTTCTCTCCACATGCCAGGAAGGCGGGCGGTGTTTCCTTGGACAGTTTCATTTCTTTAGGGATTGCGGGGTAGATGAGTGCGAAGAACGCAGGACGGGAAGTCAGCCGGTCGATTGGCTCGGGCGCGCTGTCGTTACCAGGGTCGAAACGGGTGCCGGCAAGTGCGGAGAGTTCGCCACCTGCCGAGAAGCCGATTACGCCGATGCGTTCCGGGTCCACGCCCCAGTCCGCGGCTCGGGAGCGCACGAGACGGAGGGCGCGCTGCGTGTCGGCCAAGGCGTTGCCCTCGATGGTGTAAGTCGACTCCTTTTGGCGCGCGAGCCGGTACTTCAGGACGAATCCAGCGACTCCGTGCTCGCTCAGATACTTTGCGACGTTGTAGCCTTCATGATCCATCCACAATTCGCTGTGTCCGCCGCCGGGCGCGATGACGACAGCAGCTCCGGTGGCTGTTCCGGGTGCGGGCAGGTACGGAGTGATGGAAGGTTTGTGAATGTTGGCGATGACATGATCCCCGCCCGGGGCTGCGACGCGCATGGTCTCGTCGCCGGCTTTGCCTTCGGAACCGGGGGCTCCGTTGGGCCAGAGTAGGATGGGTTGAGGATCGGCGGCCCAGAGTGCCGCCCCGAAGGTGACAATCACGGTCAGTAAGCGATGCATCCTATTTCCTCTGTGTGGTGATTTCCGTGGTGCCCGAGGTAAGTCCTTCCGACGTGGCAGTCACATGGATCCGTCCCGCCTGTCCCTTTTCGGAACTGACAATCAAGAGCGCCAGTCCGTTGAAGGCCTTGCGTTGGTCCGCCTGGAAGGGCTCGGTAGTGGCCGCGTTACCGTTGTCCACCGCGCGAATACTGCCGGCGCCGGTCACCTGGAACTTCACCAAATTGTCGGCCACTGGACAGAGATTGCCATCCTTGTCTTCCACACGCACCGTAACGAACGAAAGGTCCTCACCATCTGCATGGATCGTGGAACGGTCGGGGACGAGTTTGATCCGTGCCGGAGCGCCCGCCGTACGGACCTCGTCGACCGCCACCTGTTTGCCGCCCTGGTAGGCGAGGGCTTTCAAGTCGCCGGGCTGATACGGCACTTGCCATTCAAGTCTGTACTTCGTCGTGAACTTGTGTGTTGGGCTGACATTCTGTCCGACCGGGATCTCGATCGGTTCGCCGAATCGTTTCTTGCGCCCGAGTGATTTGCCATTCAGGAACACCTCGACTTCATCGGCATTGGTGTAGGCCATGACAGGAATGTTCTGTCCGTCGGGGCCCTCCCAATTCCAATGCGGCAGGACGTGTACCATCGGCTTCGTCGTCCACACGCTCTGATACAGGTAGTAGCGATCCTTGGGGAATCCGGCAAGGTCGATGAACCCGAAGTAGGAACTGCGCGCCGGCCAGTCGGGATTGTCTGCGCCCGGTGCCCGGCCATTGAAGTAAGGAGTGGGCTCGCCGATGTAATCGAAACCAGTCCAGACAAACTCACCCAGTACGCCGGGGAGCTTGTCCTGGTAAAAGAACTCCACGTCGGGACAGTAAGCCCATGGCGGGGCGATGATATCGTAACTCGTCAGCTGATGTGAGGGATGCTTCTCGTATTTCTCGATGGGCAAATGATACGTGCCGCGCGAACTGACACACGATGCCGTCTCCGATCCGAAGACGATCCATTTCGGGTGGTCGTTCAGAATCTTCTCATACTGCCACGGCCGGTAATTGATACCGGGGATGTCCACCGCCGCCGCCAGTTCATTACGGATCGCGGCGTCCGGATTGTTGAAGGCTGAAGTCGTGGGACGCGTTGGATCCTCGGCGTGGAAGAAGCCGACTAACCGCTTCGCAATCGCGGCACCATCGGGACTGCTTTGCTCCGGAATCTCATTCCCGATGCTGTACATGATGATACTCGGATGGTTGCGGTCGCGGTGGACCATGTCGCGCACGTCGCGCTCCGACCATTCGTCGAAATACTTGTGGTAATCGTTGGGCACTTTTTGCCGGCGCCACATGTCGAAGGATTCGTCCATGACCACGATTCCAAGGCGATCGCAGTACTCCAGGATTTCGGGCGACGGTGGATTGTGGCTGGTACGTAGGGCATTCACGCCCGCGGCCTTGAGGATCTGCAACTGGCGCTCGGTGGCGCGGCGATTGACAGCGGCTCCCAGGGCACCCAGGTCGTGGTGATCGCAGACGCCTTGGATCTTGACGTGCCGCCCGTTGAGGAGAAATCCCTTTTCGCGATCGAATGCGATCGTGCGGATACCAAACGGCGTGACGTAGCGATCCACCACTTTCTTGTTCGAATCCATTACTTCGCTGACCAGTGAGTATAAGTAGGGGCGGTCGATATCCCACCGGTCGGGATGATTGACAGTCAAGTTCGTCGTCACCGTCTGCACGCCGCCGGCCGGTATGTCCGCCGAATCGCCATTGTGGGCGACCTGCTTGCCCGACGCGTCCACGACCGTCGTCTGCAGGATCATCTTCGCTTCGCTGGCCGACTGATTGCGGATTTCCGTCTTGACTGTGACAGTCGCGCTCGCATCGGTTACAGCAGGGGTCGTGAGATAGGTGCCCCAGCGTGCCACATGCACGGGACCGGTGACCTCCAGCCAGACATTGCGATAGATCCCGGCGCCGGGGTACCAGCGTGACGACCGTTCCTCGGGAGTCAGTCGCACGGCAATCACATTTTCCTGGGTACCGAAATGCAGATACGGCGTGAGGTCGAATCCAAACCCGATGTACCCGTAGGGACGACCGCCGAGTTCCTGTCCATTGATCCAGACGTGCGCATTCGACATGGCGCCGTCGAACTCGATCCAGAAATAGCGGCCCTTGGCCGGCGCCGGGAGCGTAAACGACTTGCGATACCAGCCCGTACCCGAGATCGGCAGCGCGCCCGTGTGGGGATTGATGTTCGGATCGAACGGTCCTTCGATGGCCCAGTCGTGCGGTAGAGGAGTGGACTTCCATGCCGCATCGGAAAAATCGGGCCGCTCGGCGCCTTGCGCTTCGCCTTTGAAAAATTTCCAGCCGTCGTTAAAGCTGAGCCGCCGCTCGTTTGAGATCTGAACAGCGGTAGCCGCGCCAGCCGCGGCCGCAAACGCCAGAAACGTGATGCCAACGCACACGTGGCGCCGGATACTCCGGGACTTCATGCACTCTATACTACAACTGTGCGCTCTCCTGTCCGATACGAGTACCTGCTGTCGCTGCCCGAGCGCGTGATTCGATCCGTTGGCGCGATTTCGGGCGGACTGTTGCGTGAGATTGGCGATGTCGTGCTGCCGGCGAGCGTGCGGCGCACGGCGCTCTATCGAACCATGGTCGACGTAACGCTGCGATTCCTGATTGAGGAGATCGGCGAAGTCGAAGGGATCTATCCGACAGAGGGGCGGCTGGCGGAGAACTTTCTATTGCAGCGCGGCGCGAGTCACGGGATCGAGTTACTCGGGATCCTGACGTTCGCCGCGTCGCCGGTGTGGGTGCTGGCTGCGCTCGCGGACGCGACCGGCGGCGGGCGCACGCTGAT
>Ga0070717_10002580_pt1 | contig 12786 bp, 15 predicted proteins | sample LARL113metaG_FD_71366 | JGI IMG/M metagenome (GOLD analysis project Ga0070717, IMG submission 71366) | Corn, switchgrass and miscanthus rhizosphere microbial communities from Kellogg Biological Station, Michigan, USA - LAR L11-3 metaG | ecosystem: Host-associated > Plants > Roots > Rhizosphere ... | reverse complement strand
TGTTTGGCGGACATTCCACACGGAGCCGTCCGTGCCGATCGCGAAGACCTCGATCCGGCCGTCACCGCTGCGGGCGGCCGTGACAGGCCCGGCAAGGTTCGCGGCGTTCGGAGCTCCGTAGTCTTGCCAGCCCGACCAGCCGTTACCCCCGCTCACCTGCCCCATCCGGTACAGATGACCGCCCCAGGAGTCCACCAGGAACAGCTGAAGCCGGCCGTCAGCGCCGGCAGCCACCCCCGCTGCGTCCTCACCGCCGCCAGGTGCTGAGGGCAGTGCGGTCCACGCCGACCAGCCGTTGCTCCAGGCTGTCTGGGATGCATAGCTCAACTGCGAGGAGAAGTCCCTCGCAGCCAGCACGAGGGTCCCGTCCGCATTGACTCCGGCCGTCGCCGTAACGTTTCCCGGCAGGCCCATGTCACACCAGCCGTACCAGTCGCTGCTGTTGCTCCACTGGGCCTGCCAGGCATGCCAGAACTCTCCCTCCGACCCGCCGAACACAAACAGCTCCAGCCGGCCGTCCCCGCTGGGAGCGACGACGGGTTCGCCACGGAAGTGCTCCATGATCTGTCCTTCGCATGACAGCTTCGCGATGCACGAGCTTGCGAAGCTCATTGTGCGGGCACAGCTGCCATTATGGCCACTCCCGGGCTAACGCCGGTCAGCCCCAGACGCCGGCGGCGACCTGCACGATTAGAGTTGCGCCCCGCCATGCCGCGGCGCCCGGCGGCGCCGAGAAGGACACCGCCAGGCCCGCGGACTCGCAACAGGCCCACCCGGCCGCGACCCCGTATATTGACTTCGAGCCGCACACAGAACGCGTAGATCGGCGCGGAATGCGATGGATAACCCACGGTACTCGTAGCCATTCCTATTCGGCGCTCGGGAGCCCATTGCCGAGCGGCTCGACGTAGCCAGGTGGCTGCCGGTGGTGACCTGGCGTAATGGCCGTGGCCGACTTACCGTGAGGGTTCTCGTTGTTTGCTGGGGCCTCAGCTGGCCCAGCTGCGGGGTCTCAGCGTGAGTCCCCGGAGGTGCCCGATGACCACCACAATCCCGTCCACCGCTCTCGTTCCAGTCGCACCGGTGTTCACCAGCACCGAGCGGCTGGCGTTAGCTGGGTTCCTGGCCGGGTACAGCGGCCTGACCCGTCAGGCGTACGAGCTGGACCTGCGTCAGTTCGCCGGCTGGTGCCAGCAGCATCAGCTCGAGTTGTTCCGGGCCCTGCGCGCCGACATCGAGTTGTACGCCCGCGACCTGGAAGCCCGTGGCCGGGCCCGGGCCACCATCACCCGCCGCCTGTGCACCGTCGCCGGGTTCTACCGCTATGCGGTCGAGGAAGAACTGCTGGAGCACTCGCCCGCCGCGCACGTGCGGCGGCCCCGGCTGGACTATGAGTCGCACGCCACGGGCTGGACCGCAACGAGCTGGGCGCGCTGCTGGTCACCGCTGGCCTGGGGCCACCGGCGGAGCATGCGCTCATTTCACTGCTGGCCCTGAACAGGCTGCGGGTCTCCGAAGCCACCGGTGCTGACGTCGAGGCCCTGGGCGCCGAGCGCGGGCACCGCACTCTGGTGATCACCCGCAAGGGCGGCAAGGTCGTGACCATCCCGCTCGCGCCGCGCACGGCCAGGGCGATCGACCTGGTGATCAGCGAACGCACCGAAGGGCCGATCTTTCTGGCCTCTGACGGCCGGCGGCTGGACCGGCACGGCGCCGGGCGGATCGTCCGCCGCATCGCCCGCCGCGCCGGTATCAGCAAACCCGTCGGACCCCATACGCTGCGGCACGCATTCATCACCGCAGCGCTGGATGCCGGAGTCCCGCTGCGGGACGTGCAGGAAGCCGCCTCCCATGCTGATCCACGCACCACGATGAGGTACGACCGGGCCCGGACCTCGCTGGACCGGCACGCCACCTACGTCGTCGCCGCCTATGTAGCTGGAGCGGCCCGGTAGAACCCCAGTCAGGCCAGCACCCATCCGCCCGGCCGAGAGCCGGCCGGGCGGATGGAGCCACACGACGCCACCAAGTCACCGATCGTAATTTCGACCTGCCCGCGAACCGCCGATCTGTACGCCACTACCAGCCCGGCGCCGATCCGCTGGCCGCGCGCCCGAATGGGTGTTATGCGCCAAGGGAGCCCAAACCGCTGTTGCCACGACGAACCCGCTGACCTCGTCGGCCGTAGGCGGCTCCAGGCCGACCGCAGTGGGCATCTGACGCTCCCTTCGAGACGCTGCCCACTCCGACGCGCGCACACCAAACAGCAAGAAACCCCCGGGGGCCTATGGCCTGACTTGGCTGGGACCATCGGCTTGATTCCGCCCAGCGGAGCCGGCGGAATGGCGCCAAGGTGGCTCGATGAAGGCGTCAGCCCGCGGTCATGGCGGCGGCGCGTTCCTGGCTGAGTTCGTCTGGTGCCGGGTCGGGTTTGTGTGCCAGCATGCTCGGCCACCACATCCACCGGCCGATGTCCAGGTTGAGCGCGGTGACCAGCACGGACCGCACGATGATCGTGTCCAGCAGGACGCCGAACGCGACCGCGAAACCCAGTTCGGTCAGGAACGTCGAGGGGATCGTGGCGAGGACCGCGAACGTGCCGGCCAGCACGAAACCGGCCGAGGTGATGACCCCGCCCGTCGCGGCAAGCCCGACGAGCGCGCCGCGCCGGGCGTCGCGCCTGATCGCCTCCTCCCGCACCCGGGTCATCAGGAAGATGTTGTAGTCGATGCCGAGCGCGACCAGGAACACGAACACAAACAGCGGGAACGAGGTATCGGCGCCGCCGAACCCGAACACGTGGTTGAAGAAGAAGGCGCTGACGCCCAGGGCGGCGGCGAACGAGAGCACCACCGTGGCGCTCAGGATCAAGGGCGCCACCAGCGCCCGCAACAGCAACCCGAGGATGACGAATACCACGACGAGGATGAGCGGGATGATGAGGTTCCGGTCGTGCGCGGAGGCGCGCGACACATCCAGGTTGATCGCCGTCGTGCCGCCCACTTTCGCGTCGGCGCCGGGAACGGCGTGGACCGCCGACCGTACCCGGTCGATCGTGGCGTACGCAGCCTGGCTGTCTGGCCGGGAGGTCAGCGTTCCCTGAAGGTAGGCGTAGCCTGCGCGGGTCGCTGGCAGCGTCACGTGGGCGATTCCCGGGGTGGCGGCGAAAGCTGCCCGCAGCGGGCCCGCCGCGCCCGCCTTGCCGATGACCACGGCCGGCTCGCCCGCGCCGGCGGGGAAATGCTGGGCGAGCACGGTTTCTCCGACCACCGAATCGGGATGCCCGCGGAAGGATTGCGCGTTGGTCAGGCCGCTGGCCTTCAGGCCGGTCAGCCCGAGCGCCAGGATGCCCAGGACCACGGCTGTGGTGATCCACGTTATCCGCGGCCGGGCTGCGATACTCCAGCCGACCCGTGCCCACACCCCCCGTGTGGTCGGCTCAGGCGACCCGTAGCTGGGCCGGTACGGCCAGAAGACTCCCCGGGGGAAGATTACCAGTAGGGCTGGCAACAAGGTGAGCATGGCGACCATGCCGACGGCGATGCCGATCGCCAGTACCGGCCCCAGGCTCTTGGTCGAGTTCAGTTCCGCGACCGACAGCGTGAGCAGCGCCAGGATGACGGTAGCAGCGCTCGCGATGATCGCCGGGCCGGCGCGCCGCAGCGCCTCGGCCATCGCCGCATGGCGGCGGTCGTGGCGGCGCAGTTCCTCCCGGTAACGCGCGACGATCAGCAGCGCATAATCCGTGCTGGCGCCGAACACCAGCACATCCAAGATGCCGGCGCTTTGCGCGTTGACCGTCAGGCCAGCGTGCGCCGCGAGCAGGTAGATCACCCCCTGCGCGGTGATCAGCGCCGCCGCCGAGGAGAGCACCGGCAGCAACCACAGCACCGGGCTCCGGTAGGTGATCAGCAAGATCACGATGACCACCGCCACCGCCGCGTACAGCAGGGTGCTGGTGATGCCTTTGAACACCGTGTTGTTGTCGGCCGCGTTCCCCAGCGGCCCGGTGATGTGAGAGGTCAGGCCGCCCGAGTTCGCGCCGGTGATCGCGCGGATGGAGTCGGCGGCCTTCGTCGCGCCGCTCCAGCCTTGCTTGCCCAGGTTGACCTGAAGGATGGTCTGGATCGCCTTGCCGTCGGCCGACGGGATCGGGCCAACGACCTGGCCGGGCACCACGCCGTGAATCCCGGCGAACCTCCGGGCGTCCGCGGCGGCTTTGGCCCGGTCCGCGGCGGTCAGGCCCGAGGCGCGGTAGTAGACAACGACCGCGGGGTAGATGTTGGGCGACTGGAAGCGCGCCTGCACGTCGAGGACCTTGGTCGACTCGGCGCCCCCGGGCAGCCAGTTCTTCGCGTCGTTCTTCTCCGCACCCATGAGCTTGCTGGACAGCGGGAGCGTGATGACGAGCACGACCACCCAAAAGCCCACCACGAGCCACTTGGTCCAGCTCCCGGCCGGAATCTCTGCGATCCTTCTCAGCCTGCTCATCGATTGTCCCCGTCCCTGGCTGCCGCTGGCCTCGTAGTTCATCCCTACGCAACCACCAGGCCCACAAGGGGCGCAAGGGCAATACCACGGGCCGCCGCCCGCATGCTGGAAGCCAGTTCGGCCGCCGGGTCGTCGCCAGCCCGCGGCTGCCGCGGCATCTGACCCGCATCCAGGCGTACTTCGTCAAGTTGTCTGCAGCTCCGTTTAGACCCAACTCGCGGCGAGAAGCAGGGTTGCCGTGACGCCGAGCAGAACGGGACAGGACGGCAGCCTGCTCGCGCTGGCTGCCAACGCAACCGACGCGAAGGGCCGCATCGTGGCCGCCGCCGGCCGGCGGCCACGGCTGCGCAACCTCACCGCTGCCGAGGTCGCCCACTTCCGCGCCCATGTCGGGGTGGTCGACCTGATCGGCACCACGGGCGCCACCGCGGTCCTGGCCGCCGCCCAGGAGTGCGCCGCCCGCGACCCCGGCCCGGCGCCCGACCCGCCGGGCGGGCGGGCCGTTCCCATCTGCAGGCGGTCCCCGCCCGCCGCACTAATGCCGACCCGGCCGGCTGCCTGGTCGTGCATGCCGACCCTGCCCGGCGGCTGCTGGTGATCGAGCATTACTGCGACGACGGCCTGCTCACCAATGTGGTCGAAGCCGGCAACGCCACCGACGGGTACACCAGCGTCCTCGCGGCCGGCCTGGTCAGCCGCCTCGACCACGCCGCCTACCTCGGCCGCGAACTCGCCCGCGCCGAGCACGCGCTGCGCAGCGGCATCCGCTACCGGCAGGACGCGGCACCCGGATAGGCCCCGGCGGTGACCGGCACCACCAGAACCCGGACGGCAAAGACGTAACCCCGTCCCGGATGGCGGTGACGGCGGTGCAACAGCCCGCGGTTCAGCCGGCCAGCCATCCATTTGGGCCCCAGGCTGGCCCGCCGGGACCCGCCTCAGCAATCCCCCGCCGGTCGGGCCGGATGTCCTGCCGTGCCGGGACCTCCGGCCCTGATCTCGGCGGCGGGTTCAACCTACTGTCGGCTGCGGAGGATTCGGCGAGGACGACCTCGCCGACCCTCCGCCGGCTTGGGCCTGTGGGTGCCTGCCGGGGTGAGGAGGAAGGCCATGAAGCGGCTGCTTGTGCTCGGCGGGGGTACCGCTGGGACGATGGTGGTCAGCAAGCTGCGGCGCCGGCTGGACCGGGCCCAGTGGCAGATCACCGTTGTCGACCAGAACGATGCCCACCTGTACCAGCCGGGGTTGCTGTTCATCCCGTTCGGCACCTACCGCCCGGACGAGGTGGTCAAGCCCCGGCGGCGGTATATCCCCGACGGGGTGGATCTTGTGCTCGGCGAGATCGGCCGGGTCGACGCCGCCACGAACACGGTGGCGCTGACTGACGGGCGGCTGCTCGGCTACGACTACCTGGTCATCGCCACGGGCTCTACGGCTCGCCCGGACCAGACGCCGGGCATGCTCGGCCCGCAGTGGCGCACCAGCATCTTCGACTTCTACACCCTCGACGGGGCGGTCGCTCTCGCGCAGGCGCTGAAGGACTTCGGCGGCGGCCGGCTCGTCGTGCACGTCGTGGACATGCCAATCAAATGCCCGGTGGCGCCGCTGGAGTTCACGTTCTTGGCCGAGGCGTACTTCCGCCACCACGGCATGCGGGACCAGGTCGAGATGGTCTACGTCACCCCGCTGCCCGGCGCGTTCACCAAGCCGGTCGCCTCGGCGCACCTGGGGTCGATGCTCGACGAGCGCAAGATCGCCCTCGAGTCCGACTTCCTGGTCGAGCGCATCGACGATGAGGCCAAGGCCCTGGTGTCCTATGACGAGCGGGAGATTCCCTTCGACCTGCTGGTCACCGTCCCGCTGAACATGGGCGCCGACTACCTGGCCCGCTCGGGGCTTGGTGACGAGCTGAACTACGTGCCGGTGGACAAGCACACCCTACTGTCCAAGGCGCACGACAACATCTTCGCGATCGGGGACGCGAGCAACATCCCCACCTCGAAAGCCGGCTCGGTGGCCCACTTCTCGGTCGACGTGTTTGTCGGCAATTTCTGCCAGCACGTCGCCGGCAAGCCGATGACGGGCAGTTTCGACGGGCACGCGAACTGCTTCATCGAGTCCGGCGATGGCAAGGGCCTGCTGATCGACTTCAACTACGACACCGAGCCGCTGACCGGAACCTACCCTGTCCCGGTCATCGGGCCGTTCGGGCTGCTGCAGGAGAACGCGCGCAACCACTGGGGCAAGCTGGCATTCCGCTGGATGTACTGGCACATGCTGCTGCCCGGCCGGCCGATCCCGTTCTTGCCGGCCCGCATGTCCATGGCCGGGAAACACCAACCCAACATCCCACAGGAGCAGTCATGACAGTCACCACCATCGGCGCGACCCAGGTGCACGTCGATGCCGAAGGATTTCTCACCGACTACGCCGAGTGGAACGACGACCTGGCCCGCCAGCTCGCCACTGCCATCGGGATCGAGCTGACCGACGCGCACTGGAAGGCCATCCGGTTCCTGCGCGAGGACTACGCCGCCCAAGGCGAGACCGCGACCCTGCGCCGGGTGTCCACTCTCGCCGGCATCCCGATCAAGGAACTGTTCACCCTGTTCCCCGGCAAGCCGGCCAAGAAGATGGCCTACATCGCCGGACTGCCGAAGCCGCAGGGCTGCGTGTGAGAGAGAGGCCCGCCATGACCACTACCGGAACAACCGAGACAGCACCGGCCATCGTCCCCGACTTCGGCGACAGCGCCCCGGCCGGCCGCAAGCTGGCCATCATCTGCTCCAAGGGCAACCTGGACATGGCCTACCCCGGCCTGATCCTGGCCAACGCCGCCCTCGGCGAAGGCGTGGAGACGCACCTGTTCTTCACCTTCTGGGGCTTCGACATGATCACCAAGTCGCGGATGGGTGACCTGAAGTTCACCATGCTGGGCAACACCGCTACCCACATGCCGCAGGGACTGGGCGGGCTACCGGGAATGACCGCCATGGCTACCCACCAGATGCGCAAGCAGATCCACGACATCGGCGTCCCCGACGTGCCCGAATTTCTGGCGCAGATTGTGGATTCCGGCGGGCACCTGTGGGCATGTCGCATGTCCGCCGACATGATGCACCTGGACGAGAGCGACCTCTACGAGGCAGTCGAGGGCATCATCAGCGCGGCCGACTTCATCGAGAAGACCGAGGGCGCCCAGCTGCTATTCATCTAAAGGTGCGTGTCATCAAAGGTGCGCGGAATGGACAGCGCCGGCTGGGATGCGCGGTACGCGGCCCGGCGGCGCACGACCCGGGCGTGAACTACGCGTCCATGCTCGCCAACATCGCAGCGGCTGCCCCGGTGTTGGCAGCGTCCCTATCTGGTTACAGCCCGGCAACTTCCGGCATCGCTCTTTGGCTATGACTTTCTGACCGCTCCGCGGGATCCATAGCTGTCACGAGTCGACGGAGATCCTCGTCTGAGGCTCACGTCCCGCACCAGGGCCGGCCGATGGATGGCGGCGGCGTGTACGGCGACGAGATCGACTGCCCGCACCACCACTGCACCTACGACGCGCACACCGGCGACAACCGCTACCCGAAGCGGGTCTTCCCCCGGGCCCGCGCCGAGCAGGTGAAGCCGATCCGCACCTTCCCCGCGCGCGAGGAAGGGGGCTGGACCTGGGTGCAGGTCGAGCAGCCGTGACCGGGTCGGCCGCTTCCCTGCCGGACTGAGGCATCTTGACCGCCCTCCGCCGCGATATCCTGCCCAGCGCCAACGCTGCCGAGGCGGCCGGAGGTGGGGCGATCTGGTGTCATGCTCGGCCGCCGGCCAGCTCGAAGGTAGTTCCGACCGAGTTCTGGATGAACGCCTCCGGCAGGCGGGCGGCCAGGGCCTGGGTGGCTCGCCAGCCGGTGCAGCGCGCCGGGACGAGCACTTCGGGGGCGAGGTCCCTGAAAGCCTGGCAGGTGGCGTCGATGCGGGGCTCGAACAGCGGCCCGGTGAGGTGGAAGCCGCCGAGCACGGCGCATACGCGGTCGACCCCGGTGAGCCGACGAGCGTACCGGACGATGTTGACCACCCCGGCGTGGCCGCAGCCGGTGAGGACGACGAGCCCTTTGCCGACCACGTTGATGACCACGGCCTGGTCGTCGAGGATCAGCGGGTCGGGCTCCCACCGGCCCGCCCGCTGTGCCTGGTGGAACGGGAAGCCGGTCTCGAAATCGCTGGTGCGGGTCCACCTCGCCGGTGATCAGCACGCAGCCTCCGAACAGGAAGGAGGGCCGGCGGTCCTCGATCACCTCGAAGCCGCTGTCGGCCAGTGCCCGACGGCTGGTCGAGGGCATGTCGATGGGCGCCGGCCTGGGGACGGCGATGCGGCGCCTGGCCCAGAACTCGGGGTGAAGGATCACCGGGAGGTTGCTGCGGCCGAGCCTTGCGGCGAGCCCGGACAGGCCGGTGGTGTGGCCGAAACGGCCGTGGCTGCATACGATCGCCTCGATGGCGCCTGGGTCGAGCCCCATGCGGTCCAGGTTGTCCACGCAGCCACCCGGAGTGATCCCGGTGTCGAACAGCAGCGTGCGGGTGACGGGGCCCTTGGTCACAGTGAGGTGGGCGGAGAAGCCGTGCTGGGCCAGCGGGGAGTCCACAACCCGCCCGCCGGCCAGCGTCGGCGCCAGGAGCGTCGGTGGCGGGCCCGCCGGCGCGCCGCGGCTCATCAGGCGGCGCGCTGGCCCTCCTCGGTCAGGAAGATGTCGACGGTGTTGTCGCAGACCGTCGTCACCGTGACCGAGTCCGCCGGCTCGAGCGCAAGCACCTCCCCTCGCCACGGCACGTCTTGCGCCACCCTGGCGGCGGGCGGCACGGTAACCGCATAGCTTTCAGTGCACACCCGGTCTCTCCTGCTTTCGAGTGCGGTATCCCGCTCACCCCGCCAACCGGAAGCGGCGGGCCACCTGAGACTCAACGACGGAGGGTGGCAGCATCCTGCTCGCCCGCAGGTACCACTTCCGGCTCCCAGCGAGGTAGTAGCGGGCCGGGTGCCGGGTCGCGACGATCCGCAGGACGATCTCGGCCACCCTGCGAGGGTCTGTGCCAGCGCGCTGGCCACGCTCGATGACCGCCACTGCCCGTCGCTCGCGCGCAGCGCGGAGTATCTGGGGTGCGCATCCGTTCTTCGTCGGCCTGGACGCCGCCTCCGTCCAGGAGCTGGCCGGGTGCGCGCGCAACGAGCATGTCCGGGCGGGGGAGTACCTGTTCCGCGAGGGCGGCACCGCCGAGCATTTCTACGTGGTCATGCACGGCCGTATCGCGCTGGAGGTGTTCAGTCCGGGTACCGGGGGGTTGTCCTGGACACGGCCAGCGACGGCGAGGTGCTGGACTGGCCGTGGCTTATCCCGCCGCACTGGTGGCTGTTCGACGCCCGGGCGGTTGAATCCACCAGCGTGGTGTCCCTGGAGTCGGCCTGCCTGCGCGGCAAATGCGACGCCGACCCGCGCCTGGGCTATGAGCTCGTTCAGCGCGTGGCACAGGTCATGTCTGACCGGCTGCCGGCGAACCGAGTACGCCTGCTCGACCTCTACGGCTCCGGGAACCGGGCACCGGGTGACCGGGCCAGCGAAGCTGCTGGTGAGCCCAGCGACCACGCGTAACTTAACCGCTGGCCATGCGCGCGGTACCGGACCCCTGATGCGATGGCGCCACGGCGGACGGCGTGCCCGGATCCGCGGCCAGGTCAACGCCGTGGCGTACTTCGCTATGCTCGCTTGCGCGGTCAACCTGGCCCGCCTCAGCGTGCGCTTTCTCCCCTGCGGGTCAGTCAAGCTCTATGTTGATGCCGGGCTGCTGGCGCAGCGTGTTGTGGACCGTGCAGTGCGACGCGACGGCGAGCAGGGCATCCCTGCGCTGTGCCGGTATCGGGCCTGGCACGCTGATCCGGAGCCGTACGTCGCCGACCCGCGCGGGCCGGTCGGAGGCCATCGTGAACTCGGCCGTGACGGCCAGCCCGGGGCGGTCCAGGCCGTGCCGCAGCAGGTACCGGCCCGCATAGAAGGCCACGCACGACGCGAGCGAAGCGACCAGCAGCTCCGTCGGGGTCGCCGCGGCGTCCTGCCCTCCGGCGGCCTCCGGCTGATCGACGAGCACGGCGTGCCCGCGCACGGTGATCGCGTACGCGTCACCGCCGGCGTGGTGCACAGTGACCCGCCCGTCGGGGCCGGCCTGTGTGCAGCTTTCCCGCCGCCTGGGATAGCAGCGCCCAGGCAGACTGCCGCGCTTCGGCCACCGTGAGGCCGGCCCACCCGGTCCCGTCGCAGCCGGGGCAGTCTCCCAGATCAACGAAGACCCGCTGTGCGGGGTGCTGCTCATCGCCCAGGGCCATCCTGCCTACCGTCAGCTCCCGCCCGCAGTTCGTGCGCAGGTACTCGTGCCTAGGCCGGGCGCTGGTAGCTGCATCTTGTCTCATCACGCACCTCCCTGGCCATCCGCGCCGCTGGCGGCTACGCGTCTGCGGGCGCAGCGGACGCGGCGAGGCTCGCGCGCACCTCGTCCATGTCGATATCGCGGGCCTTGGTGATCAGCTGCTCGAGCGCCTGCTCGGGCAGCGCGCCCGGCTGCGCATACAGCACCACCTTGTCACGGATGATCATCAGGGTCGGGATCGACGAGATGCCGAACCCGGCGGCGAGTTCCGGCTGCGCCTCGGTGTCGACCTTGCCGAACACCGCGTCCGGGTGCCGCTCGGACGCCCGTTCGAACACGGGCGCGAACATGCGGCACGGCCCGCACCAGGCCGCCCAGAAATCGACGAGCACCAGCCCGCCCTCATCCACCACCGGCTCGAAGTTCCCGGCTGTCAGGTCGGTCGTTGCCATGTCCCGCCTCACTCTCGCCCGGGCATCCTGTAGATACCCCTAGGGGTATAGACAACGAGTGGGCGGTAACCATTCCCGCTGCCGACCTCAGAGGTCAGCGGATCCAGCGGAGGTGCTCGCAGTCGCCCTGCAGCTGAAGCCGCCGCCATAGCACCGCGGCCGGGGAGATCTGGCTGGCGTGCCGCCAGGCCGCACGCCGCTGCCTGGCGCGATCGACGCGCACGCAGATGTCCACCTGGTCGGCTGGCCGGCCGGCGAACGGCGTGCCGGTCTCAGCCGCCAGCCAGCTGGCGATGGCAGCCGGGAGCACCCAGGCCAGCACCGGCAGGCCCGCTGTCCTGGCCGCGCCGACGGCCGCCGCCGTGGCGGCCTGGTGGTCCCGGTGGCCGGTGATGCCGGTGTCGTCGAAGACCAGGAATCCGTCCGCGCCGTGCTGTGCCGCCAGGGCGGTCACGTGCGTCTCCAGTTCGGCCCGCGGCACCGCCGCCAGGCCCCCGTCCGGGTAGTCACGCAGCGTGCAACTGGCCACCCCGAGCTCGGCGCTGGCGTGACGCAGTTCCTCGGCCCTGGCCGCGGACAGGTCGGCGTCGCGCTCGTTCAGCGTGGACGCCTCCCCGCGCGTGAAGCACAGGACGTGCACCGCCGCGCCGACCGAGGTCAGGGCGTCGATCACCGCGCCGAGCCCGAACGACTCGTCGTCGGGATGGGCGACCACGGCCAGGACGCTGCGCCAGGTGGGCAGCTCCCGTCCATTCCGGGTGGCGAACTGGCCGTCGCCACCGTGCAGGACGCATGGCACGGCGGTTGGACCAGCCATCTGTGCCTCCTGGCGGTATACCCCCAACGGTATCTTCCCCACGCGGCAGCGGCAACTCGGCACCTATACCCCCACGGGTATACACTGAAGGCGGAGGTTCCGATGCGTGAGGTGAGCGCCCGGCAGAGTTCAGCGGTCTCGCATGTGCCGACGTCGCCGCTGCTGGAGCGGGTCCGGCGGGGGGTGATCGGCGAGGGCGAGCTGCTGGACGGCCCATTCGGGCCACGCCGGGTCACCTATGCGGACTACACGGCCTCGGGCAGGTCGCTGGATTTCATCGAGGACCTCATCCGCGACGCCGTGCTGCCCCGGTACGCCAACACCCACACCGAGAGCTCGGGCACCGGCCTGCAGACCAGCAGGCTGCGGGAGGACGCCCGGCGGGTCATCCGCGATGCGGTCGGCGGGACCGAGGACGACCTGGTCATCTTCTGCGGATCCGGGGCGACCGCGGCGGTGAACAAGCTGATCGGGATCCTGGAGCTGCGCATCCCGGCCGGCCTGGACGAGCGCTACCAGCTCAGCGCCCAGATCCCGGAGGCTGAGCGGCCGGTGGTGTTCGTCGGCCCGTACGAGCATCACTCCAACGAGCTGCCCTGGCGCGAGTCGATAGCCGACGTC
>Ga0070717_10002577_pt1 | contig 12788 bp, 14 predicted proteins | sample LARL113metaG_FD_71366 | JGI IMG/M metagenome (GOLD analysis project Ga0070717, IMG submission 71366) | Corn, switchgrass and miscanthus rhizosphere microbial communities from Kellogg Biological Station, Michigan, USA - LAR L11-3 metaG | ecosystem: Host-associated > Plants > Roots > Rhizosphere ... | reverse complement strand
TGGGTGATCCAGGGCCCCGGCGAGAATGCCGGTGTGATCGACATCGGCGACGGCGATGCGGCGATCTTCAAGATGGAGAGCCACAACCACCCATCTTACATAGAGCCTTACCAGGGGGCGGCGACGGGCGTCGGCGGGATCTTGCGCGACGTCTTTACTATGGGCGCGCGGCCGGTCGCAAACCTGAACGCGCTTCGCTTCGGGCGGCCCGATCATCCCAAGACCCGGCACCTTGTCGCGGGCGTGGTCGCTGGCATCGGTGGCTATGGCAATTGCGTCGGCGTTCCGACCGTCGGCGGCGAAGTTAATTTTGATCCTGCCTATGACGGAAACATCCTCGTCAATGCGATGACTGTGGGCGTCGCGAGAACCGACAAGATCTTCTACTCGGCTGCCGCCGGCGTTGGGAATCCTGTCGTCTACGTCGGCTCCAAGACCGGCCGCGACGGCATTCACGGGGCGACGATGGCAAGCGCCGACTTCTCCGAGGACAGCGAGGAGAAGCGCCCCACGGTCCAGGTTGGCGATCCCTTCACCGAAAAGCTGCTGATCGAGGCCTGCCTCGAGCTGATGGCTTCCGATGCGATTGTCGCCATCCAGGACATGGGCGCGGCGGGTCTCACTTCCTCGTCGGTCGAGATGGCGAGCAAGGGCGGCGTCGGAATCCGGCTCGACATGAACAAGGTACCGTGCCGCGAGACCGGGATGACACCCTATGAGATGATGCTCTCCGAGAGCCAGGAGCGCATGTTGATGGTGCTAAAACCCGGCCGTGAAGCCGAGGCCGAAGCCATCTTCAGCAAGTGGGAACTGGATTTTGCTGTGATCGGAGAGGTCACGGACACCGGCCGGATGGAGCTCGTTTGGAACGGCGGGACGGTCGCCGACATCCCACTCGGCCCGCTTGCGGATGACGCCCCCTGCTACGAGCGGCATTATGTGATTCCTAAGGCGTCGGAGCCGCTGACGGACATTCCCGAGAGCACTGACATCGCGGCGGACCTCATGAAGCTGATGGCCTCGCCCAACCTCGCATCGCGGCGGTGGGTGTGGGAGCAGTACGACCAGTCGGTCGGTGCCGACACGGTCCAGCGGCCCGGCGGCGACGCGGCAGTAGTACGCGTGCACGGATCGAAAAAGGCACTCGCGATCACCACCGATGTTACTCCGCGCTACTGCTACGCGGACCCCGTCGAGGGCGGGAAGCAGGCGGTCGCAGAGACTTATCGCAACCTCTCCGCCGTCGGCGCGAAGCCACTGGCGATCACGAACTGCCTCAACTTCGGCAACCCTCAAAGGCCCGAGATCATGGGCCAGTTCGTCGGCTGCCTCGAAGGCATGGCCGAGGCTTGCCGGGCGCTCGACTTCCCGGTCGTGAGCGGCAACGTATCGCTCTACAACGAGACGAAGAACGAGGATGGCACAAGTCTCGCCATCTTGCCCACGCCCGCGATTGGCGGTGTCGGGTTGATCGACGACTGGGAGAAGAGTGCGACGATCGGGTTCAAGGCCGAGGGCGAGGCCATCTGGCTCATTGGAGGATATCCGGAGCACCTAGGCCAATCCGCGTGGCTGGACGTCGTCCACAATCGGAGGGAGGGGACGCCCCCTGAAGTGAATTTGAAAAAGGAGCGCGAATCTGCCGAGCTGGTTCGCCGGTTGATCGCGGACGGCGTCGTGACGGCTGTGCACGACGTATCGGATGGGGGCATTGTCGTTGCGATAACCGAGATGGCGCTTGCCGGCGGCTTTGGTGCGTACGTCGAGATCCATCCAAACGAGCCCGCGTTTGCATTTGGCGAAGACCAGGGCCGCTATATCGTTACGACAAAGAGCGAGGTCGAAATCGAGGGAGCCCAGAAGATCGGTCATACGAACGATGACGGATTGCTTTGGGGCTGCGAGCTCGCGGACCTTCGCTCCGCTCACGAGGGCTTCTTTCCCAAGTTGATGGGCACCGAGCTCACTCCGGAGTTCTGATGACCTCCGCCTACTCGGCGACGCCGCTCGCGAGAAAGCTGTCGCTGAAGGACGGCATGCGCGCTTGGCGGGATGGCATGCCCGAGAGCGTTGCCACGCGGATTGCAGCGGAAGGACTGAAACTCCGGCTGCTCGACAAGTTGGATCCACCGATCGATGCGGCACACATCTTTGTCACCTCGAGCGGGGAACTTGGAGCCAAACTCCACGAACTCCTTCCCCTGCTCAGTCCGGCGGGTCAGATCTGGGTGAGCTGGCCCAAGAAAGCATCGAAGGTCCCGACCGACATCACCGAAGACGTGATCAGGGATGTCGCGCTTCCAATGCAGCTGGTCGACGTGAAGGTCTGTTCGGTCGACGACGTCTGGTCAGGGCTGAAGCTCGTGATCAGGAGGGAGCATCGCTGACAAGGGGGGTTTATGCAGCGCTCAATCCTGAATCCGATTTTGATCGCGACCTTGGTGTGCGGAACGCTCGACATCCTGTTCGCGGTGATCCTGACGTTGGTGCGCGGCAAAGCACCGGCGGCGATGCTCCGGTTTGTTGCGTCGGGCCCATTCCCGGGGGCAATCGAATGGGGGGCTTCGGGTTCGGTGCTCGGCCTCGCGGTGCACTTCACTTTGATGGCGCTCATGGTCGGTGCTTTCATCTATGCCGCGAGCACCGTCCCGGTCGTGCTCGACCAACCGCTCCTGTCCGGCCTCATTTTTGCTCTCATCACCTACGTGGTCATGAACCTGATTGTCGTGCCGCTGCGGTTTCCCGCCGCATGGCCGCCGACGCCGCTCGCAATCGGTACGCAGCTGTTCGCTCACCTCTTTCTCGTGGCGCTTCCGACCGTTTTGATTGCACGGCACTACGCACGGGCCTGATTTTACTTGCGAATAATTCGCATTAGCGCTAAATACCGGGGCATGATCGTGTGCATCTGCAATCGCATCACCGAGAAGGACGTGCGCGACGCCGCGCACGCGGGCGCGTCAACTCCTGAACAGGCTTACTTACGTGTCGGCTGTGAAGTGCAGTGCGGCTGCTGCCTCGATTACGCACAGGAAGTGATTGACGGGGAGCTGGGCAAGCGCCCTCACCTCAAGCTCGTCGCCTGACTTGACCACCGCGATCTGACGGAGCATCGCCGCCCGCGCGACTTGGGAGGCGAACCATGAAGGGCGATAAAAAAGTCCTCGAACTCCTCAACGAGGCGCTCAAGAACGAGCTCACCGCCACCAACCAATATTGGCTGCATTATCGCCTGCTCGAAAATTGGGGCGTCAAGAAGCTCGCCGAGTTCGAGCGGTCCGAATCCATCGACGAGATGAAGCACGCCGACCGGCTCGCCGAGCGCATTCTGTTCCTCGACGGTCTGCCGAACTTCCAGGCCTTGGGGCGGCTGCACGTCGGCGAGAACGTTGAAGAAATCCTGCGTGGCGACATGGAGCTGGAGCTCGAGGCACAGGGGCAGCTCAAGGGCGCGATCGCCCATTGCGAGAGCGTCAAGGATTATGTGAGCCGTGACCTCTTCTCCGACATTCTGGAAAACGAGGAGCAGCATATCGACACGCTCGAAACCCAGTTCGAGATGATATCCCGAATGGGGATCCAGAATTACGTTCAGCTCCAGTCGGAGCCTGCAAAGGACTAGATTCGGCCGAAGCCCTGGTTATTGACCTTGCGGCCGAAGCCGGTCGAGGGCGTTCGGCTCACGAGCGGGTTCGTCGCCTTGTCGAATAGCTCGACAGTCTGATCGAACAGGGCTCGAAGCTCCACGACCTGGGGCACGAGCTCGTCTGGGAAACGGTGGGTCTCGACGCAAAAGCGGGCGGTCGTTTCTATGAGCTCCGCGATCTTCGCCAGCGGTTCCGCTCCTAGCTGGCGCGCCTCACCCTTTAAGGTATGTGCGGGGAGGACGAGCGCTGTCGTGTTCTCGTCGCGCATTGCCTGTTCGATCTGGCCGATCGACTTCACTCCATCTTCCTTGAAATAGCTCAAGATCCTGATGAAGCCCGGCCCGAGCTCGGTCCGGCTTTTCTCAAAATAGGCCCAATCGACGATGTCCCGAGCTTCGTCGCTCACTCTTCCGCTCCTAGAACCACGGAAGCCGGATAGTCTGAAAAGGGTAAAATTTGCCTTAGCGCGCCGACTAGCGCCGATTCCGATCAAACGGATTGCCGCGGCCGCGAAAGTCGAGCCGGATCGGCACCGGGCCGAGGTTGAGGTCGCGCCGCATCGCATTGAGCAGGTACCGGCGATAGCTTTCCGGCAACTCGTCGGTTCGATTGCCGAAGACGACGAAGGTCGGCGGGCGGCTCTTCACCTGGGTGATGTAACGAAGCTTGATGCGCTGGCCCTTTGGCGCTGGCGGCGGGTTGGCATCGATCGCATCTTCGAACCAGCGATTGAGCTCGCCCGTGGGCATGCGCCGGCCCCAGGCTTCGCGCAGTTCGAACGCAACCTTGAGGATCGTGTCGATGCCCTTGCCCGTCTTGGCCGACACGGTGAGCAGCGGCACGTCACGAAGCTGTGCTAACCCGTCGGCCAGCGCCGCCTTTACACCATTGAACAACGAGGAGGCGTTCTCGGCCACGTCCCACTTGTTGAGCACAATGATCAGAGCGCGACCTTCCTCGATGACCTGCGCGGCGATCTTCAAATCCTGCACCTCGAGGCCGCGCGTGGCGTCCAGCAGCAGTACGACGACCTCGGCATAGTCGATCGCCCGTCGCGCATCGGCAGCCGACAGCTTTTCCAGCTTGTCCTCGACCTTGGCGCGCTTGCGGAGGCCCGCGGTGTCAACCAACCGCACCGCTCGTCCGTCCCATTGCCAGTCGAGGCTGATCGAATCGCGTGTGATGCCCGCTTCGGGGCCGGTGATCATCCGTTCCTCACCGATCATCCGATTCACCAGCGTGGACTTGCCGGCATTCGGCCGGCCGACGATCGCAAGCTTGAGCGGATGTTCGATGTCCAGCTCGTCTTCGGCAGGATCGAAATGTTCGTGCTCGACGTGTGGGCGGATCGCCTCGAATAGGTCGGCAACGCCCTCGCCATGCTCTGCGCTGATCGGGATCGGATCGCCAAGACCCAACCGATAGGCGTCAAGGATGCCCGCCTCGGCGGCCCTCCCTTCCGCCTTGTTGGCAACGACGACGACCGGTGTTGTCTCGACGCGGAGCCAGCGGCCGATCTCCTCGTCGAGCGGGGTTACGCCTTCGCGACCGTCAATTAGGAACAGCGCTGCATCCGCCTCATGGACTGCCGCCTCGGTCTGCTTGCGCATTCGTCCGGGAAGCGTGTGCGGGTCCTCGTCCTCGAACCCGGCCGTGTCGATCACTCGGAACTCGAGCCCCAGGAGGTTGGCATCGCCCTCGCGCCGGTCGCGGGTTACGCCGGGGCGGTCGTCGACCAGCGCGACGCGCTTGCCGACGAGCCGATTGAACAGCGTCGATTTTCCGACATTGGGTCGGCCGACGATGGCGACGGTTGGGAGAGGCATGGCGGGCGACTAGCCGATGATGTCCGTCATTGCGAGGAGCCGAACGCGGCTTGGCAATCCGTTGACCGACTGCCTCGCTAGACTCGCGATGAGGGTCAGCGGAAAGCTGTCAGACGTCCGCGGTCGTCGAGGATATAGAGCGTCGAGTTCGCCACGACCGGAGACAGGCTGATCGGCGCTCCGAGGTTGGTCTGGCCGAGAACGGAGCCTGTCGTCGGATCGACATAGACCACTGTTCCGCTTGATCCAGTGACGATCAGCCGGCCGCCTGCGAGCACGGGACCCGAATAGTCGATCTCGCCCTTCTTGGCCTTGGGCTTCACGAACTGCGGGAGCTGGGTAAGCCAGCGGATGTGCCCGTTGTTGCGCGAAACGCAGAGCAGCCTCGCCTGGTCGGTCATCACAAAAATCCAGTCGCCGGCGAGCCACGGGGTGTCGATGCCGGCGATATTGAGTTCCCACTGGCGCTGGCCGGTGGTGAGGTCGAGGGCGACCATGCGTCCGCCTTGGCCGACCGCAATCACCTGGCCGCTGTCGATCACCGGGTCGGCGTCGATGTCGTTGAGCGACGAGACGCTGGTGCGGATGCTGGTACGCTGGAGCGCGTCCTGCCAAACCATGCGGCCGTTCTCGTAACGGTAGGCATTTAACTCGCCCGAGGAGAAGCCGGCAACGACGGTGCCCTGGCCAACAGCCGGCGAAGCCGACCCGAACACGCCTGCGACCTCGAGGCTCGCGGTCTGCGACCAGTTGGTCGAGCCGTCGTCCTCCTTCAGCGCGTAGATCTGGTTGTCCTGGCTCATTACGTAGACCGAGCCGTTGGCGACCGAGGGCGCGCCGCGGAGCGGTCCGCCCGGCCGCACTTTCCAGATGATCCCGCCATTGCGCTCGTCGAGCGCGGCGACGAAGCCGAGGCCATTGGTCGCGTAGATCCGGCCGGAGTCGTAGGCGACCCCGCCGCCATAAAGCGAATGCTCGCCACCCTTTTCGGTCGGAGTCTGGCTCGCCCAGAGCTGCGCGCCGGTCCGCGCGTCAAACGCTCGGACCGAACCCATCGTATCAATTGTGTAGACGCGTCCATTCGCAACGATCGGCGAAGCCGCTAGGCGAGCCGTCAGCGAGCTGCCGCGCCCGGCCTGGACCGTGAAGGCGCGCCCGAGCGCATTGCCGAGCGCCAGCTGACCCATCGACTTGGTCGCGTTGCCGCCCGACTGGGTCCAGTCAGTGTTCACCGTCGCAGCCGGCAGGCTCATCGGCAATGTGGCCGTCCCGGGATCGACCGTTACGTCCCCCTCACCGGTCAGCACCGCAATCCGCTGGCCGAGCACGGGTGTGCCCGCCGCCTTGCCTTTCTTGAAAATGCCGCAACCACTGGCGGCGAGTGCCACTGCGATCAGAGCGGCAACACGGAAGTACTTCGGTCTCGTCATTCTTGGTCCTACTGGGCCTGGGTCGGAAGTGCCGCGCTGGCATCGACGCCGAGCGTTCCGGCAACCTGGACGGCGCGGGTGCGAATGGTTTCAGGAACGCCGCTGTCCTTGGCGATTGTTGCGAAAAGCTCGCCGGCCTCCTGCTTCTTGCCCTGCTTGATGAGGGCCAGCGCCGTCATTTCGCCGGCGCTGCCGAACCACGGTTCGCCGGGCTTGGCGAGCGGCTGGAGACGCGCGATCACGTCCTGCGGCTGGATCTGGTCGAACTCGAGGGCGGTCTCGCGGATAAGAGCGGCGTCGCGGTAGGCCTGGGGCATACCGCCGTCATCAGCGATCGACTTGTAGGTGCTCGTCGCGAGCTTGGGGTCACTCTGCTGGAGCGCAAGCGCTGCCCGGGCGAAGAGGGCCGATGCGCGCACTGCCTTGCTGCCGCTGTTTGACAACTCGTCGAGCTGCTGAGGCGCCTGTGCCACATTGCCCGCACCGATGTTCTTGTAGATCTCGGCGAGCTTTTCGACTTCGGCGCCAGACCGCTGGACCTCATGCTGTTTCCACCAAATGAAGCCGCCACTCGCGGCCAGGAACAGAACGACGGCGACGATCAACCACGTGCCGTTCTTCTTGAAGAAGTCTTGCAGCTGGTCGCGGCGGAGATTCTCGTCGACCTCGCGGACGAAGGTTTCGCTAATGTCTGGGGGTTGCGCCAAAGTGCCTCAATCCGCTCGGTCGGGGATCCAATTGCCGGTAGCTTCCCTTCCCCACCCTAGATGAATGGAAGCTGGCGGCGCATCGTCTAGCGGCTACCGCGAGAAAGGCAAAGGCCGTTTAACTCTTGCGGCGGTAAGTCTGGTCGGCGGTCGGGAAGCTGCGTGCACGGACGTCCTCGGCATAGGTGCGGGCCGCCTCGCCGATCCGCGCAGCGAGATCGTCGTAACGCTTCACGAAACGAGGCGTGCGCTCGAACATCCCCAGCATGTCGTCGATTACGAGCACTTGACCATCACACTGCGCCGAGGCGCCGATGCCGATGATGGGCGCAGAAACGGCGCTGGTAATGTCGTTGGCAATATCTTCCAGCACGCCCTCGACAACGATGCAGAAGGCGCCGGCATCATCGACGGCTTTCGCGTCGGCGACGATCTTCTTGCGCTCATGCTGTTCTCGTCCCCGAGCCCCGTACCCGCCAAGGATATTCACTGCCTGGGGAGTGAGGCCGACATGAGCGATGACCGGGATTCCGCGGTGTGTCAGGAACTCGATCGTCGGCGCCATCGCCTCGCCACCCTCAAGCTTCACGGCGGCGCAGCCGGTTTCCTTCATGATCCGGGAGGCGCAGGCAAATGCCTGCTCGGGTGACTGCTCATAGCTGCCGAAGGGCATGTCGACCGCGACGAGCGCATGCCAGCTGCCGCGCACGACCGCAGCACCGTGGGCGCACATCATGTCCAGCGTCACGGGGATGGTCGAGGCGAGGCCGTAAATCACCTGGGCGAGACTATCCCCCACCAGCAGCATGTCGCAGTGCGGGTCGAGCAACTGCGCCATCCGCATCGTATATGCCGTCAGCATCACGATCGGCTGCTCGGTTTTCCCGTCTATCTTGCGAGCGCGGATCGAGGGTGCCGTCATCCGCTTTCCAGGGACCGGCGACGGTGTTGCACGGCTGGTGCTCGTATCGATCGTGAAGGTCGACATCGGCGCGGCTTCTAGCGGCTTTGCTGCGCCGCGGCAAAAGCCGGACCGAATTACCGGAGCCAGCCTCGCTGTCGCGAATGGCGCGCGAACCAGAAGATCGTCCAGGAGAGCGCGCCGACCACGAACAGGACCGCGATCTGGTCGGTCGTGAGCAAATCGCGGAATGCTGGAGTGGCGAACATGCCGGCGAGCCAGACCAGCATTCCAGCAGAAGAGATCAGTAGCGCCCGTTCGGCCTCCTTCCGGCGAAGCACCAGCAGGAGGGCGCCGATCAACCCGGTAACGAAGCCGAAGGCGGACGCGGTAAGAGCCCACTGCGGCTCAGCTTCCAGGAGTACGCGCTGGTCGAGCGGCAGCTTGGCGGGGTCGGTCATCCCGTGCATCACCAGAGCTACGCAGCCCAGTCCCATGAACAGCAGCGAAAAGATCGCTGCAGCCATGAACCAGCCGGCGACGGGCCGAGGAGTGAATCGATCGTCCAACCTGTCCTCCCGCTATTGGTCGCCGTTCAGCCGCTCTTCCCAGCCCGCTCCCTGCGCCAGCGAGATTGAATCGAGGACCGCGGTGCTCTGGTCGCGCAGGATCGCGAAGGCCCGCCGGATGGCGCAGGTCGCTTCGTCCTGGCAGTCACCGCAAGGGGCGTAGAAGTTGACGCTGGCGCAGGACACGAGCGCAATTGGACCTTCCATGGTTCGAACGACCTCTCCGAAGGAGATCTGGTCCGATGCCCGGGCGAGCCGGTACCCGCCCTTGGGACCTCGGGCGCTCTTTACGATCCCCGCTTTCTTGAGGTCGAGCATGATGAGCTCGAGATATTTGGGCGGGACGCGCTGGGTTTCGGCAATCCGGCTGAGCTGAACGGGAGCGCCTCCCTGTTCCTCGGCAAGGAACAGCAGCGAGCGTAGCGCGTAGCGGGTCTTCTGGGTGATCATTCCTGCGAGCAAGCGTAGCGCCGGCCAAAGCCGAGAGGCAAGGTTCGCGCCGGTTCGACGTCAATGAACGCCATTTAACCTTGCAGCCACGGCGGTGAGAAATGCCCGCTCCTAAGTCGCCCACGCTGGTCAATCTTTGGAGAGGAGAGAGCCATGAAAGCACTAATCGGGTCGATCGCGGCAATTGCTCTGGTTGCGACGCCGGCGCTCGCGCAAATGTCGAATACGGCAACGAACACGAGCGCCAAGACGACCAAGACGACGACAACGGCCAAGGCGCCGGTCGCGAAGGAGGCGAAGGCCGAAGGCGAATCTGTGAAACAGGAAGCCAAAGAACATAAGGCAGCCGCCGGCCACCACGCCAAGAAGCATCACAAGAAGATGCACAAGATGCACAAGAAGACGATGGCGAAGAAGACCACAACAACCGCAACGCCAACCAAGAGCTAGTCCTCACAACACCGTACGGCGCCGCCTCGCCGACTCCCGCCGCGGCGCCGTACGGACCCTCAACCCGGAGTTCGTGAAACAAAATGGGCCGCAAGATCCTGTTGATCGAGGACGACCGCGAAACCGCCTCATATCTGGCCAAGGGTCTCAACCAGGAGGGCCACAGCGTCGAGCAGGCCACCAACGGCCAAGACGGTTTGTTCCGGGCAACCGACGGGACGTTCGACCTCATCATCCTCGATCGAATGCTTCCGGTCCTTGATGGGCTATCGGTTCTGAAGGCGCTTCGCGCAGCACGGATCGACACTCCGGTGCTGATCCTCTCCGCGCTCGCGTCCGTCGGCGACCGGATCGAGGGGCTCGAGTGCGGCTCTGACGATTACTTGGTGAAGCCCTTCTCCTTTGCTGAGCTGCTCGCGCGCGTGAATGCGCTGCTCCGCCGCCGCGAAGCCCGTGTCGATCCAACCGAGCACCGGCTGACGGTCGGCGACCTCGAGATCGACCCGCTCTCGCGAAGCGTGAAGCGCGGCGGCAAGAAGCTCGACCTCAAGCCGCGCGAATATCTGCTGCTCGAATATTTTGCGCGCAACGAGGGACGGGTCGTGACCCGCACAATGCTACTCGAGCAGGTCTGGGACTATCATTTCGACCCCGGCACCAACGTCATCGACGTCCACGTCAGCCGGCTCCGGCGAAAGCTCGACGAGGGCTTCGAAAAGCCGCTGCTCCATACGGTGAGGGGCGCAGGCTACATGTTGGCGGCGTGAGCCGCTAAAAGCCGCTCGTGCCGACAACCCTACGCATCGCGCTGCTCGCAGGTTTGCTCGCGCTCCTGTCGAACCTGGCGGTCATCGGTTTCATCTATTTCCGAACGCACGACGAAGCGGTCGTGACGGTACACCAGCAGGTCGTCGAGCAGGCCAAGGTCCTCGCGGACGTCTACCGTTCCGGCGGCAAGCCGGCGCTCGACGACGCGATTCAGGACACAATGACCTATGGCGATCCACAGACGGTGATCGCATTGATCGCTCCTGGTGCCGGGCAGGTCATGGGCAATCTGGAAACCCGGCCAGCCACCGTGCTTCCGCGGCAGGAAGGCTATCGCAACACCCTCATCCGCTTGCGCGGCCAGACCACTCCGCGAGAGGCGGCGCTCGTCATCCATCGCCTGCCGACCGGTCAGTGGCTGGTGAGTGGCCGAATCGCAGGCGAGGGCTTCGCCATCCGTGACACGCTCGAGCGCTCGCTTCTCATCGCGCTCGTCGTTGCCGGCCTCCTTGGCCTCATCTGCGGGTTGATCCTCGCCCATTATGTTGGCCAGCGGATCGGCGACATTGCGACGGTCGCCGACCGCATCAGCGCCCGTGACTTGTCGCGGCGAGTTCCATTGTCCGGCGCCGGCGATGCCTTCGACCGCCTGGGCGAGCAGATCAACGCAATGCTGGACCGGATCACCCGCCTGATGGAAGAGCTTCGACTCCTGACTGACAGCCTCGCCCATGATCTGCGTTCGCCGGTCAGCCGGCTGCGGTCGGCGGCCCATGCAGCCGCAGAGGCGGATGATCCTGGTGAGCAGGAAGAGCTGCTTGGAAGCGTGATCCGACAGGCGGATGCGTTGATGCGCATCCTGACCGCCGTCCTGGAGATCAGCCGTTCCGAGGCGTTGACCGGTCGCAAGCAGTTCAGCTGGTTCGACATCGGCGAGCTCGCCGCCGAGCTCGCTGAAATGTATGATCCTCTTGCCGAGGAGAAGGGTGCAAGGCTTGAGTTTGATCGCCCGCCCCGGCCCGTGCCGCTGTTCGGTCACCGGCAGTTGCTTGCGCAGGCAATCAGCAACCTCCTGGAAAATGCGATCCGCTACGGCGCCTCGGGCGGCGAGATTCGCGTACGGGTCCATCCGGGCGAGCGCCAGATTCGGATAGAGGTTGGCGACCGCGGCCCAGGTATCCCGGCAGATCGACGTGCGGAAGCTCGACGGCGGTTCGGGCGGCTCGACTCCAGCCGCTCCGATGAAGGCGCAGGTCTCGGCCTCGCGCTCGCCGAATCCATCGCCCATCTTCACGAGGGAAAGCTGATGCTCGAGGACAATGCGCCCGGGCTCCTGACCCAGCTCGACCTTCCGGTCCACTCACAGCAGGCGCGCGCGGCCTAGCCGACCCGGCGCTGCGACCAGTCGTTCGACAAACGACGCATCCTCGAACTCCCGCGTTCGTTTTGCAGCCGGGACGAGAATGCCCCCCATTTTCAGACGAAGGAGACTGGCATGGCTCAGCACGGCTATCTTCGGGAATATGACGAAGGTTGGGATCGCGGGGAGAACCGCGACCGCTGGCGCGACGAGGATCGGGAACGCGGCTGGCGGGGAAGCGATCGCGACTGGAGCGATCGAAATGAGCGCAGCCGCAACTTCATGCTCGGGAATCGCGACCGCGGATGGGAACGCGACCGCGACTACGAGCGCGGCTATCTTGGAAGCTCACGCGACGAGTTCAGGAACCGCTTCCGCGACGACGATCGAGAGTTCCGCGGCACCTCCGAAGGCCATCGGGACCCGCGTAGCTCAACTGGACTTCTCGGCTCGCGCTTCAGCGACGACCGGCAGCACTCGCCGCGTCATTTCAGCAGCCGGCAGGACGATCATTATCTAAGCTGGCGCGACCGCCAGATGGACGCACTCGACCGCGACTATGCGGATTATTGCCGCGAGCGCGAGGCTCAGTTCCACCAGGACTTTGACACGTGGCGAAGCCAGCGGCACGGCAATCCGGAACCGCTTCGGACAGGAATGACACAGACCGGGCTATCAGC
>Ga0070717_10002573_pt1 | contig 12804 bp, 11 predicted proteins | sample LARL113metaG_FD_71366 | JGI IMG/M metagenome (GOLD analysis project Ga0070717, IMG submission 71366) | Corn, switchgrass and miscanthus rhizosphere microbial communities from Kellogg Biological Station, Michigan, USA - LAR L11-3 metaG | ecosystem: Host-associated > Plants > Roots > Rhizosphere ... | reverse complement strand
ACTGACATCGTGAGCCATTCGACGGACGGCTTCCCCACTCGCGACGGGTACCAATTCCTGGAATTCCTTCGTGCGGCAGGCGCCAGCGGACCCGACGTTCCTTCTCCCAAGCCCATCGAAAAATTCCTGGAGGCGCATCCGGCGGCCTTGGCCTTCGTCCAGGCGCCCAAGCCCTTCCCCACCAGCCTGGCCAGCGAAACCTACTTCGGCGTGACGGCCTTTGCCTTTACCAATGAAGCCGGCCAGACCCGGTTCGGGCGATATCGCATCATTCCTGAGGTCGGCAACAGCTACCTGACCAACGAGCAGGTCGCCGGGCTTTCGACTAACTACCACTTCGACGAAATTGCGCAACGCGTCATGAAAGAACCGGTCCGGTTCCGCATCCGGGTGCAGGTTGCCGATGCAGGCGACACAGTAGACGACGCCACCATTCACTGGCCGGAGTCCCGCGAACAACTGGAACTGGGCACAGTCGAACTCAACCAGCTTGTGCCGGATACGGTTGCGCAGCAGAAGCGCATCATCTTCGACCCCATCCCGCGTGTTGACGGGATCGAAGCCTCCGCAGACCCTTTGCTCGAATTGCGCGCGGCCATCTACCTGATAAGCGGCCGGCGGCGGCGGGCTGCGCAACCCGACGCGCCGGCTTCCCCCGCCCCAGTTGCGGCAGGCGCGAACTAGGACTTAGCTCGGCTGCAATTCAAATCGTTCGATCGCGATCTTCGGCCCGACCATGAAGTGCTCGACATCGGGCAGGAGCATCACCGTGATCTCGTCGAACCTGCGCATCGCGCCGGTGGCCGGAATTGCAAAGCGAAGCGTCTCCAACACCGGCGCGGTCTGCTCGAAATATAACTCCGGCATGCTGGTCCGGTAATAGTCATCCTGACCGCTCCTATCGGGAGAACGCATGCAAATCCGCGATGCTGTGCACACCGACTTCGACCAGATCACCGCCATCTATAACGAAGTCCTCACCAACTCCACCGCGATTTACAACGATCGCCCGGCAACCATTGAGGAACGGATCTCCTGGTGGCAGAGCCGGATCGCCCAGGAGTATCCTGTCCTGGTGGCGGCAGAAGGCACGCACGTCGCGGGCTTCGCAACCTTCGGTGATTTCCGCGCTTGGCCCGGCTACCGCTTCACGGTAGAAGGCACGGTCCACATTCATGCCGGATCGCGCGGCAAGGGCGTCGGAACCGATCTGCTGAAAGCCATCCTCGCGCGCGCCAAAGCTCTGGACAAGCACATCATGATCGCCGGAGTCGACTCGGAGAATACGGCGTCGTTGCGTTTTCTGGAACGCTTCGGATTCGAATGCGTGGCCCACTTGCGCGAAGTGGGCTTTAAATTCGACCGCTTCCTCGACCTGGTGTTCCTGCAATACTGGATCACGCCGTCGCTGCGGTCGAAAGAAGCGCGTGAATAAGTCGATAGCCCGCCACTTTGTAAACCGTCCATAACTTCGCCATACGCTGGTCACTTATCAGGGATTCGTGGGTGCGACTTACTTAGGCGTCAAACTTAGAGGATTAACTGGCCGTCGGGACATGCAGACAACGACTTATATTGACTCTTCTCATTCACTTATGATATAATACTAAAGTACCGGTTAGTTCCGAACATCACTATGTTAGTCATAACCCAAAGGGAGGCATATGCAACCGCCAAGCGAATCCATCGAACGCTTCTTTCGCACCTTCGAGGCCAACGCAGCATCCCATGATGCCGCCGCACAGGTTTCCCAATTCGCCGATGTCTTCATGGCCGCCAGTCCTCACGGAGCGCAGGCCGTCCGGGCCAGCGAATTCGCGCTCGCCCTGCCAAAGAAGAAGCAGTTGTTCGACAAGCTTGGCTGCCAATCAAGCAAGCTCGTCTCTCTGCGCGAGAATCGGCTCGATGCGCGCTACGTGATGGCCTCCACCCAATGGAAGATGAACTTCGCGCGTCCCGACACCGCAGCACAGGATGTCATTGTTGAATCCGTATTTATTGTCGATACCGGAGGCGAAGATGCGAAGATCGTTTTCTATCTCGCCAACCAGGACATCATGCAGGTTCTCAAGGACCGCGGCATCGTGCCGGAGTGATTTTGTTAGAGTACTGCCATGACCGCCATGATTGAGGATTTGACACGGCACAAATGGCACTCAAACGCAGCGCTTTTGAGTGCCATACGCCAGAACGATGCAGCCGCGAAGGACGAGGAAATGCGCAAGCTCCTGCACCACATTCTGATCGCCAATCGTTACTGGCTCTCGCGTATCCTTCAAACCGAATTCGACCGCGAAGCTGAGGGGCGCATTGGAGAGAACATCGACGATCTGATTGCCAGGTACCGGCAGACGGAGGCAGCGGAGATGCAATGGTTATCGCAGTCGAGCGACGCCGACCTGAATCGCGTGCTGCAGATTCCGGCTCTTCCCGGTCAAAACATTTCGGTGGCCGAGGCGATCCTGCAGGTCACCATGCATAGTCACGGTCACCGGGCGCAGTGCGCGACCAGGCTGCGAGGCCTGGGCGGCACTCCACCTCCCACCGACTTCATCCTCTGGGCAAAGGATCGGCCCGCCGCCGCGTGGCGCTCCTAGCCGGCTAGGTGCTGGGTGCCCGTCCTGGCTTTGCCAGGGCGGGGTCTCTTTGTATCGGGCAACACACCTCATTTCTGGTGCGACGCTTTCGCCAGTACCGGCGCAGACTGTGGCGCATGCAGGTAGCGGCTGGCGAAGTTTAGAAACACCGTCCAGTTGGGAACCGGCGTGTGGCCATCCGAGTGCTGGCGGAAGCCGAGTTCACCCTCCATCAGCGCCGTCTCGATGGGCGGAAATTCGCTCGTCCCAAGCCCCTGTTTCCCCAGCAACCCATACACCGGTCCCGCCGCCACTTCGGCCAGAAACATGCCGCGAGGATCGGCCCACGCATCGCCGTGCCGATCGGCATAACCATCCCCGCTGCTGGATCCCCCGCCAATGAACACCGGGCGCGGCGCCGCCAGCGCAATCAGTTCGTGATTGTCCACCGGCAGGTCTCCTGGCGTGCGCGGGCCGCCGTAGCGGAGAAAGTTTCCATCGAACCAGTGATACAGCGGCGCACTCGCCAAGTTCGACATCTGCTCGCCGAAAATGTGCCGGTAGAGTTTGGCCCCGCCCTCGCCCGACGAACTCGAATAGGCGATGGCGAACCGTGGGTCGTAAGCCATCGCCACCAGCACAGTCTTGCCGAATCGCGAATGGCCGGCCAAACCCACCTGCGTCGCATCCACAGACTTATCGGTCTCGAAGTAGTCCATGGCCCGGCTCGTGCCCCACGCCCACGCCCGCAGCGCGCCCCAGTCGTCGAGCCCGCGCGGCTGTCCCTTGTTCATCAGTCCTATTATTCCCTCGGTCAGTCCCGATCCGTCATCGGCCTGAAAGCTGGTGGGCGACAACACCGCGAATCCCCAGCCCTTATCGAGAACCTGCTGCCAATTGAGCCCATATCCGGGCGCTCCGCCGGAAACCGTTTCCGAAGCCTGCCCCGAAACAATGCGCTGGAATTCCTTGTCGAACGCCAGTTCCATAATTATCGGTACGGGCCCGGACGCTTTCGCAGGAGTCACGAGAATGAGGTCGATGTTGACCGTGATCCGCGGGTCGATGGTGTTGTCCACGTGCCCTGTAAGCCGCTTCGTGATTACCTCCACGCCGCCGTACGTCTCCGGCGCTGCGCTCACCCGCCATGTGACCTGGGGCAAATTCGCCGGCGCTCGCCCCAGGATTTCGCGCTCGAAATCGGCCACTATCTCCGGCCGCCGCTGGTCGAACCACATCTCCGGCGAGGTCACGCGCTGGCCATTCTTGAGCACCAATGGGTCGGGTAGATTGGGGTAGACGTCGGCTTTCGATTCGTCGTAATTGGTGGCGTTGGGCGCCTTGGCATCGCCGGCCGGCGGAGGTCGCATATCGGCATCGTTCAAGCCCAGCAGCGAAAGCATCCGTTCGCGGTCCTGCGCGGGGGTCAGGTGAACCGGCGGCGCATCGGCCGAAGCAGCGCCGCCAGCCGCATGCAGATACCGGCCGGCAAAGGCTAGAAACGTGGGCCAGTTCGGTCCCGGCGTGTGCCCGCCCGAGTGCTGGCGGAAAGCGATGTCGCCATTGATGACCGCTGTCTCCATGGGCGGAAATTCGGTAGTGCCCAGGTCCTTCTTGCCCAACAGCTGGTACACGGGTCCGGCGGCCACCGCGGCCAGAAACATGCCTCTGGGATCGATCCAACGCTCCTCGGTAGCCAGGCTGCCCACGGAGATGAACACCGGGCGTGGCGCGCACAGCGCAATCAGTTCGTGATTGTCCACGGGCATGTCGCCGGGCGTCAGCGGGCCGGCATACTTCAGGAAGTTGCCCGCCATCCAGTGGTATTCGTTGGTTGCGGCAACGTTGCCAACCTGCTCGCCAAATATGTGGCGGTAGAGCTTGGCCCCGCCCTCCCCGGATGAACTCACGTAGGCGATCGCAAAGCGCGGATCGTACGCCATGGTCACGAGCACCGACTTGCCGTAACGCGAATGTCCCTCCAGCCCCACCTGTTTCGCATCCACGGCTTTATCTCTCTCGAAGTAATCCAGGCACCGGCTAGCGCCCCAGCCCCATGCCTTCAGAGTGCCCCAGTCATCCAGCTTGCGCGGTTGGCCCTTGTTCGCCAGGCCGATGATGCCTTTCGTCAGGCCGGCTCCGTTGTCCTCCTGCACGCTGGTAGGAATGTATTCCGCATAGCCCCAGCCCTTTGCCAGCACCTGTTCCTGCCAGGTGGGGTGCTGTTGCGCCTGCTCTGCGAACTGGGGAAAGCGCTTGGCCAGCATGGCGAGGAAATCCTTGCTCAGCCCGTATTCCATGATCACCGGCACCGGGCCCTTGGCATTGGCGGGCGTGGTCAGGGTTAGGTCGATGTTGATCGTGATCGCCGGATCGGCCGAGTTGTCCACGTGTCCCACCAGCGTCTTGGTGACCACGGGCACGTCGCCCTTCTTTTCCTCGACGGTGCTCTTCACTTCCCACTTGACCGTGGGCAGATGAGCCGGCGTACGCCCCAGGATCTCCCGATCAAACAGTTCCACGATCTCAGGCCGCCGCTCTTTCCACCACATCTCCGGCGTAGTCACGCGCTTTGCGTCGTTCAGCAGCAGTGGATCAGGCAAGTTCGGATACACGTTGGCTTTCGACTCGTCGTAATTTGCGGCATGGGGCGACGTGGGATCGGCGTCCGCGCCGGGCCGCAGCTGCTTGATTCCCAACTCGTCCATGACCCGCTGGTGGTCTTTCTCTGAGGCCGCTTGAATTGCCAGCATCTCTGGAGTTGGCGTAAACGCGGGGCGCGGAGCCGGCGCGGGCGTGTGGGGCGTGGCCGTGGAAGGGGCCTGGGCCAGAACAGAAATGGCCGCGCAGCAGATCAGGAGCGCCCAGCAAATCAGAGTAGCGACAGCCCTGTTCACGAAACCAGCGCGCCAGCCATGTGCCAATGGAAACATTAAAACTCCTGCAGCTTCCGATTCGAATTCTGCAGGAAGAGTATCGATCTACCGGAACCGCTGGCAAGAAACTGCCGGTTGGCATGCCTGCTTTTCTTCTCCGGTTCGGGAACGACTCGAACCAGCAATCGACGATTTACATACAGGACACCGTCTCCTTGGGACCGTGTGCGACAATCTGCCCTCAGGAGACCGATATGAGTGTCTGCGACGAAATGTTAAAGGAATTTCGCGAAGAGTTAAAAACCACCAGGCGCGTGCTGGACCGGGTTCCGGCGGACAAGCTTACCTGGAAACCCCACGAGAAATCGATGTGCCTGGGCGCGCTTGCACTGCACATCGCGGGCGTTCCCGGAGCGATCGCGGGCATGGTTGCGGGAGAATCTTTCGACCTGCTGAAAGCCGATTTCACTCCTCCCGTACCGAAGAGCACCGACGACATACGCGCCGCCTTGGATCAAAGTGCCATCCAGGCGGAAAACGCCTTCAAATCAGCCACTGAAGAGACCGCCTACGCGCAATGGCGGCTCATGAAGGGAGACACGGTGATGATGGCGCTTCCGCGCGTCGTGGCATGGCGGACGCTGTTGCTCAATCACTGGTATCACCATCGTGGGCAACTCTCGGTCTACCTGCGCTTGCTTGACGTGCCCGTGCCCTCCGTCTACGGCCCGACCGCGGACGAGAAGGTGTTCGGGTAGATACAGCAGATTCAGTTCGCTGAGAACGGGTCTTGCGGTCAATCGTCTGCAAAGCGACTGGATGATGCCGCTTCCGGGCTCCTGCACGCTGAGGATTTGTCACAGCGCGTGTCTACCTCCCCGCGACCGCACTATGGTAGGCTCCGGGTGTACGCATCGCCGGGCTTGAAGCATTGATGCGCCTCGGCCACCGCTGATCACTCGTTCGGAAAGAGGGAGACACGCATGAGCGCCGTCAAATACGACCTGGTCGTCATCGGCTCCGGGCCATCCGGGCAGCGCGCCGCAGTGGCCGCTTCCAAAATGAAGAAACGCGTGGTGGTGGTCGAGTCGCGGGCCGTCGTAGGAGGGGTGTGCATCAACACCGGCACCATCCCTTCCAAGACCATGCGCGAGGCGGTGTTGCATCTCTCCGGGTACAACTACCGCACCGTGTACGGCATGAATTACCGCGTGAAGGAAAAGATCACCATGGCCGACCTCGCGTTTCGCGTGCAAGGGGTGATCAAGACCGAAGTGGATGTGACCGAGGCCCAGCTCTCCCGCAATGGCATTGACATCCAGCATGGCGTCGCCCATTTTGTCGATCCGAAACACGTGCGCGTCGAGGGCTTCCAGGGCGAATCCACTCTGGAGGCGGATCGCATCATCATCGCGGTGGGAACCAGGCCGGCCTCGTCGCCCAAGGTGCCCATCAACGGCCGCACCATCATCAACAGCGACCAGGTGCTCGACCTGCCCACACTGCCAAGATCGCTGATCGTGGTGGGCGGTGGCGTTATCGGAGTGGAATACGCCTGCATGTTCGCGATCCTGGGCGTACGCGTCACCATCGTAGAAAAGCGCAACAAGCTGCTCGAGTTCGCCGACCAGGAAATCATCGAAGCGCTCAGCTATCATCTGCGCGACAGCCGCGTGACCATGCGCCTGGGCGAAGAGGTGGAGAGCGTGGAAGAGCTGCCCGATGGCACGGTGGTCGCCAACCTCGAAAGCAAGAAGCGCATCTCCGGCGACGCGCTGCTGTACGCAGTCGGCCGCCAGGGCGCGATTGACGACCTGAATCTCGCCGGCGCCGGAGTCCAGGCCGACAATCGCGGGCGCATTATGGTTGACGAAAACTATCAGACCAACGTCGAAGGGATCTATGCGGTCGGTGACGTGGTGGGCTTCCCCGCCCTCGCTTCAGTCTCAATGGAGCAGGGACGCATTGCGGCCTCGCGCGCGTTCAACGACAAGGCGACGGCATCGAACCCCAGCTTGTATCCCTACGGCATTTACACCATTCCCGAGATCAGCTTCATCGGCAAAACCGAGGAGCAGTTGACCGATGAGGACGTGCCGTACGAAGTGGGCATGGCCTACTACCGCGAGGTGGCGCGCGGCCAGATTCGGGGCGACACCACCGGCCGGCTCAAGCTCGTCTTCCACCGCGACACTCGCAAGATACTGGGCGTGCACATCATCGGCGAAGGAGCCAGCGAACTGGTCCATATCGGGCAGGCCGTCATGAGCCTGGGCGGCACGGTGGATTACTTCGTCCAGACCGTATTCAACTATCCAACCCTGGCGGAGTGCTACAAGACCGCGGCGTTCAACGGGCTCGGCCGCCTGCGCAGCTACCAGGGATAAGCATCAACCAACTCCGCACCCGGCTCGGCGCTTCCGCTGAACGGCTCTAGTTCGGTACGTCCCCAGGAGGATTAAGATGACAACCGCCATCGGCGTAGTGATAACCGAGCACATCGTGTCCGGGCGGATGGAGAATCATCGGATTGTCGGGGAATTGGTACGCTACCCCGGCGACTCCATGGAAGAAATGGACGCACTGACGGTCCTTCCGGGCGGAGATCTGCTGGAGATCGTTGCCAACCATGTGACCGAGCTTGCGGGCAATGGCGAGAAACCGATCGAGGCGATCGGAGTTGCCGTCCCCGGCGTGGTTCGCCACGGAATCGTCGAGGACGCGCCCAATCTCACCCAGATCAAAGGCATGCGCATGGCCGAAGCGCTGGCGACCGTGCTCCTGGGGCGGGGCGTCAAAGCGCCCGTTCACATCGCCAACGATGCCGACGCGATCGCCGCCGGGGTCGCAGCGAAGCACGGCCAGCTCGACAAGCTGACGCGCGTGTGGACCATCGGCAACGGCATCGGCTATGGGCGCTGGCCCTACGTCGAGGGCGTGTGGGAAGGCGGACACATCACCGTCACGCTCGATCCCAAGGAGCGCTTTTGCGGATGCGGCGGCGTAGGCCACCTGGAAGGCATCATGGGATATCGCGCCATGCGCATGCGCTTTCTCGATCGCGAACCGGAGGAGATTTTTGCCCACGCCAAGGAAGGCGAGCAGAAGTGCTGCGAGTTTGTCGATCTATGGCACCGCGCGCTGGCCGCCGGAACGGCGTCGTTCATCCATCTCGCCGGGCCGGGGCGCTTCTACTTCACCGGCCACAACGTCGGCTTCCTCGACGTGCAACTTCTGCGCGCACACCTCGAAACCATGGTGAAGATGAGCCCTCTGCAGAGCTTCTCGCTCGAAGTCCTGCCGCCCGACGATGAAACCGCCCTGCTGGGCGCGGGCGTCAGTGCGCTGCGAGCGCTGACGTGGTAGTGATGTCGACCTGAATGAGAGCGTTACGGGTCAGAATGAGACGCCGGAAACTAATTTGGGCGAGTATCGCGCTTGCTCTGCTCACCTTTGGTGGGCTATTCAGTGCTTACCAGGTCTCGTTCGACCTGTGGATGACCGCTTATCCTTTCGCGAACGCCCACGTCTGGCGCCGCCTTCTCTACATTCGACTCGCGACGACGGCAGTTCTCGCCTCGTTTTGGATTGCTTTAGCGGCGTGTATGGTTCTGCCGCGCAGTAAGCACACTGAGTCGTCGACTAGATCGATCCCTCAGTCCAATTCTCAATCCTGAGTTGCGGTACCCGGCCGAACTCCCGCCTATTGTTCGTCACCAGAGTAAGTCCGAGATATCGCGCGTGCGCGGCGATCAGCAAGTCGTTTGTGCCGATCATTGTCCCGCGATTTTTAAGGTAAGCCCGAATTTGGGCGTAATCGAGCGCGGCTTCGGCCGGATAATCCAGCGCTTCGACAAATTGCAGAAATTCTTCCAGCGATACCTGATCCTTTTGCTGGCGCGGCGAAATTTCCACTCCAAACATCAACTCCGATTTTGTAATTGCAGAAACACACAGATCGCTCACCGCTAAGGTCTGGAGCCTGTTGAGCACGAACTGATTCGAACGCTTCATCATGTATGAGGAGATATCCGTGTCGAGCATGTAGCGTGGCATTAGAAGGAGCGCTCCTGCGGTGGAGGATCGTCCACTCCCTCCATGTACTCCTCCGACGCCACCTTGTCCGAAGCCAAAAAGGCAGACCAATCCCTGGGCCTCGGTGACAAAATCACCTCATCCCCCTGCTTGCGAATAAATACTTCGGACGTCTTGAACTGGAATTCCTTCGGAAGACGCACCGCCTGGCTGCGGTTGTTCATAAAGATTTTCGCTGTGCGCTGCATTTTTGACCCCCTGCAAAGAGCGGCATATACATGAGTATATGCCGGTTTGGAAGATCAACGCAATTACTCCGGGAGACCGTTTACAGCTTCCGCAGATACGTCTGCGAGAACCGGTCGTGCCAGCTCAGGTGGTCCTCGTCGAAGAGGGACCAGACCAGCCCCAGCCCAACCGGCACCAGCGACAGCAGCATCGCCACCAGCCTGCGCCGCAGTTGCTCGCGCGTAGGGCTCTTGTCGTCAAACGTGCACAGCCCGATGCCGGCGTACTTCATGCCCGGGGTTGAAACCGGAAAAGCAAAGAAGAATGCGTAATAAAGAATTCCGATCACCACCAGCCCGGCAAGACCCAGCGCTTCAGCGCCCTTGCCTGACGGCGGATTCGAAATGTTGTGCGCCACCAAAAATGCCGCGCTGACGAAACTGGCAAGGATCAAGGCGCCGTCCACCACCGCCGCCATGAGGCGGAAGCCAACCGATGCGACAGGAAGCGGGCCCAGAGCCGGCCCGACCTCAGACGCCGAGGACAGCACGTCCACGGGATTGGTATCGAGCCGCATGCCCGTCCACTCGGCGCGGCTCCAGATGGACGCTGACGCGCCCGCCTCTCCGACGGCCGCCGCCTGCGTCGAAATCGCCGCCGGATCGACTTCGAAGATGCTGAGTTGCCCCTCGGCGTCGGTTGCCGTACCCGCCTGCGCCTCGGCCAGCCGCGGACGTAGCTTGCGCGTGGCCACCAGTTCCCGGGGGAACTGGATCAGGTTGGCGTGAGTCGCTTCGGCTTCGGCCACTTCAATTCGCTGGTTGCGCAGGGTTTCCGCGACTTCAGCGGGGCTCCACCAGTCGTCCACCGATAATTCGAATTCTTCCTGGGCACGGCGCGCAATCGGCTGCTTTGGCTCCAGGGGCCGCACCGGCAGATCCGGATCCCAACGGATTCCGAACACGCGCGGCTCAACCGGCGGCGCGGATGACACTGCCTCCATGCCCGCGGCGGAATTCTTCACCGCTGCCGGAACTGCGGTCTGAACCGGAGTCTGGCCCGCCGCCGCGATCGCCGGCAGCATGGCATTCGGTTTGGACACCGGCTCAATCTCAGGCTTGGCCACAGGCGCGATACTCTGCACCACTCCCGGTGGGCGCGCCGGCTGTGTGGCGGCATGCAATCCGGCGAGATGGGTCTCTGCCACGGCCTGCGCTTCGAGCGCGACCTTGGTGGCAATCTCGGCATGCCGCACCGCCACGCGCGCTTCCTCCGCCTGCATCTGGCTATAGCTGGGCGCCTTGGCATAGCGGGCCGCGACGCGGGCCGCGGCTTCCGCAGCGCGGCTGCCACCGATACTCGCCTGCTCAGTGGCTTCCTGCGTAGTTGACTGGCTTCTCCGGCTCTTATGGGCGGCTAAGCGCCGGTTCACTTCTTCTTTCCACTGGGGCGTCAGGTTCGGCTGTGTGCTCAAGGCTCCAGGAGTCCCTTCAGTGCGGCTCTTTTCACCGCGCTCCCCGGTGATGATCTTCGGGTAGTTTGGTGCGGGCCGCTATTGGGTCTGCCGCCCTCGAATCATCGGGCCCGGCAGACGTTTCTCTCTCGCAGGAGGTTGGAGGTCGCAGATGAAATAGCAGGGGTCGCCCGGAATTTCCCATCCGGTGCGTGCTTGAGAAAGCCGGGTTGTCCTGCCGCCAGAGCTGCGGGGCGCGCATCCTCGGTACTCAGAAGCCCGCATTTGCTATGCTGGGCCTTGATCCGGATGCGTCCTCGCACTTTTGTGTTTATCACGGTGATGGTGCTCTGTCACTCGCTGGTTCGAGGACAGGTGTTGACCAATCCGTTACCCCCTTCATATTCGGCCCTCCCGACCGGACATTCATCCCCAACTCCGCAGCGGCCCGAGCCCGCGTTGCCGGACGATCCCGGCCAGGAAGCATTGCCCATCGCGCAGCCGGAACCCATCCCTCCATCCGGCGTGCCGGTGCAATGGAAAGCCGATCGCGAGACCTGGGTTGGCCATACCGCCACTCTCTATGGTGTAGAGGATTTCCAGTATCGCGATTATGTGCTCCGCGCCGACAAGGTGGTCTACAACCAGGAAACCTCGGAGCTCGAGGCCGAAGGCCATCTGCAGATGTCCGGCGGGCCCCATGACATTCTGCTCACTGCTTCGCGCGGCGACATGCGCCTGAACATGCACACCGCGCGTTTCTACGATGTGACCGGCACCGCCGGAATCCGCCGGGCCGGCCGGGCTACCGTGTATTCCACCCCCAATCCTTTCCAGTTTTCAGCGCGCGTTTTTCTCCAGGCCAGCGAAGGAAAATTCAAGATCATCGACGGCACCATGACGAACTGCCGCCTGCCCAAACCGGACTGGCAATTGCTTTCGCGCCATATCGATGTGGCCGAGGGCCATGCATCCACCACCAACACCATTTTCAAGCTCTTCGGCATTCCCATATTCGATCTGCCCTATCTGCGCCGTCCCGTCAACGAGGGAGGCCGCGAGAGCGGGTTGTTGATTCCGGTCATCAGCATTGGTTCATCCATTCGCGGATTCACCTTCGGCGAGCAAGCCTACGTGGTGCTCAATCGCAGCATGGACATGGTGCTCGGAACCGAGTACTACAGCAAGCGCGGATGGGCCCCCAACGGCGATTTCCGCTACAAGGGGCCCGGCCTGGACCACTTCATCGCGCGCTGGAACGCCCTGTTCGACCGCGGCTTCGACCAAGTGGAGGAGTCCGGCCCCCAAGCCGGGGAAACCGTTCACGTCAACCAGGGCGGTGTGGACGCGGTCGCCTTCGGCCGCAAGGACTTTTCTCCGGACACGCGCATCGGGGGGCATGTCGAATACCTCTCCAACTATGCTTACCGCCTGGTGTTCAACGACAATTATTGGCAGGCGGTCAGCTCCGAAGTAAAAAGCGAGGCTTTTTTCAGCCAGAATCGCCATGGCTTCATGCCCTCGGTATACGCGGCGCGCGTGCAGGCGTTCGCGGGCCCCAATGAAGGGATGGAAGCGCGCATTCTTCACCTGCCCAGTGTGCGCTTCGATGTTTTGGACCAGCCGCTGGGTGGGT
>Ga0070717_10002571_pt1 | contig 12807 bp, 10 predicted proteins | sample LARL113metaG_FD_71366 | JGI IMG/M metagenome (GOLD analysis project Ga0070717, IMG submission 71366) | Corn, switchgrass and miscanthus rhizosphere microbial communities from Kellogg Biological Station, Michigan, USA - LAR L11-3 metaG | ecosystem: Host-associated > Plants > Roots > Rhizosphere ... | reverse complement strand
CATCGAGGAGCAAGGAATCGGGCGGACACGGGTTAGGTCTGGCCATCGCGCAGACGATCGTCGAGCAGCACGGGGCATCTATTGCATTGCGTCCGGCCTCACATGGCGGATCGATCTTTACCGTCTCGCTACCTCTCCGCGTGCCGGTCTAGGCTCAACCGCTAAGATAGATCGTTTATGGACCCGCAACAAAAAGCCGAAAGCCTCGGAATCAAATTCGAAAAAATAGCTCCCGGATATTTGAATCTCTGCGTTCGCTCCGGCTCCCAGCTCATCTCATCGGGCCACGTAAGCGGCTTGAAGGGCAAGCTGGGACGTGAGCTCAAAACCGAGCAGGGCCGCGACGCCGCGCGCGAATGCGCCGTCAAGGTTCTACAATCTGTCTGGAACACGCACGGCACGCTGCGCGGATTGCGCGTCATCAAAGTTCTCGGCTGCGTGAACTCCACACTCGATTTCGAGGAGCAGCACCTGGTGATCAACGGCGCATCGGATCTTTTTCACGAGGTCTTCGGCAAGCAGACGGATGGCTATCACGCGCGCAGCGCACTCGGATTTGCGTCGCTGCCCACCGGGGCTGCGGTGGAAGTGGAAGCGATCTTTGAAGTCGCTTCGGTCAACCCGGAAGCCTGATTTCCGCGCAAAAAATCTTCAATATCACCCATTTTTTCATCGAGCGAATTCAGTTTGCGCGATAAACCCTGGATCTCCGACTCGGCGCGGCGGTTGACGTCAAAATCGAGTTCGCCGCGCAGCCTGTCTTTCGTGTCCTGCCGGTTTTGGCTCATCATGATCACGGGCGCCTGAAGAGCGGCCAGCATCGATAGAAATAAGTTGAGAAGGATAAACGGATAGGGATCCCAGGCTTTGCGCCCCAGCGCCGTATTGGCAGCGCTGTAAACGACCAGCACCACCAGAAAAGAGATGATAAACGACCACGAGCCGCCGAACCGCGCTACGGAATCGGCGATATGCTCGCCGAGCGTGGCCTCTTTTTCAATGACTTCGTTTGGATTGCGAGTCGAGCGGAGACGCACGAGCTGCTGCGCGCCGTGAAATTGACGGCCGAGCACGGTCAACATATCCATCCCGGCATGTGGCTTCCGCTCCAGAAGCACCGCAATATCGTGGCGGTCCACTTCGATGCAGACAGTCGCTTCGAGCGCCGTCGCGTTGGTCTGATGCGGGGTTTGATCGAGCATGGAGGCGAAGCCGAAAAACTCACCCGTTCCCGGCTCATCGACCACAATCTCCTGCTGATCTTCGTCTACAATGGTTACGCGCACGCTGCCGGAAACCAGGATGTAGGCTCTCCCACTCGGATCTCCCATCTTGTAAATGCGCTGTCTGAGAGCGAAGTTCCTGATTTCCACTTGCCCTGCCAGGACAGCCGCTTCATCCTCGTCCAGCAGAGCAAATAACGGTACATTGCGTAAGATTTGCGGGTCACACGGCATGGATCACCTCCTTAGGCTAACTGCCAATTAGGATTTCATAGATGCCGCCCACAGCACAACTGCGTCACTGGAGCGAGCTAGCCGACCGAATTAATCAGAGTTCCTATCGGCGGAATAGTGATTCGGATCTCATCGCCAGGCTGCAGAGTGAACGCATCCGGCGGGACAATACCCGTGCCTGTCAACAGCAAACAGCCGCTCGGGAAAGAGTTGTCGCGATAAAGATAGTCGACCAACTGTTTAGGATCGCGTTTTAAGGCGGAGAGCGCCGTGGAGCCGGTAAACTCGGCCTTGCCGGCGCGCACGATTTCCAGCCGAATTTCAGTCGACGGCGGCAGCGGGCCTGGCGCAACCAAAATGCACGGCCCGATCGCACAGCTTCGGTCGTAGACCTTGGCCTGCGGCAGATACAGTGGATTCTCACCTTCAATATCGCGCGAGCTCATGTCATTGCCGATGGTGTAGCCGACGATTTTTCCCGAACGCGTGATCACCAGAGTGAGCTCGGGTTCGGGTACCGACCACGAGGCGTCCGCCCGGATGGCCACCTTGCTGTTTGGCCCGACCACGCGTCGCGCCGTGGCTTTGAAAAAAAGCTCAGGCCGTTCGGCGGAATACACGCGATCGTAGAAATCGCCGCCCCCCGCGGACTTCGATTCCTCCATACGGGCATCGCGGCTCCGGTAATAGGTCACTCCCGCCGCCCAGACTTCCTGCTCCCGGGCGACGGGCGCGACTATATCTTTCTCCGCGGGGCCATCGGTCGAAGCCAGCGGATCTAGAACGCCAGCGAGATATTCGTAGAGGTCGTCGCGGTTGAGCAATTCGTCCCAACCATCGCTGCCGCGAAAGAACCTCGCTTGTTCCTGGATGTAGTAGCCATTGGACGTGAGATAGAGCTTCAAATGTCCAGGTTATCTAATGCTGATATTTAGCGGTGGTCGTCTCGATGACCGTCGTGGTGATCGTCATGCCCCCGGTCGCTATGAGTTTCGTGTACCGGCGGGCGTCCGTGGTGTTCGATTCCGGGCCCCTGGACTCGGCGATATGGGGCGGCATAGGGATGCACATAAGCGGCACGATTGGACCACGTCCGCCCCCAGGGACGGCGATCGATCAGGATATTATGCTCGCGCCATCCAAAGCCAACCCCGCCCCATCCGAATGGAGCGAACGAAGCGCCAATCGCAATACGCGGTCCAAACCGGAAAACTCCTCCGGCCACAAATCCGGGACGAGGCCGTGAATAAACGATCGCGGGGTTATAGTACGGCACGTAATAATAATCGGAGTACGCCGGCAGAATTTCGATGTTGCCCGGACCGAGAACCTGCACCCGCTCATATCGGGTGAATTGCGGATCGCGCAGGTAGCCGTAGTCATAGGCCTGTTGCCGCATGCGCTGCACGGCATCCATGACGTCGCCGCGCTGGTCGAGCACCGCATTGCCGAGCTGCTGCGTCCAAGACATGTTCTGGGCCATATAGTTCAATACTTGCGGAAACGGAAGCAGAGCGAGAACGCTCGGGTCCCAAGGCAGATTGTCCTGCTCGATAGCCTGCGAGATGGCATCGCCTTGCAGATACGTGTGCTGATTGGCCCAACCGGCTGCATCCGGAATCTGGTTCGCAAATGTGGAGGCGGTCAGGACCTGCGCAAGCAATCCATCCGGATAGAGCGCGATGGCCCCGACAAGCTGATCCAACTGCTGCGGCGCCATGACGGGCGGCGGAGCATATTGTCCCTGCTGAGGGTACTGCGGCTGTGGGTATTGCTGCTGGGGCTGCGGGTAGTGCTGCTGCGGCTGTGGGTACTGCGGCTGCTGGGCCGGGTACGGCTGTTGCTGCGCCGGATACTGCGGCGGTGGCGGTGGTGGATATTGCTGCGCCACACAAGCTGCGGATAAAACAGCCCCCAGCCAAATGGATACAACGGCTCTTGTTCGCATTTCTTGCACCTCCTCGTTCCTGTTTAATGGACGCGAATGGATGGCGGAAGGATACTTTTCGGGCCGCGACCATTGATTAAATAGCATTTAGACCAGACCCTTATTACCGGTCCCATTACTACCAATCCAGCCGCACGCCTAATTGAATAATGCGGCCCTCGAGCGTTGTGGAAAGGGGCGCAAGCGTTGCGGGCTTCGTCACCACACCGGCGGTATTCACCGTTGCAGTCGCATTCAAGGCCGTTATGTTCGGGTGGTTGAACACATTGTTCGCTTCCGCAATAAACTTGGGCTTCACTCGATCCCATAGGGTAAACAGAGTTCGGGTGTAGCGCAGATCGAGTTGATACACGTTAGGTCCGCGCGCGGTGTTGCGCGCCACATACAGCGGCCGGCTTACGCTCGCGATCGAGTCTCCGTTTAGAGTCTGGTTCGCCACGATATTTTGCTGATCTCCTGAAGACAGCGTCACGAGCGCGGCCAGTTGATTGTTATTAGCCAACTGGCGCAAAAAGCCGTTCCCGATTTGGAAAGTGGGCGCCATCACGGCGCTCATCGAGAAGGCGTGCGGACGGTTTACGATACTGTCGCCCCGGTCGCGCGCGCGGCTAGTGGGATCCTCGATTGGCAAGTTCTGCTCGAAGCTGTTGGCGTCCGGCGCATCGCTGATCGAATGCGACCAGGTGTAATTAGCGCTTACCAGATACCCTTGCGACCACCGATGCTTCAGGCTGACGATCATGGCGTTGTAACTCGAAATTGCCCCAATATCTTGCAGCGCGATGTTATTGAATTGCGGGTAGAGGCGAGTTGCCGCGCCAGCCGCGCCAAACACCGGCCGCCCGTCGGCCAGATGGCTAACAGGATTGATCAGATTCATGTTGCGCAAGAATGTCATGTTGCGCGCATTGGTATTGACATAGCCGACGGTCAGCGAATCGTTTTGCGACAATTGCCGCTCGATCTGGAAACTCGAATTAAAGGTGTAAGCGTTCTTGAAATTCGGCGTGACTGTAACGATGCTAGGCGTGCGCGCAATCGAGCCCGCGAGAGCGTTAAACACTTGCGGGAAAGCGGGCGCGAACGGATCGTTTGGACCGAATTGTGCGGTAAACGCCTCGTTCGATCCATTGTTACTGAGCGCGTTATACCAGAGGTTGGTGGCGGGCGCCTCGTAGAAGATACCCGAGTTCACGCGCAGAACGGTTTTAGGGTCGATGGTCCACGCGATCCCTAAGCGAGGAGACCAGTTCGCGCCGGGAGTCCGGAAGTGTTGCGAATAGATGAATGGTTCATTGGCCGGCGGCGTGGGCGCTTGAAATTTGTCGTAGCGCACGCCGTAGGTCACTAGCAAATTCGGCCGCACCTGCCAGCTATCCTGCGCGAAAAGGTTCCAGAACAATGAATGATAGCCGGCGCCCACAGCCCCAATGCTCGTTTGGAACGATGAGTATCCGAACCGATTTTTTCCCGACAGCGCATCCAGGTAGGTCTGAATTGTAGGGAAAGTGTACTGGCTGAAGATATCGGCGAGCTGCACATCCAGAATCTGCTGAACGGAACCGCCCGCTTTAAGCGTGTGACTGCCCTTGATGAGCGTGAAGTTATCGCTCAAGCTAGGTATCTTTTCGTCAAACACGTCGCCAACGCTGATCGAGCCATTGAACGTGGCCACGCCAGAAATCGTGATCGCCGGTCCTTTCCCCGTCAGCGGATTAGCTTCGTGCCGCTCGTTGCGATATGGCTCGGACAACCGCAATTCGTTCAGGACCGTAGGCGAAAAAGTGGAGAGCAATTGGGCACCCGCGATGTAAGCCCGATCGCGAAAATCGGAAGCCGCGTCGAGCGCATTGATTCCACCTACCTGGGTGTTGAACGGATAGGTATTGCGGAAATAGTTGAGCCGCACGAAGAATTGCTGCTTTTGCGTGATCTGCCAATCCGCGCGCACATCGATAAACTGCGCGTGCTGTATCGAAGGCGCGGTCGCGAGCAGACTGGATGGCAAACCGATCAGCGCCGCATTTGCGGGACTGATGGTATTGGGCTGCGGTAAACCCCGCGTCAAATGTTCGTAGGCGCCGTAGATGAACAATTTGTCTTTCACGATCGGGCCACCGGCATTGAACGATATATCGTTCAGCGTCAGGTCCGGTTTCACCGCTGTCGCCGCCAACAGAATCGGCCGCGCACTCGCATCGGTTGGCCGCCCGATGTATTGAAATTCGCCGTGGAACTGGTTCGTCCCCGATCCTGTGATGACGTTGTAAATATCGCCGGCGGTGAACCCAAACTCCGGAGCGAAGCTGTTGGAAACGGTCTGCACCTCTTGCACATAGATGTCGGCGATCGGAAATAATCGCAAGCCGTAGCGATCGGTCTCCGTATCCACCATTCCATCCATCTGGTAATTGATGCGGTCGAGGAGGCCGTTGGTGTTGATGGTACGCGGTATGCCAAGCTCAGGATTCGGATGGCCGCTCACGCCCGGCTGAAACACGATGAAGTTATACGGATTGCGCGAAGTCAGCGGCAGATTATCTACTTCCGCATGCGTGATGGTACGCCCGATGCTGGTCCGCGAAGGCTCGATAACGGACGCTCCGCCGGAGACTTCAATCGAAGTACTCGTCGCCCCCACCTTCAACTGCACGTCGATCACCGCTTCCGTACCAGCGTCGAGAACGATTCCGGTGTGACGTTCCGTATCGAATCCATTTTTTTCGATACGCACCGAATACGTGCCAAGCGGCAGGTTGGGCACTACGTAGTAGCCGTCTTCCGACGTCATCAACGAGCGCGAAAATCCTGTCTGCGCGTTCTCAATCGTGACCGCCGCATCGGCGAGTGGCGAGCCGGTCTGATCGAGCACACGTCCGCGCACGCTGCCATTGATCGCCTGGACTTGCGCGCGAACGATATCAGGGCTCAGAATCGCGACGATTGCCACCACCCAAACCCATCGAATTGGTTGCCTCATAGATTAGACTCGTTCTACCACTCCGTCGAAACGGCGTCAAGCAAACCTATCGATTTAGTAGGAATCACGCTGGCGTACCATGAACAATAAAAGCAGATGAGATATGTTCTGATACTCGCAGGCGCCGGAATACTTTCGGCGTGCATTTGGGCAGGCGTGGCGGAAGATGCAGCTCGCATCGATCCGAATGCCGTGCCGATTGAGGTGGATCGCGGAGCCGCGGGTCTGTCGCGCTGGCTGGCGGCCATTCGCACGCGTGCCAGCCTACTTATGGTGACGGCGCATCCGGACGACGAGGACGGCGGCATGCTGGCGGCCGAGAGCCGTGGACGCGGAACGCGCGCCGCGCTTATGTCGCTGAATCGTGGCGAGGGCGGCCAGAACGCCATGTCGATGGATCTCTACGATGAAATGGGCCTGCTGCGAACACAGGAATTGCTGCGCGCCGGCCGTTACTACGGAGTCGATCAGTATTGGGGCACGGTAATCGATTACGGCTTTTCGAAAACGCGCGAAGAAGCGCTCGAGAAGTGGGGGTACGAACGCGTGCTGTCGGCCGTGGTGCGGGTGATTCGCATGACTCGCCCACTGATCGTTACTTCCGTTTTCGTGGGGGCTCCAACCGATGGTCACGGCAACCATCAAGTGGCTGGACAGATGGCGCAGGAAGCCTATGTGGCCGCAGGCGATCCCAAGCGTTTTCCGGAACAGCTTCGAGAAGGTTTGCGGCCCTGGTCGCCACTAAAAGTCTATGCGCGTGTGCCGTTTTTTGCGCCGACCAAAGACAAGACTATCTTCGATTACGCAACCGATAAATACGTCCCGATCCGGTTCCGCGATTACGTGAATAAGACCTGGATGTCCGAGCGTCCCTCGACCACTCTTGAAGTACAGGAAGGAGTTCTGGATCCGGCCGCCGGTCTGACTTTCCTGCAAATCAGCAGGACCGGCTGGGGTTATCAGAAAAGTCAAAATGGCGGAAACACCACGCCGCAGCCTGCCAGCTACTCCGCGCCGTATCATCGCTACGGCTCGCGCATTGCCGCCGCGGCCAAAGAGAACTCCTTTTTCGATGGCATCGACATTTCGGTCATCGGCATCGCTAGCCTGGCCACCGGAGACACCGCGTTCCTGAAAACAGGCTTGGAGCAGATCTCAAAGCTCGCAGACGATGCCTGCGACCGCTATAAGCCGGGCAGCCCCGCGCTGATCGCGCCCGCGCTGGCGGATGCGCTGAAGGCCACCCAAGCTCTGCGGCAACAGGTGGAATCGAGCGGCTTGGCCGAGCCGGGAAAGAGCGACGTCGCCTTCGAGCTTGCCGCCAAGGAAGACCAACTCACAAAGGCGCTCACGCTGGCCCTCGGCCTTTCGCTCGATATCTCGATCGCATCCGAGCGCGAGGGCGGTGGCCGTTTCGGAGGCGGGCAGGGGCCGACCTTCACAGTCGCGATTCCGGGCCAATCGTTCGCGGTGGACGCACGGTTACTGAACGCGGGTCCGGAGAAGATCATGGTCGCCGGCATAGACTTAGCGGCCTCCGACGGCCGGCGTTGGAATATTCACGCCGCTAAGCCTCCTGAGCCTGCCCTCGCCGGAGGCCACGATGCCCAGTGCAAGTTTACAGTCACCGCGCCCGAAGACGCGCAGCTCACGAAAGCCTACTTCTCGCGGCGCGATCGCGAGCAACCTTATTACGATTTGACCGATGAACGCTTCCGCAATCTTTCTCTAGCGCCTTACCCGCTGGCCGGCACGGTTCGGCTCGCCTATCGCGGCGCGGAATTTCAGATGCGGCAGGTGGTAGAAACACGCCAGCGTGTGGAGGGAATAGGAATTCTCGAAGATCCTCTGTTGATGTCTCCCGCCATCTCGGTTTCGCTTTCTCCGTCGGCGGGAGCGGTTCCGCTCGGCACGAAATCGTTCGCTTTCTCCTGCACGCTGCGCAGTAATGTGAAGGGCGCCGCGCAGGGATCGTTGCGCTTGCGCCTGCCCTCCGGCTGGAATTCGACGCCCGCGCAGATACCGTTCTCGTTTGCGCGCGATGGCGATGGGGAGACCTTCACCTTTCAAGTCAGCCCCCACACTATCGAAGCCAAGAAGTACGAAATCAAGGCGGTGGCCGACTATGCGGGCAAAACATATGAAGAAGGATACCGGCTGGTGGGGTATCCCGGCTTGCGGCCTTATCCGTACTATCGTCCGGCCACCTACCAGGCCGTCGGCGTCGACGTGAAAACAGCGCCCGGCTTGCGCGTGGCGTTCTTACCTGGCACCGGGGACGATGTGCCACGCGCCCTCGAAGACCTGGGCCTGCACGTCCAGATTCTTTCCGGATCCGATATCGAAACGGGCGATTTGAGTGGCTACGATGCGATTGTGCTCGGCGTACGCGCCTACGCTGTCCGTCCCGATCTGAGGGCTGCCAATGGCCGCCTCTTGAATTACGTCAAAAACGGCGGCGTGCTGATCGTGCAATATAACCTGCAAAATTTCGACCGGGATTACGGACCGTATTCGTTCACTCTCGGCTCCAATCCGCAGAAAGTCGTGGATGAGGCTTCCGCTGTAAATCTACTCGCTCCGGACAATCCGGCCTTCGCCTGGCCCAACCGGATCAACGCCGCGGATTTCGGCGGTTGGGAGGAGGAGCGCGGCCATGGCTTCATGCAAAAGTGGGACCCACAGTATCAGCCACTTGTGGAGACGCACGACCCCGACCAGGATCCGCAAAAGGGCGGCTTGCTGCTTGCGCATTACGGCAAAGGCATCTACATTTACGATGCGTTTGCACTATATCGCCAATTGCCGTCCGGCGTTCCGGGCGCCTATCGTATCCTGGCGAACCTGGTGAGCCTGGGAAAGAACCCTGGTTGGAGATAGGAGCCGGAGATAGTAACTTTCGGCGCCATTTGCGCGAACATGTAAGTGGAGCACGGTTATGCGTTTCAGTCTGTTTCTTGGTCTAGTATTGGTAGCGGCTGTGGGGGCCCAAACTCAGTTTCCCGATGCGGCGGTAGACATGCCGGCCTCCGCTAAGCCGGGCAAGCAGAGCATCGTTCTCGCGGGCGGATGTTTCTGGGGAATCGAAGGACTCTTCGAACGCGTCAAGGGCGTGACGAACGCCGTCTCCGGATTCGCCGGCGGAGAGAAATCAACCGCGCATTACGAAAAGGTGAGCGAAGGCAATACCGGCCATGCCGAATCCGTTAAGGTCGAATTCGATCCCACAAAGATTACGCTTGGACAACTGCTGAAAGTGTATTTCTCGGTCGGCCACGATCCCACCGAACTCAATCGGCAAGGTCCGGACACCGGCACGCAGTACCGCTCCGCGATTTTCTATGCAAACGACGATCAGAAGAAAGTAGCCGAAGCATACATCAAGCAATTAACCGATGCGCACGTTTTTTCACGGCCGATCGTGACTCAGGTACTTCCGCTAAAAGGCTTTTATCCGGCGGAAGCTTACCATCAGCACTTTTTGGAGAACAACATGACGTATCCGTACATCGTGTACAACGATCTACCGAAATTGGCAGCGCTGAAGAAGCAGTATCCGCAGTTGTGCAAGCGCTAGACGCTACTTGGGTTCTTCTTTTTTCGCGGCGGCGGTTGGAAGCGGCTTGCCCTCGGGCGTCGCGACCTGCAAGATTCGGACGATTTTGGCGGTACGGTCATACTGGCTCAAGTTCCGTGAATCGCTGATCAGCGCTTTCCAGCGGGCTTGCAGCTTGTAGTCGGTAGAGAAGCTCAGATCCTCAAAACTGTAGCGACCGTCTTTTTTGGTGAAAAACGTTCGCTTTTCGCTGGTTTTGGCGTCTGTCAGCGTCACCAATGCGTTTTCGAGCGGCGTGCCCGAGTCATCCACCACGTGCCCAGTGACGGTCCGCGACGTGGGATCCTTACCTTTTTTCTGGATCAGCGGCCGGTGGTTGTCCAGGAAGACCTCAGGAGGCTTTCCCGAACTCGAATCCTGCCGCTGCTGTTGAGCCAGCGCGGTCGCGCCAACGCAAACGGCCGCCAAAATCAAACGCTTCATCACTGCCCCTGCCTACCCTCGTATCGTAGCAGTCCAACTGCGCTACGATTCGTGATCATGGCCTTTGATCAAGCCCGCGTGCTGGCATTCGAGAGCCGGCGCGCGAAAGAAATGGCCGAGCTGATCCGCATCAACGGAGGGGAGCCGTTCGTCGCACCTGCGCTGGTGGAGGTTCCGCTCGAGCACAACCACGAAGCGTTCGCCTTCGCCGAGCGTCTCTATGCCGGTGAATTCGAAATGATTATTTTCTTGACCGGTGTAGGCGCGCGCCTGCTCGGGCGTGTTTTGGCTGCGCGCGACCCCGAGGCTCGCCTCCACGAAGCGCTACGCAAACTGGCGGTTGTGGCCCGCGGGCCCAAGCCCATTGCCGTGTTGCGCGAGTGGCGGGTGAACGTAGCAGTGGCCGTTCCCGAACCGAACACCTGGCGTGAGTTGCTCGCGGCTATCGCGGCACGCCCCGAAAAATCCGTCGCCTTACAGGAATACGGCCGCAGCAATATAGAGCTGCTCGACGGCTTGGTAGCGCAGGGTCGCAAAGTGTTTCGAGTGCCGGTCTATCAGTGGAGCTTGCCGTCGGATACCGCGCCTCTCGCGCGGGCTTTGACAGGCCTGTTAGCAGGCGAGTTTCACGCCGCGATCTTCACTACCGGTATCCAAATCGAACATTTCCTCGAGTTCGCCCGAAGCGAGGGCCAACAGGACGCCGCCGTGAACGCGCTGCGCCAAATTTTCGTCGCGTCCATTGGTCCTACTTGCAGCCAGTCTCTGCGTGACTGCGGTCTCCAACCCGCTCTCGAGCCGAGCCATCCCAAGATGGGTATTCTCGTCCGCGAAGCCGCACTCCTATACGCTAAGAACAGAAAATGAAACGCGTCTCGTGTGCACTCATTCTCTGCTGCAATTTCCTCGCCGCGCAGACCATTACGATCGACGCTTCCGCTCCGACACGTCCGTTCCCGCATTTCTGGGAGCAAATATTCGGCTCCGGCCGGGCCGTGCTCAGCTTGCGCGATAGCTATCGGACGGATCTGCGAGCGGTGCGCGACATCACCGGTTTCAAGTACATCCGCTTTCACGATATTTTGGACGACGACATCGGCGTCTACGATGAAGATGCGCAAGGCAAGCCGATTTACAATTTCTCCTACGTCGATCAGATCTATGATGGCCTCCTCGAAAACAGGATCAAACCATTCGTCGAGCTGAGTTTTATGCCGCGCAAGCTGGCGCTGAATGCCACTCCGCATGCGTTCTGGTACAAGCCGCTGCCTTCCCCACCGCGAGATCCCGCCAAATGGGGAGCACTGATCGAAGCTTTTACGAGTCACCTGGTGGGGCGCTACGGAAAGGACGAAGTCGAGAGCTGGTATTTCGAAGTCTGGAACGAGCCGAACATTGATTTCTGGAACGGTAATCCCAAGCAGCAAACGTACTTCGATTTGTACGATACCGCCGCGAAGGCAATCAAGAAGGTGGACGCGAAACTACGGGTAGGAGGGCCCGCTACCGCGCAAGCCGCCTGGGTGAGCGACTTTATTGCGCATTGCGTACAGAGCAACATACCCTTCGATTTCGTTTCTACGCACGTATACGGCAACGACACGGCGCGGGACGTATTCGGCGTCGACGAGAAGATTCCCCGACGCGACATGGTGGCGCGCGCCGCCAAAAAAGTATACGACCAGGTAAAAACCTCGGCCGCGCCCAATACGCCTATCATTTGGTCCGAATACAACGCTACCTACATGAATCAGCAGGAGGTCACTGACAGCGCCTTCATGGGGCCATGGCTTGCCAACAACATTCGCGAATGCGATGGACTCGTGACCATCATGGCCTACTGGTGTTTCTCGGATGTCTTCGATGAGCAGGGTGTGGTGAAAACGCCTTTCTACGGAGGCTATGGACTGGTGGCCGAGCGAAATATCCCCAAAGCGGCCTTTCGTGATTTTGAGCTGCTGCACACATTAGGAGATCGCCGTCTGCCAGTCGATTCGGAAAATGCGCTCGCCACGAAGCGCGCCGACGGACGCCTGGTTATCGCTTTATGGAACTATGCCGAGCCCGGCGAGAAAGTGGGGCCAAAAACGTTCGACCTGAACATCAAAGGTGCGCGTGCCAAAAAGTATCGGACGCGGCTCGTTTCTCCCGGCAATGGCTCTCCGCTCGAGGCATGGGCAACGATGGGGAGCCCGCCGCTTCCCAGCCTGAGCCAAATTAAGGAATTGATCGCGGCCTCCGCCTTGCCGGCCGCTAAAACATCGCCTATCGATCGACCGGTCGTACTTGGCCCACAAACTCTGGCCGTGGTTGAGATCGAGCCCTAGCGGCTAACTTTTCGCGCAGCCGCACCACTTCCCCGATAACGAACACGGCTGGGCTC
>Ga0070717_10002569_pt1 | contig 12808 bp, 8 predicted proteins | sample LARL113metaG_FD_71366 | JGI IMG/M metagenome (GOLD analysis project Ga0070717, IMG submission 71366) | Corn, switchgrass and miscanthus rhizosphere microbial communities from Kellogg Biological Station, Michigan, USA - LAR L11-3 metaG | ecosystem: Host-associated > Plants > Roots > Rhizosphere ... | reverse complement strand
CGGCCGGCGAACATGTCGTTGAAGAGAGCGACCATTTCGTCGTGAATGAGGCCGTTGGAGGCCAGCACCTCGCGGCTGTCGAGGCGGAATGGGCCGCCGGAGAAATTCGTAATGCGGCCGCCGGCTTCTTCAAGGAGCAAAATGCCGGCAGCGGTATCCCAGATGTTCAGGTTGAACTCCCAGAAGGCCTCGTAGCGGCCGCAGGCGACATAGGCGAGGTCGAGCGCAGCCGAGCCGGCACGGCGCACGCCGTGCGAGCGCAGCGTGAACTCGTGGTAGAAGTGGATGTTGGGATTGTCGTGGCGCTTGCGGCTGGGGAATCCGGTCGCGACCAGCGATTCGGCTAGGTCAGGGATGCGCGAAACTTGCATGCGACGTTCGTTGAGAAATGCGCCGCGGCCGTGTTCCGCGCAAAAGAGTTCATCGCGCATGGGGTCGTAGATGACTGCGGCCACCAGCGTGCCGTCCTCATCCGCACCAGAGCGGAGCGTGCGCTGCTCGAGACCCATCGACACGCAAAACTGCGGCAACCCGTGGGCAAAATTGGTAGTGCCATCGAGCGGATCAACGTACCAGCGGAACTGCCGCTCCATGCCTTCGCGAGTTCCCTCTTCGCCGTAGATGCCGTGATCGGGCCAGGCTTCGGCGATGCGCGTGCGGATGAGCTTTTCGACGGTGCGATCGGCGACCGTGACCAGATCGACGTCGCCCTTGTACTCGGTCTCCACGCCGGCGGCCAGGAAATCGCGCAAGCGCGCGCCGGCTTCGCGCGCAATCTCCACCGCAAGGGGAACCCATACGAAACCAGGGGAATGATTCGCGGAGCCGCTCACAGTCCTGCTCCGCCCGAACTGGCAGACGAGAGCACGTCGCGCCGCTTGCCCGACTCGGTGATGGTGCGGATCTGGTGCTTGTAGATAAACAGATTGGGCTTGCCGTCCCGGGTCAGGCGGAGCATGCCGTCGTCGAAGTACTCAATCCAGCCGCGCACGGTTTCTCCGTCGCGCAGCTTAATGGTGACCTGAACCTGGCGATCGCTGAGCGAACGCAGGTAAAGCGCTTCCTGGCCGGTCTCACCCGGCGGAGGGGTCTTGGAACGGCGACGGGAAGGCAATGGAGGAGTCATATTGGCATTTTAGATGCAGGGATCAGGGGTCAGGGGTCAGGGATCAGAAAAAGCGGAGTGAGCACAAAGCCGCCGGGAGCCGGTCAGTCGACGGGCTTGGGCCGGGGAGCCGCGGGCGGTTCGGAATAATAGCCGGATTTGTAACGGATGTTGAACGCATCGGCGGCGGCACGCGGAACCGTCACCTGCACTCGATGGAAGCTGCGATCGAGATCCTGGTTGTGGGGATAGTAGGCCAGCAAATACTGGGTGCGCAGGTCCTCGCTTACGCGTTCAAAGGCCTTCTCGAGTCCTCCTTCGCTGGCATAGAAGCTTTTGCCGCCGGTCTGTTCGGCAAGGGTGATCAGCGCGTGTTCGCCGCCGGTGTCGCGGCCCGCGCTGGCTTCAATGGGCACATCGATGATGGAGTAGATCATCACTTCCGAGCGCAGCGCCTGCTCCAGCGCCTCGGCGTACGTGGTGCTCTGGACGGTGTCGCCGCCGTCGGAGACGAGCACCAATATCTTCCGGCCTTCCTTCCTGGCCAAATCCCGCGAGCCCAGGTAAATGGCGTCGTAGAGGGCGGTCGCGTCGCCCACGCGCAACGAACCGAGGCCGTGGTCAAGCTGGGCAATCTTGTTCGTGAACGGCACCAATTGGCGCACGTCGGTGGCGAACTGGATCAGGCTCATCTGGTCCTGCTGGCGGAGCAGGGCGTGGATGAAGTGCTTGGCAGCACTCTGCTCGAGAGAGAGGTCCTTGAACGTACTGCCGCTGGTATCGATGGCGAGGGTCAGGTTGAGCGGGATCTCCGACTGGCGCTCAAAGACCGAAATCTTCTGCGGCTTGCCGTCTTCGATGACCTGAAAATCGTCCTTGCCAAGGCCGCCGACGATGGCTCCATTCTTATCGGTGACGTTGACGAACAGGTTTACCAGCTTCACTTCCATGCGGAAGGTGGTGTCCTGGGCGGGGACGGCGACAGGAATGAGGAGGAGCAGCGCAATGAATTGCCCGAGTCTACGAAGCATGCGGAGTCTCCGGCGCCTGCACTGAGATGCCATCAGGAAACGGCTCTCCCGCGGCCCACACCACCCCATCCTCGAAGGTTTCCTTCTTCCAGATGGGCACTGTCTTCTTGAGCGTGTCGATGAGCCAGCGGCAGGCATCGAAGGCCTGCGCGCGGTGGGCCGACGCCACCACGATCAGCACACTGGTTTCGCCTACGTTGAGCCGGCCCAGGCGGTGAACGAGCGTCACATGACGCACGCCAAAGCGCGTCCTGGCCTCATGCGACAGCGAGTCCATCTGCTTCAGGGCCATCTCCTCATAGGCCTCGTATTCGAGATAAAGGGTCTGGCGGTCGCGGGTGTGGTTACGGACAATGCCATCGAAGATGACCACGGCCCCGTCCTCGCCGCGCTTGGCTGCGGCGATCAGGTGATCGGCGTCGATGTTTTCGCGGGTCAAGGCGGTGATTACAGAGGGCTGGGAAGCATCCGCGGCCGGCGTAGCGCCGCCGGAAACCGGAGGCAGCAGGCCGACCTCATCGCCGTCACGCAGGACGTGCGCCGCACGCGCGTATTCCGCATTGACGCTCACGGCAATACCGCGAAGCGCAGCAGCCGGTCCAGACGGCCGATCGGACAGGTTCGCGAGCAGATCCCCGACCGTCGCGCCCTCGTGCAACTCGATGGTGGAACTGGAAGCACCCAGCCAGTCTTTCAAAACGCCAAAAGGGAGAATGTGTACCTGCATCAGAGATGAGAATACCGCCTGCGAGTATTAGACGCTTGGGGGCGAGGGATGGAGCGCGGAATTCGTTGGTCGTGAAGAGCTTCGAAGGACTTCGGAGGGCCTCCGGAACCCAAAGAAACAAATGCGGCGAACAGGCAGGGAGTTCCTTCCCCTCCCGCCGTTCGCCGCCAGTTGGATTCTCTCCAAGTTGACGAAATGGGTTCGCCGTGGGCGTCTAGCGTATTTCTTTACTTCAGAGAGATAGCTTGCACGGAGTAGGGGGGTACCGTAATTGTGATGGTACGGCTTGTTCCCTGGCTGGCAAATGACACGTTCGACGCATTGATCTGCGCCCCATTGGTGATGGTGTAAAGCGTGCCTTGCGTGGCCGTCGTGCCCGGGTTGGCCAAAGTCAGGTTGATGGCCGGGTACGATGCCGGGGTGGGATTGGTAATGACCAGGGCATCTCCCTGCGCGGTGTAGAAGGCCGTGGTTGCCAGGCCGCCGCCCCCCGTGGGGGTGGAGATGCTCTTGGCCATGTAGCCGCCGCCCGCGAGTCCCAGGTAACTCGGTGAAGCCAGCAACTGGAATGCATAGTACTGCGGATAGGGGACCGGTGTAGCGCCAGTCGAGTACAGGCAATCGGAGTTGGCGTCCGGCACCCCGATGATGCAGAAGTAAGGGTAAGCCGATCCGGCGAAATACTGGATCTTGTTGGGCACGTGCGCGCTGCCGTTGTAGACCGAGTCGAGCATGTCAGTGGCATAGAGCGCGTTGAACAGCGGAGCGTAGGTCGCGTCGTTGCGGCAGCAGTCTTTGAAGAACGCCCAGTTGGTGTTGAATTCGGTCACGTAGATGGGAGTATTGGCGCCACCCGGCTGTTTGCCCACTGCAACGCGGCCCAACACCTTTTTGTAGATCGCGAAGGCGCCGTTGCTGGGGTCCTGCATCAATTCGTAGAGCGGGACGTCGCCCGTATAAGTATCCCATTGCACCTGCAGCGACGTGGTCCCAAAGAAGTACTGGTGATAGCTCACGAAATCGACATAGGGCGCGGTGCTGGTGTTACTGAGCAGGGTGTCGACCCAGATCTGCGAGTAGCCCGACAACACCGGACCGCCCACGCGGATCGCCTGGCCATCCTGGGCGGCCTGGGCCTTCATGGCGGGTGCCGCCAGAGCATAGAGCGCCATATACGTGTTCATGTGGTTCGCGGCCGTGCACATGCCGGTGGCGTTGGGCTCGTTCCAGATTTCGTAGTCGGTGACGACGCCCGGAAATGTGCTGTCCATGTGGGCTACGTACGCCACGGCCATTTGCGTCCACTGGTTCATGTCGGTGGGCGCAGCAAAGACATTGCCAGCACACCCTCCGGTGGTGGGCTGCAGCCAGGGCGGCGACTGGTTCAGTTGCAGCAGAACATGCTCGCCGGTTGCCTGGATACCGGCAATGATCGGATCGACCTTGGTCCAGTCGGGCGTCTGGGTGGCAAAAACGGTGTTGATCTGGGCCGCAGTGCGCGCATCGCTGAAGCCGGCCTGGGTGAGCAGTGCGCGGTCGGTGGCGTTGTGCATCGATTCGCCGCGGCCATAGCCAAACATGCTGGCCGGAATGGGCGCGGTGTTATTGGCGCGCGAGGCGTAGTCGGCAGTGATGCTGGTAAACACGGTGACCACGGCGCCGCTGGTCCGGTTCAACACCGGATCCGTCACGCGCACGGTGTGCTTGCCGGGCGCATTGGGAGCAGTGTAGACGCCGGTGTTTGACACCGTACCCACGGTGCTGTTGCCGCCCGCGATGTTATCCACCGTGAAGAAAACGTTGGCGGTGTCGGGGACATTGCAACTCTGGGCCTGGAACGTCTGCTGGCCGCCGGTGGGGATCGAAGATACGAAGGGATAGATCTCGTAATTGGGCGCGGTACTGATAGTGAGCACCGCCGAACCCGACACCGAGGACGAACTCTGACTGACCGCCTTGATGGTATGCGTTGCGGTGTTCGAAGGCGCGGTGTAGAAGCCGCTCGCAGAAATGGTGCCGGTGGTCGCATTACCGCCCTTCACGCCGTCCACGTACCAATACACGGCGGAACTGGCGAGGCCGGTGACATTGGCGGTGAACTGCTCCGTGCCCGAGGGAAGGATGCAGGGCGCGGCAGGCTTGACGGCGATCATATTGCCGGGCGTTCCCGCGATCCCCGTGCCTTGCAGCGGAATGGTGATGGGGCTGCCATAGGCGTCTTCGTAGACGAGGAGGTTTGCCGTATAGGCGGCCACGGCTGGCGGGTTAAACGTGATCTGCACGGTGCAGGTGGCGCCCGCAGCCAGGGTACCTCCGCCCGCGCCATTGCCGCAGTTGGTGGTGAACGGAAACGCGGCCGACGATGACATCGACGAGAACGTCAACGCCGTGTGCTGATTGTTGGTAATGGTGACCGTTTGCGGCGTGCTCGGGGTGTTGGCGACCTGGTGAGTGAAATAGAAGCCGCCCACTTTAGGCGTGAAGGTGACCGGGAGAATCCCATTCCCACTCACGGGAATCGAGATGGGAGAACTGGTGCCGCCGGAAATAGTAAGCGTCGACGAGTAGTACTGCACCGCCAGAGGCGTAAAGGTCACGCTGATCGTGCAGGACGCATACGCGGCCAGGCTGGCTCCGCAGGTATTGGTCTGCGCAAACGGAGCGGGAGCTTGAATGCTTAAGTTCACCGCGGCCGACTGGTTGTTGGTGACCGTAATGAGATAGGCAGCGCTGGTCGAATGGATCCCCTGATCGGGATAGGCGATCGATTTGGGCGAATACGAAATCGGGTCGGTGCCGTTGCCGGTGAGCGACACCGTCTGTGGCGAGTTCCCGGCCGAATCCGTTATGACCAGCGTCGACGAATAATACTGCTTCCCGGTCGGGGTGAAACTGACATTGATCGTGCACTGCGCGTTGGGCGCAACGGTGACGCCGCAATCGTTGGTCTGAGCGAAGGGCGCCGAAGTCTGGATTCCGGAAATGGTCAGCGTCCCGGCCTGGTTATTGAGCAGGGTTACGGGATACGAAGAACTGCGGGTGTTGATTCCCTGATTGGGGAAAGAAATCAGCTTGGGACTGACGGAGATGTTCTGCGCCAGCGCGAGACTGCAACCCCCACCCAGACCCACAAGAATGAAACCACAAAAAACGAAACTACGAAATGGTATGTACTTCACAGATCCCCCTGGCCAAAAGGCACGTCATTCAAGCAGCTCTGGCTGCGGACGGTCGGATGAGGTCAGGGAAAGACAAGGATGCAACGAGCGGCATCGGCGAACACAACTCTGCCCTTACTCGTGACCGCGAGTGATACCGGAAATCTTTCAGGTGGAACAGCAGAACAAACGCACGCCGTAAACAGTTCTAAAGTAGCGCGGCGATCCCGAAGGGATCCCACCAACAATGTTACATTTTTTTGATTGCAATCGTGAATAGATAGTGGCGAAATGGCAGGATTTTGCGTCCACAGCGACAAACCATTGCTGGAGGGACCTGTTCACGCCAAAAAGGTGACAGAGCAGTTTGAGGTCTCCATAGGAGACGCGTGGCGCCAATCGGGCGGCTAATTTCAAATTTCGGCGGCCGCTAATGCGGCGGCGATGCCGGAATCGCTTCCAGTTCCAGGGCGACGGAACGCGCGCGGTGCGCGTCGGCTGCCGCGAACGGCTGAATACGCTGAACAAGGGCATCGCTTCGCTCGATCAGTTGCCGCGAAGCTTCCAGAACTTGCTGCGTCTTCCCCAGACAGGCCAGAGCATCGCTATGGAGAGTTTGGGATATAAACAGGCGCCGCTGGGAGGACCGCATCAGTTCAAAAAGCTGAACAAAATCACTACCGGACTTCCGCATGATTGAGTTGGATTTTTCAAAGTTGCCCATGGTTGCCGTTGCCCGAAAAAAAGTTGTGGAAAACGTGGCAAAAACGAGGCCGAAGATTCGCCGGCCTCGTTGTTGCCATTCTTAGACGGCCGATCAAGCCGCAGCGGTAGCGGGCTTGTCGGGCGTAACCGGCAGCGTCACCGGTCTCGCCTTGAACAGCGGCAGGGCGACCGCCAGCACATCTTCGATGTGGCGGGCATAGTGGATGTTCACCCCCTGCAACTGCTCCGGGGTCAAGTCTTCCTCCACGTCCTGCTTGTTATCGACGGGCAGGATGATGGTTTCCACCCCGGCCCGGCGCGCCGCCAGCACTTTCTCCTTGATGCCTCCCACCGGCAGCACATTGCCGCTGAGAGTAATCTCACCGGTCATGGCGGTAAGCGGGCGCACCGGCGTATCGGTTAGAAGCGAGGCCAGCACCGTGGCCATGGTGACGCCAGCCGAGGGCCCGTCCTTGGGAATCGCGCCGGCCGGCACATGGATGTGCAGGTCGACCTCCTTGGTGAAGTCCTCCGCCAGGCCCAGCATGCCTGCATTGGAGCGCACCCAGGTCAACGCTGCCTGCATGGACTCCTGCATGACTTCGCCGATCTGGCCGGTCATGGTGAAGGAGCCTTTGCCCTTCATCTTGTTGGCCTCGATGAAGAGGATGTCGCCGCCCGCGGGGGTCCAGGCCAGGCCCACGGCCACGCCGGGCCGCTTTACGCGCTCGGCCACCTCGGTGTCCACGCGCACCTGGATGTTGCCCAGGAAGTCCTTCAGGATCTCCTTGGTGACAACCAGCTTCTCATTCTTGCCTTCAACCACGCGCCGCGCTTCTTTGCGGCAAACGGTGCCAATCACCTGCTCCAGCTTGCGCACGCCGGCTTCACGCGTGTAATGGCGGATGATGTGGCGCACCGCTGCCTCGGGAAACTCGATCTGCTCCGGTGCGATTCCGTTTTCCTTGATCTGGCGCGGAATCAGGTAGCGGTTAGCAATGTGCACCTTCTCTTCTTCGCTGTAGCCCTGCAGGGGGATGATCTCCATGCGGTCCATCAGCGGAGGAGGCACAGTGTCGAGCATGTTGGCGGTGCAGATAAAGAGCACCTTTGACAGATCGAACGGCACATCCAGGTAGTTATCGCGGAACGTGTTGTTCTGCTCCGGATCGAGCGTTTCGAGCAAGGCCGACGCCGGATCGCCCCGGAAGTCCCTGCCCAGCTTGTCGATTTCGTCCAGCATGATCACCGGGTCGTTGGTTTCGGCGCGGCGAATGCTCTGGATGATCTGGCCCGGCAAGGCACCGATATAGGTGCGCCGGTGTCCGCGGATCTCCGCCTCGTCGTGCATGCCGCCGAGGGAGATGCGCTGGAACTTGCGTCCCAGGGCTCGGGCGATGGACCGGCCGAGGCTGGTTTTGCCTACACCGGGAGGTCCGACGAAGCACAGGATCGGCCCCTTCATGTCGGGCTTGAGTTCCAGAACGGACAAGTAGTCCAGGATGCGGTCCTTGACCTTGCGGAGCTCGTAGTGGTCCTGGTCCAGAATTTCCTTGGCCTTACCGATGTCGATCTTCGAGCCGGAGCTTTTGGCCCACGGGAGCACGGCCAGCCATTCAATATAGTTGCGGGTCAACGAGTAGTCTGCCGCCATGGGAGACATGCGCGATAGCCGCGTCAATTCCTTGAGGGCCTCTTTCTTCACTTCCTCGGGCATGCCGGCATCGTCAATTTTCTTGCGCAGCTCTTCGGTTTCGCGCTGGCCTTCGTCCTGTTCGCCGAGCTCTTTCTGGATGGCCTTCATCTGCTCGCGCAGATAGTAGTCGCGCTGCGACTGCTGCACCTGGTCCTGGACTTCGTTCTGGATCTTGGCGCGCAGTTGCTGCACCTCGATCTCTTTGGCCAGGTGCTTGTTGAGCAGTTCCAGGCGGGCAGCAATGCCCGGCGTCTCGAGCAACTCCTGCTTTTGATCCGTGGTCAGGAACGGAAGCGACGAAGCTACGAAGTCGACCAGCCGGCCGGGTTCTTCGATGTTGGCGGCGATGGTCCGCAGCTCATCCGACAGAGTGGGCGACTCGGAGACAATCTGCTGGAACTGGCCGATCACGACCCGCACCAGGGCTTCGACATTGGAGGACTCAGGAGCTTCTTCGGTCTCCAGCCGTTCCACCTCGGCCATCATGAAGGGCTCGGTCTGGATGTAGCGAACCAGGCGCACGCGCTCCACGCCTTCTGTGAAGACAAAGCGGCTCTGGTTGGGCATGCGCACAATCTTGTGGACGGTGGCCAGCGTGCCGACCAGGTGCATGTCGTCGGGGGTTGGAGAATCGAGATGCGGGTCCTTCTGCGCGACCACCGCAATCGACCGATCCTCACCCAGCGATTCAATCAACTGGATCGAGCTTTCGCGCCCGACAGTGAGGGGCAGAACGGCATGGGGGAACAAGACAGTATCGCGAACAGGGAGAACCGGCACCCGGCGAGGGTTCGGCTTGGGATCGGACGGGCCGAGAATCTGAGGCGAAGTGACCGGATTTTGATTTTCCATTGAGTGTCCTTTTATCAACTTTACCTACATTAGACAGCGCAGGGTGTCAAAAGTTGCAAGAAACCCGGACGTTCCGGCCCCACACCCAAAGCGCCCGCTCTCAACCGATTACGCCGCGCGTTTCGCATTCGTTCCCTTTCCCGGACTGGCGGCCTGTCCGGGCCGCCCAGGCTGGACCGGCACCCGCTTTCGCCGAAAAGTACCCGGCGGGAGCCTGCTTCCGAAATCCACGTTCCGGCAGCCGGGTGCTCCGCAAATCATATCGGCCACGCCCCCTGAAAAGTGAGCGTGGCCGGACGGGATGGACAGATTTCAAATTGGACGCGGCGGGGGAGCATCAATAGATTCCTTCCAAAGAGAAAGGATCGGGACCCGCAAAGGAGAGGCGCCTACTTGGCGCTGGGTTTGCCCTCCTCCTCCTGGATGGCGGTCTGGATCTGCTGCCACACGCGGTCTGAGGGATCCTCGACCGGAAACAGCTCGCGTGCTGCCGCCGCGATAGTCTCTAGATCGGATAACAGCGCCCGGCAGAGGTCGCAGTTCTGAACGTGCGGGTGAGCCGAAGCATCTGCGCCGGTACCGATCAATCCGGCCATCTGCTCCTGGAACTCCTCGCACGACATGTTTTTGCGGTTATCGATCATCGCCGCCCCTCCCTTCGGGGAAACGTACGCATGGCGTCGCGCAGCTTGAGCCGCGCCTTGTGCAACTGCGATTTGCTATTACCGATGGAACAGTCGAGCATTGCGGCGATTTCATTATGCTCGTATCCCTCGATATCGTGCAGCACGAATATTAAACGGTACCCCGCGGGCAGGTCGGAAATGGCCCGTTCCAGGGCCAGGCGGTCAATGGATCCGGCCAATGACAGGTCGGGCGCCCCGAAACTGCGGCCGGGACCCTCCTCCGGCGTTGGCTCCATTGCTTCGTCTAATGAAATGAGGGAAAGGCCCTTTTTGCGCAGGTGCATCAGGACCACGTTGATGGCCAGACGGTGCAGCCAGGTGGAAAACGCCGAGTCGCCCCGGAACGTTGCGATTTTGCGATGCAGTTGGAGAAACGCTTCCTGGGTCAGGTCTTCTGCTTCGGCGACGTTACCCACCATGCGCAGGCAGAGCGAGTAGATGCGTCTCTTGTGAAGGGAGTAAAGTTGGGCAAATGCATAATGGTCGCCGGCTTGCGCGCGGGCCAAGACGTCGGCGTCGGGCGACAGCGGCGCCGCGGCAGCAGGTGCGGGAACATCCTGCACCGCCGGTTGGGAGGGCCGCTCAACTTGCGACGGCGTTGCCTCAGGCGTTGGTACGGAAGACCTGGATGGCGTCATTCGTTTCCTTGGGGGATTCCTTGGGGGATCAAGTTGAAGACTGGTACTAGCTGCGCCGCTCATGGTTCCTCGTTAGTATAGGTGCAGCGGTGGACGTGGCGTGAATCGGCTGCAATGACCGCAGCATAGCCCTCGCTGATATCGAGTTAGATGCAGGTTTTGCGCGCAGGTGTGTTTTCGCAATTCATCTGGAGATAGATTTTGGGGTTCAATCGTCCGAAGCGGTGCGGCAAGGGATGCGGCTTCGGCATTCTGGTTTCGTGCTTTCTGATGCTGGTGGCCCTCGCAGGTATCAGGGGATGGGGTCAGAATTGCCCGGCAAACCGCGGCGAATGTGTGTCATCGAGGGATAGCACTGCTGGCGCCGGCGCGCGCACCTCCACCTCGGAATCGCTGGATGCAGGTTCTGACCCCGCCGGGGTTAACGCTTTCGCTCAATGGGAAGGGCTGCCGGTGCGCAGGATCGCGTTTGAAGGTGTTCCGTCCGAACGCCTTTCTTCGCTAGACGACCATCTCGCGCAGGCCAAGGGCGCCCCGCTGGATCGCGAAAAGGTGGCGGCCAGCTTGCGCCAGGTATTTGCCACCGGTCTATTCGACCGCGCCGAAGTGGGCGCCGAACGGGACGGCGATGGAGTTGCGCTTGTGTTCCGGGGCACCCCGCGGATGTTTATCGGCGTGGTAACCGTGGATGGAGCCAAGGGCGCGACGGTCAATACCCAACTGCAGCGCGCCAGTCGGCTGAACTCCGGAACGCGCTTCAACCAGAACAAAATGGTCCAGGCACTCGCACAAATGAGGCTTGCCCTGGGCGAGAACGGCTACCACGATGCAACTATTACGTACCAGTTTCAGGAGCACCAGCAAGAACAACTGGTCGATATAGCATTTCACGTGGTCTCAGGGCCGCAAGCGCGCGTGGGCACCGTCGCGGTCACCGGTGATTCCGGCATGAGCCTGGACGCGTTTCGCCGCAAGGCGCGTTTGAAGACGGGCGCCAAGGTGGACAACGACACCGTGAATCGCGCCCTCAGCGGGGTGCTTAAGGCATATCGCAAGCAGAAGCGCCTAGAAGCGGAAATCAAGCTCGAATCGAAGTCCTATTCCGGGAAGAAGATGAATTACACGTTCGCCGCCAACAAGGGACCCATCGTGCGCGTGCAGGTGGAGGGAGCTCCAATCGAGAAAGACGAAATGAAGCGCCGGATTCCGGTATTTGAGGAAGGCACCGTGGACGAAGACCTACTCAATGAGGGCAATCGCCGGCTGCGCGACTATTTCCAGACCCAGGGCTACTTCGATGTGAAACTGGATCACAACCAGCAGACGGTGAAGCCCGGAGAGGTGGAAATCAATTTCGTCGTGACGCTGGGCACGCGCCGCCACGTGGCGCGTGTGTCGGTGGATGGAAACCACTATTTTGATGCGGCCACGCTGGAGGATCTGTTGAACGTACACGCCGCCGGCACGCTCGACAAGCACGGAGCGTACAGCCAGGCGCTGGTTTCGGCGGATGTCAGCTCGTTGCAGGCGGTGTACCAGAACAACGGATTTGCGAAGGTGAAGATCACACCCGAAACCAGCCTCAAGGAACCGCCTTACGAGCCCGGCAAAAAAGATCCTCCGCCGTCGGCGCTGGTGGTCGTGTACCACATCGATGAAGGGCAGCAAGAGCGCGTAGGCAGCGTGAAACTGGACGGGAACGATCATGTAGACGCCGAAAAGCTGCTGCCGCTCTTGAACACGGAGCCGGGCCAGTTGCTCTCGCCGCGCAACCTGGCGGGGGATCGCGACGCCTTGATGACGGACTACCTTTCGCGGGGATTTAACCAGGCGCGCGTCGAGGTGGAAGAACATGATGAGCCCAACGACCCGGGAAAAGCCGATATCGTTTTCCACATCAATGAGGGCAAGCAGATTTTTGTGCGCAACGTGCTGCTGACCGGACTCCACTACACCAGGCCGGATACGGTGGAGCGCGCCATCACGATCCACCCGGGAGACGCTCTTAATCAGAGTGCCCTGCAGGAGACGCAGCGCAATCTTTATGAATTTGCGCTGTTCACCGAAATCAACACCGCGATCCAGAACCCCAATGGCGGCGAGACCTCCAAGACCGTTCTGTTGCAGGCCGTGGAAGCGCGGCGTTGGACGCTGACCTATGGCGCGGGCTTCGAGACGCAGACCGGCACGCCCCAGAACAACTGCCGCGG
>Ga0070717_10002564_pt1 | contig 12812 bp, 12 predicted proteins | sample LARL113metaG_FD_71366 | JGI IMG/M metagenome (GOLD analysis project Ga0070717, IMG submission 71366) | Corn, switchgrass and miscanthus rhizosphere microbial communities from Kellogg Biological Station, Michigan, USA - LAR L11-3 metaG | ecosystem: Host-associated > Plants > Roots > Rhizosphere ... | reverse complement strand
GGGCAAGACAGTGGTCGTTTGTCTCAACATGTCGGCGCAGCAGCAGACGGTCTCACTCGGGCTCGGACCGGCGGGACTACACGGCTCACGGCTGCGGACGCTGCTCTCCAGTCCGGCGCCGCACCCCGAGGGTGTCGCGGCCGACCGGCAGGTGCTCGCGCCCTATGCAGCGTGGATCGCCGAGCTCCGTTGAGTTGAATTGCGCAGGATGTCAGCCTTCCTTCGGCAGGATGATCTGTTCGAGCCCTTGACGCTCGCCGTCGAGGGTGCGGGAGAGGTGTCCGCGCTCTTCAGCCATCCTGAGAAGGCGCGCGCCTGTTACGTGGTGGCGCACGGTGCGGGAGCCGGTATGGGGCATCCCTTCATGCGCGCGACGGCGCTCGAGCTCGCCACTCGCGGCATCGCGACGCTGCGCTATCAGTTTCCCTACATGGAGCGAGGTGCGCGGCGGCCCGATTCGCCCCCGCTCTGTCATGCCACCGTACGCGCAGCGGTCGCCGCCTGTGCGCGCCGCGCACCTCACCTGCCGCTCATAGCCGGCGGCCGCTCCTTCGGCGGCCGCATGACCTCCCAGGCGCAGGCGCTCGCGCCCCTTGCCGGTGTGCGCGGACTCGCCTTTCTCGGCTTCCCCCTGCATCCGGCCGGCCATCCCGCCGATACGCGTGCTGCGCATCTCGCGCAGGTGCAAATCCCCATGCTCTTCCTGCAGGGCACCCGCGACGCGCTCGCCGACCGCACGCTGCTGACGGCGCTGGTCGACCAGCTCGGCGCGCACGCCAGCATCAGCTGGCTGGAGGACGCCGATCACAGCTTCCATGTTCCGGCGCGCAGCGGCCGCGATGACGCCGGGGTGCGCAGCCTGATGCTCGATCGGCTCTGCGCCTGGCTCGAAAGACTGCAGTGAGTCCGCGCGCGCTCGATCGTTACGCCGCCAAGCGCACCTTCACGCGCACCCCCGAGCCGCCGGCGAAATCTGCGGGCGGGCGCCACGGGCCGCTGCTGTTCGTCGTGCAGAAGCACGCGGCCCGCAGACTGCACTATGACTTTCGCCTCGAGCTCGATGGCGTGCTCAAATCGTGGGCGGTGCCCAAGGGGCCTTCGCTCGACCCAGCGGACAAGCGTATGGCGGTCGAGGTGGAGGATCACCCCTTCGACTACGCCTCCTTCGAGGGTGTCATCCCCGAGAAGCAGTACGGAGCGGGCAAGGTCATCGTGTGGGACTGCGGCGTGTACTCACCGGATGGGGCCGCGCAGTACGCGTTTGCGGACCGCAGCTCGGCCGAAGCGCGCGTGCGCGCGGAGCTCGCGGCCGGCAAGCTCAGCTTCTTTCTGTGTGGCGAGAAGCTCAAGGGCTCATTCACGCTGGTGAAGACCCGCACTGCTCCGCAGTGGCTGCTCATCAAACACAAGGATGGTCTGGCGCAGCCGAGCGCGGTGCTCGCACGCGACCTGTCGGTGCTCTCGGGTGACAGTCTCGATGAGCTCAGCGCGGCACAGCCGCCCGCGCGCCTCGAGGCCGCGCGTCTCGCCCCTTACGGTCCCGCGGAGGAGCTCCCCACGCAGCTCGCGCCGATGCTGGCGGAGAGCGGCGATGGTGCCCACTCCGATCCGAAGTGGCGCTACGAGCCGAAACTCGATGGCTACCGGGTGATGGCGTTCGTAGGCGGCGGCCGTGCACGCCTGCAGTCGCGGCGTGGAATCGACCTGACACCTTTCTTTCCGGAGATCACGGCCGAGCTCGGCGCCCATCCGGCAGGCCAGCTCATTCTCGATGGCGAGATCATCGCGCTTGGTCCCGATGGCCGGCCGTCGTTCAATGCTTTGCAGAACCGCGCGCAATTGAAGAGCGCAGCGGAAATCAGCGCCGCACAGCGCACGAGTCCCGCAGTGCTGATGTGCTTCGATCTGCTGCACTTCGCCGGCTGCAATCTGCGCAGCGCGCCCTATCGCGATCGCCGCCGCTATCTCGCGCAATGCCTTCTGCCGGGCGCGCACCTGCAGCTGGTGCATGCCTCGCAAGATGCGGAGCAGCTGTATGCAGCATCGCTCGCGCTCGGCTTCGAAGGCATCGTGGGCAAGCGTCTCGACAGTCCCTATCGCGCCGGACGCCGCTCGAGCGACTGGCTGAAACTGAAGGCGACCGACTCGGGCGAGTTCCTCATCGGCGGTTACACGCGCGGCATCGGCGCGCGCGCGCCGCTCGGTGCACTGCTGCTCGGCTATCGGCAGGGGAACGAGCTGCATTATGCGGGGCACGTCGGCTCGGGGCTCGATGAGGCCAACATCAGCGCGCTGCTCGAGCGCAGTGCCACCCTCAAGCGCGCCGACTCACCTTTTGCCGAGCGCCCGCCGTTGCATCGACCGACCACCTGGCTCACGCCGCGCCTGGTGGCGGAAGTGAGCTACAGCGAGTGGACGCCCGCGGGCTCGTTGCGCGCACCGGTGTTTCTGCGTCTGCGGGACGATATCGATCCGCGCAGCGTGCGGCGACCCGGCGGTCGCGCGGATCCGCGGGGAAGCGAGCAGCGTGCTGGCGGCTCAGTGCGCAACGCACGCGACAGCGTCGCGTCTGATGCGGAAAGCGGGGCGCAGCTCGCACAGCAGGTGTTGGAGCAGCTCGATAATCCGGCCAAGTCGATCTACCTGAACGTAGCCGGGGCACGCATCGGCTTGAGCAATCTCGACCGGATCTACTGGCCGGCGGCAGGGCCGCGGCGGCCGGCCACGACCAAGCGCGATTTCCTGCGTTACCTCGCACGGGTCGGCCGCTTCATGCTGCCGCACCTCGCCGACCGGCCGCTCACCATGATCCGCATGCCCGAAGGGATTCACGGTGAGCGCTTCTTCCAGAAGCACTGGTCACAGTCACTGCCGGAGTTCGTCGAGTCGGTAACGGTGTTTTCGGAACACAAGGACGAGCAGCATCGCTATCTTCTCGCCAACAACCTGCCGACATTGCTGTGGCTCGGACAGGTGGGCACGCTTGAATTTCACATCTGGCACTCGCGCGCTCAGCTCGCGCCCGAGGCGCAGGGAGCGAAAACGGACTACTCGAGCTCGCTCGCAGCGCTCGAGTCCTCGATCCTCAACTATCCCGACTATCTGGTGTTCGACATCGATCCTTACATCTACTCGGGCAAGGAAGCGCCGGGCGCCGAGCCCGAGCTCAACAAGCGCGGCTTCGCCGGCGGCAAGCGCGTCGCGTTCTGGCTGCGTGCGCTGCTGAAGGAGATGTCGCTCGAAGCGGTGGTCAAGACTTCCGGCAAGACCGGGCTGCATGTCTTCGTGCCGATCCTCCGCACGGTGACTTTCGATGAAGCGCGTCAGATCTGCGAGATCGTTGGCCGACACCTGATGCGCGCCCATCCCAAGGACATCACCATGGAGTGGGCAGTGGAGAAGCGCACCGGCAAGATTTTCATCGACTACAACATGAACGTGCGCGGCAAGACTCTAAATGTGGCGTATTCGCCACGTGGTGTGCTGGGCGCGCCCGTCTCCATGCCGCTCAGCTGGGCCGAGCTCGAGGCGGCGGAGCCGGTGGACTTTACAATCAACAATGTACCGGCACTGTTGGAAAAGAACGGCGACCGGTGGCATGATGTACTCGAGTTAAAACAGAGCCTTACGAGGGCTTTCGGTGTTGGTCGTGAGAAGTAGCCTGTTTGAGGTTGCTTGAAGGTACACATATGGCTGCGCGTTCCATCGGTTCACTGACGATATCCTTCGGACTGGTCGCGATCCCGGTGAAGCTCTACACCGCTACGCAGTCCTCGAGTGCGGTCTCATTCAATCTGTTGCACAAGAAGGACGGGTCGCGGCTGCGCCAGCAATACATATGTCAGAAGGAAGGCGTGGTCGTGGAGCGCGACGAGATCATCAGGGGATACGAGTTCGCCAAGGACCAGTACGTGTCCTTCACCCCCGAGGAGATCAAGGCACTCGAGGAAGTCGGCACACGTTCGGTCGAGATCGCCGAGTTCGTGCCGATCGAGTCCGTCGATCCGGTGTTCTACGACAAGACCTATTACCTCGCGCCCGACAAGGGTGCGGGCAAGCCGTACGCCTTGCTGACCGAGGCGCTGCGGCAGTCAGGTCGCGCGGGCGTTGGCCGTTGGGCGACGCGCGGCAAGGGTTACATCGTGATCCTGCGCCCGGTGGGTGAGGTGCTCGCGATGCAGCAGCTGCACTATGCCGAGGACGTGCGTCCGGCCACCGAGGTGGATGTGCCGAGACCGGAGGTCAAGCCCGCGGAACTGAAGCTCGCGCAGCAGCTGATCGATCAGCAGACCGCGGAGCGCTTCGATCCGACCGCGTTCAAGGATGACACACGCGCGCGCATCCACGCCGCAATCGACCGGAAAGTGGAGGAAGGCACCGAGATATCGGTGTCCGAAGTGGCCCCGCCCGAGCGTGAAGGCAAGGTCATCGACCTGATGGAGGCGCTGCGCGCCAGCCTGCAGCGCACCGAGACTGCACGCGAGCAGGTCGGCCGGCTTGGTCCGCGCAAGGCGCCAAAGCGCGTCGAGGCGCCCGCGAAAACGTCCCGCAGGAAGCGTAACGCCTGAGGGCGGCGAGCCGCCGGCGAACGGGATGCCCACCTACAGCATGCGGGACGTGCAGCGGGTCCTGCGGCTCTCAGCCGACACGACCCGCAACCTCATCAAGGCCGGCTTCGTCAAGCCGGCGCGCGGCACGCGCCGCGAGTACCGTTTCTCCTTCCAGGATCTGATCGTGCTGCGCACGGCGCGGGCGCTGATCGACGCCAAAATCCCAGCGCGGCGCATTCGCCGCTCGCTCGAGAGCTTGCGGCGTGAGCTGCCCGAGTCATTGCCACTCTCGGGTCTTTCGATCAGCGCAGTAGGCGAGCATGTCGTGGTGCGGGAGGGCGATACGCAGCGCCAGGTCGACAGCGGTCAGTACCTGCTCGGTCTCGAGGTCAGCATGGAGAACGGCGAGTTGCGTGTGGTCGAGCACCGCGAAGCAGCACCCGCGCCGCCGCCCTCCTCCGCATCGTGCGCCGACTGGTTCACGCAGGCGCTCACCCTCGAGCACACCGACCCGGAGGCCGCTCTGACCGCCTGGGGCCACGCCGTGGATGAGGACGGTGCGAACGCGGCCGCGTGGACCAACTGGGGACGTTTGCTGCACGAGCGGGGACGTACACAGCAGGCCGCGGAAGTGTATCGTCGTGCGCTCGCGCAGGTCGGTCCCGACCCACTGCTGCTCTACAACCAGGGCGTACTGCTCGAGGATCTCGGAGATCCCGCGGCAGCGCTCGCTGCCTACCGCAGCGCCATCGCCGAAGATCCGGATCTCGCCGACTGCCACTACAACCTCGCGCGGCTGTACGAGTCGCTCGGCGAGGCACAACACGCCATCCGCCACCTGGGTCAGTACCGGCGCCTGGTGAGCGGTGACCTGCGCTGAGCGGCCGGCGGGCCGATGGCTTACTGGGTTGGAACCTCCGGCTACAACTACCCCGAGTGGAAGGGCAGCTTCTATCCGGAGAAGCTGCCGGCAACGAAGATGCTGGGCTTCTACGCGCAGCGCTTCACCACGGTAGAGATCAACTACACCTTCTATCGGGTACCCAACAGCAAGATCCTCAGCGGCTGGGATCGCGATACTCCACCGGGCTTTCGCCTGACACTCAAGGCGCCCAAGCGCATCACGCACATCGCCAAGCTCAAGGACTGCGGCGAGCTGCTCGAGTACTTCCTGCGCGTGAGCGCCACGCTCGGCCCGAAGCTCGGCGTCCTGCTCTTTCAGCTGCCCCCTTATCTCCGCAAAGACCTGCCGCTGCTCGATGGGTTTCTCGCGCAGATACCTGATGGCACCCGTGCCGCATTCGAGTTCCGTCACGCCTCCTGGATGGACGCGGAGGTATTTGCGCGCCTGCGCGCGCACGATCTCGCCCTGTGCGTGGCCGACAGCGAAAAGTTCTCGACGCCGCTCGAGATCACCGCGAGCTATGGGTATTTCCGGCTGCGGGACGAGGGTTACACGCCCGAGGACCTGGACCGCTGGGCCGGGCTCATGCGCGCCAACGCGGCAGCCTGCAGCGACGTCTACGTCTATTTCAAACACGAAGAAGCCGGCAAGGGACCGCAGTTTGCACGTTTGCTCCTGGCTGCACTCGGTAACCCCCAGCACGCACCGCAATAGTCCGGCAAGTTAGAACCAACGACCCGGGAACACCTCGTTGGCGGGTCATGAGAACCCGCGAACTCCAGCGCGGGACTCACTCCACCGCAATGCGGGCCGGAGCGTGCGCTTTGTGGCCACGCAACTACAAGGGGAAACACATGAACGTGCTCAAGAAACCAACACGCATGCTTACGATTGGTTTGCTGGCTTTGCCGTTGCTGGCCAGCGCGGCGACAGCGCTGGCCGGCGACGATCAGGCCGTGCTGCCGGCACTGACCAAGATCAAGACAATCGCCTCCACGGTGCCAGCTAACGGGGATGTCAATCCTTATGGCGTAGCGGAGGTCAAGAGAACGATCGGTATGCTGCGGGCCGGTAACATCCTGGTAAGTAACTTCAATAACTCCAACAACTTCCAGGGCACCGGCACGACCATCGTCGAAGTCGCGCCCGATGGCGGGGTGAGTCTGTTTGCTACTGTTGACGCCGCGAAGCTGCCGGGCAGTTGCCCCGGTGGCATAGGCTTGACCACGGCGCTGGTGGTGCTCGAGCAGGGTTGGGTCATCGTGGGAAGTCTTCCCACCGCGAACCAAGGCACGGTGTTCACCGGCGCAGGTTGCCTGATTGTGCTCGACAGTATGGGCAAAGCGGTCGAGACCTTTTATGGCTCTCTGATCAACGGTCCTTGGGACATGACCTCCTTTGAGAGCGATCATGCGGCCAAGCTGTTCGTCACCAACGTACTGAACGGCACTGTGGCGGCCGCGGGCGCCGTCGTCCACGGCGGTACGGTCACGCGGCTCGACCTCAAATTGTCGGCAACCGCCATGCCAGCGCTGGAGTCGATCACCACCATCGGCTCGGGATTCCCCGAGCGCACCGATCCGGCGGCACTCGTCATCGGTCCGACGGGGGTGGGACTGCGCGCGAGCTGCGCGGGCGATCGCGACGATTGCGCCGATCGAGACAACAACGACCAGGACCAGCAAGACAGCTCGCTGTTATATGTGGCCGATACGCTCAGCAATCGTGTTGCAGTGATCGATCGCGCGCTCACCCGTACCACCAGCGCGGGGAGCGGCCGCACGCTGAGCTCAGGGGGAAGCCTGAATGGACCTCTGGGGCTCGTCGTCACCGCGAGCGGCACTGTGCTCACGGTCAACAGCGGCGATGGCTTCATCACCGAGATCTCGCCCCATGGTGCACAACTGGCCAGGAAGCAGCTCGACAAGACCGGCTCACCGCCCGGCGCCGGCGCCCTGTTCGGCTTGGCGTTCGACCCGGCGGCTGGGGTGTACTTCGTCGACGACGCCAGCAACACGCTCAACCTGCTGCATCACTGAGCGTCACGGCGTTCTCAGCGCTCCGGCGGCCCCGGGTCGCCGGAGCGTGCTCCGCCGCCGGTTCGAGCCCGGGCGGGTGCTCAGCTGCCCCAGATTTGCGTGAACACGCGCGCGAAGTTGGCGCCGAGCACCTTCTCGGTGACCGCCGCGGAGTAGCCCCGGCTCAGCAGCCGGTCGGCGATGACTTCCATCCGTCGCGGTATGTTGAGCCCGACCACGTAGGTCGGGCGGTCTTCCTCGGGAGCCGACAGTCCCGCCGCGCGCCGCTCCTTCAGCTCACGGGAAAATTCCGCCATGCCCGCGGGCGAGCTGTCGAAGGGCGCTATGCCCACATCGCTGCCGACCCCGACATGCTCCTCACCCGCCACCTCGAGCGCGTGCGTGAGGTGCGCCATGTAGTCATCGATGGTCGGCTGGCGCGGCGAGGCGGTCAGGTAAGGCAGATCGTAGATGCCGATCACACCGCCGCGCGCTGCGAGTGCCCGCAACTGGTCGTCGCTCTTGTTGCGCGGATGCACATGTATGGCAGCACAGCCCGCGTGGGTCACGACGGGCGGCTGGGATGAGAGCGCGAGTACATCTGCGGTGGTCGTGGGGTTGGCATGACTGATATCGACCGCGATGCCGAGGCGATTCATCTCCCGCAGCGCCTCGTGCCCGCGCGCGGTGAGCCCGCCTGCCTTGGGCTCCATTACGCCGGCGGCGAAGGCGGAGGTGCGGTTGTACGACAACTGCATGACACGCACGCCGAGATCGCGAAACACCTCGATCGAGCTCGGTTGTCCACCGAGCATCTCCACGCTCTCGAAGGAAAGGATGATCCCGAGCTTGCGCTCGCGCTGCGCGCGCGCCATGTCGGCGGCGTTGCGCACCGCGGTGAAGTAGTCCGGGTGCCGCTCGATGAGTTGCTGCACTCGAGCGATCTCCGCCACGGTGTGCGCAAAGTCGGCGTTGATTCCGCCGAGTGACAGCTTGACCACGTTGATGCCGCTAGCGCGTACCAGCTCGAGGTCTGCCTGCGACAGCGGCAGCTGCTCGGGCAGCGGGGGCCCGGAGTTGCAGTCGAGGATCAAAGCGCTCGCATACAGGCGTCGAGCGGCGTCGCTCACAGCGGGGTTATTGGCGGCAGGAGCTTGCGCGCGCGCTACCGGGTGGTGAGCCGCACCGAGGAGTGCCACTCCGGCAACGAGCCGCGAGAACTCACGCCGGTTCACGGTGTGTTCTTTATCGCCAGCCCCTGGACCTCGAAGTGTCCTCCGCGCAGCAGCTTGTCGGTGCCGATGAAGGCCCGCGCCGGATAGTGCCCATGAAAATAGCTGCGATACACGGCATTGAACATGTCGTACAGCTGCAGGTCGGTGCACCAGATGGTCACGGACACGAGGTCATCCATGGTCAGCCCGGCGGATTCCACCGTGCGCTTCACCGCCTCCATGACCAGGTGGGCTTCGGTCGCCGGGTCGCTGGGGGCGTTGCCGGTGCGGCTGTCGATGCCGATATGTCCCGCAACATACAAGGTGTCGCCCGCACGCACCGCGTCACTGAAGGGCAGCGGCGCGCTGCCCGGCGGCACACTGTGCTCCACGTAGCTGCGATTGACTGCGCCGGCGGCGGGCGATACCAACACGGAGGCGACCGCCAGAACGGCCAACCACTCTTTATAGGACGGACTCATGGTGTTTGCTCCCTTGCAGGAGCGCTGGCACGCACCAGCGGCTCCGGGCGGGAGATCCTATCAGCACTCGAGCATGGCGCGCCCCGCCCCTTGAGGTGCGCCGGCGATTTTCCTAGCCTTCCGATACATGTGGGAGACGCGAGGCCAGGAAGACCGAATGAGCAGACTTCGGCTGCGCACGATCATCTTGCTGGTGGCGATGGTGAGCGGTCTCCACGCCCGCAACGCCGTGGCGGCCGCAGAATCCTGCGCATTCGGCCGTCGCGACCACCACGGCGCTCGAGCGCGTGACCCAGGCGCTGGTCGATGCACTCGCACCCGGGCGAACTGCGGTGTGGGAGCACTACGCGGATCCAGGGTTGACGTATGTTACCGAGGACAACGAGGTGAAGAGCCGCAAGGAGCTGCTCGCTGAGATGAAGCCGCTGCTACCGGGCTCGAGCGGCTGGATAGCGGTGCAGGAGTTCCGCTGCACCGATTTCGACAGTTTTGCCGTGACCACCTACGTGATGGACGAGCATGAGACTATCGAAGGACAGGAGCTGCACGCGCGCTATCGCGGCAGCGATACCTGGCGCGCGACTGCAGATGGCTGGCGGCTCACCGCCGCGCAGGTCTACGCCATACCACTGGATCCGCCACGGGGCGAGCCCGCGAGTGCGCTGGCCGACTACGCGGGCCAGTACGCACTGAGTGACACGACGCGACAGACGATCCGCCTCGAGCGCGATCACCTCGTGGCGGATCGTCCCGGCCGGCCGTTACAACTGCTGCTGCCCGAGAGCGGAGATGTGTTCTTCACTCCCGGCCGTCCGCGCATCCGCCGGATATTCACGCGCGCGCCCGATGGACAGGTGCGCGGCTTCGCCGAGCGGCGCGAGGGTACCGATCTCCTGTGGACGCGCGTCGCAGAGGATGCGGCGCACTAGAGACGCTGCGCACCGCCAGTGTTCCGCGGCTTCAAAGCGGCTCGCTCCTCGGCCGCAAACAGATCCATGACACACGCCGCGCCCTCGAGCGCGAGCAGTGAGCGCTTGATCGGCAGTCCTCCGCCAAAGCCGGTGAGCGTACCGTCGGCGCCGATGACGCGATGACAGGGCACGATAATCGGAAGCGGGTTTGCGCCGTTCGCCAGGCCTACCGCACGCGCGCCCGCTTCGAGCCCGAGCCGGCGTGCGAGCTCACCATACGATACGGTCTCGCCGTAGGGGATCGCGGACAACGCCCGCCATACCGCGAGCTGAAATGGCGTGCCGTCGGGCGCGAGCGATAACTCGAAGCCGCGCCGCGTGCCACGAAAATACTCCCGGAGCTGCGTTTGTGCCCGCGCGAACGGCGCCGCCGCAGCGCGCCACTCCTCAGCAGGCCGCAGTGGATGCGGGCCCGCCTGGAAGTGCAGCCGTAGGAGCGCCTGCCCGGTGCCAACGAGCAACAGCCGCCCGATGGGTGAATCGATCTCGTGCCAGTACCTCATGCCATTTTCCCCATTTGCGCAGTGGACGGATCGCGCGCCGCGGCAATGCGATCGCCCGTCGGCTGGCTCACCATGGTCGCAGCGGCGCGCCACAGGTGCATCACCGCATAGCCGCGCCAGGGGCGCCAGGCGTGGGCGCGTTCCTCGAGCTCCCGGGCGCTCAAAAGGCGCATCCCCGGCGCGGCCATGCGCCGTAGCACCAGATCTCCGGCCGGCAACGCATCGGGTTCTCCCAATGCGCGCAGCGCCACATACTGCGCCGTCCACGTCCCGATTCCGGGCAATGCCAGCAGCGCCGCCATCACTTCGTCGGGCGCCGCGCTGAAGTCGATACGGTGCTCGAGTACCGCGCGCGCCAATGCCCGCAGCGTAGCAGCGCGCGAGCGCGTAATACCGAAGGAATCGAGTGGAGCGGCAGCGAGCGCTGCGGCATCTGGAAACAGGCGGGTGAGCCCGGCTGCGCCATCGCGGATGGCCGGACCTATCCGTTCCACGAGCCGTGCGGCAAAGGTCCTGCCGGCGGCCACGCTCACCTGCTGCCCGAGCACTGCACGCACGGCACACTCGAACGGCTCCCAGGCACCGGGAATTCTCAATCCCGGACGGGCACGCACGAGCGGTGCGATGAGCGCATCCGCCGCGAGCTCTGTCCCGATGCGCTGCGGATCGGCGGCAAGGTCGAACACGCGACGCGCCGCCGTCGACAGCTGCAGCAGCGCCGCCGGCGGCGCTCCGGCGACGCGCAGCTCGAGGGCGTCCTCTCCGGGCAGCGGTGCCACGCGAATGAGCGCGTGGCTGCCTTCGCACGCCACGGTGCGCGAGTAGCTGCAGGCGTCGACGCGCTCGAGGCCGGCCACGGCCCGCGTGGCGAGAAACGAGCGCACGTGTTCCCAGTCGTAAGGTGGCCGATAGGCGAGACGCAGCACCACCTCTTCGGTACTCCGTGCAGCCGCGCCGCGCCCCGCGCGACGCAGCTCGCTCGGGGCACGCCGGTAGGTGTGGCGGAACGCATCGTTGAAGCGCCGGCTACTGCCAAACCCGGCGGCCATGGCGATCTGAGTAATCGGCAGCCGCGTCTCCTCGAGCAAGCATACGGCGAAGTGCAGTCGGCGCGTCTGGGCCACCGCGACCGGCGATGCGCCGACGTGACGCACGAACAGGCGCAGCAGATGGCGTGGCCCGATGCCGAGGCGCCCGGCGAGCGCCTCGACCGAGTCCTCATCGAGCGCACCGGCTTCGATCAGCCGCAGCGCCCGCCGCACTACCGCGGCGGTGCCGAGCCATGCCGGCGTGCCCGGCGCCGCCTCCGGACGGCAACGCAGGCAGGGGCGAAATCCGGCCGCTTCGGCCGCCGCCGGACTGCCGAAAAAGCGCACGTGCGCGCGCTTCGCGTAGCGCGAGGGGCAGATAGGACGGCAGTAAATGCCGGTAGAGGTGACCGCGATGAAGAACTTGCCGTCAAAGCGCGGATCACGGCTGATGCGGGCGCGATTGAGCGCCTCGGGATCGAGTCCGCAGATGAGGTCCATGAAGAGCACGATACGCGCCGGATGCTCGGCACAGTAGCCGTTTTCGGACCTGGCGGCGGCGCCATAGCCCGCTGATGCCGCGCGCGGCTCAGGGACCTGCGTGAGCTTTCTCGAGCACCGCGATATCGAGCTTGTCCATCTTCAGCATCGCCTGCATCGTCCGTTGCGACTTCACCGGGTCGGGATCACTCAGCAGCACCGGCAGGACCGTCGGCACCACCTGCCAGGAAAGGCCGTACTTGTCCTTGAGCCAACCGCAGTGATCGGTCTTGCCGCCCGCCCCGAGCTTCTCCCAGAAATTGTCGACTTCTGCCTGGCTCTGGCAGTGGATGACGAACGAAATGGCCTCCGTGAAACGGAACTGCGGACCGCCATTGAGCGCAGTGAACTGCACCCCGTTCAGCTCGAATGCCACCGTCATGACGGAGCCGGCGGGGCCGGGCCCCGAGGCTCCGTAGCGCAGTGTCTTGAGGATGCGCGAGTTGGCAAAAATCGACACGTAGAAACGGGCCGCTTCTTCGGCCTGCGTGTCGAACCATAGGAATGTCGTGATCTTCTGCATGCGCGAGCCTTCCTGCCCTCAGAGCACAGCCTCTGGTTCAATCGCTCGCAGCAGTTCCGTCAGTCGCTCGAAGCAACTG
>Ga0070717_10002563_pt1 | contig 12814 bp, 14 predicted proteins | sample LARL113metaG_FD_71366 | JGI IMG/M metagenome (GOLD analysis project Ga0070717, IMG submission 71366) | Corn, switchgrass and miscanthus rhizosphere microbial communities from Kellogg Biological Station, Michigan, USA - LAR L11-3 metaG | ecosystem: Host-associated > Plants > Roots > Rhizosphere ... | reverse complement strand
CCGCAGGTTCGCAGCAGGCGGCAGATCTGCAGTGATATCACACAATGTAGACATAACGGTTCACCTCCAGGAAGAAACTTCCCTTCAGTATACCCCAAAAAGTCTCGTTGTAATACTAGATGTCCTCTACACACAGGAATTGGCGACAGCGGATGCAGGCGCGCGACAGTAGATCTTCCGACAGATCCATGCGATCTACCTGACGCAGTTCCCCTTCATCACACTCTACAGCCCGACGGGAAGCTTCGCGATGGTGCACAAGGGGACGCACAACTACCAGCGCAGCAACCTTAATGCCAACATCAACATCTGGTAGCGGTGGTGCGACAAGGGGAAGTGTTAGGCGAGTAGTCGAGCCTGTTGGCCCTACAACGAGGTAGATATTTATCGCACTCTCCAGTGTCATCGAGCTACCTCAACACCCCCAGCAAATGAGGGTGTTGAGACTCGTTGCTTCTCCAGAACCCTACGCGAGGGCAGTACAGAGTGGCTGGATCACGGACGTGTCTCCATCTACGAAATAGTCGAGGAAGTCATTCCGTTCGCTGCAGTCTCGGACGAGCACGGCAGGTGACCCGCACCACCCCCGCCCACCTCTCTCCCCGACACTTTTTCCAAGTAAACAATCAAGCTCCTGAGACCATGCCTGAACGCCTGCGATGTTAGAAGCGTAAGGCAAAGCGCCACCCCCTGTTCGTCTTCTGGAACGGTAAACAGTGCCTCAAGGAGGCTCGATTGCGGACTCGACGCAGAATATCCAAGAGTCAAAGCCGTCCGAGCCGAAAGATACTCTTGTCGCGACGGTCCGCGCGATCAAAGCACTGGCGGTGCTCATGATGGATACAGGCTGCGGCCAGATGCGAGACCCACCACATGGCCAGAAACAGCGCCAGCAGCAAGCGGCCCAAGTGCGCCCGGTCCACAATCCAACTGGCTTCGATATTCCAGCCGCGACTTTTGCCATCTTGAAACGTCGCTTTCACGCGCAGGCGCCACGCATAGAACTGGACTTGTCGACGTTCTGGTCGCCTTCGAGCGCCTGACGCAACAGTGCCTCGATCGTGGAGTTACCTGGCACATTGTGTGCGGAAGCTAGTCTTAAAGGGGCAGGAGATGACCGTGCAGAGGGAAGATCCTGTTGTGCAGCCTGTAGTTCTTCGTTGCTAGCAACCGCCTTGCTTCCATCACGCTTCATGTTGATGCTCCTTCAGATCTGAAAAAAGGGGAAAGAGAGAAAAAGGCCATATCAAAGGGTGTAACATCGAACGTTACACCCTTTGATGTTACACGTTTTTAGCTCAGGAGTCACATTAGCAACAGTGTTCAATGAGGGTTCTACTGATGTTGCCGCTGTTGGTGTATCCTCCCACAGCCCAGACATCATTGGTGGAGATAACTGTTAACCCTCGTAGAATGTTGTTCCCGAGGTCGAAATTTGGACTGGGAACTATTTTCCACTTCGATCCATCCCAGTGCTGGATGAGCGTCTGCGACACGTTGCTGTTATTGATGGATTGTCCTACAGCCCAAATGTCATTGGCAGAGACGGCTCCCACCTCATTCAGAGCATTGGTATTCGACCCGGCATTTGGGCTGGGGACTACACTCCACTGCGTACCATCCCAGTGCATGGTTAGCGTGCGTTGTGTGTTGCTGTTATTAGAGGAAGTACCCACAGTCCAAACGTCATTCGCCGAGATGGTTGTCACACTGTTAAGGAAGTTGTTATTCGATCCAACATTCGGGCTGGGAACTATCTGCCACTTCGTCCCGTTCCAATGTTCGATCAGTGTCTGGAACACGCCATTGTTGTTAACAGCGTTCCCCACTGACCAGATATCATTCGCGGAGACGGCTCTTGCCTCTCCTTGAAGGTAGAAGGTCGACCCGGGGTTGGGGCTTGGAACTACATTCCACTGTGTGCCATTCCAGTGTAAAAACAATGCAGAGCCACCGGAACTGTTAATACCTAATCCAACGGCCCAAACATTCCTCGTGGAGATGGCTACTACCCCCAGGAGAAAGTTGTCCTGGTTTCCAGCGTTCGGGCTTGGGACGATGCTCCATTGTGAGCCATCCCAGTGCTCGGTCAGGGTCCTATGATTATTTCCGTTTTTATCAGCGGTATATCCAACGTTCCAGACATCGTTCGTCGAGACAGCCGATACCGCTCTTATAAAAAACGATCTCGTGCCGGGATTGGGGTTTGGGACGATGCTCCATCGAGAGCCGTCCCAATGCATGGTGAGCCCGTGAGAAATTTGGGTGCCCTGGAGAGTAAACCAGCCCGTTGCCCAAACATCATTGGTGGAAACGCCCGAAAGTGCGGAAACGATGTTGTTATCTGATCCCATGTTCGGGCTGTTGACAATCTGCCAGTTTTCGCTCCATGTAGAGGCGGCCTGTGCCGTCTTTGCCGTCACGAACATGATAGACATCAAGAGAACGAGTATGCATACAAACATGCTCAAAGGAAAACGTTTCATAAGTTCCTCCAGACTTTCATGTACTTCGGTTCACTTCGTAAAGAGAGTTAATGTTGGGGTACAGAATACCGGGTTGTCTTTTGAGAGACGCTCTTTTGTCCCTCACCGATTGGGTTTATTCATGAGCCGCTTTAGGATGACATTTCGCAGACGAGTGACTTCATGGATATCGCTCCATTCATTTGGACAACACCGCACAATCTCAGGAGGTTCAAGTTCACAATGATAGAGCAGGTAGGCCAGTCGACGCTCACGTTCGTTCGAGAGCAGTGCTTGGAGCCTATCCCAGATCGCGCTGCTCTCGAGGCAGTCTTGCCCAACTGACCAGGAGTTCGAAGCTACTCCTGGATGGGAGAAGACTCGTAGAGCCTCCAGAATGGCTCCATTGAGACTGGCACGCAGGTATACCAACACAACGGAGAGTATCTCGGATGGTACCTGTCTCTGGACAACAGCTTGCTGCAACCGCTCAAAGGCCAGTGACACGAGGTGCTTTTCGCTCTGCAAACAACACGCAGCCTGGCTGTCTGGATGCTCATGAAGCCACGTCAGGACGGTCCGCTCCAGGCTTTGTTGAAACGCTGCCCAGGCCTGGAGATCGCCTTCTCTGCTCACACGGCGCAACGACTCCACATAAGAAACCATGAGCGTCTCATCGACATCCTGCCTCATAGTGCTGCTCCTTGTGTTCCGCTTCGAGAGACGCTTGAAAATGACATGACACAACGCTCCTTTTAAGGGTGACCAGACGACTGTAAGGGTCGTCACTACATGTCATCAAGCTTGATGGTTACATGGTGCAACACTCCTTAATGACCTGGAACTTATTACAAATCATCGTGTCACTGCTGCCTGCTGAACTGCTTGCAGGGGCGCTGCATAGTCTGGCTCACGCAGTTGATCTGCGACGTACTCGGCATAGACGATGCGGTCGTTTCGATCAAGCACAAAGACGGACCGCTGTAAGAGACGCCACTGCTTGAGCCACACCCCATAGTCCTGGCCGAACTGCTCACTCCGCTGAGCAGAGAGTGCCTGGTGCAATACGCCTACGGTGTCCTGCCAACGCGCTTGCATCTGAGGCGAATCCTTACTCACGGTATAGATGCAGGCCCCGGATGGCAAATCTGCGCACAGTCCTTCCCACTGGCGCGTCACACGCTGGCAGACAGGCCGTTCCAGGCTGTTCACCACGCTCAGCAGACGAACCAGTCCTCTTGAGTCAGCCAGCGAGATCGTGCGTACGGCCAGATCCGCCAGATCCAGGTAATCCAGACAGAAGTCTGGAGCGGCATCGCCTACCTGTAGCTGCTTGCCCATGACCGTGAGCTGCTCCGCGCCAGCATAGGCTTCGCCTATGCGTTCTTCCATGCTCTTGTGCTCCTCGATCTCGTTTCACTGCCGTCTTTCTGTTCATAAGTCTAACTTGTAGTTACTGAGAATACATCGTCAGAACTGAGGGATTTGGTAAGAGGGTGTCTCCTCAGAACTGAGGAGGAGACGGTGTTAAGATGAGGAGGTGAGATGTCCAGCGCATGAATGAATGAAGCATTGACGCTTGCCGAAAGCAAAGCCGGCAGGATTCCTGAACCTATTTGTTGGAATCAATGATCTTACATAAGGTGATGTTCCAGGGCGTAGCGGGTCGCGGCGGCTCTCGAGGTGACACCCAGCTTGCTGTAGATCGAGCGCACATGGGAATTGACGGTAACCAGGCCGATGACGAGCCGCTCGGCTATCTGCGAGCTGGTCAGACCTTGTGCGAGCAGTCGCAGCACGTCTATCTCACGGGGAGTGAGGTCAATACCAGGCATAAGAGAAAGAAAGGCTTCTCCTGAAAGTTGCAGGTAATATGCTGCATGTGCACGTCGAGTTACCTCCTCCTCTCCATCATTGGCCAGACACTTCAACCCATACTCGCGGAGAGTCTCGAGCATGCGAAGGCATGTCTTTCCCTCTGGTTGTTCTATTACTTGCAACAAGCTCTTGTCGATGAGTGAGGAGACGACCTGCCAGACAGGCATCGTACCGTCGCCGAGAGTTCGAGATAAAGCTTCCACAGCCTCGTAGTTGAACCCACCCTCTAAGACCGAGAGTCGCCTGAAAAGCTGCTGCTCCTCTGTACTCAATAGATCATAACTCCAGGTGATCGTGTTCTGTAGTGTCTGTTGTCGCTCGGGAAGATCGCGCGCACCTCCTGTTAAGAGCGGAAGTCGACGATCCAACCTGGCGAGCAATGCCTGTGGTGTAAGCCATTTCATGTGAGCTGCTGCCAGTTCAATGGCTAGCGGCAACCCATCCAGGTCAATACACAACTCAGCTATGGCCGCAGCATTTCCCAATGTTAACTTGACATCTGAGTTGACAGCCTGCGCGCGCTGGAGGAAGAGGTCCACTGATGGATACTGAACAAGGGCAGAATTCTCTGGCAGTGGCATGAGATCTGGCAGGGCCATGGGGTTGACAAGAAGCTGGCGCTCAGCGCGCAAGCGCAACGCTTCACGGCTTGTTACGAGTATCTTCAGTGTGGGGCAGACTTCTAACAGTTCAACCAGCGAATTGGCGGCAGTGACCACCTGCTCAAAGTTATCGAGCAGCAACAGAAACTGCTTACCTTGCAATGCAGCTTGCAAGAGAGAAAGCAACGATCGGTTTCCCTGCTCCTTGAGCGACAAGGCATGAGCAATCGTGGAGAGTAACAAATCAGGTTCGCGCAGATGTGCGAGAGACACAAAACAGACCCCATCAGGATAGATCTCAAGCATTTCGGTAGCAATTTGGAGAGCCAGGCGTGTTTTGCCCACGCCTCCAGGACCTGTAAGTGTCAGCAAACGCACATCGGGGCACAGCATTAGCTCCACTGCTTTTGCCACATCTGCCTGACGCCCAACGAGCGACGTGGGTGGAAGCGGGAGATTCTGTTTAGGCGTTGACTCAGGGATAGTTAGCTGCAGCGCGGTGTTCCCGTTCCGTTTCAATGATTTGACGGAAGGCTGGCGAGCCTGCGACAACTCGTTTCTCGATGCCTGCATGGCTCGCATTTCGCCTTGCCCTGACAGCAGAATGGCCACTGCGTTCAGTCGTTCGAGCGTCATATGATGTGACTTGCCTAGATAGGCGCGATACAGTTTCCCATTCCTTTTGCGATAGGCTATCCAATAGGCCCCACTATACTGTCTGGGTTCTTTACGTGCTGTGAAGGTGCCTATATCATTGACAAAGGCAAACTTCGAGACCTCTTCCAGCCAAGCATACCAGGCAGTTGTACCCACAGCAAGCTGGCGCTCATGTCTATCCACAGACCAGGTCACCGTCTCGGCTCGCACTACTGGGGTCGAGCGTGCCATCGGCTTCGACTCCTTTCCCGCCAGGTCCCCTCCCGCGGTAATACGCCTGACAAGTTTGTAATCATCCCGCACCCCAGATCTGCACCGTTTTGTCATAACCCCCTGAAGCAATATGTGTGCCATCAGGCGACCATGCCACTGTTGTCACCATATTGGCATGACCTCGATAGATGTAGGCGTGCCCACCATCGGATGCATCCCATACATGCACCGTTTTGTCATCGCTCCCCGAAGCGATACGTGTGCCATCGGGTGACCACGCCACTGCAGTGACAAACCCAAGTGGGGCATTATAATGCCCACGATATGTGTAGACCTGCTCTCCATTGGATGCATCCCATACCTGCACTGTTTTGCCATCACTCCCCGAAGCGATACGTGTGCTATCGGGCGACCATGCCAACGAATTTATCGGATCTGACTTCTGATAACCATGGGGAAACCCAAAAGTATTGATGAAGACATCCCGGCCAGTTGAGGCCTCCCAGACACGCGCGTTTCCATCAAAACCTGCCGAGGCGATGCGGCTTCCATCGGGCGACCACGCTACCGTGATCACACCATTTTGAGCATGACCCCTGTAGGTGAAGATATGACCACCATTGGCTGCGTCCCACACCTGCACCTGACTTGCCTGACTGCTCGCTGAAACAATGCGTTTGCCATCGGGCGACCAGGCTACCGATGCTACCGTATCTCCAGCGTGTCCACGATAGGTTAAGACATTCCGACCGGTAGTGGCATCCCAGATCCGCACGTTTCCATCATCACCTGCCGAAGCGATGCGACTCCCATCGGGCGACCACGCCACCGTGAGAACCGCTGATGTATGGCGGAAATAGGTGAAGCTATTGCTCCCATCGTCTGCGTCCCATACCTGCACAGTTCTATCATCATTCCCAGAAGCGATACGTGTGCTTTCGGGCGACCATGCCACTGCGCGCACATTTCCTGTGTTCCTTCTATAAATGTAAAGAACTGTTCCCAAAGCGAGCCTAGAAGAGCCTTTTTTCCGTTTGCTATTAAGCAATAGCGACCAGGCGATACTATTTCCTACAATCAGTACAGTTGTAAGACCTACCAGGACAGCACGTCGTGAGTGCAGAGTTGCGGTGGAGACCTGCCGGAGCGAGTCGACCGGCGCGCGCGCGAACTGGTCACGTTCTCTTGATCCAAGCTCGAGTTCTTCGCGACTTACTCCTCGCCTGCGTGCCCACCTGCGTTCGTACCAGGCGTCCCTCGTTGCCCAGAGGCAGCCGAAGAAGAGCAGCAAGGCCAGTAGCACACATACCCCACGTATCCAGACAGGGAAGTTAAGCCCTGCCAAAGCTGTCAATGGGGTTGATAGGATCTGGATGGCGACACGAGTTGTGAGCTGTGACGGGTCCGCATGGGTCAATTGGACAAGATCCCAGATGATACCCACCAGATAGCCAAAGAAGATGCTCCAACAGACGAGCAGAGCCAGGCGTAGAACGCGCTGCGCTCCCCTTCGGGGATAGCGTTGGAGGACGCGAAATTGTATAGCGTAACCTCCGCCATGCTCATCGTCCAGACGCAGCAATTCGTTGCTCTGCTCCTTTTGTTTTCCGTCTTGCTGGCCCGCGTTGCTTGTTGCTTGCGGGAAAGCCTGCATCTGGGCATCCAAGATATCACCCGTGCTCTTCTCCGAGATATTTGCTAGCGCGTTTATAGCAGTTTCCGCAAAGCTATCACGATAGTTTTCCTGCAGGAAGTGGGCGGCTCTGCGCACCGACTCATCCTCATCCTGGAGGGCTTGAGTCAAGGCTGTTTTTGGAATGTACCTTCCGCGTGTTCCTAATGCGAGCAACGCCATTTCTCGTACCTGCCACGCGCTGTCCTTGAGAGTCGCCAGCAAGGGTTCTATAGGGACTTGCTCTCCCAAGGTGCTTAATGCCCTAACTGCTACTACACGCACTGATTCATCTTTATCGTGGAGGGCAAGCATCAAGGATTCTACAGGTGCCTGCTCTCCCAGCATACCTACGGCCTGTACCGCTGCTGCACGCACGAGCCAGATTGGGTCTTGAAGGGCTTCGACCAGGGGCGTTACGGCTTCCGGATTCTCGAGAACTCCAAGCGCATGCGCTGATGCTGCGCGCACCGCCTCATGTTCATCCTTTAAAGCTTTGATGAGGCGTTCTATTGGCGCACGCTCCCCATGTACTTCCAACCTTTGTACTACCGCCACACGCACTTGCCATTCACTATCATCGAGTGTAGCAAGCAGTTGTGTCTCGTCCATTTCAGGTAACAGAGATGGACGTCCCAGTCGCATACGCTTGAGAATTGCAGCAGAGGTGGGAACAACCATCGTATTTTCACGATCTGCTGATCCTGTCTCCTGAAAGTTATGCTCTGGTGGATGATGATTATCCCAGGATTCCATCACGTTATCGTACCTCGTTCATCTGCGTTTCCTGTTGTTTGCGAAGTAGTTCTATACCACGATGTACATAGAATTTGATCGTTCCGATAGACTTGTTTAGCACGTTGGCCGTCTCCTGATAGCTAAGATCTCCAAAGAAGCACAGGCTGATCGCATCACGGTAACTTGGAGCCAGCGAAGCTACCTGGACCTCAAGTTCACGGCGACGTTCGGAACTTTCCACTACTAACTCTGGTTGATTCTGCCAATCTTCATCTTGCTCAATCAGATCTCCGTCCTCTAGCAACTCAAGAGAGACAGTTTGAAGCTTAGACCGGCTGACATAGTTGCGCGCAACATTCAAAGTTACTTTATACAGCCATGGGCGTAGATTCAATGCGCGAATAAGTGGAGCTGGATAATTGTCCAGGGTAATAAATGCACGTTCAAATGCAATTTGCACGATATCCTCAGCATCGGTTGGGTTGCCGATCCAGCGCAAGGCGAAGACGTATAACTGAGATGCATATCTCAGTACGAGCAGTTCATATGAATCTCTTAGATTTGCCGCCAACAAATCTGGTAATTCGTCGTCGCCTTGTTCCATATGATCTTTTAGCAGACTCCCAGTTATATCTCACTTACTAAGGCACAAAAATTGCTCAAAAGGTTGTATGGTAATGAATGAATTTCAATGAATTAAGAGGGTATTGTGAAAACCCACAGAAGGCCGAGGTTACGATACAAAAGGATTATGCCATAAAAGAGATGCAGATGTAAATAACAATTTGTAACATTGTTAGAAGAACACTTTATGAAAGTCGAGGTATTAAAAGTTATTCAACCAACCAGATGAAAGCGCGGTTGATCTGCAGAACATATTTCAGCGTACATTCCATATGGGGAACAAGTGATTGCCCCAGGGAACGACAAGTAGAAAAGTGAATAACTGATGTCAGCAGAAGAGAATAAGAAAGTACAGCGAGAGGTTTTTGAGGCGTTGAATCGCGGGATGCGAATAGAGCAGGTGAGTTGAGCGCGTCGGAGTGCAAGTTCTATGGATTTGCTTCGCTGACACTCGACCTGGAGGGCTATATAGAGTTCACCAACTGGAGTTTCTCCGTTTTTCCGGACTTGCAATTCACCATTGAGGACATGATTGCCGAGGGTGACAAGGTGACTACACCCTTTACCGAGCGTGGCACACAACGGGGTGAACTGATGGGCGCTCCTGCTAGCGGCAAGCCGTTCACATTGACAGGCATCAGTATTTCGCGTTTTGAGCATGGCAAAATTGGTGAGGTGTGGGGAGAGTTTGATCGTCTGGGAATGTTGCAGCAGCTAGGGTTGATATCTTAGGGCACTCACTGAAATAAAGGTACCGACTACTGTGGTTGAATGGTATAGTTCCAATCGCCATGAAAGGGCTCTCTCTTGATGTTCAAAGTGGCCAAGTCTTCATCTGAGACTTTGATACCTGTCGGATAACTAGTGCTGTCCTTGACGGCGGTGACGGTTAATCCTTGCTTGGTCGTTGTATGAGAAATCAGTTCAATCACGGTCTCAAAGGACGTGAGAGGTTTGCCCCGCCAATTGATGGAAATGTAGGAAAAGAGTCGGTGCTCGATCTTATTCCATTTGCTGGTAGCCGGAGGCAGATGGCAGACGGTAATGCTCAAGCCGCTCTCGGTGGCAAACTGTTGCAGCTGCATCTTCCACAGCCGGTTGCGCGCCCCATTGGACCCGCCTCCATCAGCAACAATCAGGAGTTCCTGACTGGTTGGATATAGGCCGCTCCCAATGCTGCGCCACCAGCGTCTGATACTCTCCACGGCAAACTCCGCGGTCTCGTGCTCAATGCCCACATTGACGAAGCCGCTGTTGTGGACCATATCGTAAATCCCATACGGAACCGCTTTCCCGTCGGCGATGGAGCGGTAATCATAGACATTGACGGTCGTGTTCTGCCCTTTGGCTTGCCATTCCCTCCCATTGTTCTTGAAGTTTCCAATCAGCTCCTTCTTCTTACAATCCACGGAAATCATCGGCAGGCCCTCTGCTTCAAAGGCCTTCCCTGTGCGATTGATCTGCTGAAATTGGGCGTCTCGATCAACATGTGCTGTCCCCTCTATCGCCTTCTTGTTCGCTTTGAGGGAAAATCCCATCCCTTTTAAAAGCTCCCGGATGGCCGTCTCGCCAATCGTGTGCCCCTGGCTCTTGAGCGCTTCCTTGAGCTTACTCATCGCTTTGGTCGTCCATCGCACCAGGCGAGGCCGATCTCCTTTCGGCTCCAGTAGTTCCTCCAAATCGGCACGCAGGGTCTCGTCCTTGGCTGTGATCTGCTTCCTCCCACCACCCGTCCTGCGGATGCGACCTCCTGGCTCATAGAGTTCTCCCGCCTCCAATTCTTGCAATCCCTTGCGGATTGTCTTGCGCGTGACTCCTGCCTCGCGGGCCACTTGGCTTATCCCTCCTGTGCCTCTTCGCTTGGCTTCGGTCGCTACATACAGCCGCCACTGTCGCTCATTGAGCAATCCGTGCATCAGTTTGTATTGATCTTGCTGAGAGAACTCTATCATGCCCTCAGCTTATCACATCTGTCCCCTTCTGTGTACTTTATTTCCGTGAGTCTCCTTAGATGGGATCGACTTGATAATTAGAGGGTTGGGAATTCCAACCCTCTTATGAAATCTCTGAACCTGTGACAAATCATTGCTTTACTCTGCGTACATGGTGCTCTGAGCGCACAATTCCTGCAGCATAGCCAGACGCTTTTTGGCAATGGTGCTATCCGGGTTTGCTTTGGCAAGATTTTTGTAGACACGGCTGGCCTGTTCGTACTCGTCCACAGACTGGTAGGTCTGACCAAGCATATCGTACGCCTCGTAGTTGGTGCGATCGAGCGCGATGAGCTGTTGCAGCGCCGCGACCGATTCCTTGAGCTGTTGGTTTCAAAGTAGTGACGTGCAATGATGGTCTGATACTGAGTTGCCTCTTGAGCTCGACCTCTTTGGTAGCAGTAGCCTACGACTTCACGCAGGAGATCCATATCACTGGGCTTGAGTTCGACGGCACGACGGAAATTCATAAATGCTTTCTCGGAGTCACCCATTTCAGCATAGATATCGCCGATACGCCGCAAGGTGTCGTCCGCCTCTTCGAAGCGGTTGCGGCGCAGGTAGATATCCACGAGCAAGCTCAATTCCGAGATGCCTTCTTCCAGGTGGCCACGTGCGATGTAGATATCACCTAACTCCGCGTGGGCACGAGGGTCCTGTGGATCAAGACGTATCATCTCCTTCAGAACACTCAGAGCATTGTCCCCCTGGCGCTTCTCACGATACGAAAACACCAGCTCGAGATATTCTTCGAGCGCGCTATCGATATTGCCCTGGCGAGCAGAGATTTCAGCAAGCGCGGTTGAAACCTCGTCCCGTTGAGGAGTCGTCTGTTATAACTGGCGCAGGATGGCTTCCATCTGCTCTTGCTTACCAACACGCCCATACGCTTTGGCCAGTAACAACGAGATCTCGACTTCGGGCGCCTGGTGTTCCTCTCCTTCCTCACGAGGTCGTGCAGCCCATTCAGCAGGATCGATGGAGCCGCGTTGATTGCTGCGAACGACTTACAGACAATCGGCATCAAGCTCGACATCCAGAACTATCCCAGTGATGTATTCTGGGGTACTGTGGTTCCAGGGGGGAAGGCATCACCGCCCTCCGGTGCGGTATCGGGAAGGTACGATATAGGTGAAGGGGTGGACGGATTTGGGTATGACCCGGATGATTCTACCTTGCTCTCATGTACTCGGTTCACACCCAAGGGACGAAACCATGGTTTCTCTTGCAATCCTGCTCTGATGCGATGTACCAGCAAGAACTGACGACAGTGGATACGGGCGCTCGACAGGCAATCTTCCGACAACTCCATGAGTTCTACCTGACACAATTCCCTTTCATCACGCTTTACAGTTTGTTGGGCAGCTTCGCGATGGTGCATAAGGGTAAGCACGTCTACCAAATGAGCCCCTTTTTCGATGAAGTCAACAATATCTGGGAGTGGTGGTGCGATAAGGGGAAGCGTTAGGCAAGGCACTGATTCCAAGAGTAGTATTTCTCTCGTTATAGAACAAAAGTAGAATATTGTAGAAATTTCCAAAATATTCTACTAATCAACTGATAAAATCGACAGGCGTCCGCTTATCCTCAAGAGGACCAACGTGATAGGTAGACATGAACGGATAGTTCATCTTCACAACGTATGAACGTTTTCATGTTCTATATCTTTTATGCGAGGGTGGATCGGCCAAGTAGCTAGCACAGGTGGTCTAAGCTGAGCAAGAAGCGCGACTCCATGCCCATTGTGTTCCCGCGTAAGTTTTGGAACATAGCCCTCTTGGCTGAGAGAAAGGGAATATGAAAAAGACGTTCCCAAGACTCCTCTCGGGTCTTGGGAACGTTCGCGGAACCGACCGGAACCGACGGGCATCAGCCTCGCTCTCACCAGTGCTGGTCCACTTTCTCGAGCCGCATGGCAAGCTCTATCAAAGACTCCACCTTCTTGAGCAACTGTTGGGCAGTATTCCCCCGATC
>Ga0070717_10002559_pt1 | contig 12820 bp, 9 predicted proteins | sample LARL113metaG_FD_71366 | JGI IMG/M metagenome (GOLD analysis project Ga0070717, IMG submission 71366) | Corn, switchgrass and miscanthus rhizosphere microbial communities from Kellogg Biological Station, Michigan, USA - LAR L11-3 metaG | ecosystem: Host-associated > Plants > Roots > Rhizosphere ... | reverse complement strand
TGGCTGGCCTCAGCTTCGCCTTCTTCTTTATCAGCAATTGTGTGCAGCAACCGCAAGGCCTCATCATTCTGGCCTTGCGCGTGCGCCAGCCAAGCCCGAGCTTCGGTCAGTTCGTCACTCACGCCCTCGTAGTCCCCTCGGTGTTTCTTCCGTTTCGTTTCGAGCTTTTTCTGCATGCCCTTAAGCTGGGCGATTTCCTTTCCCACCTGCTCTACATTCCCAGCCCGCGCTGCCCCAATCGCCCGCGCCGTATACGTCACTGACTGGTCAAAATCGCTCGCGCCAGAAACCACCGTGAGTTGTGCCGCCTCGTTCCAGTGATGCAGTTCAAGCTCATACGAAGCCGGAAATGCGGATAACGCGAATAGCCGCGGATCGAATCCCATGCCGTACATGTCGTGCATCGCCGGCATGGCGCGCACTTCATCGATGATCTTCTGCGCATCCTGCTCATGACCGGTTTGCAGGTAGGCGTAAACCAGGAAATCCATGGCGTGGAACTGATGGCCCTCGCCCCCCATGTGCTCCGCCGCTTCCTTTTGTGTTGCTGCTATGGAACGCACATTCGAATCTATGTCGTCCTGCCACAAACCAAGCCGCGCAAAAATATGAGCCGGCATATGCAGCGCGTGCGGTGCCGCCGGTGCCAGTTGCGCGTATCGGCGAGCCGCAGGCAGGCCCAGCTGCGCCATTTCCGGCTTGTCGTAGGTGTGAATCAGATAATGCGCAACACCGGGATGGTTTGGCTCTTCGGCAAACAACTTCTCCAGCACTTTGGCCGCCTTCTTGCGATTGAGATTGTTCTTGTCGTGCTCAGGCTCGGCTGCCAGCAGACTCAGCGCATAAAATGCAGCCGCTTCGTGATCATCAGGGTGGCGCTGATAAACTTTCTCCATCGCCGCCGAATAGGCCGTAACCCGCTTCTGGTAAGGCTTTCCCGGATGCGCATAAAACTTGCTCAGGGCTGCAATGTAATCCTTCTCGCGCGGAGTGGCCTGCAACGATCTTGCAGCCTTGAGTTGCGAGCCGCCACGGTCGAGGGTCGCCGCGTCAGGTCGGTTCCAGAGCTGGTGCCACAAACTCATCGCCAACCCCCAGCGCGCAATCGCGCATTGCGGATCGTCCTTCTCGATCTGCTGAAATTGTTTTTCCGCCTCTTCGTACCAGAACGAGTGCAGCATCGCCACGCCGCGCTCAACTGGCTTTTGCTCCGCCGCCAGGCAAGAAGACGGAAAGTGGACAATGCCGACTTGCGCTTCAGTCAGCTCCTCGTGATGATGGCCTTCATCATCCGCCATCGCGAATGTTGACACCGATAGAGAGAACGTCAGCAGAAATGCGCATATTTTCATGGGATTCACCACCGGAAGTTTATTCCGCGAGCCGGTGCCAGTCAAAATTCACCTTTTAAAGTCAACAATGCTAGTGTGACGCCTCCAGCTCACCCGCGAGTTGCACCCGGCCTGAGTTCCGCAACCTAAGTTCCCGACCTGAAAGTTCTGAACCAGCTATACACCTCGTTGCACCTCCAGCATCAAACACCAGCAATGATGGCTATCAAACGTTTGCTCCTACTTATAATTGTTACCGGCCTTGGCGTCAGTTGCGGCTCGGGAAACCGTGGCACTCCGCCGCCGCTTTCCAGCCGTGTGTTTCTCGTGGTTGAAGAGAACCACAGCTTCTCCGACGTGATTGGCAATTCCGCCATGCCGTACCTGAACAGCCTCGCCTCTCAACACAGTTTGGGCACGCAGTACTTCGCGAACGCGCATCCTTCGCTGCCCAACTATTTCATGCTGGCCGTCGGCCGGCCCGAAACCAATAACAACGACTTCACTGGAACCGTCTCCGACGACAACGTAGTTCGAGAACTGGTGAAGGCGAATAAAACATGGCGCAGCTACGCCGAGAGTTTACCCAGCACGGGCTATACCGGCGGAGACGTGTACCCCTATTTCAAGCATCACGATCCCTTCGTCTATCTTTCCGACGTAATCGGCACCTCTCAAGCCAGCAATGTCGTGCCGTTTTCGCAGTTTTCTTCGGACCTCGGCAGCGACAGTCTGCCGGACCTCTCATTCATAATTCCGAATGTTCTGGACGATGCTCACGACGGAACCCTCGCCGCCGCCGACCAGTGGCTCAAAACCAACATCGATCCCCTCGTCAAGAGCAATGCCTTTCAGTCTGGAGGAGTTCTCATTATTGTTTTCGACGAGGGCGACATTAGCGATTTAGACCACGGTGGCGGACAGGTCCCCTTCATCATCGTCGGACCTCAAATAAAAAGCGGATACCGGAGCACGAACTTCTACCAGCACCAGGCGACCTTGCGTTTAGTGCTCTCGACTTTGGGCATCAATTCGTTCCCCGGCGCAGCAGACTCGGCCCGAAACATGGGCGAATTCTTCAAATAGGTGCGGGACGTTGGCGCCCCGGTTAGGCCAGACAGCCGGGGCGGCTTTCCCCATGTGGGCATGATCCCTCCAAGCTCCTGAAACTAAAAGCTCCTGTTCGCCATCTAATCTCTTAACGGACGGGGACAACGGGTAAAGTGTCGGAACCTACAACAAGGCGCGGCAACTCGTAAATAAATGGATAAAGCAGAAAAGCCAATATCCAGCAGCGACTTGCTGCTTTTCGCAGTTGCTTTCTGCTAAAATTTCAAGGTTTGTGCCGGCGTCCAGCTCGCCATTGCGCTTCCCACCGTTAATTAAGACATCTCACTTTCGTCCGATAGCAAGAATACGAATCCAACTCGGACGAGGACGAAGAGGACAATCCGGTTTTGGCACTTGAAGATAAATTCGACGACATTAAAAAGCTTATCGACACAGGCAAAGAGAAGGGATATCTCACCTACGATCAGGTCAATGACCTAATCCCGCACGATGTGCACTCTCCCGAAGACCTGGACGATCTGCTGACCACCATTGGTACGCAAGGAATTGATGTGCTCGAGGGCCCCAAACTGCCCTCAACCGCTCTGGACAGAGAAGAAGCAGAAGAGGCCGGCGAAGACGTCGAACTCGATCTCACTCCCGGAGCGATGGAAAAAACCAACGATCCTGTCCGCATGTACCTGCGCGAGATGGGAACGGTTCCACTGCTCACTCGTGAAGGCGAAGTTGAAATCGCTAAGAGAATCGAGCGCGGCCAAAACCGCGTGCTCAAGGCGCTTTCGCGTTCGCCAATCGTAATCCGCGAACTGCTCGCCATGGGCGAGGACTTGAAGAAGGGCGTCCGCTCCATTAAAGAAGTGGTCACCTTCGACGAGGAAGAAATTACCGATGAAATCGTGCAGGCTCGCCTGAGCGAGTTCACCGGAAAAATCGACGAACTTGCCAAGGCTTACAAAAAAGCCATGCAGGTACAGGAAAAGTTCGCTGACGTCTCGCAAAAGAAAAATCCCAAACCCTATCGGCGGCTTCGCAATCACCTGGCGCGCGCGGTAATTGGGGTTTCGCAGGCTGTACGCGAGCTCGGATTTACTAATGTCGAGCGCAAGCGGCTGATTGACCGCCTGAATAAGACGGTTGACACCATGCGTTCGCTCGACCGCCAGGCGCAGAACCTGGAGAAAAAAGCCGAAGCTACTCGCAGCGAAGATCAGCGCAAAGAGTACAAGCGCCAGGCCCGCGCCATCAACGCGGAACTCGAAAAGATCGAGCAGGAAGTCGGCGTCGCATTCCAGGAACTCAAGCGTACCCAGCGTGAACTGATCCAGGGCGACATGGACGCCGAGCACGCCAAGCGCGAGCTCATCGAGGCCAACCTTCGTTTGGTGGTATCGATCGCAAAAAAATACACCAACCGCGGATTGCAATTCCTCGATCTGATTCAGGAAGGCAACATCGGCCTGATGAAGGCCGTAGACAAATTCGAATACCGTCGCGGATATAAGTTCTCGACTTATGCCACCTGGTGGATTCGCCAGGCGATTACTCGTGCAATTGCCGATCAGGCGCGAACAATCCGTATCCCTGTGCACATGATCGAAACCATCAACAAGCTGATCCGCACCTCGCGGCAGCTGGTGCAGGAGCTGGGACGCGAGCCGACGTCAGAAGAAATCGCCAAGCGCATGGACATTCCGGTGGCGAAGGTCCGCAAGGTATTGAAGATTGCCCAGGAACCGATCTCTTTGGAGACGCCCATCGGTGAAGAAGAAGACTCGCACCTTGGCGACTTCATCGAAGACCGTGCCGTGGTCTCGCCCGCCGAGGCGGTGATCAACGTCAACCTAAAGGACCAGACTTCGCACGTGCTTCGTACTTTGACGCCGCGCGAAGAAAAAGTCATCAAGATGCGTTTCGGCCTTGAAGACGGCAGCGAGCACACCCTCGAAGAAGTCGGCCAATCGTTCGCAGTTACCCGCGAGCGCATTCGGCAGATCGAAGCCAAGGCGCTGCGGAAGTTGAGGCATCCGTCGAGGTCGCGGAAGTTAAGGGCGTTCTTGGATGGGGTCAGGGACTAGCCAAGCTAGAACTAAGAATTCCTTCGACTTCGCTCAGGGCAGGCTTTTGGAGCGTATACCACCGCGGAAATGATTCCCCTCTTGAGGGCCGGCCGGGGCTGAAGCCCGTTTCACAAAATGAGACCTTGACGCGCCATGAATGGCCGCTCTTCCACGGAGGCTCACAATTGTGATTTCGTGCAAAGCCCAAGTGAATTTGCAGTCTTCTCTGTCGCGGTTCCGCCGCGCACCCAATGGCCAGGGGTGGAAGAGCGGCTCTTTAGAGCCGCGTACCGCGTTGAGTAGGGAATTACGCCCTTTAGGGCCTGCCGGGGCTGAAGCCCGTTCCACAAAATGAGACCTTTACGCGGCCATGAATGGCCGCTCTTCCACGGAGGCTCTCCCAGGGGATATCGCCCAATCTTTCAACGCAGGGTGAACCCAATTCTCGCGGAAGAAAACAAACGAGAAATATGCGCATGTTCATTGTGGAAGAGCGGCTCTTTAGAGCCGCGTACCGCGTTGGTTAGGGAATTACGCCCTTTAGGGCCTGCCCGGGCTGAAGCCCGTTACGAGAGATGAAAACATTTACGCGGCCATGAATGGCCGCTCTTCCACGGTGACTCCAAAAAATATGCGCATCGAACCTCTCTTCGACGTCGACGCAAGGCACTAAGAATAACCCACCGTGTCCGCAGCGCGGTAAATGGCCGCGCTTCCATAGCTGGCCGACGAATACAGATACAACTCTGGCTTTTCCACGAGTCGCGCACGTACCGGGTTCATGCGAATGTACTCTGCATGGCGCTCATAATCCTGCTCGTCGCGTATCCGATGATTCGTGAAGCTCTCTTGCCAAACTAATCCTCGTTTTGACTTTCCAAGCCGATAAGAAAACCCACCTTTAACTAATTGCACGGCACGTTCAAGCGAGATTTGCAGCGCGGGCATCAGCAAAAGGTGCAGATGATCGGGCATGATCACAAACTCATGCAGAAAATACTTCTTCTGTTCGCGGTAGTGCTGCAGGACATTCATCATCAATTCCGCCCTTTGACGATTACGAAACAGAGGTGTTCGTTGCCAAGTCACAGTTGTTACGAAGAATGTTCGATCGAGCGTCATTTCCGAGAAATGCTAGGCGCAATACGGCGCAACGTCTGTGATATGCGCACATTCGGCTTGTGACACTTCGCTCGGGCGCTGTGGATTTCACTTTTGTCGCTACAGCGGGCTAAACCCCGCGGGAATCATCGTCTCTTTTACGCGGCCATAAATGGCCGCTCTTCCACGTTCAGGCCGGAATATTCGCTACGTCTGAAGACGTGCCCCGGTACGAATGTTCGCGGGCGAGGGTCCCGCGCCACACAAAGATGCGCGACACGCACTTGTTCACGAGTAATTACGCGACTGCAATGGTGGCCGAAAATGCGTCACGAAATTCCTTCATTTCCGCGTCAGTTCCGATGGTCACGCGCAACATGTGGTTCAGAGGCGGAAAGGGCCGGCCTACGGCTACTCCCCTTGCTCGCATTTCGCGACCGAACGTGCTGACGTCGCGACCGACATCCATCATGACGAAATTCGCGTGCGGCTCAATGTACTGAATTTTCTTCTGCCGCAACCAGTCGCACAGCTCGCCTCGTATGCGCGCGACATTGGCCCTTCTCTCCGGCACCAGCGTGTCGCGTTCCCCCAGCGCAGCCGCGGCGGCGCGAAGTCCTAAGATTGGAATGACCTTGTCCATAAAAGGGTTCATCGCCTGGATGAGCTCTGGTTTCGCGCAACCGAATCCGGCCCGCGCGCCTGCCATCCCATAGATCTTCGAAAAGGTGCGTGCGACGATCACGTCCTTGCCCTCTCGCACATGCTTGATTGCGCTTTCGATCTGAGTAGGATCGACAAAGTGAATGTAGGCTTCATCCACCAGCAGGATGGTATGAGGCGGCAGGTTCGCGACCAGCCAGTCAATGTCCTTCGTGGGTGTAAGCGAGGAGGTTGGGTTGTTCGGATTGCATAAATAGATCAGGCCGCCTCCGGCGTTTGCCGCCTCTGCAGCCAACTTGCGAACATCGTATGCCCACGCCTCGGTCAACGGCGCCTGCACCACCTTGCGTCCAAAGCTTCGAGCCAGGTCGATGAGAATGTCGTATGACGGAGCGGCGGTGATCAGTGGAGCTGAGGCTGAAGTGAAAGCGCAAATCGCGGCATCAATTACTTCGGTAGAGCCGACGCCGAACAAGACCTGTTCCGGTTTTACATTCTCGCTTCGCGCTATTGCTTCGCTGAAGCCTTCAAATTCGTCGATGTGGTAGCGCGCTGTAGCCGTCACGCCGTCTATCATCGCCTTGATTGCAGAGGCCGGAGGGCCGGCCGGGTTTTCATTCGAGTCGAGCCATACCACCGACTCCTGGCCCGGACCTTGAGTCTGTGCCTGCTGCGCAAGCGCGCGTTCGCTGGCAAATCGTGCCGCGATCGCGAGGCACCCAAAATTTCGTACCAGCTGACGTCGAGTAAGCATGTTGCTCTCCTGTTCGGGCATGAGCATCGTGAGTTTACTCCCGTTCCTTACGCGTGAAAATTTTTAAATCGTTGCCGTCTCCAACAGACAAGTACAAAACTATGGCGGGGAGCCTGACTTCTCCTCAGTTTTGGGAGAAGTGGGAGCCACGAAGTCACTGTCCGGCTCCGGCCAATAGCGATATGCTTCTCCATCATCCGGTATGGGCATCTATGTCGAAATTCCCATTCGCGCAAGCATGGACGAGCTCTGGGAAAAAACCCAGAATCCGCAGCTGCACGAACGATGGGACCTGCGGTTTACAAAAATCGAATACTTGGCGCGGCAAGGCGATGAAGCGCAGAAATTCCTGTATCGAACCCGCATCGGCTTTGGCTTGCAAATTGATGGCAACGGGGAGAGTACAGGGACGAGAGATGGGGACGGCGGCGAGCGTACTTCAAGTTTGAAATTCTGGTCGGAAGATCCGAAGTCGCTGATCAAAACGGGCTCGGGATATTGGAAGTACGTTCCCAACGAAAAAGCAATTCGCTTTTTTACCTGGTACGACTACGAGACCCGGTTCGGCATATGCGGCAAGGTGGCCGACGCATGTCTGTTTCGTCCCCTGCTTGGCTGGGCGACAGCATGGAGTTTTGACCGGTTGCGACTCTGGATTGAGAAAGGAATTTCGCCTGAAACCTCACGCGATCGCGCGCTCGTTTATGCCATTTCGCGAGGGGTCCTTGCATTCATATGGTTCTATCACGGCCTAGTTCCGAAGCTGCTCTACCGCGACAAAATCGAACTTGATCTTCTGAGCAGAATTGCCCCGCCGGAAACTCTGCATTCAGCCGCAACTCTGGCTGGATTAGTTGAGGTATCTATTGCGCTGCTGTTAGTGGTTCTCTGGCGGCGTAGCTGGCCGCTCTGGCTGACCTTCATTCTGATGATTGCCGGCATTCCAGCTGTCGCAATGAGCGCGCCGGAATATCTCCGAGCCGCCTTCAATCCCCTCACATTAAATTTATCGATAGCAGCGCTCGCGCTGATTGCAATCGTCGCCAGGCGTGATCTGCCGAGTGCCGCGCGCTGCCGACGCAAGCCGGATCAAACCGTATGAGATCGATTTATCAACAGGCGCTCGGAGATAAGTTCAATCTCCTGCATCCGCGCATTCAGGAACGCTTCGGCTTCAGCAGCAAGGACCATGGCGGATCGGTTGGCAGGGGAGTGATGGAAAAAGTTTGGCGCGGCAAGTTCTTCACGTTGCCATTTCTCTACGTAGGGAGTTGGCGGCGAATCATGTTTCCTGAACACGGGACCGCGATCCCATTTACAGTCAGGAACTATGCATACCTGGACCCGTTCGGCAGGGAGACCGTCACGTGGATTCGTAATTTCGAAACTCGACATCCTCGCCGTTTTGACGCTTACATGATTTACAGCCGGCAACGCGGCTGCATCGTAGATTATTTAGGCACTCATGAGCACCTGGCGGTGGACATCGAACTGAGTGTCGATGATCGGGGCGGCCTGTGCCTCCATTCAGGAGAGCAGCGTTTCTACGAGGGGCCACTTGACTTCAGGTTTCCAATGGCCTTCTCCGGGGTTGCCGACGTTTGCGAGTGGTTTGATGACGGCGACCAAAAGTTTCACATTGATGTAAACGTCCACAATCAGGTTTGGGGCCCTCTGTTTGGATATACAGGTTCATTTACTACAGAGTGGGTCAATGTCAGCAATGGCCAAATCCCGGCGGATTTGGTGCCCGTCCGGTACGAGCGCCGGGAATAGAGCTCCAGATCGCTTACTTTGAGATTCATTACCTCTGTAGTGGCCTTCTGTGCAAAGGTTCTGAGACCTCCCGAGAACGCGCAACTGACTGAACCAATCTTCAACCCAGCAGGCTCAGTCCAACAGTGATCCACCGAAACCCCACGTTGACGCGGCTTTTGATGGAACTGCGCAATCTCTCCGGGGGGCCAATACCTCTGATTAGGGCAATCCTTCACGGTCTCTGCTCGAATTACGAAAGCGCATGGACATGGGACATCTTCTGCCTTTTCATGCTGGATGAGATGGTGAGTGCGTCCTACTAAACGCGGCGATGGCAAGCAACGAATACCTCGACGATGTTCATGTGCGCATGTTGCGCGTGACTGAAGATCTGCGCGCCATCCAGCAGCAACTGAATTGTGCCGCCATGCAGGCGCCGGGCGATCCCGAATTAATGGAAGCCCTGGCACAGTTGCCGGAAATCGAATCGCTGGAGATGCTGAAATCGGCACTCGACCAGATGCGGCACTTTTTGTGGTTCTACGTCCAGGTAATGACCACCGGATCTGAAGCGGAAGAGCCGGCCCCGAAGAAATTGCGGAGCGCGCAAGTAGAGTCGCTGCTCGAGAAGTACAACTCACTCAGCGAAGCCGTGCTGCTCCGCCACTTTGCCAACTCAAAGAACCGTAAACCCAACTAGCGGGTTATCCCTATTCCAAAGTTACCGACTTCACCAGATTCCTGGGCCGATCCACGTCCAGCCCTTTTCGCACCGCCATGTAGTACGCGAACAACTGCAGCGGCACAATTTCAAGGATTGGTGAGAGCAGCTCCGGCGTATCGGGTACGAAGATTGTATGATCTGCGAGAGCGGCGAGTTCTGTGTCACCTTCAGTGGCAATCGCGATTACCGGCGCTGACTGCTGTTTGAAGCCGCGTATGTTGGCTATATTCTTCTCATAGCGCACTACCGATCCGGCATCGGTTCGGTCGCACGTAGCGATAATCACGATTGGCAAACTTTCATCGATCATAGCGATCGGGCCGTGCTTGGTTTCGCCGGTGGGATAGCCTTCGGCATGAATATAGGAAACTTCTTTCAGCTTTAACGCGCCGTCCATGGCAACCGGATAATGGATTGCCCGTCCACAAAAAAGAAAACTCTCGAACTTGTGGAAGCGATCGGCCAGTTGCTGGCACTGGGCCGCTTGCTCGAGGACGGTTTCCGTCTTCTTGGGCAATGCCAGCAGTTCTGCGATCCACTTTCGCCGCTCGCTCTCCGACAGCGCGCCGCGAACTTGGGCCAAGTACGCCGCGAAAAGAAACAGCACTGCCATCTGCGCCGTGAATGCCTTAGTTGACGCAATGCTGATCTCCGGCCCAGCGTGAGTGTAGAGGACCCCATCGGCTTCACGAGCGATGGTCGATCCCACAACGTTCGAAATTGCAATCGTGCGCGAGCCTTTCTTCTGCGCTTCACGCTGCGCCGCAGTCGTATCAGCGGTTTCGCCGGATTGCGTAATCACAATCGTGATCTCACCGCGGCTGATCATCGGATTGCGGTATTCGAATTCGCTGGCGTAATCCACGTCCACAGGAAGATGCACCAGCTCCTGAAACATGAACTGCCCCGCAATGCCCGCGTGGCGGCTGGTCCCGGAAGCTACAATATTCACTCTGCGTATTGAGCGCAGTTCATCGGTGCCGATCCGCACTTCCTCCGCCAGCCGAACCTCTGCGGTTTCGCGCGATACGCGGGGAGCAATCGTGTCTTCGAGCGCTTTAGGCTGCTCGAAGATTTCCTTGAGCATGTAATGCGGAAATCCACCTTTGTCTGGCATCGCCCTCCTTCAGTGACTTACTGGACCAATACGCCTTTTACAACTGTGGCTCGGACCTCTCCCGCTGGCGTCAGCACCACAAAATCGGCGTCGGTTCCGGGTTCGATCGTCCCTTTCTTCGGCATCCCCGCAACTTTCGCCGGATTCATCGACGCCGCCCTGACCGCTTGCTGCAGATCCAGTCCAGCAAATTTCATCACGTTGCGTACCGCGCGATCCATGGTCAGCGCGCTGCCCGCGAGGTTACCATCGCGCACGCACCTGCCATCTTTCAATTCCACTTCCAGCGTTCCCAGTTCATAGCGGCCATCGGGCATACCGGTCGCCGAGATCGCATCTGTGATCAAAACAAAATTCTCAATACCTTTTGCCCGAAATAGAAGATCGACAACTATCGGATCAACGTGGATTCCATCGGCAATCACGTCTGCGCTCAGCTGCTTGTTGGTGAGGACCTCGCCCAGAATGCCCGGCGCCCGGTGGTCGAGCGGGCGCATAGCGTTAAATGTGTGCGTAGCATGTCTGCCGCCGGCATTCACTCCGCGACGAGTTTGTTCGAGGTCCGAATCCGAATGACCGAGGCTGATGCAAACTCCTCTCCGGCTTGCTTCGCCGATCACTTCTGTGGCGCCATCCAACTCCGGGGCAATCGTCATCATGCGCACATGACCGCGCGCCGCCTGCCAGAACTTGTCGAAAGCATCGACAGTTGGCGACATCAAATCGGCCGGCGGATGAACGCCGCGTTTCGCATGGCTGAGAAAAGGGCCCTCTAAATGAATGCCTAATGGCCGCGCTCGGCCCGAACCGTTCTTCTCCGCGCCCTCGATTGCTCCCGCCAACCGCTCTAAAGCACTTAGCGTCACTTCCAGAGATGCAGTAACAGTCGTGGGAAAATAACTTGTTACTCCATGGCGGGCCAGAAACGTTTCCATTCGCTCCATTTCGTCGGCAGTGCCGCGCATCACGTCGCAATTGACACCGCCGTGAATGTGCACGTCGAAAAATCCAGGAACGATGGCGCAATCGCCGAAGTCCGTGACCGCCTTAGTCGGCGGGGCTTGCGCTTCATTCCGCGAGGTCACACTTAGGACCGCGCCGTTTTCAACCGACACAACCGCGTTGTCAATCCTCCGAAGAGGTGTGTATAGGACCTTGGAGGTGAAGGCGATCATTCCGTGAATGCTGTCGCGAGCTAAGCAAGTATAACAATTCATATTAGGCGAATCGCGATCATGCGACCGTCCACCGATATTTAGAGCAGCAGAACGCTACGCAACCAAGGTGTTTGTGCGCAGTGGGGCGGCTGAAGTGGACGCATCAATCCATTGCCGGCACCCACCGTGTTGGCCTACGTCATTCCATGCCGCAGAACCAGACGCAGAGAACGCAGAACCAGCGATGTATAATTTGGAGGTTGTTTCTCTCGCTTTGCGCCGGTTAGCGGCGCAGACCTTGTCGGGGAGTGGCTCAGCCTGGTAGAGCACCTGGTTCGGGACCAGGGGGTCGGAGGTTCAAATCCTCTCTCCCCGACCAATTACCTCAATCCCGTCATTGAATTAGCGAGCTTCCTTTTCCCCAGTTTTCGGGAACTTGGGACAATTTGGGACAATTCAGCAATTTTGCAACTTTTTCAACCGCAGCGCGGGCATCTGCCGGGATCGAATGCAAGTAAACTTCGCGAGTGATCTCTGGGGAAGAATGCCCGAGAAGTGCTTGCACCGTACCCAGTGGTGTGCCGACCGCATCGAGTAGCGTAGCGTTCGCGTGGCGCAACCAATGCCAGCTCACCCCCACTAAATTTATCCGCTTGCATGTGGGCTTCAGCTGTTGGTTGCTCAAATTGTGCCGGTTGAACGGGGTGCCCGTGCGCGTCGCGAAGACCAGAGCTTCCGGATTCACGCCGACGGGCTTACGCGCCGCGAGAATCTGAATGGCCTCCGCTGCCAAGGGAAGCGACCGTTGGCTGCGTTGAGTTTTAGGCACATCGAAGTGACCGTCGTAAACAGTTTCGACCACTCGCAGCGTTCCACTCTCTAGATCGGCGTTCCGCCAGCGCAGCGCCAGTAACTCGCCAATCCGCAACCCTGTCAAGACCAGCAACCACGCTAACGAACGAGACGGCTCTGGCAAGGCATCGAGCAACTCCCGGATTTTTTCGGGAGCGATTGTTGCTCTTTGTTTAACCGGGCCGCGTCGGGGAAATCGAGTCTTCCGTACCGGATTACTCGAAATGAGCCCTGC
>Ga0070717_10002558_pt1 | contig 12820 bp, 10 predicted proteins | sample LARL113metaG_FD_71366 | JGI IMG/M metagenome (GOLD analysis project Ga0070717, IMG submission 71366) | Corn, switchgrass and miscanthus rhizosphere microbial communities from Kellogg Biological Station, Michigan, USA - LAR L11-3 metaG | ecosystem: Host-associated > Plants > Roots > Rhizosphere ... | reverse complement strand
CCGGCTAGGGACGGTCCGGCCAGGTGTGCACCGGCTCGTTACTGTGCATGAGCTCGATATAGCGCTGGGTCATCAGCCGCAGCGCCTCCGGCCGGTCGACCCCGTCCCGGTCGCTGAGGCCGGCAACCATGGCGGTCTGCCAGGTGGCACCGTTCCGGCCGGTGAGGCAGCGCTGTTCGATGATGCCCAGCAGCCTGTCGACCAGGGCCGGATCGACCCGCCAGCGGACCAGGCCCTCGTGGGCCAGCGGGAGCAGCCGGCGCAACACGAGCTCGGCGACCGGTGCTTCGCCGAGGCCCGGCCAGTAGAGATGCGCGCCCATGCCGTTCCGCGCCGCCTCGTGCAGGTTCTCGGCCGCGGTCGCGAAGGACATCTGGGTCCAGATCGGGCGCTGCGCCTCGGCCAGCGAACGCACGAGCCCGTAGTAGAACGCCGAGTTCGCCATGACGTCCGCGACCGAGGGGCCGGCCGGGAGGACCCGGTTTTCCACCCGCAGGTGCGGCTGGCCGTCGGTGACGGCGTAGATGGGCCGGTTCCAGCGGTAGATCGTCCCGTTGTGCAGGCTCATCTCGGCCAGTTCGGGGGAGACGCCGCCGTCCAGCATGGCCAGCGGGTCCTGATCCTCGCAGATGGGCAGCAGGGCCGGGAAGTACCGCAGGTTCTCCTCGAACAGGTCGAACACCGAGGTGATCCAGCGCTCGCCGAACCAGACCCGGGGCCGCACGCCCTGCTCCTTCAGCTCGTCCGGCCTGGTGTCGGTGGCCTGCTCGAACAGCGTGATCCGGGTCTCGTGCCACAGCTGCCTGCCGAACAGGAACGGGGAGTTGGCGCCCAGCGCGACCTGGACGCCCGCGATCGCCTGGGCGGCGTTCCAGTAGCTCGCGAACGCGTCCGGGCTGACCTGGAGGTGAAGCTGCAGGCTGGTGCAGGCGGCCTCGGGGGTGATGCTGTCGGTGTGCGTAAGGAGCCTCTCGGGGCCGTCGATCGCGATCTCCATGTCTTCCCCGCGGGCGGCGAAGATCTGATCGTTCAGCACCCGGTACCGGTCGTTGGCCGACATCGTGCCCTCGTGCACGTCCTGCTTCTGCAGCGTGGGCAGGATACCGACCATGACCAGGCGGGCGCCGGTGTCGCGGGCCTTGGCGTCGCCGGCGTTGAGATCGCCGCGGATCTCTTCTTCCAGCCCGGCCAGCGCATCGCCCTCCAGTTGCCTCGGTGGCACGTTGATCTCGAGGTTGAACTGGCCAACCTCGGTCCCCCAGGCGGGATTCGCGAGCGCCTCGAGCACGGCGGTGTTGCGCATCGTCGGCTCGCCCTGCCTGTCGACCAGGTTCAGCTCGATCTCCTGGCCGACCAGCACGGGCTCGGTCGCGAACATCTGCTCGCGCAGCATCCGGGACAACGCGTCCAGGGAGCGGCGCACCTTGTCCCGGTACTTGCGCCGGTCTTCCCCGCTGAATTTGATGGCCTGAATGTCGCGGCCCATGAGGCCTCCCGTTCGTGTGATCGGGAGACCACTTACCCCCGCTCGACACCTGATACACGTTCGCACGGCACCCGCGGCCGGCGCCAGCCTCAGGCAGTCTTCAGCCTGGTGCTTTCGTCCTTCACCCACAGGTCGAGCAGGCCCCGCAGGTGCGCGATGAACTGGTCGTGCTCGTGGGCCGGGTAGCCGGCCCGGACCGTGTCGACCAGCAGCCGGTCGAAATCGGGACCGGCCACCCAGTCCAGCACGATCTCGTCGATGTGCGGCAGCTTGGTGGCGCAGAACTCCTGGTAGCGCTCGGTCTCGAAGTAGCCGTCGGCGAGCTTGCTGTAGGCGGCCAGCTTCTCCGGGTAGGACATCGCGGCCTGGTCGGCGATCTCGAAATACCGCCTGGTCTCCAGGTCGAGCCTGGGCCGGCGCCCGGTGACCAGGGCGAAGACGGACCACTTGACCAGGGCCTTGATCGCCCAGGGGAAGTAGTAGTGCAGGCTGGTCAGGGCCACGTCCGGGCACGCGTTGGCGTAGTCGATCGGGTAGACCTCATCGCCCTTCACCAGGGTCTCGCAGGAGTTGAACTCCCAGCGGAAGAACGCGTTGACCAGCCGTCCGATCGTGACCACCTCGGCCCCGGGGCCGGCCGGCAGGAAGCTGTGGTCGACCGCGTAGCGCAGGTGCATGGGCTGGTCGGGCTGGAACCGCATGACCATCGTCTCCGGGCCGATCGACAGTGACCGGGCGAAGACGTCGTAGTCCTCGATCGCCTTCTGCAGGTGCATGAGCATCTCGCCGCTCTGGTCGTAGGCGGCGTGCAGTTCGGCCTGGTTATTGATGCGCGAGACGCCGCGCCAAGCGCCGCCGTCGTAGGGCTTCATGAACAGCGGATAGCCGATCCGCCGGGCGATCTGGTCCAGGTCGAAGGACTTGTTGTACCGGGAGGACGTGTAGGCGTAGCGGGCGTTGTCCACCGGGTTCTTGTACGGCACGAGCACGGTCTCCGGCACCTTGAGCCCGAGCCGCATCATCGCGCAGTAGGCCGCGTGCTTTTCCATGGACTGGAACGTAAACGGGCTGTTCAGCAGGTACACGTCGTCCATCAGCGCGACCTTCTTCAGCCATTCCCGCGGGTGGTAGTACCAGTACGCGAGGCGGTCGATGACCAGGTCGTAGCGGGGCCGGTCGCGCAGGCTGAACGGCTCGATGGCGATCCGCTCGCAGTCGAGGGCATGCCGGGTGCCGTCCGGGCCGGCGACCGGGCCCAGCCGGCGCAGGATCTCGTCGAACGCTCGCGGCCAGTCCTCCTCGGTGCCGAGCAGCAACCCGATCAGGTGGCTGGTGGCTGTCACCAAACCTCCCGCAGGCTGCCCGGGCCTTCAGGTCGGGGTGGAATCCGGTGCCCTGCGCAGCAGGGCAGATCAGAGTGCATACGGCGCGCCTTCCGGGTTTTCACGATGCATGGCGGAATCCTGTAAAGGGTGAGGACGGCCTACCGGTGCCGGGCCTACCCGGACCGTGAGCAGCAGGCGGTACTGGCCCGCACGTTCGGCTGCGTCAGGTTGGTGTGGAACCGCACCCTGGCGGCGAGGCACGAGCGGTACGCCGCCGAGGGCAAGGGCACCTCCTATGCCGAGACAGACCGGGCACTCACTGCGATGAAGCGCCGGCCGGGGCAGGCGTTCCTGAACGAGGTGTCCTGCGTCCCGCTGCAGCAGGCGCTGCGGCACCAGCACGCCGCGTTCCAGGCGTTCTTCGCCGGGCGTGCCCGCTACCCGCGGTTCAAGTCCTGCCGGGGCAGGCAGTCGGCCACCTACACGCGCAGCGCGTTCTCCATGCGCGGCGGGGTGCTGCGGTTGGCGAAGATCAGTGAGCCCATCCGTTTGGTGTGGACGTGGCCCGGCGTGGCCCTGGCCACCCTCCAGCCCACCTCGGTGACCGTGGCCCGCGACCCGGCCGGCCGCTGGTTCGTGACGTTGCACGCCGACGTGCCCGATCCGGCTCCGCTGCCGCCGGCGGGCCGCAGCGTGGGCATCGACCTGGGCTTGACCGACATCGCGGTGCTGTCGTCCGGGGAGAAGATCCCGCACCCCCGGGACTGGGAGCGGCACGAGCGGAACCTCAAACGCTGGCAGCGCCGACTGGCCCGCTGCCAGAAGGGCAGCAAGAACCGGGCCAAGAGACGGGCGAAGACGGCCCGCGCCCATGCCCGGGTGACCGACGCCCGCCGGGACTTCCTGCACAAGCTGTCCGCCCGCATTGTGCAGGGCAGCGACGTGATCGCGGTTGAGGATCTGGCGGTCCGCAACATGGTCCGCAACCGGCCTCTCGCCCGCGCCATCTCCTGCACCGGGTGGGCGGAACTGCGCTCCATGCTCGAGTACAAGGCGCAGCGCGCCGACCGCACGCTCGTGGCGGTAGACCGCTGGTACCCCTCCAGCAAGACCTGCTCGGGCTGCGGGCACCTGCTCACCAGCCTCAGCCTGTCCACCAGGACGTGGCAGTGTCCGTCCTGCGGCACCCGGCACGACCGGGACATCAACGCCGCGAAGAACATCCTTGCCGCCGGGCTGGCGGCAGGCGCCAGCAACAGCGCCCATGCCTGTGGAGGGACGGTAAGACGGACCGGGGCAACCCGGGCGCGGGTCCCCGCGAAGCAGGAACCCCACCCCGCGAGGCGTGGAATCCCCGCCCTCTAGGGCGGCGGAGGATGTCAATAGCGGCTCCTAGTCCGTGGTCTTGAGCGCGCGGTACCGGCGGATCAGCGCGTTCGTGGACGAGTCGTGGCTCAGCTGGGGTTCGTCGCGGCTGGTCAGCTCGGGAATGATCTGCTTGGCCAGCACCTTGCCCAGCTCCACGCCCCACTGGTCGAACGAGTCGACGTCCCAGATCGCCCCCTGGGTGAACACGCTGTGCTCGTAGAGGGCGACCAGCGAGCCGAGCACCCGCGGGGTCAGCACCTGGGCTAGCAGCACGTTGGTCGGCCGGTTGCCCTCCATCACCTTGTGCGGCACGACCCGGTCCGGCGTGCCCTCGGCCCGTACTTCCGCCTCGGTCTTGCCGAACGCCAGCGCCTGGGCCTGCGCGAACACGTTCGAGGACAGGATGTCGTGGTGATCGCGCAGTGGGTTGAGCGACTGGCCGAAGGCGATCAGGTCCACCGGGATCAGCTTCGTGCCCTGGTGGATGAGCTGGTAGAAGCTGTGCTGGCCGTTGGTGCCGGGCTCGCCCCAGAACACTGCGCCGGTCTGGTAGTCGACGTGCCGCCCGTCGAGCGTGACGTGCTTGCCGTTGGACTCCATGGTCAGCTGCTGGAGGTAGGCGGGGAAGCGCTTCAGGTACTGGTCGTAGGGCATGACGCCGACGGTCTCGGCGCCGAAGAAGTCCCCGTACCACACGGCCAGCAGCCCCATCAGCACCGGCAGGTTGCTCTCCAGCGGAGCGGTACGGAAATGCTCGTCCATGGTCCGGAACCCGGCCAGCATCTCGGCGAACCCGTCCGGGCCGACCGCCAGCATCGTGGACAGCCCGATGGCCGAGTCCATCGAGTACCGGCCGCCCACCCAGTCCCAGAAGCCGAACATGTTGGCGGTGTCGATGCCGAACTCCTCGACCAGCTTGACGTTCGTAGACACCGCGACGAAATGCCGGGCCACGGCGGCCTCGTCGCCGAGCTCGCTGACCACCCAGTTCCGGGCCGAGGTGGCGTTGGTGATCGTCTCCAGCGTGCTGAACGTCTTGGACGAGATGATGAACAGCGTCTCGTCCGCCGCGAGATCCCTGGTCGCCTCTACGAAGTCGGTGGAATCCACGTTGGAGACGAACCGGAAGGTCAGGTCCCGGTCGCTGTAGTGGCGTAGCGCCTCGTAGGCCATCACCGGGCCGAGGTCGGAGCCGCCGATCCCGACGTTGACCACGTTGCGGATCCGCTTGCCGGTGTAGCCGGTCCACGTTCCCGAACGCACCCGGCCGGCGAAGTCGGCCATCCGGTCGAGCACCTCGTGGACCTGCGCCACGACGTCCTCGCCGTCCACGATCAGCGACGCGCTACGGGGCATGCGCAGTGCCACGTGCAGCACGGCCCGGTCCTCGGAGACGTTGATGTGCTCGCCGCGGAACATCGCGTCCCGGCGCTCGGCCACCCCGGACTCGGAGGCCAGCTCCACCAGCAGCCGCATCGTCTCGTCGGTCACCCGGTTCTTGGAGTAGTCGAGGTAGAGGCCGGCCGCCTCGGCCGTCAGCCGCTCGCCGCGCCCAGGGTCGGCGGCGAACAGCTCGCGCAGGTGGCGGCCGGCGATCTCGGCGTGATGACGCTTGAGTGCCTGCCAGGCCTGGCGTTCGGTCAGCGGCGTCCCGGCCATGTCCTCTCCTTCGCTCTCGCGCGGGCGGCGCTCGTCCCCGCTCTGGCACCGTACCGGAGGGCGGCGCCGGCCAGGCCGGTCAGCCGGCCTGGTCCGGATCGCGCAGCAGGTTCCTGATCACGTCGGCCAGATCCTCAGGCCAGATCACCTCCGCGGTCGACTCGAGCTCGGCCAGTGTCCACCAGCGGCAGGCGGCGATGCCGTCCGCAGCGTGCATCTGCGCGACATCGCCCAGCCCGCGGCGTGGCTGGCCGGTGCGGGCCAGGTAGAGGCGCTCGTGCTGGCGGACCAGGCGGCCGCCGTATTTCATCGTCAGGCCGGGTCCGGTTCAGCCATGTTCCGCACTTTAGAGCCTGTCTGGAGACGGCTCTCAGTGAGCTAGCGACCGCGAGGGAATGCCGGCGGCTGATATCACCGGACGGCTCTGGCGGCGCGGCCTCAGCCGAGCGCGTCGAGCAGCTCGCGCTCGCGCGCGGCGCTGAGACCCGCTTTCCTGGGGCGGTCCAGGCCCTGCTCGCGTTCCCAGGCCAGGGTGTCGGCGATCAGCTCGGCCCGCGGGCGGTGCCGCAGCCCGGCCGCGCGCGCGGCGGCGCCGTTGCGCGCCGCGAACCCCTCCCGGCCCGGCTCGGCCACCCACATCGGCAGCGACTGCGGGCCCATCCAGTCGGCCACGCCCTGCTCCCGCAGCCAGGCCGGGTCGGCGGCGACCACCGGGCCGGAATGACCGCCCGCCGCGCGCGCCTGGCTGATCCACTCGCTGAACGCCAGCACCGGCCCAACCGCGTCGTAGCGGCCGGTGACGCCGTTCTCCGCGCCGTCGAGCAGCCAGGCGGCCAGGTCGCGGACGTCGACGACCTGGGTGGCCAGGTCCGGCACGTCGGGGACCAGCATCGGGCCGGCCGGATCACGGGCCGCCCGGGCCACCCAGTAGCCGGAGCGGTCGCTGTGATCACCGGGTCCGCCGATCAGCCCGGCCCGGGCCACCAGCAGCCGGTCGTCCGCGAGCGCGGCCGACAGCTGCTCACACGCGACCTTCGCCCCGCCGTAATGCTCGATATCGGCCACGTCCTGGCCGTCCGCGGGCAGCAGCTCCGTGGATTCGTCGGCGCCCAGCGCGGCGTGCGAGGCGTAGACGCTGCCGGAGGAGACGTAGCTCCAGTGCCGGGCCCGGCCGGCCAGGGCCTGCAGAGCGCCCCGGACGAAACCGGGCTGCCAGGACACCTCGATGACCTCGTCCCAGTCGCGCCCCGCCACCAGGTCATACGCCACCTCGTCCCGCCGGTCGGCGGCCTCCAGCCGCGCGCCGTCAGCCACCCTCCCGCTCTCGCCGCGGGCCAGGCAGGTCACCTGGTGCCCGCGCCGCACCGCCTGGCCCGCCACCTCGCGGCCCAGCCAGGCCGTGCCGCCGAGCACCAGAATGTCCATCACGCCACTCAAGCACCGGTCACCCACCCCGGCCAACGCCGTCTGCCCTCAGCAGAACGCGGCGGTGCGGCGGGGGAGAACACGGCCGTGCGGTGGTCCGGCCGCGGACGGTTCCAGGCGGCCCGGTTCCACGGCTGGACCGGTCCGGCCTACTGACGAGCGAGGTTCGGCGCGCCCTGGCGCAGGACGTACTTCTGGATCTTGCCGGTGGCCGTCTTCGGGAGCTCGTCCACGAACGAGACGCCGTGCGGGGCCTTGAAATGGGCCAGCCGGTCGCGGGTGAAGGCGATCAGCTCCTCCTCGGTCGCACCGCCGCCGTCGCTGAGCACGACGAACGCGTGCGGCGCCTCCCCCCAGCGCTGGTGCGGCAGCCCGACGATCGCCACCTCCTGCACGGCCGGGTGGCGCAGCAGCGTGCCCTCCACCTCCACCGAGGAGATGTTCTCCCCGCCGCTGATGATCACGTCCTTCAGCCGGTCCCGGATCTCCACGTAGCCGTCCGGGTGCACGACGGCGGCGTCACCGCTGTGGAACCAGCCGTCGCCCATCGCCCGCTGGGTGGCCTCCGGGTCGTTGTAGTAGCCCTGCATGACCACGTTTCCCCGCACCACGATCTCGCCCAGGGTCTGCCCGTCGGCGGGGACCTCCTGGCCGGCGTCGTCCACGACCCGCAGCTCGCCCGAGGTGAGCAGTTCGACCCCCTGCCGCGCCTTCACCACCGCCCGGTCGGCCGGCGACAGCTTGTCGTGCTCGGGCAGCGGCGCGCAGACCAGGATGAACGGCGCCGTCTCGGTGAGCCCGTAGATGTGCGTGACCTCCCAGCCGAACTCGCCCTCGAGCCGTTCGATGGTGGCGGCGGCCGGCGGCGCCCCGGCCGTCACCACCCGCACCCCGGGCGGCACCTCGCCGCGCACCTGCGCCGGCGCGCTGGCCAGCGAGATCAGCACCGTGGGCGCCGCGCACAGCAGCCGCACCTGCTCGTCGCGGATCAGCCTGAACACCGCGGCGGGCTCGACCTTGCGCAGGCAGACGTGGGTGCCCGCGGCCGCGGTCACGGTCCACGGGAACGTCCACCCATTTGCGTGGAACATCGGCAACGTCCACAGGTAGCGCTCGCCCACGCCGAACGGCACGTGCAGCAGCGTGCCTATCGTGTTCATCGCGGCGTTCCGGTGGGTGATCATCACGCCCTTGGGGCGCGCGGTGGTCCCGCTGGTGTAGTTGATCGTGAGCAGGTCCCGCTCGCCGATCTCGGGCCGCTCGAAACCGGTCCCGGCCGCGGCTATCGCCGCCTCATAGTCCAGCCAGCCCTCCCGGGCGCCCTCGTACGCCACGAAGTGCCGCACGCCCGGCAGCTGGTCCCGGACGCCGTCCAGCGCGTCCAGGTAGTCGCGGTCCGCGCACACCACGGTGGATCCCGAGTGGTTCACGATGTAGACGAAGTCGTCGGGCGTCAGCCGGTAATTGACCGGCACCAGCACCGCCCCCAGCTGCGGCACCGCGTAGAAGGACTCCAGCTGCGCGTGGGTATTCGGCGCGATCGTGGCCACCCGGTCGCCCGGCCGGACGCCCAGGCCGGCCAGCGCCGACGACCAGCGGTCGCAGCGGTCGAAGAACTGCTCGTACGACAGCCGCAGGCCGCCGTCGACCACCGCCTCCCTGCGGCCGTGCAGGCGCCTGGTCCGGCGGGCGAAGTCAAGGGGAGTCAGGGGTGATTCCACGTGAGACCTCCACTGGTCAGGGGCGGGCGGCCAGCCCCCACGGGCCCGCTACCGACCAGTCTGCCCTGTCCGGAGCGGGTCTAGGCGGCAGACGTTCGGCGGAAGTCGTCCTCTGACGAGCTGGCCTCCGATTCGCCGCCGGGGCGGACGGTGATGCCGGCCGGCTGGACCAGCGTGACCGGCTGCGGCGGCCGGCGGCGGATGAGCCAGGGCGTGTGCCGCCAGGCCAGGCAGGCCACGGCACCGAGCGGGATCGGCGGCAGGTAGGTGACTGCCCGGTACAGCAGCACGGCGGCGGTGACCTGCGAGCTGATCCGGTGATCGCCACCCGCGGCCAGGATGGTCACCAGGCCGAGCTCGGTCAGGCCGAGGCCGCCGGGGGTGATCGGCAGCGCGGTCAGCAGCCGGACGAACGCGAAGGCCGCCAGCGACGTCTGCCACGGCACCTGGGCCTGGGACAGGCCGACGCCGCGCAGGCACGCCAGCAGGACCAGCCACAGCGCGAGCTGGCTGGCCACGGTGGTGACGGAGATCCGCCAGCTGCGCGCGGCCAGCAGCTCCGACGCCCGGTTCCGGAAGCCGGTCAGCGAGTCTGCGACGCTGGCCGGGGGGGTGCGGCGGGCCAGCCGGCAGCAGGCGCCGACGGGGCGCTGCAGCAGGCGGCCCGCGCGGGCCGCGAACGACTCGCTGCGCAGCAGCAGGCCGAACCCGGCCGCCACGGCCACGAGCAGCGCCAGGCCGACGGCCGCCGCCGCGACGAGCAGGGCGTCCGGCCGGGTGGCCGTCAGCAGCACGAGCAGGGCCAGCACCGGCAGGCCCAGCCTGGCCAGCACGTTCCAGACTCCCGACACCAGCGTGTACAGCACGTAGTCGGCCGTGCTGACCCCCCAGCTGGACAGCATCGCCCAGCTCACGCCCATGGCCAGCGCGCCGCCCGCGGGCAGCGTGTTGGCCACCGAGTTCGAGCCGAGGTTCACCACAGCGGCCTGGCGAAGCCGGATCGACGGCAGCACCGCGCAGATCACGAACCACACGCTGGCCATGCTGATCACGGCGGTCCCGGCCACCAGCGCGACCTGCAGCCCGGTCATGGCGCGCAGGCTGTCCCAGACGCTGCGATAGGACGCGAAGTGCGGCAGGGCGAAGCCGAAGATGGCCCCGACCAGGGCCACCGAGAGCACGGCGCGCAGGATCTTCCGACTCCGTCGCCGCGGCTCGGCGGGTGTGCTCATCACGTCTCGTCTCTGCTGGCGGAGGTGACACAAGCGTCAGATGAGTTAAGCAGACGAATCTGGGCGTTTCATGAGTTCGGCGCAGCGGCGCACGTGGTCTCGGTCACACCGGCACTCTTGCCGCCGGCCCCGGTTTCCGCCCCAAGCAGGTGAAGAAGCCCGCGACCGTCACCCCGGCAGGGTGAGTTGGCGTCCGCCGCGCCCGCGTATCATGTCGATCGCGCGGGCAAGGTGGTGTGGCCGATGGCCGACACGGTCTGGACGGGGATCGACGACGTCAGCGTGCCGCCGGGCAGCCACATCTGCGCGTTCTACCGGGGCTCGACGGCCCGGGACCGGCTGCTCACCTCCTACTTCGGCACCGGCCTGACCGCCGGGGACAAGTGCATCTGCATCGTCGAGTCGGCGGATACCGCGAGCCGGCTCGAGCTGCTGGATCGCCGGCCCGCCGGGCCGGGCCCGCACGATCACCAGCTCGACGTGCACCTGCCCGAGTCCACTTACCTGGCCGGCGGCCGGTTCACCAGCCGGCAGATGCTCACCTTCTGGACCGAGAACCTGGTCAAGGCCACCGGCGAGGGCTACTCGTTCTGCCGGCTGGCGGGCGAGATGACCTGGGCGCTGCGCGACATGCCGGGCGTCGAACATCTCGCGGGCTACGAGTCGGAGCTGAACCGGGTCACCTCGGGGTCGGCGGCCATCGTGCTCTGCCTGTACGACCTGGACCTGTTCACCGGCGAGGTCGTGGTCAACATCGTCAAGACGCATCCGCAGGTGCTGGTCCAGGGCATCCTCGTCGAGAATCCCTACTACATGGGGCCCGATGAGTTCCTCAGCTCGGCGCTCGGCTGACCCGGCCCGGCCATGACGACCGAACGAACCGCGCCGACGGCAGGCAGGCCGCTGTCCTTCCTGCCCGTCCCGCAGCAGGACGTGCCCGACGCCGGCCTGCGCGCCCGGCTCAGCGAGCTGCGGGCGCTGCTGGTCATCTCGCTGCTCATGACCGAGTCGGTCGACGAGGACCAGATCCTGGAACTCGCCGCCTCGTCGGCGCCGGGCCTGGGGCCGTGGCGGATCGCCGGCTACGGGTTCACCGACGGCCGGTGGCGCCCGGGCAGCATCGGCGCCCCGCCGCCGGGTGACCTGCTCCGGCAGCTCAACGCGCTCGGCAGCGGCAGCGGCCCGGTCGACCTGCCCGGCCAGGCGTGGGCGTGCGCCTATCCGCTGCGCAGCATCAGCGGGCTGCTCGGCCACCTGGTCGCGTCGGCGGACCAGGAGCCGGCCGCCGAGGCGCGGTTCGTCATCCAGGTGCTGGCGCAGCAGACCGGCGTGGCGGTGTCCAACGCGCGGCTGCACGCCAGGGAGCGCGCCACCGCGGCCGAACTGGCCGAAACCAACCAGGCGCTCGCCCAGACCGTGGCCAGCCTGCGGCGCAGCATGGACATCCACGAGCGGCTCACCCGGGTGGCCGTGTCCGGCGAGGGGCAGAGCGGGATAGCCAAGGCGCTGCACGAGCTCACCGGCATGCCGGTGGTGATCGAGGACCGGTACGGCAACCTGGGCGCCTGGGCCGGCCCGGGCCGGCCGGACCCGTACCCGCACGAGTCCTTCGCCAAGCGCGAGCAGCTGCTGCGGCGGCTGCTGCGCGACACCAAGCCGGTCCGGGACGGGGAACGGCTCGCGCTCATGGCCTCGCCGCGGCCGGACGTGATCGGGGTGCTCGCCCTCGTCGACCCCGGCCGCCAGGCCGACAGCGCCGACCTGGTCGCGCTGGAGCACGGCGCGACCGTGCTCTCGATGGAACTGGCCCGGCTGCGCGGCCTCGCCGACACCGAGCTGCGGCTGCGCCGCGACCTGGTCCACGACCTGCTGACCGGCACCGACGACGAGGGCGCGCAGGCGCGGGCCGAGGCGCTCGACTACGACCTGCGCCGCCCGCACCGGGTGGTGCTGGTCGAGGGCAAGGGCCGCTTCCGCAGCCAGGACGCGCTGCTGTCCGCGGTCCGCCGGGCGCTGCGCCAGTCCCGGCTGCCCGCCCTGTTCGGGATGATCTCCGGTGACGTCGCGGTGATCACGGCCGGCCAGGTCGGCTGGGAAGAGCTGCGCCGCATGATCGTTTCGGACCTGGGCGGCGGACAGTGCCGCATCGGCGTGGGCGGCACCTGCGCCCGGCCTTCCGAGCTGCCGCGGGCGCTGCGCGAGGCACGGCTCGCGCTCCGGCTGCAGCACACGCTGCTGCCCGCCGACAGCGTCTGCGAGTATCCCAAGCTCGGTATCTTCCGGATGCTGGCCGCCATCCCCGACCTCACCGAGGTGGACGGGTTCGTCCGCGAGTGGCTGGGCAGCCTGCTGGACTACGACGAGCGCCGCGGCGCCGACCTCGTGCACACCCTCACCCAGTACCTCGAGCACGGCGGCAACTACGACGCCACCGCCGCCGGGCTGTCGGTGCACCGCAGCACGCTCAAGTACCGGCTGCAGCGGATCCGCGAGCTGTCCGGGCTGGATCTGAACGATCCCGACGTGCACTTCAACCTGCAGCTCGCCACCCGGGCCTGGGGAACGCTCCAGGCCCTGCGGTCCGAACGCTGACGCCCCGGCCCC
>Ga0070717_10002557_pt1 | contig 12821 bp, 5 predicted proteins | sample LARL113metaG_FD_71366 | JGI IMG/M metagenome (GOLD analysis project Ga0070717, IMG submission 71366) | Corn, switchgrass and miscanthus rhizosphere microbial communities from Kellogg Biological Station, Michigan, USA - LAR L11-3 metaG | ecosystem: Host-associated > Plants > Roots > Rhizosphere ... | reverse complement strand
CTCCGAAGCGTGGCTGGCCTGTGATCGTCAATTTCCCGACGGCGTCCGGCTGCCCCTCCTCTATCATCTGGGCATTGACTCCGGGCAAATGGAGGCGACGCCCCTGCGAATCGAAGCTCTCAATCGCGTGGGGTCTCTGCGGTCCGTCGCCGTGGAAGAAACCGATCGAGGCCCGCTCCTCTGGATTGGCGGCGACTCCGCGTTGCTGCGGGTGATTCCGTCCGAGCTGCGGCCCTGGACCACGCCGGCCCCACCTTATGCGCTGCTCACCACCGGGCTGCTCACGCGGGAAAAGGAACTCGTCCTCCCTTACCGGCAAAACCGACTCAACCTGGAAATCTTTTCCCCCGAGCCGGACCGCCGGGCCGAACTGCGCCTTCAAACCATGATCGAAGGGACGGGCGAACCTTGGAGCGAGCCGCACGATCGTTACGCCATCGGACTCGCGAACCTGCAGAGTGGCCATTACCGCGTTCGCGCTCGACTGATTGCGCCGGACGACAGCGCCAGCGCCGCCTCCGAGTTTCCCCTCACCGTGGCCGCACCTTGGTGGTTCACCCCCGGCGCGATTGCGGCCGAAGGATTGGTCGCCATTCTGCTTGTATTCGGAATCGTGAGACTGCGCCTTCGCGCCCTGCGCGCCCGCGCGAAGCTGCTGGAAAAACTGGTCGCGGAACGCACCGCCCAGCTCGCTCACGCCAGCCAGGCCAAGAGCGAGTTCGTCTCCAACATGAGCCACGAGCTGCGCAATCCGCTCAATGGGATTGTCGCCTCCGCGCGGGCGCTCGATGAGCGCGGCATGCCCGAGGAGCAGCGCAAACTCCTCGGCACGGTGCGACACTGCGCGGGGTTGCTCGACGCCCTGATCGGCGATGTCTTGGACTTGGCGGAGATCGAGTCGGGCACGATCAAACTGCGCAACCGGGATTACGACCCGACGGAGATCGTTTCCTCCGCCGCCAGCATCGTGCGGCCGATCGCGGAACGCAAAGGCCTGCAACTCTCCGTCCAGATCCAGGACTCCGTGCCGAAGTCGGCCCATGGCGACCCGGTTCGGGTCCAGCAAATCCTCCTCAATCTCCTGGGTAACGCGATAAAGTTTTCCGACCGTGGAGAGATCAAACTGACGCTGCACACCTCCGCCGCGACCCCCGCGCCGTCGCTCCTTCATTTCCGGGTGAAGGACGAAGGGCCGGGAATCTCGACCCAGGATCGATTGCAGCTTTTCGAGAAATTCTCCCGTCTTCCCTCCGCCCGCGACAAAGGCGTGCCCGGCACCGGTCTCGGACTCGCGCTCTGCCGCGAACTGGTCCAGCGCATGGGCGGCAGTATCGAGATTGAAGATACGCAGGGTTCGGGTTCGGTCTTTCATTTTTGCGTGCCGGCTAGGACGGCGGTCGGAGCGACCGCAAGTATTCAAACTTTAAGCACACAGGTCGGGCTTCAAACCGCGCTGGTGGTCGAGGATCTCGATTACAACGCCCAAGCCATGGTCGCGATTCTCAAAATGATGCACTGCCGCGCGGAAATCGCCCCGACCGCCGCTATTGCCCTCGAAAAACTTCGCACCGCCTCGTTTGACGCGGTCTTCGTCGACCTCGACCTGCCAGATATGACCGGCGCGGAATTGGCCGCCGCGATCCTGGCCGAACTCCGCCCAGGAGCGGCTTGCCCGATCCTGATCGCAGCCACCGCCTACGCCGACGAAGCCACGCGGGAACGCTGCGCGAAAGCGGGAATGACCGCGTTCATGGTCAAGCCGGTCACCCCAGAGAAAATCCGCGCGGCTTTGGCCGGCGGAGCCCAGGCTAGGCCGCGCTCCCCAACTTCAAATTCAAATTCGCAACCGCCCTCTCCCCTCGAGTCGTACGGGCTCGATCTCCGGCAATTGAAGCTGCTGGGCGAGAAACCAGCCGAGTTGCACCAGGCCGCGCAACGTCTCTCCGAAATGTTGAAAGCCGACATGACGATTCTTCGAGATGCCTGTGGGTCCGGTGACGGAGCGACCGCTCGATCCACCGCACACCGTATCGTTTCCCATGCGAAATTTGTCGGGGCCAAATCGCTCGCCGTGGTCGCAGGCGAGATCGAGCGCAGCGCCGTAGAAGAACCCGAAGCAGCGGTCGAACTTCTGTCCAGTGCGGAAACTCACGCCCAACGCGTGCTCGCCGCCCTCAAGTCGACTTCCGCCTAAGCGCTCACCGTCCTGACCGCCACACTCCCCCAGCGTTTCCGCCGCTGGCCCCCGGACGCGCTCAAGCGAGCCGCGGCTCGATGTGGGTAAAACCATGATCGAGCGCATATCGGATGAGCTTCGGAGTTCCGCTTACATTCAGTTTTTTCATGATGCGGCTGCGGTGGGTCATGACTGTTTTCGGGCTGATGTTGAGTTTGGCCCCAATCTCATCGTCGGTCAGCGCCGCCCCGATCAAACTAAGAATCTCCTGCTCCCATTCGGTCAGTCGCGCGACGAAATTCTCGCTATCACTCCTCCGCGCAAGCTTTGCGGTTTGATAAAGTTGCGAGTAGTAGCAGCGCCCTTCGGCCACCAGGGTGAGCGCGGTCCGGAGGCCTTCCTGCGTTGTGCCGTTCTTGTCCACGAACCCGTTCACCTGGGAACGTTCAACCTGATGAAGCGTGTAATCATCGCACCGCGACGAAACCACCAGGATCCGACATTTCGCACTCATCGCCCGCAAGGAAGCCATGACCGCAAAGCCATCCATATCGGGCAGGTGTAAATCCAGAATAATCACTTCCGGTTCATGCCGCCGCGCCAACTGCACCGCCTCCGCGCCGTGGCCCGTTTCCGCGACCACCGTCCATCCAAAATCACGCCGACACACCCCGCACATCATCTCCCGAAACAGGGCGTGATCCTCTACTACCATGATTTTCACGTGGTCAAAAAGCACGCGGAGCCACCGCCATCAAGTGTATAGTAGCAATAATCGTGAGGGCCGACGCAAACTGTAACAAACTTGTTCTTTTTTGTATAAGACAACACGAATTGTGGCCGCTTGGGGTGAAAGGTTTTTCCCCGACGGGACTGCCTGGAGGCGACCCTAAAACCTTCCGCCTACGAGCTCATGGAGGGGCAGCGCCGTCTCAACCAAGACTCCCTATATAAAGCGTACAGTCAGCAGTTCTTTACCCCTCTTGATCGGTTCGCTAGACAATCGATTCTATATAATAAAATTCCCAAATAAAAATCCACCCACCCGCCAGCACGATCTATAATAAATAAAAACCGCTATTGATATATAATGTTCCGCTTAACTCGAATCGGTGATTATATCGAAGGGGTGGATACGGAAGAAAGGAAACCTGCTTAGCGGGTCCGACAGAGAACAGGATAGCTCCAGTCAAACCAAGGCAAACCCACGCTCTTGATGGGAAGCGAGGGTTAAGCGCCGACCTGCTTCCCTTACCCTCGGGAGAAGACGCAGTCGATTGATTGCTGGAGCGGATTCAATAATCTGTGGCCGTAAAGAAGTGCTCAGACCATGGCCAGAATAGACTTGGTGGAAGGTCCCGGCTCCATCCGAGCCGTCGACACATCGCTGACCGGACGGAGCTGGGCTCTCCTGGAATACTCTAGGCACTTCGCCGCGCCGCCTGCCGGTCCCCTCCTCACATCGGCTGTAGGCAGCTTTTTTCTGTGACCGGCTAGATCGGGCGGGAAGGCAAACCGAATGAATTTGGGGGCACACCCTAAACCCAGTCTTGCAATCGGCCCAGACTAGGGTGAGCGTTCCTGACCCATGCGGACACGTGTCCGCTGCCAGTGTTACCCCTTCCCGCTTCGCTCCTCGGTCAGCCCCTTGTTCACCCCGTTTTCCCGCTTCACCTCTTAGAACCCGAACACACCCCAGACATGATCCTGAGATTTACCTCTGCTGTTTTTTCCCGCCCAAGGTTCGGCGCACTCCGCAGCCGCCTCGGCGCTGTCGTTGGTTTTCTTTTTGCCGGTGTAACGTTCGTCCACGCGACCGACTATTATGTTGCTCCCTCGGGGAGCGATGCGGGTGCGGGCACGTTGTCCGCGCCCTTTGCCACCATTCCCAAGGCACTGTCCGTCGTCGCCGCGGGAGACACGATTTTTCTCCGGGGAGGCATTCATCCCTATTCGAGCACGATCACGATCGACAAAGCCGGAACCGCGGCCGCACCGATCAAGTTGGTCGCCTATCCCGGCGAGCAACCGGTGTTGGACTTTAGCACTCAGCCCTATGGCGCGGCCAACCGTGGTATCCTCATCACCACTACGGCGAGTTGGTGGCAATTTTTTCGCCTCGAGATCATGCATGCCGGAGACAACGGCGTGAAGGTCGAGGGCAGTCACCTGCGTTTCGAACGTTGTGTCTTTCATCACAACGGCGACACCGGCCTGCAGATCGGCTTCGGCCACACCGATTCCAATCCGGGCGGTCAACTGGCCGCCTTCATCGAGGTGATCAACTGCGACTCGTTCCGCAACTACGATCCGGATAATCGCGGCTCCGACGCCGACGGCTTCGCGGCCAAGATGCACTGCGGCCAAGGCATCGTCTTCACCGGTTGCCGCTCTTGGGAAAATTCCGACGACGGCTACGACCTCTTCGAAACGGACTACGCAGTCGTGCTCGATCATTGTTGGTCCTGGCACAACGGAGACGGCACCTTGTTCTCTGGCAGCGGTTCCTTTCAGGGCAATGGCAATGGGATCAAACTCGGCGGCAACGGCGCCGGCGGTTCGTCCAAAGGAACGCACTCCGCCCTCTTCTGCATCGCCTTTAATAATAAATATAAGAGCAACGCGCAGGGCTTCACCAATAACAGTCACCAGGATGGTCTGATCCTCGATAACTGTCTGGCCTTTTCGAATGGCACCAGCGCCTACAACTATTTCATGGAGGGCAGCGTCAACAGCGGTAAATCGATTGTCCTTTCGAATTGTGTGAGCTTTGCCCGCGCCGGCTCATCCACCAATGTTTCGCTCGATCCTCCGGTCATCTCCCGGAACTGCTCCTGGACCCTGCCGGTGGTGGCCGACGCCGCTGACTTCAGCGACTTGTCCGAAGCCGCCGCCTCCGCTCCGCGCGGCGCGGACGGCAGCTTGCCTGTCGGATTCGCTCGTCTCGTCGCGGGCAGTGACCTGATCGACAAGGGCATCGACGTCGGTTTTCCCTTCAATGGCAGCGCACCGGACCTGGGGCCAAATGAATTCGCCGGCGGCACGACGCAATCTCCTCCCGCCGCCCCCAGCAACTTGACCGCGACCGCGATCAGCAGCAGTCAAATCAACCTCGCTTGGGTCGACAACGCGTCCAACGAAACCAGTTTCAGCGTGGAACGCTCGGTCGGCGGCGGAGCCTTCACCCCCATCGCCACGCTCGGGACCAACAGCACGAGTTTCCAGGACACCGGACTGGCCGCTTCGACCACCTACTTGTATCGGGTTCGGGCCAGCAACGGCGGGGGAGACTCCGCGTATTCAAATACCGGATCGGCTACGACCCAGCCCGGCAGCACCCAAGCGCCCTCCGCCCCGACCGCACTGAGCGCGACCGCAGGCAATGCCCAGGTGTCCCTCAGCTGGAGTGGATCCAGCGCGGCCACGAGCTATAATATCAAGCGCGCCACCGTTTCCGGCGGACCCTACGTCAAGGTGGGCACGAGCACGGCCCCAAGTTTCACCAACACCGGTCTGACCAACGGCACGACTTATTTTTATGTCGTCTCCGCGGTCAATGCCGGCGGTGAAAGCGCCAACTCGAACCAGGCCAGCGCCACGCCGACCGCGCCGGCCGGCTCCACCACCCTCACCTTGACTTCGATCGCGGCCGAAGACGGTCGCATCCTCGAATCGAGCGAAAGCTCCAACAGCGGCGGCTCGACCAATTCGGCCGACGCTACGCCGGACGCCTTGCGCACCGGCGATGACGCGAGCGATCGCCAATACAAGACGATCCTCTCCTTCGACACCTCGGCCATTCCGGACGGCGCGACCATCACCTCCGCCACGCTTCGTCTCCGCCGCGGTTCGTTGACCGGTATCAATCCGTTCACTACCCACGGTACCCTGGTGGTCGATCTCAAGGGCGGGACCGGCTTCAGCAACTCGGCCACGCTTCAGACCGGCGACTTCCAAGCCGCGGCCGACGCAGCCCAGGTCGCGACCATGAGCCAGGCCAATACCAATGGCGACGTCTCCAGTGGCGTGCTCAATGCCACCGGCCTGGGTCTGATCAACAAAACCGGCAAGACCCAGTTCCGCGTCTACTTCTCCCTCGATGACAACGACAATGGCTCCGCCGATTATATAGGCTGGTACTCTGGCAACGACGCCAACCCCGCCAACCGGCCCGTGCTCGAAGTCACGTATCAATAATCACCCTACACCAGGAGGGTCGGCCTCGCCCTCCTGGCCCGTATTTCCGCTCTTGTTTCCGCCCGTTCACGCCTGCGGCGCTCACCCCAGGCGACTGCGTATCGATAAAACCACTTCACCCGGCCGGAGGAGCCCAACCCTCCTCCGGCAATTTTGCTCCCCATGAAAAAATCCGTCCTCCAAACCGCCTTTGGCATGCTCTCCGTGGGTTGCGCCATCGCCCTGACTCCAGCGGCGCGCGCCGCCGAGTTTTACGTCTCCACTTCGGGAAGCGACAGCAATCCCGGCACCCTCGCGGCTCCGTTTGCGACCCCGCAAAAAGCCCTCGCCGTGATGGCCTCCGGCGACACCGTCTTCGTCCGCGGCGGCACTTACCACCTCGGCGCTCAGGTGAAAACCGTCGTCGCCGGCACCGCGGCCAGCCCTTGCCAACTCCGCGCCTATCCCGGTGAAAAACCGGTATTCAATTTCGCCACCACCCCCGCGTCGACCAAGGGCGTGTATGTGGCCAAAGACTACTGGCACATCACCGGCATCGAGGTCGCGAACGCGACCGACAATGGCATCATCGTCGCGGGCAGCGGCTACAGCGTGATCGAGGGTTGCTCCGTCCACGACTGCAACAACGACGGCATCCGTCTGGGCAGCTCGTCCGCCATGGCGCATCACACCTTGATCTTGAATTGCGACTCATATCGGAATTACCAGCCCAGCGCCGGTGGAAATAACGGCGATGGTTTTTCGTCCAAATCGGGCACTGGCGAAGGCAACGTCTTCCGGGGCTGCCGCGCCTGGAACAATTCGGACGACGGCTGGGATTTCTACGACAACGTGAGCATGACGATCACGCTCGAGAACTGCTGGGCCTTCGCCAACGGCATCAATATCTGGGGCGCGAGCAATTTCAGCGGCAACGGCAACGGCTTCAAACTCGGTGGCGCGAGCACGTCCGCCCACCCGGTGTTGAAAAACTGTCTCGCCTTCGACAACGCGCACGACGGTTTCGACCAAAATTATAATCACGGCGGCGTGACGATTTATAATTGTACCGGCTTCCACAACGGCGTGAATTTTCAGTTCCCCCAAGTGCCGACGGTCGGGGTCGACGTGTTGAAGAACAACGTCTCGCTCGATGGCCCGGTGTTTATCAACGGAACGGCTCAGCAGACCGCGAACAGCTGGCAGGGCTTCACCGTCACGGCCGCCGATTTCGCCTCGATCGACTCGAGCCTGGCGACCGCCCCGCGCAACGCCGACTACTCGCTCCCCACGCTTCCCTTCCTTCACCTGGTGGCGGGCAGCGATCTGATCGACGCGGGCGTGAATGTCGGTTTGCCCTTCAACGGAAGCGCCCCCGATCTCGGCGCATATGAATACGGTGGCAGCACGCCGCCGCCTCCTCCCCCACCCGCCGCGCCGAGCAACCTGACCGCTACGGCGACGAGCAGCAGCCAGATCAGCGTGGCTTGGACGGACAACGCGAACAACGAGACCAGTTTCACCGTCGAGCGCTCGGTCGGCGGCAACCCCTTCACCGCCGTCGCGACCCTCGGCGCGAACAGCACCAGTTTTCAAGACACCGGCCTCGCCGCCTCGACCACCTATTCGTATCGCGTCCGCGCGAGCAATGGTGGGGGCAACTCCGCGTATTCGAATACTGGATCGGCCACGACCCAGGCGGGCAGCACGCAACCGCCCGCGGCTCCGACCGGACTCACCGCCACGGCGGGCAATGCCCAAGTGGGGTTGAGCTGGACCGCCTCGAGCGCCGCCACGAGCTACACGATCAAGCGCGCCACCGTTTCCGGCGGACCTTATACCAATGTGGGCACCGCCGCCGCCGCAACCGGCTTCACCGATACCGGCCTGAGCAACGGCACGACCTATTTCTATGTCGTATCCGCGGTCAACGCCGGCGGCGAAAGCGCCAATTCCAGCCCCGCCAGCGCAACGCCCACCGCTCCCACCGGCGGCGGGACGACCGTGACCCTAACCTCGATCGCGAGCGAGGACGGCCGGATCGTCGAGTCGAGCGAAGGCTCGAACAGCGGCGGCTCGACCAATTCGGCTGACGCCACTCCGGATGCCTTGCGCACCGGCGACGACGCGAGCAATCGCCAGTACAAGACGATCCTCTCCTTCGACACCTCGGTGATTCCCGACGGCGCGACCATCGTCTCCGCCACCCTGCGACTGCACCGCGGATCGCTGACCGGTATCAATCCGTTCACTACGCACGGCAGCCTCCTGGTTGACCTCAAAGGCGGCACCGGCTTCAGCAACTCCCCGTCGGTCCAGACGGGCGACTTCCAAGCCGCGGCCGACGCGACCCAAGTGGCCACCCTGAACGCGGCCAATGCGAACGGCGACGTCTCCAGCGGCGCGCTCAACGCGACCGGCCGAGCCTTGATCAACAAGACGGGACGGACCCAGCTCCGCGTCTACTTCTCCGTCGATGATAATAACAACTCGAGCGCCGATTATATAGGCTGGTTTTCCGGCAACGACGCGAACCCCGCGAACCGCCCGACCCTAGAAATCACCTATCAATAAATTCCCGGAGCCAGCGCTCCGTACATGCACTGCTCCGCCCCGCCTCGCGCGGGGCGGAGTTTTTTTTTATCCATCACGCGTCAGATCGCCGCATGTAAGGTCGCGGAGGTCGAGCGCTCTGGGAACCTGCCCCATGGAGGAAAAGAAAGTTACCCCATTTTTTCCCCGCGCCGGTGGCGTACAGTTCACGACGGGAAAAGGTCCTCCGTCGAGGATCGTGCCTGAGGACAGTCCTTAAAAACACGCCATGAAAATCACGAGTTCCGCCTTTCAACCGGGCGCAGAGATTCCCCCGACCTACACCCAGGAGGGGGAGAATTCCAATCCGCCGCTCGCCATCACCGAGGTGCCGCCGCAGGCCCAGAGTCTAGCTTTGATCGTGGAGGATCCAGATACGCCCCACGGGACTCTGACCCATTGGATTATCTTTAACCTCGATCCCAAAGTCGGCGTGATCCTGGACAACACCGTGCCCCTGGGCGCGAACCAAGGCGTCAACCTGTCCGGCAGACTTGACTACCGCGGCCCCAAGCCGCCGAGCGGAACGCACCGCTATTTTTTCCGTATTCATGCCTTGGACACACGTCTCCCGCTTCAGGACGGCGCGACGCGCGAGGAGGTGGAACAGGCCATGAAAGGACACGTCATCGCCACGGCTGAACTGATGGGGCGCTACACCGCCGGCAGTGCCGTCGCCGTTCGTTGATTAAAGGGCCCTTCCCTTCCGCTCTATTTCCAGGGCACGAAGACTGTGCCCTCGTTTTATCCTTCATCCATCGATCGCATCAAGTTCCCGTCTCCTATGAAAGCTATACGTATTCACACTTTGGGTGCACCCGAAGTGCTCACCTTGGAAGACACGCCTCGTCCCGAGCCCAAGGCCGGTGAGGTGTTGATTCGCGTCAAAGCCGCCAGCGTCAACCCGGTGGATTATAAGATCCGTTCCGGCCAATTTATGAAGGGAAAGATCCCACTGCCCACCACCCTCGGCCGCGATGTCGCTGGACTGATCGAAGCGGTGGGGCCGGGCGTGACTACGTTCAAAACCGGAGACGAAGTGTACGCTTTTCTGGCCGCGGAGAGTGGCGGTTATGCGGAGTTCGCGGTGGCGAAAGAAAACGAGGTCGCGCCCAAACCTGCGTCGCTCGATTTCGTCCAAGCCGCCGCCATTCCACTCGCCGCCGAAACCGCCTGGCAGGCGCTCTTCGACCACGGGCAGCTCAAGGCGGGCGAGACGGTGTTAATCCACGGCGCAGGCGGAGGTGTTGGGCACTTGGCCGTCCAGTTCGCGAAAGCCAAAGGCGCCCGCGTGATCGCCACGGCGAGCGGAGCTGATGTCGAGCTGGTTCGGAAGCTCGGCGCCGACGAAGTGATCGACTATAAAGCTAAACCTTTCGATCAAGCGATGCGCGAGGTCGATTTGGTGATCGACCTGATCGGCGGCGAGACCCAAACCAAGTCTTGGAAGGTGCTGAAAGACGGAGGAAGAATGGTATCCACGCTTCAACCACCGTCGCAGGAAGAGGCGCAGCGAAAACATGCCCAAGCAAAGGTCTTCATGGCCGAGGCCCACGCCGAGCAGCTGAGAGAAATCGGTCAACTCATCGATCAGGGAAAAGTCCGCGTGGTGATTTCCGGCACCCTTCCTCTCGCCCAAGCCAAAGAAGCGCATGAGCAGATGGAGCACGAGCACACCCAGGGGAAACTCGTCCTCACCGTCGCGTAGACGGACCAAGCCGAGCAGGCAGGCCGTCTGCGCTCGACCGGCTCCCTCCGAAGTCTGGATCGGAACGAACAAGCAGAACGACCTGCAGCACTATCTCACCCGCCCACGCAATGTCGGAGACCTGCATGGACAGGCGCCCCTCTTGGGGTGCGCATTGGCTTTCCTTCGTTAACGCTATAGCCCTTTCACTCACCTCCCGCCGCTTCCGAACGCGAGTGTAGTGAAAGAGCATCGTTCAATATAGAGTCGAATAGAGGACAGACACGTCCAAGGGCCGCAACGCCGCAAGGACACCAGAGGACTGCACCGCCTGACCGGACCTCCCATTGTCCCATGTATCCACCGTTCCACTGCGCGCACCCGGGCGCGCCGCGATCGCGGCTAAGAACTCGAGCAGCTCTCGCGTCGCCTGTATCCACAATTTGGTTATATCTACCCCCAGGCGGGGAAGCCCTGTTGGTTCGCGGAGGGCTTTGAGCGAGGTTCCCAGCCATCCGGCGGGTGATACGCCAGTTCATCGCCTCAATCGCGGTCTTTTGCCCTTCGGTTGGCCTTGAAACGCGTAACCGACTCTTGCTCCTCCGGAGCGCGAATGAACCCTCGTCACTGGACCTTGAGTTTGCCATGCTGGGGAACCTAGCCGGGGCAGGCGTGACGATGCGCCTCTCGGTTTTTTATCCTCATGACTCTCTCAATTCCCTCCCGAGCGTGGCTGCGCGTCTTGTGCTTCGCATTGATGCTGGCGAGATTGCCAGCTTTTGCCGAGGACACTCCACCGCCCAAGAGCGAGACGCCGGCAGAGAACCGCACTGCGACCAACGACAAAGACGCGATCGTCTCCACCACGCCGCTGGTGTTCGAGGTGGAGGAAGCGGGCGTACATGGGCAATTGGTCGTGGCCCAGCAACTTCTCAGCCCCGACACCAGCAACGATCTCGTTTACACCATCACCGAGGATCCCACGTCCGGGCGGGTCGGTTTGGCGGGAGGCAGCGACGATTCGGATTTCTTCCGCAACAAGACCTCGCACAGCAGCTATTTTGCCTACCGACCGAACGAGGGTTTTGGAGGCGAGGACTCTTTCGCCTACACGGTGCGGAATGAAACCACCGGGCTGATTTTTAAAAACACGGTGGTCCTCAAGGTGAAGCCGCCCTCGCCTCTGGAGCTGCCCAAGTTCGAGGTCGGCGCGAGCCGCGAGCGCATGATAACCGTCCGCGCGGTCGCGCTCACGACCCGCCCAAATAAACCGATTACACAGAAGCTCCCCAGTCACGAGGACTTCATGACCCAGGCGGACCGAGAAGGGATCGCGAACCCGAAGGTCGCCTACGTGCTGGATGATAAAGCGAAACCGCAGAACGGCACCGCCCAGCTCGACCGTGCCACCGGACAACTCACTTATGCGCCCAACCCGGGCTTCATCGGCGAGGACCAATTCAAATACTATACCGTAGACGAAAATAATCCCGACCTCGGCGCGGAAAATGTCATTTCGGTCGACGTGGAACCGATCCGCACGGTGAAGCATGTGACCGCCGATCGCTCACGCAGCCGCGAAGTCGACCTCGTGTTTGTGATCAACAATTCGCCCTCCATGGCCGCGCACCAGAGTCGCATCGCGGCCAACCTGAGTCGTTTTCGCCAGCTCTTTCACACCCGCGATCTCGACTACCGAATCGGCGTGCTCACGACCGATTTCGTGAGTATGGATCCCCAACTCCCACTCGACCAGCAGCATTTATATAAAGAGGTCCGCGCCACCCAGCTCGATAAAGCGGGGAACCCCGTGCTCGACAGCCGCAAGCGCCCGAAACAATTCAATAAACACGTCGCGAGCAACGGCGCGCTCGTGACCCTCCCGGTGATGGACCAACCCTGGATCACGCCCCAGACGCCGGACAGCATATTTGCCGAGCTGGTGAAGGTCGGTACAAATGGGGACAGCAACCGGACCGCGTTCACCTCGGTGTATAATTTCGTCGCGGGTTATTACAACAAGCAGCACAGCTTTCTCCGGCCGGACGCGACCACCATCGTCGTCTTCTTCATGGACGAGGAAGAAACGCGCATGGCGCTTTGGAAAGACCAAAAGGACGGCCCACCCAAGGCCGAATGGATTGAGAACGGCAAGCTCCCGGACTTGCTCAATCAATACAATGCGCGCAA
>Ga0070717_10002550_pt1 | contig 12842 bp, 10 predicted proteins | sample LARL113metaG_FD_71366 | JGI IMG/M metagenome (GOLD analysis project Ga0070717, IMG submission 71366) | Corn, switchgrass and miscanthus rhizosphere microbial communities from Kellogg Biological Station, Michigan, USA - LAR L11-3 metaG | ecosystem: Host-associated > Plants > Roots > Rhizosphere ... | reverse complement strand
CGCCGCAGAATGAGCGATCCGTCGTCTGACTCGTCCAACCCATTGGCTTCCAGAATCTCGGCCAGTGGCTTCTCCGCCGCGCCCTCCGCCTCAAACACCGCGGATACCATGGCACGCTCGGCGCCTGCGCGAATCACATCGCTCGAAGCCTTGTCGCCCAGCAGCAACGCCAGGGCGTCCACCAGGATCGACTTCCCCGCCCCGGTCTCGCCCGTCAGCAAGTTCAGCCCCTGCTCGAATTCCACCACCAGGTTGTCGATCACCGCGTAGTTCTCGAGCCGCATTTCAATCAGCACACTCAGTCCTGGAAACCGAAAGTTTTGCGCAGCATAGCATGAAACCGTTTGCGAGTCCGTGCGGCACAACCAACCGAACAACGCTAGCCACGCAGAGTAGCGCCGGCGTCTCGCCGGCTGTCCCGAGGGCATCCTCGCCCTCGGCGCCGAAAGCACGAAGAATGCCGGTGTGTACGCCACCGCACTTCCGTCGGAGCCGGTTACTATCAGCCCACCCATCCCACTGATTTGAAACGAACTCACCCCAGCATCATCTAAAATAGAGATCCATGGCTATAGCCGGACAGTATGCGCTCGAAACGAACGCGCGACCGATCCCTGCCACCATGCTGGCCGCCGTGTACCGCGGCGTAGACGACGTCCGCCTGGAAACAGTTCCCGTTCCCCAGATCGGCCCGGGAGAGATGCTCGTCCGCGTCCACTCCTGCGGCGTCTGCGGCACCGACCTCAAAAAGATTTCAACCGGATCGCATTCCGCGCCCCGCATCTTCGGGCACGAGACTTCCGGCGTTGTGGCTGCAATCGGCGAAGGCGTGCGGAACTATCGCCCGGGCGACCGCGTGCTGGTCTTTCATCACATCCCCTGCCGCCAGTGTTTCTACTGCCAGAACAAGACTTTTGCCCAGTGCGCGACCTACAAGAAGGTCGGCTGTACCGCCGGATTCGAGCCGTCCGGCGGCGGTTTCGCCGAATACGTCCGCGTCATGGACTGGATCGTCGAGCACGGCACCGTCCGCATCCCCGACGGCGTCTCCTTCGAGCAGGCCTGTTTCGTCGAACCGGTTAACACCTGCATGAAGGGAATTGAGGCCCTGCGCCTGCGCCGAGGTGAAACCGTCCTAGCCATCGGCCAAGGCCCCATCGGCATCATATTGAGTGTGCTGGCCAAGCGGGCCGGGGCCACCTTAATTACTTCCGATTTGTATCTCGAGAGGCTTAGAATAGGATCAAGTTTCGGATTAGACCTTACAATTGATGCTTCGCGGTCAAACGTGGTCGAGCGGGTCCGCGAGCAGACGGAAGGGCGTGGCGCCGACAAGGTGATCCTCGCGGTCGGCGGCAATTCTCTGATTCGCACCGCGATGGATGCGGCCCGTCCCGGTGGACGAGTATTGCTGTTTGCGCAAACGCAGCACGGAGAAGCCGTGATCGATCCAGCGGCCATCTGTGTCGACGAGAAAGCCTTGGTGGGGTCCTATAGTGCATCGGTCGATTTGCAGGAGGAGTCAGTGCGTTTCGTCCTGAGCCGTGAAATGGATCTGGAACGGCTGGTCAGTCATCGCTTCCCGCTCACGCAGAGCTCGCGAGCCTTGCACCTGGCTGCCCATCCGCAGCCTTCGTCTATGAAGATCATGATTCAGCCCGGCAGTGTTTGGGAAGGAAACCCGCAGTGAATGGAAAAATGACTGCTGCCGTCTTATACGGCAAAGAAGATCTGAAAATTGAAAAAGTTCCCATCCCTCGCGTGGGAGAAGGCGAGGTTCTGGTCAAAGTACAAGTCGCGTTAACTTGCGGCACTGATCTCAAGGTTTACCAGCGCGGCTATCACGCCCGGATGATCGTTCCGCCCGCGCTGTTCGGGCACGAATTGGCCGGCGTCATCGAAGAAGTGGGTGCGGGGGTGAACGGCTTCAAAAAGGGCATGCGCGTCGTCGCCCTCAACTCTGCCCCGTGCCAGATGTGTTTTTACTGTTCCAAGCATCAGGAGAACCTTTGCGAAGATCTCCTCTTCAACAATGGCGCCTATGCCGAGTACATTCGGGTTCCGCGCCGCATTGTTGAAGCGAACATGTTGATTATTCCGCCCAACGTGAGCGTGGAAGACGCAGCCATGACCGAGCCTTTGGCCTGCGTCCTGCGCGGTTTGCACGAAACTGGAGTCGAGATCGGTGACACGGTCGCCATTCTCGGCGGCGGTCCTATCGGCCTGATGTTCGTGCAGGTAGCCCGTGCTATCGGCTGCAACGTGATTTCCGTCGTCAAGCGCGACAGCCAGGTGGATGCCGCCAAACACATGGGCGCGCACGAGATTATTCAAACTACAAAAGTTCCGAACGTGGTGGAAGCGGTCCGCGCCATTTCTCCGCAGAAGCGCGGGTGCGACGTGGTAATCGAAGCGGTGGGCCGCCCCGAAGCCTGGGAGTGGGCTGTCGACATGGTCCGCAAAGGCGGCACCGTCAATTTCTTCGGGGGCTGCGCCAGCGGAACCAAGGTACAACTCGAAACCAATCGCCTTCACTACTCCGAAATCACGCTGAAAGCGACGTTCCACCACACGCCAGAAACGGTTCGCCGGGCCTTCGGATTGATCGCGGCCAAAAAAATTCGCCCCACCGACTACATCACCGGAGAGGCGCCACTGTCGCGCCTGCAGCAGGTTCTGCGTCACATGCTGAACCGCGGCGGCGACATCAAAACCGCAATCATCCCCGGCCATTGAGACAGGAATTGATGATTGTTGAATTTTGATTACCGATTGAAACCAAAACGTCTACACGAGTAGATTCTCAATCAACAATCAGGAATCAACAATCAACAATGTTCTTTTAACCGTGACCCAACTCGCCGCCCAAAACTCGCCGCTCTCGCCCGCACGCAACGCCGCGTTGGGTTGGAACCGCCTGCCCGCCGAATACGCCATCCCCACCACTCCGCCCACATTGGCGGAAGCTGACGAATACTGCGCCCGCCTGGCCCGCACGCACTACGAAAATTTCTCCGTTGCTAGCTGGTTCCTTCCCCGTCGCCTACGCCAGCACTTTTTCAATGTCTACGCCTACTGCCGCATCTCCGACGACTTAGGCGACGAAGTCGGCGACCCTACCGCCTCGCTCGCGCTGTTGGATCAATGGCAGGGCGAACTCGACGCCTGTTACGACGGCAATCCACGACATCCGGCCTTCGTCGCGCTCGCCGAGACCGTGCGCGAGTTCGATATCCCCAAGCATGAATTCTCCGATCTCCTCCGCGCCTTCCGCCAAGATCAAACCATCACTCGCTTTGAAACCTTCAATGACGTGCTGGCCTACTGCCGCTACTCGGCGAATCCCGTCGGCCATCTCGTGCTCTATCTTTGTGGGTACCGCGACGTAGAGCGCCAATATCTTGCCGATTTCACCTGCACCGCTCTGCAACTCGCCAACTTCTGGCAGGATGTCAGCGTCGACTATGAAAAGGGCCGCATCTATCTCCCGCTCGAAGATCTCCGCCGCTTCAACGTCAGCCAGCCTGAGATCGCGGATAACCAGAACACTCCAGCCTTCTGCGCCATGATGAAATTTGAAGTCGCGCGCGCGCGCGATTGGTTTCGCCAGGGCCTGCCACTGATTGGAAGAGTCGACCGCGAACTGGCCATCGATCTCGATCTATTCAGCCGCGGCGGACAGGAAATCCTGAACGCGATTGAAAGGCAGAACTACGCCATCCTAGGAAATCGTCCCGTCATCTCGAAGCCACGCAAACTGGCGCTGGTGGCTCGTGCCGCGATGGCAAAAGTTGTGGGAATCACGCTAGGAGGAAAACCGTGAGCGCCGGAACGCAGCAGGTTCCTATCCGCTGGACCCCTGCCCATCCCCAGCTGGTCATGGCCTATTCCGTGTGCAAGGGCATCACCCGCAGGTCGGCGAAAAACTTCTACTACGCGTTCCTTGTCCTGCCGCGCCGCAAGCGCGAGGCTCTGTGCGCCGTCTACGCCTTCATGCGGCTCTGCGATGACATTACTGACGATCCCAAGTTGAGTTTGCCCGAGCGCCGTCAGAAACTCGACACCTGGCTTGACGGGCTGCACCGCGCCCAGCAAGGCCAACCGACCGACGACGCCATCTTGCTCGCACTGACCGACGCGCAGCGTCGCTACTCGATTCCCGCCGGGTTGCTCGATGAACTCGCCCACGGCACCGCAATGGACGTTGACGAAGCCGAGTCGTCCGCCCAAACGACTAGCGCTGCCGGCCTCACCATCCAGTACAAGACCTTTGAAGACCTCCGACTCTATTGCTATCGCGTCGCATCGGTCGTGGGCCTGGTTTGCATTCACGTCTTTGGATACCGCGATCCCGCGGCCGAGCCTCTGGCAGAGCGCTGCGGCCTCGCCTTTCAACTCACCAACATAATTCGCGATGTAAAAGAAGACGCCGGCATGGGCCGCGTCTATCTCCCGGAAGAAGACCTGGCAAAGTTCAACCTGTCCGCCTCCGAACTACTGGAGTCGCCGGACCCGGAGCGCTTTCGCCCGTTGCTCGCCCTCGAAGCCGACCGCGCCCGCGAGTTCTACGCGTCCGGGGACGCGCTCACGCACTACATTGCCGAAGACAGCCAACCCGCGCTCTGGGTCCTGGTGACTATCTACCGGCGCTTGCTCGAGAAGATCGCCGAAAAGCAATACGACGTCTTCAGCGCGAAAATCGCCCTAAGCACCTCTGAAAAGTTGCGCATCCTCGCCAAGGGCTTCCTCAAGCGGGTAAAGTGATCTCGATCGTCCACCGCAATCCCGTGCCAGCAAGGTTTGTCATCGTGAAAGCATGGCGTGTCATCCTGAGCGAAGCGAAGGATCTATGCACTCGCCGTCAACTACATTGGTCCTTGGCTACGCTCAGGATGGCGCTTGTCTGACTCGATGCCTGCCACGCCATCCCAACCCACCGTCGCCATCGTCGGAGGCGGCCTCGCCGGACTCGCCGCCGCGTGCGCCTTATGCGACGCCGGTTTCCGCATCACATTATTCGAGAAGCGCCCATTCCTCGGCGGCCGAGCGTCTTCGTGGGAACATCCCGGTACGGGCGAAGTTGTCGACAATTGCCAGCACGTTCTCTTTCGCGTCTGCACCAATCTGATGGAGTTCTACCAGCGCATCGGAGTCGCCAATCAAATTCGCTGGTACGACACGATGACGTTCATCGAACCCTGCGGCCGCACTTCGGTCATGAAACCTTCGCAGCTTCCGGCGCCGCTACACACTGCCCCATCGTTTCTGAACTTCAAATTCCTGAATGCCGCCGACAAGTTTGCCATTGCGCGCGCCCTGGTCCCGCTCACCCTGACCGCGCAGCACGATACCGGACAATCCTTTCAGCACTGGCTCGATCATCACGGTCAAACCAAACAGGCGATCGAGCGCTTCTGGCGGCCCATCCTGGTCAGCGCGCTCAGCGAGGAACTCGATCTCATCTCGATTTCAGCGGCGGCGCAGGTCGTGCGCGAGTCGATGAAATCTCCTGCCGCCCGGCAAATGGGAGTCCCCACCGTTCCTCTCACCGATCTCTACAATGCCGCGGGCGACTACGTCCGCGCGCGCAGCGGCGTCCTGCATTTTCGATGTCCAGTCGAAACTTTCGTCGCGGACTCTTCACAAGTGCGGGTGCGGCTAAGGAGCCAGGAAGAAACTCAAGAACGACATCCGGAAGAAGCGTTCGACTATCTCATCCTAGCGCTCCCCTTCGACAACCTCGATCGCATTCTCCCGGAAGCCCCGGAGAGCGCACCTATCCGTGAGAATCTCAGCCACTTTCAGACCGCGCCCATCACCGGTATCCACCTATGGTTCGATCGTCAAATATCCGATCTCGACCACGCCGTGCTCCTCGACCGCACCATTCAATGGATGTTCCACAAATCCCGCCTGCAGTCCACTCGCGCGCAGGCTGGCAATAGCACAGGGGGAAGCTACATTGAACTGGTGGTAAGTTCTTCGAAGACGCTGATCGACAAATCGCGCGCCGAGATCGTCGATCTCGCCCTCAGTGAAGTCCGTGAATTCTTTCCTGCCGCGCGCCAAGCCAATCTCGTGAAGTCCACGGTGATCAAGGAACTTCACGCCACCTATTCGCCGCGCCCGGGAATTGACGCCCACCGACCCACTCCAGCCACTGACTGGCCTCGCGTTTTCCTGGCAGGCGACTGGACCGCGACGGGCTGGCCCGCGACCATGGAAGGCGCGGTCCGCAGCGGATATCTGGCAGCTGAAGCTCTGGCCCGCGCCGCCGGACGCAATGATTCCCGCTTTCTCTCCGCCGACCTCTCCGCCACTGGCTTCATGCGGCTGTTCGCATAAGTCGATTGGCTGCGCGAGTCGCCGGGTCCAAATTGCGCATCGCAGCTCTCATCCCTCGTTCGATTTGAATGTACGCTGCCTCTGTGCACGGCGCCGATCATTTCGGGAAGCGTTCCATTCCGGATCGAGCCAAAATTCGCATATCCCGATCCGTCGCTAACGCGCTGGTAACTAAACTCTCTTCGCCGCTGTGCCGATACAGTTTTCTGCGATTGCCCGAAACTGTCGCAGCGATGGCAAAGATTTTCTTCTCGGAGTTCGGCGCGATAAAGAGCAGATCGAAATCAAACCGCCCTCCAAGGAACTGAGCGGACATCTGCGTCGGTGCCGCCCGAACTTGCCAGCCGTGCGTCGCAGGTTCCCCCGCCGCGCCCAGTTAAAATCCAACGCACTTCGGCAAAGCAGGAAACCAGTCGGAAGAAATCCGCCGCACCGAATTCGGTCCCGGAACCTGCTCCGCCCGCCAGGGTTCTAGCCGAAACCGCGGATACGGGCCGCATAAACTCTGCCACGGCCGCCGCACCCGAAAGAAATTCTCAGAGCCGTACAACTCATCGCGCCGATCCGCCTCGACGCGATCAGTCTCAACCTGCAGGCGCGCGCCCACGCCGAGAAAGGAAAGTTATGCAGTCCAAAGGATTCTTTCCCCATTTCTGGCGCAAACAATAAAGCTAGCGGCGCGCTCGACCAATCCACACCCACGGAGGCTACTATGACCCAATCACATCCTCATCCCTCGGAAGGCGTCACTGGCCCCAAGACCGAACTGCTCTCTTACGAAGACATCTACCGTGCAGCTGGGGTTTTAAGCCCGGACTCCGGTTACGGCATCCACAGGGTCGTCGACATGCTAAACAGCGAGCGCATCCGCAACTTATCGCCCAAGATCAAGCGCGCTTCCGTACTTATGGCTCTCGACGCCGCGGGCACATCGACCGATGATTTGCTCCGCGACGCGACCCCCGCCAGCAAGCCCTGAGTTCCTATGACGCTGGCCAGCAGAAACAGATGGAGGAATTCGAGGCGCGCAAGGCCTAGGAAAACGCGCAGATTCAGGCTGCGATGGAGCGAGTCACCGGCACTACGCTGAGCGGATCCAGCACTACCAGGATCAAGTGGCCCGAGAGAAAGAAGCATTACGCAACTGGCAAGTGCAAAAACAATACGAGAGCCAGCGGATTGCCGAAGTCATCGAACTGTGTGCCAAGCGGCCAGCCTCGACGCCGCCTCTTAGCAATCCGGCCGGCGCGTCATCGGGCCCCGCCGTCCGCATCGAACCGGCAAGCAGCGCGGCCGCACGAGTCGCATCCTCGAACGCTCCATAGCAAGGTAATACTGCGCGGCGGAATCTTCGCCAGCCCGGCAAGGCTCTGCCGCCGTTTACCCCGGACGGCCCGTCCCGGTGAGCCCTTTTTAACCAAGCCTCTAAACCCAAATTACCGGCAACAACCGCGCTCGGGTTGGCATCCAAACGGGTCGGCAATTTGTTGCAATTTGTATTGACAGTGGATTTTGCGCGGTGAGAGACTTCGCTTGCCGGCTTTAACTGTGGTACGGCTGCGCTCGCCCGCCCAAAGCCCGCTAGGTACTGCGGCAATGAAAACCCGTCCGAGTCCCGATCGCGAAACCTTTCAGCAGCTATTGGCCAACGCATCTGCAACGCAGGAAAGCCAGATCAATTCCGAATCGCTTTCCGCCGCCATGGACCTCCATTTGGATGGCGCCATGCGTTACATCGTGGAGTTGACTCAAAAAGTTGCCAACGCCGCCGGAGTCGGCATCGCTCTGCTCAAGCGAGATCGACTCACTTACCGGGCTGGAATCGGCAGTTGCGCCAACTGCGTGGGCCTGCAGGTGGCGGCCTCGCTGACTGTCTCCGAAGGCGCCAAGACCAACCGCGAAATTCTCCGAGTCGAAAATGCGCAGATCGATACGCGAATTGAAGCGGACGTTTGCAGGCAGTTTGGAGCGGACGCCCTTTTAATCCTGCCGATTTATCACAGCGGCGCCGTAGCGGGAGTGCTCGACGTCAGGTTCAATGAAGCTCACACCTTCGACGAGCAAGAGGTAGGCGCCTATCACTCCATGGCTGAACAGGTCGAAGTGACGCTGACTCGTGCCGCCCAGTTGGAACAGCAGCAAGAACAGGACGAAACACTCGCAGCCACCGCAGCGCCGACTCCAGGCGCGGCGCCGATTCCCGTCGCACCCGAGCAGGTCCTCACGCCTGAGCCTGAGCAAATCACATCACCTGAACTTGAAGAAGTTGCCCCGCAGGAAGTTGCGCAAATCGCTCCGCTGGAAGAAGACTTCGTCCCGGCCCCGGCATTCATGATGCTTCCGCAAAACGAGCATTCCCTTTATGCGCGTTGCGAAGCCGTTCTCGCGGATATCATTCAAATGGCCATATTCAAGCAAGCGGCCGGGCTGGTGAACACGCTCGCGCTGCAGGCGAAAAAACTCTCTTCGCCCAGCCGCCGGCCCGCCTCGACCGTGGACGCAACCAGGAAGGTTCCAACCTTCAAACGCCCGACGTTGCCCGCGGCCTGGCAGGCGCAGCGCGCGAAAATCCTGACCCGGCCCGAGCGCGGACGGCACTCGGCCCAAGCCGCAGCTGCAGAGTTTTCCTCGGTCCTCAAGCGCAGTGCATCCTCCGCGACGGTGCTCGGGCAGCGCGCGAAGAATGTCACCGAGCGCTTGCTGAGCACCGCCCAAGCCGCGGCCCGGGAACTGTCAACGGCCTTAAGGAAATCAGCATCCCACGCTGCGATATGCACGCAGCGAGCGAAAAACATAGGGTTGCCCAACCGCTGGCGGAATTCGGCCCAGGCTGCGGCCACAGAGTTCTCTTCAGTCCTTAAGCGCACAGCCTCCTCCGCGGCCACGCTTCCCCAGCGCGCGCAGAATCTGACGTTGCCCAATCGCTGGCGGAACTTCGCCAAGGCCATGGCCGCCGAGTTCTCAGCAATCCTCGAGCGCGCAGGTTCTTCCGCAACCGTACTCGCCGAGCGTGCGCGGAATTTCACGTTACCCATAGGCTGGCGAAACGCGGCTGTGACCACAGTCGCCGTCGTGCTCGCGTTCATGGCCGGGATCGTCTACAAGAGCCATAGCCCGGCTAAGTCCTTGGAGTCCTCCACGCTGCCCAGTGCGAGTTCCACCGATCAGCCGGCACCCGTTCCGAAGCCAGCCCCGGCGAAACCTGCGGCGGCGGTTCAGCCCACGCCAGTTCCACTGAAAGACGCTACCAGTGCGAGGAACGCGCCCAAGCGAGTGCGCGTAAGTTCGAATGAAGTGGACTACATCGGCGACGATGTCACCGTGCGGACATTTACGTATAACTCCCCCGCGAAGCGCACCCGGGCTATGTCCGGCCGGACCGCGCAATACGGAGACGATGTTACCGTGCGCTATTTCACTCCAGCCCCGTCCGTAACAAAAACCGCTGCACGCTGAGTTGCAAATGTGGGTTGCACATGTGGGGGCGGCGAGCACCCCTGCCCACCGCTTTTGACTCTGCTCTTTCTGACGGCATAAAACAATGCGCCAGAACCTCTGGCGCATTTCGCCACGGACAAACGCCGGTCAGTAACTCATAGACGAGCCCTTTTGCCCGGGCACGTCCTTTGAAGTCATGTCGAAGGTGAGCATGAACCCGTTCGTTCCCTTGAATTCATAAGCCTTGGGGCCCTCTTTGTACGTCTCCAACTCATTCGGCATCATGACGAAGCCATCGTTGCGCGGTGTGCCCCAGTACTTCACGTTCTTCAGCACTGCCGGTTCGTCCGTCATCCCCTGAAAGCGCTTCAACTTGATCTCAGCCGTCTTGCCTCCGTTGAGCGTTGCATGGGCCTGATCTTTGTCGAAGTTCCAGGTGTCGATGTCGCCCTCAGCCGTCTGGAATGACTTCCACTTCACAGGAAATACGTGCCCCAGAATTTCTCCCAGCGCCTGCCGTTGTTCGGCGGTCGTGCCCTTGTCGAACGTCGCCAACACCCAGTCCATCTGGCCCTGCGAAAAATCGCCGCCGAGATCACCGCTGAGCCAGAATTTGGCGCCGGCCAGATCGGTGTTGCCATAGTGTCCCTTATTGACTTTGTAGGCGTTGTTGAACTTGCAGAAGTGTTCTGCCTTGCCGCTTTCATGGTGAACTGCAGGATGTGCGTTGAAATAGCACATGCAGAAGTGTGGACAACTGCACGCCTCAATTGCAGTGGCGTTGATCGCCCAGTCCGCAGCCGGCGAGGTCGAATGACCGGCGCTCACGGTGAGCAGGGCGACGACGATCAGCAATGCGATTCTGTGCATAGGAGCACCCCCTATCGCGCGAGAGTATGCACCTGTCAGGACCGCGATGCAAGAGAAAGTTCTGTTCCCTGCGGAGGTCTGGATTTCCAGCAAGCCTTAGCCCGCCAGCAGCGCCACTCCAGCCGCTACGAGCACGGCAGCGAGCCACCGCCGGCGGTCAACTTTTTCATGCAGGAAGACTTTCGCGGCGAACGCGTTGCCGATGAACGTGAGCGACGCAGCGGCCGGAGCGACCAGGCTCACGTCTCCCCACGACAGCGCAAATAGCAAACTGAAGAACGCCACCGCCATGGCAGTAACACCGAGAAAGAAGTTCGCGTTACCCAGAGTGCGCGAGACCACCGCCCACAGTCCCGCGCGGCGCCACAGTTCATGCACGTCGCCGACTTGCTTCATGGCACGCGCCAGCAGAACATCGCCCAGCACCGACGCGAAGACAACCACCAAAATCCCGCCCCAGGTGTAAGCATGCTTCATCGCCGCACCCCGCTGGAAACCGCATGCACATTATCTTGAGCGGGTGCCTGATTTATTGCGTTTTTTGCGAGAAGCTCGCCCTGAGCGGAGTCGAAGGGCGGGGATTTTGAATGCTCGTGCGAGGTTAGCGCCGGCCCTCCCGCAACGAAGCCCACGCCACCAGAAATCAGCGCAATTCCCAACCAGCGCAACGGGCTGACCTGCTCGTGCAGCACAAACTTCGCCGCCAGCGCCAGCAGGACATATCCCAGCGACGTTGCCGGCAACACGTAAGTCAAGTCTGCCCACGAGAGCGCATTCATGTAAGCAGCGAAAAAGGCGAGCAGCAGAAGGATGCCTACCGCGACCCATGGATTCAGCAGCGCGAGAATGATATTTTGCAGGTGAGAGAGGGAAATATTGCCGGCTTGCTTCATCCCGTGCGAGAGCATGGAGTCCCCAGCCGCTGCAAAGACGGTTACTCCAGCCAGCACCAGATACTTGCGAAAGGTCACTTAGGACTCAGGTTTCAGAGTTTCAAGGTTTCAGAGTTTCAAATACGCCAATGGATTCAAGCGCAGAATAGCTTGAAACCTGGAAACGTGAAACTTTGAAACCGGTTGCTATGCTTTGACCGGCTCAACCGACGCCGTCTGATGGCTCTTGACCATCTTGTTGCGCGCAGAGCGCAGTTTCAAGAAGGACTTCGCCTCTTTGTAGAGGCGCTTGCGGTCGTTATTGTCAAACGCTGCCTTCCTCAGGATGCGAAACACGGCTTTCGGCCGGAAGTAATACTCGTCGTAAAAACGATGAACCGCCGACATGATGTCGTCAGCCGGCAGTCCGGGATACTGAATCTGCGCCAGCTGATGCCCGGCTTCATCGACCATCTTGTTGTCGCCCACCATAAACCCGTTCTTCACGGCGTAGTCGTAAAGCTCGGTGCCGGGATAGGCGTGCGCCACCGAAACCTGGATGGTTTCAACGTCGAGTTCCTTGGCAAATGCGATTGTGTTGTTGATGGTCTCATGCGTTTCGCCAGGCAAACCCATGATGAAGTCGCCGTGAATCACCAGGCCCAGCTTATGACAGTCCTTAGTGAACTGCCGGGCGCGCTCGATAGTTGCGCCTTTCTTGATGTTCTTTAGGATCTGTTGATCGCCCGACTCATATCCTACGATCAGCAGGCGGCATCCCGCTTCCTTCATCGCCTTCAACGTTTCGAAGTCGGTGGTCACGCGAGAGGTGCAGGACCACGTCAGGCCGAGCGGCTTTAACTTGGCGCACAGTTCGATGGTCCGCGCCTTCTGAATGTTGAATGTATCGTCGTCGAAGAAAAACTCTTTCACGTTCGGCCACATCTGTTTAGCCTTCGCCATTTCGCGGGCAACGTCATCGGCGGAACGTTTCCGCCACGGATGCCCGCTCAGCGTCTGCGGCCATAAGCAGAACGTACACTGGGCCGGGCAGCCTCGTGTGGTATAGAGCGACACGAACGGATGCAGCAAAAAAGGTACGTTGTAGCGTGTGACGTCCAGATCGCGCTTGTAGACTTCAGTGACGTGCGGCAATGCGTCCAAATCCTGAAGCTGGGGAGCGTCCGGATTGTGCACGATCTCCCCGTCTTTCAGGAACGACACGCCGGCGATTTCTTCCAGTGGCTTGCCTTTCGCGTAATCGACAACCGAAAAGTCAAATTCCTTGCGGCAAACAAAATCAATTTCCGGGCAATC
>Ga0070717_10002548_pt1 | contig 12843 bp, 6 predicted proteins | sample LARL113metaG_FD_71366 | JGI IMG/M metagenome (GOLD analysis project Ga0070717, IMG submission 71366) | Corn, switchgrass and miscanthus rhizosphere microbial communities from Kellogg Biological Station, Michigan, USA - LAR L11-3 metaG | ecosystem: Host-associated > Plants > Roots > Rhizosphere ... | reverse complement strand
TCGTTGTCCTGGCAGTAGGCGTTGTTGTTCCCGCCCTGGGTGCGCCCCGACTCGTCCCCGCCAAGGAGCATCGTGACCCCCTGCGAGAGCAGCAGGGTGGCGAGGAAGTTGCGCTTCTGCCGCTGCCGCAACGCCAGGATGTCCTTGTCGTCGGTGTCGCCTTCGACGCCGCAGTTCCAGGAACGGTTGTGGCTCTCGCCGTCGGCGCCGCCTTCCCCGTTGGCCTCGTTGTGTTTCTCGTTGTAGGAGACGAGGTCGCGCAGGGTGAAGCCGTCGTGGGCGGTGACGAAGTTGACGCTGGCTCCTGGATGGCGGCTGTCGGCCTGGTAGAGGTCGGAACTGCCGGTGAGACGGGAAGCGAACTCGCCGAGGGTGGCGGGCTCACCCCGCCAGAAGTCCCGCACCGTGTCCCGGTACTGGCCGTTCCACTCTGACCACAGGGCGGGGAAGTTGCCCACCTGATAGCCGCCTTCGCCGATGTCCCACGGCTCGGCGATGAGTTTGACCTGGGAGACGACTGGGTCCTGCTGAATCAGGTCAAAGAAGGCTGACAGACGGTCCACCTCGTGGAACTGACGGGCCAGGCTTGCGGCCAGGTCGAAGCGGAACCCGTCGACGTGCATCTCGATCACCCAGTAGCGCAGCGAATCCATGATCAGCTGGAGGGTGTGCGGGTGGCCGACGTTGAGGCTGTTCCCCGTCCCGGTGGTGTCGTAGTAGAACCGCGGATCGTCGGCCACCAGGCGGTAGTAGGCGGCATTGTCGATGCCTTTCATCGACAGGATCGGGCCCATGTGGCTGCCCTCGGCGGTGTGGTTGTAGACGACGTCGAGGATTACCTCGATCCCGGCCTCGTGCAGCGCCCGGACCATCGCCTTGAACTCGGCGACCTGCTCACCCCGCTGGCCGCCCGCGGCGTACTCATTGTGCGGGGCGAGGAATCCGATCGAGTTGTAGCCCCAGTAGTTCCGCAGCCGCCGCTCGACGAGTTGAGCGTCGTGAACGAACTGATGAACAGGCAGCAGTTCGACGGCGGTGACGCCGAGCCCGGTGAGGTACTCGATGGCGGCGGGGTGACCCAGGCCGGCGTACGTGCCCCGCTGCGCCTCGGGAATATCGGGATGCCGGGCCGTGAACCCCTTGACGTGGACCTCATAGATGACCGACTCATTGAGCTGGATGTCCGGGGGCCGGTCGTTGCCCCAGTCGAAATACGGGTTGTGCACCACTGATCTGGGCACGAAGGCGGCGCTGTCGTCGTCGTTGCGGGAGTTCTCGTCGCCGAAGTTGTAGGGAAAACACGCCTGGGCCCAGACGACCTGGCCCTCGATGGCCTTGGCATAGGGATCGAGCAGCAGCTTGGCCGGGTTGCAGCGCTGTCCCGCCTCAGGCGCCCACGGCCCGTGAACCCGATAGCCGTAACGCTGCCCCGGCGACACCGACGGGAGGTAGGCGTGCCAGCAGGAGGCATCGATCTCATCGAGGACGACTCGCTCCTCGTTGCCGCCGTCGTCGAAAAGGCAGAGTTCGACCTTCTCGGCGACCTCGGAGAACAACGAGAAGTTCGTCCCGCCCCCGTCGTAGGCAGCGCCCAGCGGGTACGGGCGGCCCGGCCAGATCTCGATGGCGTCGGTCATATATGGCTGAATCCTTCGGTTACGAGGGCGACAGTGTCAGGCGGGAGGGCCACGCCCTGCGTCGTCCGTTCGACGCTGGGGGCGGACGCGGCGAGCAACTCGGCCGACGGGCCCGCTGGGAAGATCCAGTTTCTGCTGCCGAGGTTACTGGCCACGGCAACCGGCCCCCGGCGGACAACAAGCCAGCCTACGTCCTGATCGTATTCGGTCTGGACGCGGTCGAGGCGAGGATCCGTGAGCGCCGGAATCTGCCGCCGCAGCGCTATCAGCCGGCGATGCCAGGCCAGCAGGCCCGCGTGAGGTTCCTTGACCAGCTCGGCCCAGTCGAGCCTGGAACGCTCGAATGTCGCCGCATCCTGGGGATCGGGCACGTCGTCCGGCTGCCAGCCGAAGGCGGCGAACTCGTGCCGGCGGCCCTCACTGACAATGCGGCCGAGCCCCGGGTCAGCGTGGTCCGTGAAGTACTGGAACGGCGTGCTGGCGCCCCACTCCTCGCCCTGGAAGAGCATGGGCACGAACGGTGAGGTCAGCAGCAAGGCGGCGGCCACCCGCAGCCGGCCCTCGCTCATCAGCGCGCTGCTGCGCTCACCGACCGCGCGGTTGCCGATCTGGTCGTGATTCTGCGCGAAGACCACGAACTGGCGGCCGGACAGCCCCGATGGCGGCCGGCCGTGGACCCGCTGCCGGTACGGAGAGTACATGCCGTCGTACACCCACGCCTGGCGCAGTGCCTTGGCCAGCAGCGGCAGCGGACCGAAGTCCTCGTAGTAGCCGCTGACATCCCCGGTCAGCGTGGCATGCAGGGCGTGGTGCCACTCGTCGGCCCAGCAGGCGGCCAGCCCGTAGCCTCCCGCGTCGCGGCCGCGGACGAAGCGCGGGTCGTTGAGGTCGCTTTCCGGGATCAGGAACAGCGGGCGCCCCACCTCGGCGGCCAGCGCGTCCACCTCGACCGCGAGCGCCTCCAGGACGTGGGTGGCGGAGTCGTCGACGATGGCGTGCACGGCGTCGATGCGCAGCCCGTCGCAGTGGTAGTCGCGCAGCCACATGACAGCGTTGTCGATGACGAACCGACGGACCTCATCGCTGCCGGGACCGTCGAAATTGACGGCGTCCCCCCAGTTGGTCCGGTGCCGCGGCGAGAAGTACGGGCCGAACTCCGGCAGGTAGTTCCCGGCCGGGCCGAGATGGTTGTAGACGACGTCCAGCACCACGCCGAGTCCGTGGTCATGGGCGGCGTCGATGAGCCGCTTGAGGCCATCCGGCCCCCCGTACGCATGGTGCGGGGCGAATAGGTCCACTCCGTCGTAACCCCACCCCCGACAACCGGAAAATTCCGCCACGGGAAGCAGTTCGATGATGTCGACACCCAGGTCCACCAGGTGCCCGAGATGATCGATGGCCCCGCCGAACGTGCCCTCCGCAGAGAAGGTTCCGACGTGGCACTCGTAGAGGACCGACCCGGGCAGCGGCACCCCCCGCCAGCCGCGGTCGCGCCAGGCGAAGGCCGAGTGGTCGACGACCCGGGACGGGCCGTCGATGCCCTCGGGCTGGAAGGCCGAACGAGGGTCAGGACGGGGCGGTCCGCCGTCGAGACTGAAAGCGTAGTCGGTGCCCGGGCCGGCCCCGTCCACGGAACACGCCCACCAGCCGCCCGCCTCCCTCCCCATCGGAAGGCGCTGCTCACCGAGGACGACCTCGACGCGCTGCAGACGAGGTGCCCACACCCTGAACTTGTGCATCAGCCCTCTTTACCCAGGACCGCGACCGGAAACGACTCCAGCAGCGTGGCCAGGTTGGTCTCGCCGCCCGGCACCGCCTGACCAGTGAGAACATTGACCCAGGCGCCGCTGGGGAGCGCGACGGTGGTGCCCGACCAGTCATCCGCCAGCCCGGTGACCAGGCGGGGCACGACCACGGCCAGGCCGCCAGCCCGGGTAAAGGCGACGGCGTGCGACGACGCGGGCCCGAGGACCCGCAGCGGCTCGTAACCGGAATCGGGGCCGTAGACAGCGGGATGACGGCGCCGGTGCCCGAGGAGGCGGTGAATCAGCCACAGCTTCGGCCCGCCTTCGTCGTCGCGGTCCAGCGCCGCCTCCGGTCCCGCGTCGGCCACGGCGGCGAAGAGCCGCCGCCGCGCGTCGTAGTCGACGGGACGGCGATTGTCCGGGTCGACCAGGGAAAGGTCCCACACCTCGGTGCCTTGGTACAGGTCGGGAATGCCCGGGCAGGTGAGCAGCAGGGTCGTCTGGGCCAGCGAGTTGACCCGGCCTCGCCCGACGAGCCGGTACTGGGCCAGGAACGCCTCCAGGTCAGCGACGAAGCCGGGGTCCGCGAGGATCGCGGTAGTGAAGGCGCCGAGAGCGGCGTCGTAGTCGGCGCGCGGGTCGGTCCAGGAGGTGTGCACCTTGGCTTCCTTGGCCGCCTTTTCCATGAAGGCACTGACCCGGCCGGCGTCAATAGGCCAGGCGCCCACCAGGGTCTGGTAGAGGAGATATTCGGCATTACGGTCGGGCCATCCGTTTTGCTTAAATCGCCTATTGCGGTGCGCCCAGCGCTCCGCGGCGTGCTCCCAAGCCTCGGGCAGCTCTGATAGCACGTTGATGCGGGCCCGCACGTCGCCGCTTCGCTTCGTGTCGTGGGTTGACAGGGTGAGCATCGCCTCCGGCCATCGCCTGGCTGCTTCGGTCATGGCCTGGTGGAACTCATCCACCGGAGCGCCGAAGCGGCCCGGGTCACCGCCCACCTCGTTCAGGGAGGCCAGCGGCTGATACCGGTAGAAGGCGGTGTCCTCCACCCCTTTGGCCATGACCGGCGCGCTCACCTGGGCGAAGCGCAGGGCGAAGTCGGCTTCCACGTCGCCGGGGTGGTCGAGCACGAGAAGTTCGCCGATGAACGTGACAAGCTCGCCATCGAGGTCGGGCCGGCGCCCCTGGGCCGCGGCCACGGCGGCGGCCACGTGGGCGCGATCCGCTGACGTGACGGGGCGGCCGGGGTGGGCATAGGTGCGGTACACGGGGAAGGCGGCGATCACCTCGCGCAGTGTGTCCCGCAGGTCGCGGCGGGTCTGGTCGCGCTGGCGCCGGTGGCGCTCGCAGACGTCCGCGAGCACACCGGTGAGGCGCTCCACTTCGGCGGCGAGTTCCTCACGCATGATATGAACCTTGGCGGCGTGCACCACCTCGGCGTAGTCCGCATGCTCGCCCGTGAAGCGGGCATAGCAGTCGCGCATGGCCGTCTCGTGGCCAGAATCGATGAAGAGCCGGTTGACGTGGTTCAGGAAGTCGTAGCCCGTGGTCCCCGCCACCGGCCACGAGCCGGGCAGTTCCTCGTCCGCCGCGAGGATCTTCTCGACCACGACGTACGCGCCCCCGGTCGCTCCGTGCAGCCGGCACAGGTAGCCCTCGGGGTCCGCGAGCCCGTCCACGTGGTCCACCCGCAGCCCGTCGACCACCCCGTCAGAGACCAGGCTGAGGATGAGGCGGTGGGTGTCGGCGAAGACCGACTCGTCCTCCACCCGCAGCCCGGCGAGCGTGTCGATGTCGAAGAACCGCCGGTAGGACAGCTCCTCGGCGGCCGTGCGCCAGTATGCGAGGCGGTAGTTCTGCTGACTGAGGAGTTCGTCCAGGGCGTCCGGGTCCCGGTTCAGGTCCTCGATCTCGGCGTCGATGGCCGCCGCCACCTCTGGCTGTGCGTCGGACAGCTCGCCGAGCCGGGCGCGCAACTCTTCCTTGCCACGGTGGCGTTCTTCCACGTCCGCAGGGTCGGTCAGGCTGGCGAGGGGCAGGCGGCCGTAGGCGTCGGCCAGGTGTTCCAGCACCCGGGAGCCGGCGCGGGCCGCCGCCCGGCTCAGCAGGCCGTCGAGCGTGCGGGGCGACAACGGCGCCTCATGATCGTAGTAGCGGACGGTAAACGATCCGCCGTGGCGCTCGATGACCAGTTCCCCCGCCTCCAGCACCCGGCCGTAATGGTCACCGAGGACGGGCATCAATACGGTGTCAGCCAGCTTGGCCTGCGGCGGGTCCCAGTTGATGTCGAAATAGCGTGCGTAGCGGCTCGAAGGGCCGTTCTCGAGCACATCCCACCACCAGGCGTTGGCCCGTCCAGCCAGTGCCATGTGGTTGGGGACGATGTCGAGCACCTGGCCTAGGCCGGCGCCGGCCAGCCGGCTGACCAGGCGGCTGTGCGCGGCGGCGCCCCCGAGCTCGTCGTTCAGCCGCCCATGGTCGATCACGTCGTAGCCGTGGGTGCTGCCCTTGGCGGCCTGGAGGTAAGGAGAGCAGTAGAGATGGCTCACGCCGAGGGCGGCGAGATAGTCAACGACTGCGGCGGCGTCATCGAAGGTAAAGCCGGCGTGGAGCTGGACGCGGTAGGTCGCCGCCCGCATGCGCCTCATCCGTTACATCATCTCGCGCCGGCCTGCCGGTGTCACTGACCCTAATAGTGATGTAAACGAATAATGATGTCACTGCGAGCAGCGAGGCCAGTAGGCTCGGCGTGCGATGCTCCTGACCATCACCTCCACCGCGCGACCTGCCACGGACCTGGGCTTCCTGCTTCACAAGCACCCGGATAAGACGCAGAGTTTCGATGTGTCGGCCGGGCACGCCCACGTGTTCTACCCGGAAGCGGGCGAGACCCGGTGCACCGCCGCGCTGCTCCTGGAGATTGATCCCATCGGGCTGGTCCGCGGCCGGCGATCCGCCGGGCCGGACGCCTTCTCGCTGGCCCAGTACGTCAACGACCGGCCCTATGCGGCATCGTCGATGATGGCTGTCGCCCTGGCCCGGGTCTTCCGCACCGCCATCGCCGGGCGGTGCGCCAGCCGGCCGGAACTGGCCGCCACCGCCCTGCCGCTGGAGATCTGGATCCCGGCGCTGCCGTGCCACGGCGGGCCCGAGGTCGCCGAGCGGCTCTTCGGGCCGCTGGGCTGGACGGTCGAGGCCAGGCCGGTACCCCTCGATCCGCTGATCCCGCAGTGGGGTGACTCCCGGTACGTCGGGTTGCGGCTGCGTGGGCAGGTGCGGCTCGCCGATGCGCTGAACCACCTCTATGTGCTGCTGCCGGTGCTGGACAACGCCAAGCACTACTGGGTGAGCACCGACGAGGTGGACAAGCTGATCCGGGCAGGCGCGGGCTGGCTGGCCGCGCACCCGGACCGTGACCTGATCACCCGCCGCTATCTGGCGCACCGGCGGGAACTGGTGCTCACCGCGGTGGGCCGGCTGGCCGAGTCCGACGACACGGAGCCGGAAACGCTCGACAACGCCGTGGGCGACGGCGAGCCGGACGAGGCACCTGAGCGGCAGCTCTCCCTGGCGGCGCAGCGCCGGGGTGCGGTCGTGGCTGTGCTGCGGTCCGCCGGGGCGGCCACCGTTGCGGACCTAGGCTGCGGAGAGGGCGCTCTGGTCGGGACCCTCCTCGACGACCCCGCGTTCAGCAAGGTCCTGGGGGTCGACGTGTCGCACCGGGCGCTCGAGGCGGCTGCGCGGCGGCTGCACCTCGACCGGATGCCGGACCGGCGGCGTGACCGCGTGCAATTGCTGCAGTCGTCCCTGACGTACCGCGACGAGCGGCTCGCGGGATTCGATGCGGCGATTCTCATGGAGGTCATCGAGCACGTCGACCCGCCGCGGCTGGGCGCTCTTGAGGCGACCGTCTTCGGCTCGTCCCGCCCGGCCACGGTCGTGGTAACCACGCCCAACGCGGAGCATAACGTCCGGTTCGCCGACCTTCCAGCCGGGTCGATGCGCCACCGTGACCACCGGTTCGAGTGGACCCGGGCGGAGTTCCGCGGCTGGGCGGACGCGGTGGCCGCGAGACATGGCTACGGCGTGAGGTACCTGCCGGTCGGAACGGATGACCCCGAGGTTGGCCCGCCAACGCAGATGGCGGTGTTCTCCCGCCATGGCTGACGCTGAAGACGCACCGCGCCGGGCGTTGGGCATTCCCGAGATGGCCCTGGTGGTCCTCGTCGGGGTGTCCGGCTCAGGCAAGTCCACGTTCGCCCGCCGGCACTTCGGGCCGTTCGAGGTTATCTCCAGCGACTTCTGCCGCGGCCTGGTGTCGGACGACGAGAACGACCAGGCCGCGACCAGTGACGCGTTCGACGTGCTGCACTACATCGCGGGCAAGCGACTGGCCGCCGGACGGCTGACCGTGGTCGACGCCACGAACGTGCAGCCCGAAGCGAGAAAGCAATTCGTCGAACTCGCCCGGTCCCACGATGTGCTCCCGGTGGCGATTGTGTTGGATGTCCCGGGTGAGGTATGCACCGCCCGCAACACCTCCCGTTCAGAACGAAACTTCGGCGCTCATGTCGTCCGCCGCCAGCATGACCAGCTGCGCCGGTCCCTGCGCTCACTCAGCCGGGAAGGTTTCCGTAAGGTGCACGTGCTGCATGGCGTGGCCGAGATCGACTCGGCGGTGATCGTCCGGGAGCGGCTGCTCACCGACTACCGGGACCGGACCGGGCCGTTCGACGTGATCGGCGATATCCACGGCTGCCGCGCCGAGCTGGAGACCCTGCTGAGCCGGCTCGGGTACGTGATCGAGCGGGACTCCGGCGGCCGGCCGGTTGACGCGGCCCACCCGCTCGGGCGCACCGCGGTCTTCCTTGGTGACCTGGTGGACCGCGGGCCCGACTCCCCCGGAGTGCTGCGCCTGGTGATGAGCATGGCAGCCGCCGGTCACGCCCTCGCGGTCCCGGGTAACCACGAGAACAAGCTGGTCCGGGCGCTGTCGGGACGGAACGTGCAGATCAGCCATGGCCTGGCCGAGACACTCAGCCAGCTGGCCGGGGAGCCCGGGGAGTTCCGCACGCAGGTCGAGATGTTCTGCCGCGAACTGGTCTCCCATCTTGTCCTGGACGGCGGCCGCCTGGTCGTCGCGCACGCCGGGCTGAAGGAGGCCTACCACGGGCGGGCCTCCGGGCGGGTCCGCAGCTTCGCCCTGTACGGGGACACCACCGGCGAAACCGACGAGTTCGGTCTGCCGGTCCGTTACCCGTGGGCGAACGACTACCGGGGCTCAGCCATGGTGCTGTACGGGCACACACCCACGCCGGAGCCGGAGTGGGTGAACAACACCTTGTGCCTGGACACCGGGTGCGTGTTCGGCGGCATGCTCAGCGCGCTGCGCTATCCCGAGAAGGAGATCGTCTCCGTCCCGGCCGAAAGGGTCTGGTATGAGCCGACCCGGCCGTTCCCCGCACCCGGCCAGCGGGCATCCGTCGGCCAGCAACCGCCGGCTGGCGCGGCTTCCGCAGCCGGCGCGGCTGGCGTACCCGGCGCAGCGGGCGCAGCGGGCGCAGCGGGCGCCCGGCGTGACGCTGGCGTCCTGGACATCGCCGACGTGCTGGGCAAGCGCATCGTGGAAACCCGCCATCACGGCCGGGTCACCGTCCGCGAGGAGAACGCGGCCGGCGCCCTGGAGGTGATGAGCCGGTTCGCGATCGACCCGCGGTGGCTGCTCTACTTGCCGCCGACCATGGCTCCGTGCGCCACCTCGTCTCGGCCCGACCTGCTGGAGCACCCGGCGGAAGCGTTCGACGCCTACCGGACCGAGGGCATCGCGGAAGTCATCTGCGAGGAGAAGCACATGGGCTCGCGAGCCGTCGCCCTTGTCTGCCGCGACGAAGCGTCGGCCCGCCGCCGGTTCGGTGCGGGCGAGGCCGGCACGGGAGAAGCCGGCACGAGAGAAGCCAGCACGGGAGAAGCCAGTACGGGCGGGCCCAGCACGGGCGCGGTGTATACCCGCACAGGACGGCCGTTCTTCGAGCCCGCGCTGACCGAGAAATTGCTCGGCTCGCTGCGCGCGGCGGTCAGCGCCAGCGCCCTGTGGGACGAACTGGGCACCGACTGGCTGCTGCTCGACTGCGAGCTGCTGCCCTGGTCGGCCAAGGCCGAAGCGCTGCTGCGGCACCAGTACGCTGCCGTCGGCGCGGCCGCGCGGGCTGCCCTGCCTGCCGCCGCGGCAGCGCTTGAGGCAGCCCGGAAGCGGGGGGCGGACGTTGCGGCGCTGATCGACCAGGTGCGGACCCGGACGTCCAACGCGGACGCGTTCACGGCCGCCTACCGGCGGTACTGCTGGCCCACCGACGGCCTGGACGGCGTCCGGCTAGCCCCGTTCCAGGTCCTCGCGACCCGCAGCGCCAGTTACCACGACCGTGACCACAGCTGGCACCTCGCGCTGGCCGACCGGCTGGCCGACGCCGCGCCGGGACTGATCACCACCACCCGCCGCCTGATCGTGGACACCACGGACCCCGAATCCACGGCGGCCGGGGTTGCCTGGTGGGACGAGCTCACTGCCGGTGGCGGTGAGGGCATGGTGGTCAAGCCGCGAGCCAACCTCACCCGCGCCCGGCGCGGGCTCGCTCAGCCGGGAATCAAGGTCCGGGGCCGCGAGTACCTGCGGATCATCTACGGGCCTGACTACACCGACGCCGGGAACCTCAGCCGGCTCCGGCAGCGAAACCTGGGTCACAAGCGCTCGCTGGCGCTGCGGGAGTACGCACTCGGGCTCGAAGCGCTGGAAAGGGCGGTAGAGAAGGAACCGTTCTGGCGTGTGCATGAAGCGGTTTTCGCAGTGCTCGCCCTCGAATCGGAGCCAGTAGACCCGCGACTGTGAGCCAGCGGCGGCCATGCGCCGAGCACACCTAACGTGCCCTGAGCGGATCTAGACACGTTAGAACGTGTCCTGAGCGGGTTTAGGCACGTTGGTGGCCGGGCGGGCGGGGCGGCGCGGGCGGGCGAAACCGTCGCCGACCTCGGCCGCGAGCGTCAGGTAGGCGTCCACCGTCGCCCGGTTCAGCTGGGCCAGGTCGACTTCGGCGCCCTCTTCTAGGTGCGGGTCGTAGGGGATCCGCACCACGGCTCTGGACCGCGCGGCGAAGTGCGCCTCAAGCCGGTCAAGGTCCACCGTGCTCTTGCTGCGCGGCCGGACGACGGACAGCACGACCACAGCCTGGCGCACGAGGTCGCCGTAGCCGTGCGCCTGGAGCCAGTCGAGCGTCGCGCTCGCGCTCCGCGCTCCGTCCACCGAGGGCGAGCTGACCAGCACGATCTGATCAGCGAGGCGCAGAACGCCCGCCATCGCGGAATGCAGCAGGCCGGTCCCGCAGTCGGCCAGGCTGATCGAGTAGTAGTGCTCGAGGACCTCTGCGACGTCGTAATAGTCCTCCTCGCAGAACGCGACCGACACAGTGGGGTCGCGATCGGAGGCGAGGATCTCCAGCCTGCTCGGTGCCTGGGTGGTGAATCCGCGCACGTCCGCGTAGCGCTGGATCTGGTCCCGCTCGTTCAGCAGGTCACGGACGGTGGCGGAGGTCTCCAGCCGAAGCTTGTCCGAGAGCGTGCCGCGGTCGGGGTTGGCGTCAACGGCGATCACCCGGTCGCCCCGGACGGAGGCCAGTGTGGCTCCCAGGCCCACCGTGGTCGTGGTCTTGCCGACGCCGCCTTTCAGGCTCATTACCGCTACCCGGTGGTGGCCGGTGCTGACCGGGGTACGGGCGCGCGCGGTCAGCTCGCGGCGCCGCAGTTCCGCCGCTGACTGAGGAGCCCGGATGAGGCCGCCAGTAGCCTGGTAGACCGCCCGGCGCCAGCCACCCGAGGGCGCCTTGTGCCTGCCGGGCAGCAGGACATCGGCGGTGAGGCTGTCGGCTGTCTCATTGGTCCGCGGCCCCCCGGGCGGCCGCCCGGCGGGCCGCTGCAAGGGGGGCGGTTGCGCTGCGGGCGGGCGGGCCGCGTAAAGCCGGGCGCTCGTCTCGTCGCCAGGAAGCGGCGCGAGCCTTGGCGCTCGATACCGGTCCGGCTCGGGATACGGGCCTGCTGCCGGGGGTGCGTCCGGCACAGGACGCGGGTCCGGCACGGGAGGCGGGTCAGGTACAGGTCGCGGGCCCGGCACAGGACTCGGATCCGGCACAGGACGCGGATCCGGCACAGGACTCGGATCCGGCATGGGAGGCGGATCCGGCATGGGAGGCGGATCGGGCACAGGACGCGGATCCGGCGCCGGGATGTCGCCGGCGGAAGGAACGGGTTCCGGCACGGCAGGCGCCTCTAGCGCGGACGACGCCTCTGGTGCGGACGATGCGTCTAGCGCGGACGACGCCTCTGGTGCGGACGGCGCGGCAGGTGCGGACGGCGCGGCAGGTGTACTTGCCCAGGCGGCCATCTCCGCAGGTGGCTGGGCAGGTGGCGCGACCTGCATATCGGACGGGGGTTCAATGGCCGGCCCGGCCCGGGATTCAGCGGTCGGCTCCGCCAAAGACTCAACAGGCGGCTCCTCCTGGGGCTCGACAGCCGGCTCCGCCAGGGACTCAACAGCCGACCCGGCCCGGGGCTCAGCGGCCGGCTCCGCCAACGACTCAACAGCAGGCTCCACCTCGGGCTCGACAGCCGGCTCCGCCAGGGACTCAACAGCGAAATCTGGATCGGGCTCGGTCGGGGTGTAAGGCGTCGGCTGTTCCCCCGCAGGCTCAGCCGGGGCGTAAGGCGTAGACGGCGCCCAGTCCTGAGGATCGGCTCGGGCGTAGGACATGCGTTGAGGCCACGCCTGGGCATCCGGAGCCAGCGGCGCGTAAGGGGTCGGCTGCGGGTCCGCCCGGCTGAGTTCACGCGCGGAGCCATAGTCGTCCGGAAGGTCATAGTCATCCGCTGTGTCGTATCCGCCAGGAGGACCGTAAGCGTCAGCCGGGTCATAACCGCCAGGAGGACCGTAAGCGTCGGCTGTGTCGTATCCGCCAGGAGGACCGTAAGCGTCAGCCGGGTCATAACCGCCAGGAGGACCATAAGGGTCGGCCGCGTCGTAACCGCGGGGAGGGCCGTAGGCATCTCCGTGGCCAGCAGGTCCTTCGGGCGACTGCACCGACTGAGGACTTAATGCGCGAGTGCCGAACGGCGGCTGCTGGCCGAACGGGCTCGGCACACCGGAGGACGACCAGCTGAACTGACCTTCGTCTGCGCTCTCGTTCTCCCCGCGCCGGTCACCCTCGGCACCAGGTCCAGATGTCAAGGGGTCCGGCCTGCGTGACTCGCCTGCGGCCGTCTGGTCCTGGTCGTGATCGGCCAAGGTCGTTCCCCTCAGCTCTCATCGGTAGGAGAATGGCGTGCCCGAAAGGCCCGGATGAGTGCCTCAAGCCGAAGCCTAGGCCACCCGGATACCGGCGGCACACCCCCGGAAACGATTTGCTACCAGGAGCTCGCAT
>Ga0070717_10002546_pt1 | contig 12845 bp, 12 predicted proteins | sample LARL113metaG_FD_71366 | JGI IMG/M metagenome (GOLD analysis project Ga0070717, IMG submission 71366) | Corn, switchgrass and miscanthus rhizosphere microbial communities from Kellogg Biological Station, Michigan, USA - LAR L11-3 metaG | ecosystem: Host-associated > Plants > Roots > Rhizosphere ... | reverse complement strand
GCGCCCAAGAGCGTTCCGGACTGCGGGTTCGGCACGGCCGCAGTCTAGCTCGGCGGCCGGAGCGGGCGCAGAGCGGGCGCGGGGATTCGTGCCGGTTGACGGTGTCGCGCGGGCGCGCGAGGCTGGCGCGGTGACCGAGGCATGACCGACGCGGGGAACAACGCGGGGCCCGACGCCGTGGCCGATACCGATCCGCAGGGCGCGAGCGGACCGGCGGCGCTGGTGGCCGGCGAGCGGGTCGGGCGCTACGTCGTCGAGCGGCCGATCGGCGCCGGCGGCATGGGCGTGGTCAGCCTGGCGCGCGACCCGGAGCTGCGCCGCCAGGTCGTGATCAAGCTGGTGCACCCCAACATGGGATTCGGCGAGGGCGGCGACGAGCTCGAGGCGCGGCTGCGCCGCGAGGCCCAGGCGATGGCGCAGGTCTCGCACACCAACGTGGTGCAGATCTTCGATATCGGGCGGCGCGGGGATCGCGTGTTCCTCGCGATGGAGTTCGTCGCGGGGCAGACGCTGGGCGCGTGGCTGCGGGAGCGCCGGCGAACGACCGAGGAGATCCTCGCGGTGATCGGCCAGGCGGGCGCCGGGCTCGCCGCGGCGCATCGCGTCGGCCTGGTGCATCGCGACTTCAAGCCGAGCAACGTCCTGGTTGGCAACGACGGTGTGGTCAAGGTCACCGACTTCGGGCTCGCGCGCGCGATCGCGCCGGGCGACGGCGCGGCGCTGACCCGGCAGCTCCGTGCCGCGGACGCCGGGGTGACTCGTCCGCTGCGCGCGGGCGGCGTGGCGCGCGGCGAGCCGCCGCGGGCGTCGGGCGTGCACGCGGTGCTGACCCAGGCGCACGACGTGGTCGGCACGCCGGGCTACATGGCGCCCGAGCAGGCGGCCGGCGAGCGGATCGACGCGCGGACCGATCAGTACGCGTTCGCCGCGACGCTGCTCGACGCGCTGCTCGGCCAGCCGGTGACGCGGCGGCTGATCTCGCCCGAGGATCCCCCGGCGGTGATCGGCTCTGCGCTGGCGCAGGCCGGCGTCGCGCCGCCGGTGCGCGCGGCGATCCTGCGCGCGCTGTCCGAGGCGCCGGCGGCGCGGTTCCCGGCGATCGACGATCTGCTGCGCGCGCTCGCGACGCCGGCGCCGCGGCGATCGCGCCGGTGGTTGCTGCTCCTCGGGGTCGCGCTGTGTGGCGCCGGGGTCGCGGTGTGGTTGGTCTCGCGCCAGGTCGCGCCGGGCTGTGCGCCCGAGGCGCCGCGGCAATGGACAGCGGCGCGCGGGGGCGTGGTCGCGGCGCTGTCGGCGACGCGGCGACCGTTCGCGAGCTGGGACGCGGCGCGCGTCGCGACGGCGATCGACGGCGCGGTCGACCAGATCGCGGGCATGGAGCGCGCGCGGTGCGACGGCGCGCCGGTGGCGGCGCCGGATCCGGCGTGCCTCGATCGCCGGCGCGCCGCGCTGACCGCGGCGATCGACGCGTGCTCGGCCTCCCCGCCGCCGCCCGATCCATGGGCGCTGGTGGCCGCCGTCCAGGCGTGCGACGGCACGGCGCGCTACCAGCGGCTGACCGAGCTGGCGGGGCGGCTGCACGGCGCGAGCGACGCCACCGCGCGGGACTTGATCACGCAGGCGCGCGCGCTCGGCGACGAGCGGCTGGTCGCGGACGCCCAGGACGTCATCGCGCAAGCGGCGCTCGCCGCCGGCGATCTGGCGGCGGCCGAGCAAACCCTGCTCGCGATGAGCGAGACCGGCGAGCGCGCCGGGCTCGACGAGGTGCGCGGCCGGGCGCGGCTGCGGCTGATCGAGCTCGCGCGCTGGCGCGGCACGTACGCCGCCGCGAAGCGCGAGCTCGACGAGCTCCACGCGATCGTCGCGCGCCACGGCGACGGCGCGCGCGACGTGCTCACCGTCGCGCTGGTCGAAGGCGACGCGCTGACCGAGCTGGGCGACGCGGCGGGCGCGTTCGCGGCGTGGGATCGCGCGCAGAGGGCCGCGGCCACGCTCGGCGATCCGGACGCCGTGCTCACCGCCGCGATCGGCCAGGCCTGGTCGACCTACGCGCTGCGCCGCGATGTCGCCGGTGCGCGCGCCGCGGCAGCGACGGCGATCCACGCGGCCGGCGAAGCTGCGAGCGCCACGGCGCGCGGCGCGGCGCTCGCGACGTCGGCGGATCTCGCGCTCGCCGCGGGCGACGGCGCGGCCGCGGTCGCGCTGATCGCCGACGCGCAGCGCATCGATCCCGCGCGGCTCGCACCGGCGACCGCGCCGGCGCGCGATCCGATGCGCGGCATCGTGACCGGCGCGCCCGCGCTCGATCCGCTGCGCGCGCTGCGCGGCCGCGCGTTGACCGGCGACGTCGATGACGCGCTCGCCGCGCTACCGGCGCCCGACGATGCGCTCGACCACGCGCGCGCCGAGGTCACGCGCGGCCAGATCCTGCTCGCCGCCGGCCGCGCGGCCGAGGCGACCGCCGTGCTCGACCGGGTCCGACTCGACGTCCAGGGCTACGGCAAGCGCGGCGCCCGCGCGCCGATGGCCAGCGCCGAGCGCCTCGAGCTCGAGCTCACCGCGTGCGAGGCCCAGCTCGCCGCCGACGGCCGCTGCAAGTCGCGCTACCAGATCGAGCGGCTGCTCGAGGGTCTGCACCCCGATGCGCCGATCCGCGCGCGCTTCGCGATCGACCGCGGCGCCCCGCGCCCGACGCCGGAGACCCCGACGCACGACCCGTGGGGCCCGCAACCCTAAGCCGAGCGCATCGAGGCTTCGGTGCTAGTAGCGCTCGCCCGGCGGCCCGTCGGTGCGCTGCGCGAGGTTCGAGAACCGCGTGTAGCGGCCCTCGAAGTGGGTCTCGACCGTGCCGGTCGCGCCGTGACGGTTCTTGCCGATGATGACCTCGGCGACGTCCGGGTTCTCGGCTTCCTTGTTGTAGATCACGTCGCGATAGATGAAGAGGATCACGTCGGCGTCCTGCTCGATCGCGCCGGACTCGCGCAGATCCGAGAGCTGCGGTCGCTTGTCGGTCCGCTGCTCGAGCGACCGGTTGAGCTGCGACAGCGCGAGCACCGGGCAGTGCAGCTCCTTGGCGAGCGCCTTCAGGCCGCGCGAGATCTCGCTGATCTCCTGCTCGCGGCTGGCTTTGGCCGCCTGCGGCGAGCCGCGCATCAGCTGCAAGTAGTCGATCAGGATCAGCCCGAACTGCTTGTCGCCGAACAGCTCCTTGTTCGAGCGAAACCGCCGCGCCCGGGCGCGCAGCTCGCGCAGCGACAGCGCCGGCGTGTCGTCGATCAGGATCGGCGCCTTGGACAGCGAGGCCGCCGCGTACGTCAGGTTCGTCATGTCCTGGCGCTGCAGCATGCCGCGGCGCAGCGCCGACGAATCGACCTTGGCCTCCGAGCACAGCATACGTTCGGCGAGCTGGGTCGACGACATCTCGAGCGAGAACACCAGGCACGGCCAGCCGCCCGAGCCATCGGCCTGGATCAGCGCCGCGTTCTGCGCGAGCGACATCGCGAACGACGTCTTGCCCATCGCGGGCCGCGCCGCGAGGATGATCAGCTCGGTCGGCTGCAGGCCGGCCGTCCGGCTGTCGAGGTCGGCGAACCCGGTCGGCACGCCGGTGATGCCGCCGGCCGACTTGAAGCGCTCGTCGAGCGAGCTGAAGACCTTCTTGACCAGGCTCTTGAGCGGCTCGGGGCCGGCCTTGTCGCGGCGCTGCGTGACCTCGAAGATCTTGGCCTCGGCGTCGTCGAGGTAATCGCGGACCTCGAGGCCGTCCTCGTAGCCGCGCTCGGAGATCTCGCCGGCCGCGAGCATCAGCTTGCGGGCCTGGTGCTTGTCGGTGACGATCTCGGCGTAGGTCACGACGTTGTCGACCGTGGGGACGCGCAGCGTCAGCTCGCCGAGGAACGCGACGCCGCCGATCGCGTCGAGCTTGCCGGCCTTCTCGATCTCGACCTCGAGCGTGACCACGTCGATCGGCTTGGCCGCGGCCTCGAGGTTGCGGATCGCCTGGAACACCACCTTGTGGCGGTTATCGTAGAAGTCCTCGACCTCGATCGTATCGAGGTGGCTCAGCACCTCGTTGCGCAAGATGATGCCGCCGAGGATGCTGGCCTCCGCCTCCACGTTGTGGGGAAGCACTCGACGGTCGCGCGACATCGCGAGACTCTAACCGAAACCCTGGCCGAAACGACGACGGGCAGGATCGCGACGATCCTGCCCGGGTCCGTGACGATGCTTCGAGCTACTTGTCTTTGCCGACGACCCAGAACTTGAGCGTCGCGACCACGCCGGCCGCGAGCTTGACCGGCACTTCGTACTTGCCGAGCGCCTTGACGGTCTGGTCGAGCGCGATCGTGCGGTGATCGATCTCGATGCCGGCGCGCTTGAGCTGATCCGCGATGTCGCGGTTGCTCACCGAGCCGAACAGCTTCTCGTCTTCACCGACGATGCGCTCGAACTGCAGCGTCATGCCGTTGATCCGCGTCGCCAGCTCGGTGGCGCTCGCGCGCTCCTTGGCGACCTTGCGCTCGATCAGCGTCTTCTCGTGATCGAGGCGGTTCTTGTTGCGCACCGTGGCGCTGACGGCAAAGCCGCGCGGCACGAGGTAGTTGCGGCCGTAGCCGGGACGAACCGAGACCAGCTCGCCGGCCTTGCCGAGGTTCGCGACGTCTTGCGTGAGGATGATTTGCATCATGACAGGTCAGTCCCCCGTGACCGAGAACGGCAGGAGCGCGAGCATCCGAGCCCGGCGAATCGCGGTCGAGATCACGCGCTGCTGGCGCGCGCTCGCTCCGCTGATCCGGCGCGGGATCATCTTGCCGCGGTCGGTGACGAACGACCGCAGGATCTGCGGGTTCTTGTAATCGATCTTGTCGACGACCTCTTGCGCGAGCAGCTTGCGGCGCGCGCCGGCGCCACGTCCGCCCTTGCCGCCGCGGCGATCGTCGCCATCGCGGTCGAGGCCTTCATCCGGTGCATCCATACGAGTCGACATGGCTTACTCCTTCTCCTCAGCGGCGGCCGGGGCGACCGTCGGATCCTGGGCGGGGACATCGTTCTCGAACTCGTCGCCGCCGAACTCGTCGTCATCGTCCGACGCCGACTCGTCCGAGCCGCGCGACAGGAACAGGTCCTCTTCGTCCGCCGCGGTCTGCGCCGCCTTCTCGAACGACGTGTCGTCGATCTCGGTCGGCCGCGCGCCGACGTCGACGTCCTCGTCGACCTTGACGGTCAGGTAGCGGATCACCGAGTCGAGCATGCGCAGGTTGCGCTCGGTCTCTTCGACCACGCCGGGCTGCGCGAGGTACTGCCAGTAGAGGTAGATGCCCTTGCGCTCCTTGGCGACTTCGTAGGCGAGCCGGCGCTTGCCCCAGTTGTCGACCTTGAGCACCTTGCCGCCCATGCCTTCGATGATGCCCTTGATGCGGGCGTTGACCTCGGCGACGCCTTCGTTCGGCGTGTTGGGGCGCAGGATGTAGACCGTCTCGTACTCGCGAGACGTGCCGGGCTTGTCGGCCAGTGATTGCAGTCGTGCCATGTCGTGACTTCCTCGTGGACTTAGGGGTCGCAGGATGCGACCGAGGGGTACTAGCGAGCGGGCTCTATATCACGCGGTCGTTCCGGGAGACGAGAGCTTCGGTCGCGCGTTGTGCTGATTCATCGCCGGGACGATGCCCTTGGCCAGGACGGTCTCGACGTCCTCGCAACTGGCCTTGATCATGGCGGTCACGGTCTCGGCGTGGGCCGCCGGAAAGTCCGCCAGCACCCAGTTGGCGACCGCCTGCGCGTTGCCGCCGCCGGGCGGGACCCGCGGATCGCGGCCGACGCCGACCCGCAGCCGGGCGAACTTGCCGTTGCCGAGCTGCTCCATGATCGAGCGCAGGCCGTTGTGGCCGCCGTGGCCACCGCCGCTCTTGAGCCGGATCACGCCGAATTCCAGGTCGATCTCGTCGTGGACGACCAGGATCTGGTCGGCCTCGACGTGGTGGAAGTCAGCGGTCCGCTGGACCGCGAACCCGGACAGGTTCATGTACTCCATCGGCTTGAGCAGCAGCGCGCGCTCGCGACCGCGCTCGGTCGTGATCACGCCGGCGGTCGTCTCGCCGCCCTTGCCGGTCTTCCACGCGGGGAGGCCGTGCTTGGCGACGAGCTCGTCGACGACCTGAAAGCCGATGTTGTGGCGGTTGCGGGCGTACTTCGCGCCCGGATTGCCCAGGCCGACGATGAGCCACATCGCAACCGCCGAGAGGCCGAGCTACTTCTTGCCGCCGGGCTTGGCCGCCGCAGCCGCAGGAGCCGCCTTGCCAGCCGGCGCCTTGCCGGCAGGCGCCTTGGCGTCCTTCGCGCCCGCCGCCGGAGCCTTGGCGTCCTTCGCGCCCGCCGCCGCGGCCGGAGCCGCCGCAGCCGCGCCTTCCACCGGCGCGCCCTCGGCCGTGGTCGCGACCTTCTCCTCTTCCGGCGCCGCGCAGATCACCACCGCCTGATCGCGGCCGGTCACGCTGACCACGCCGGTCGGCAGATCGATCGCGCTGACGTGGATCACGTCGCCGATCTCGAGCGGCGTGACGTCGATGACGAGCTTGGTCGGGATGTCGCTCGGCTTCGCGCGCACGCTGAGCGCGCGCACGACGATGCGGAGCTGACCGCCGTCGACCGTGCCCTTGGGCTTGCCGGTGAACTCGAGCGGGACCTCGGCGCGAACTTCCTTGTTCGGGTCGATCGCGAGCAGGTCGACGTGGGTGACGTCGCGGCGCAGGGCGTCGATCTGGAAGTCCTTGATCAGCGCGTGCAGCGAGCGCGGCGCGCTGCCGCCCTCGATCGTCAGGTTGATGACGGTGTTGCGCTTGCGCACCGGGTCGAGCGCGCCGCGCAGCTGCTTGACGTCGACGGTGATCGGAAGTGGCTCGATCCGCCCGTCGACCGAAGCGCCGTAGCAAACGCCGGGGACCTTGCCCTCGGCGCGGAGCTTGCGCGTGTCGCCCTTACCCGAGCGTGCGCGAAGCGAGACAGTGAGCTTTCCGACTTCCATGACGTTCTCTCTTGTTTCCGGGGGCGTGGGACTAAACAAACAAACTGCTGATCGAATCGCCGTGGTGGATCCGCTTGATCGCCTCGCCGAGCAGGCGACCGACGCTCTTGACCCGGACCTTGCTGCACGCGGCGCCGAGCTCGGTGAGCGGGATCGTGTTGGTCACCACGACGTGCTGGAGCGGCGAGTCCTCGATGCGCTGCACGGCCTTGCCGCTGAACACCGCGTGGCTCGCGCACGCGCTGACGCTGGCCGCGCCGGCGTTGATGATCGCCTGCGCGCCGTTGGTCAGCGTGCCCGCGGTGTCGATGATGTCATCGACGATGATCGCCTTCTTGCCGCGGACGTCGCCGACGATGTTCATGATCTCCGACACGTTGGGCGCCGGGCGCCGCTTGTCGATGATCGCGAGGCCGGCGCCGAGCCGCTTGGAGAACGCACGGGCGCGCTCGACGCCGCCGGCGTCGGGCGACACCACGATGGTCTGGTCGCCGCCGAACCCGAGCGCGCGCAGCTCGTCGATCAGGACGGGCATCGCGTAGAGGTGGTCGAACGGGATGTCGAAGAAGCCCTGGATCTGGGCCGCGTGGAGATCCATCGCGAGCGCGCGATCGGCGCCCGCGGCGGTGATCAGGTTGGCGACCAGCTTGGCCGTGATCGGCGTCCGCGGCTTGGCCTTGCGGTCCTGCCGGGCGTAGCCGAAGTACGGGATGATCGCGACGATGCTGCCGGCCGACGCGCGCTTGAGCGCGTCGATCATGATCAGCAGCTCCATCAGCGCCTGGTTGGGCGGCGAGCAGGTCGGCTGGACCACGAAGCAGTTGACCCCGCGCACGTTCTCGCCGACCTCGACGTAGATCTCGCCGTCGGAGAAATGCGTGACGTCGGCGCGCCCGAGCGGAATCTCGACGAACTTGCAGATCTCATCTGCGAGTGCGCGATTCGAGTTGCCCGTGAAGATCGATAACGATTTCAACACCGCGGATGTCTCGGCTAGGTGGGCGATCTACCAGCCTGAGGGCCCCCCCGTCAAGCGGGGCCTGTCCGCCCACCGAGGCCGAGCTGGTGCGCGCGTGCCACCAGGGCGTCGATCGCGGCGGCGGCGAGCGCGGTGGCTTCCTCGACCAGCAGCACGGGGACGCCGTCCTGGATCGGGTAGCGCAGGCGCGAGCCGGGGCACAGCAGGAAGCCCTCGGCTTCGTCGCGATCCGCCTCGCCGCGCGGGAAGTAGATCAGCGGCTGCTTCGACTTGGGGCAGACCAGGACGGAGACCAGCTCGTTGGGCAGCACGGACGGTTTCCTACCACGGCGTCACGTCCCGAAACGCAAAACGAGGCGCCGGAGCGCCTCGCCTTGTGAGCCAGCGGCTCGTTACTGCGTCAGCGAGCTGACCAGCTTGAACTCGACGCGGCGGTTCTTCGCGCGCGCGGCGTTGAGCTTGCCGGCCGTGAGGCCCTTCGGGTCCTCGACCGGCACGGTGTCGCCGTAGCCCTTGGCGGTCAGCCGGGCCTCTTCGATGCCCTTCGACACGAAGTACGCCTTGACCGTCTCGGCGCGGGCCTGCGACAGCGCCTGGTTATCGGCGAACTTGCCGCCGGCCTTGATCGGCTGGTCGTCGGTGTGACCCTGGATCTCCATCTTGAGGTCGCCGAACTCCTTGAGCACCGCGACCGCCTTGTCGAGCGTGCTGTTCGAGCTCGCCTGCAGCGCCGAGTCACCGACGCGGAAGTTGATGCCCTGGATGACGCCGGTGAACTGCTTCAGCTTGGCCGGGATCTCGTCCGGGCAGCCGTCCTCGTCCTGGAAGCCGTTCTTGGTCTCCGGCTCGGTCGGGCACTTGTCGTTGGCGTCGAGCACGCCGTCGCCGTCGTTATCCGGATCGGGGCAGCCGTCCTCGTCCTGGAAGCCGTCCTTGTCCTCGGGCTCGTTCGGGCACTTGTCGGCCGCGTCCGGGATGCCGTCGCCGTCGTTGTCCGGATCGGGGCAGCCGTCGTCGTCCTGGAAGCCGTCCTTGTCCTCGGCCTCGTTCGGGCACTTGTCGACCGAGTCGGGGATGCCGTCGCCGTCGTTGTCGAGATCGGGGCAGCCGTCGTCGTCCTGGAAGCCGTCCTTGTCCTCGGCGTCGTTCGGGCACTTGTCGGCCGCGCCGACGATGCCGTCGTGATCGGGATCGTTGTCCACGACCTTGGCCGGCACCGGCTTGTCGCGGCCGAACTCCTTGTAGATCGAGAGCAGCGCCTCGAAGTCCTCGGTGAAGCTGTCGTCCTTGCTGCTCGGCGGGAACAGCAGCCGGACGTCGGCGCGCAGGCCCCAGCCGTTGTCGACGCGGTACTTGGCGCCCAGGCCGACGTACAGCGTGCCGTCGGTGTCCTTGCGGATCTGCGCGTTGTTCTTCGAGCCGCCGTTGTCGACGATCTGGAACGCGCCGCCGCCGACCAGCACGAACGGGATGATCTTGTTGTCGGGCTTGTCGGCGCGGAGCTGCGCGACCAGGTGCGCGCGGTAGGTGATGTTCCAGACGTCGAACGTCTCCTTGCGCGACTCGCTCGGGATGACGCCGAACTCGCCCTCGACGCCGATGAACGGGCCGAAGAACACGCCGAGCCGGACGCCGAACATCGCCGCGTTGTGCTCGGAGTTCGCGCCCGCCACGTCGTTGACGCCGAGCTCGTTGGTCTTCGAGAACACGTGGACGCCCGCGGTGCCGCCGATCTCGACGTTCGCGTGCGCCATGCTCGCCGACGCGGCGATTCCACCCGCCGCGAGCGCGGCAACCATTCCAGGCCTAACCAAGCGATTCATAGCCGCCTTCTTAACCCGCTGGCCAGATCGGATACCAGCAGGTGCGGCAGCTTAGTGATGCGGAGCCGTGCGCCCCTGTCAGCCCCGCGCGCGGCCTGCGAAGAAATCGCGATCCACATGCAATGACACTGGAATTCGCTCCCTCCGCGCGCGCACCGCGTCGCGTGTCGCGGAGTAGCGCAGGGGCAGATCCGCGGGCACCGCGAGCGTGCGCGGAAGGTACAGCGTCGCGCACGCCGGTCCACCGCCGGCCTTGCCGAACAGCTCGAACAGCGGCACCCGGTGGGTCGCGAGCCCGAGCGCCTCGAGCTGGGCGGTGAACGCGGGCGACACGCCGTCCGGAACCAGCACGCCGTCGCCGACCTGGCGCGAGTTGCCGGCGTACTGCTCGACCGCGTCGTGCGCGCCGATCTCGACGATCCGGCCGTCACCGAGCCGGGACGCGACGACGTCGGCGCCGTCCCCATAGAGCCCGCCGCGGTAGTGCACGAGCACCGGCGCCCCGGTGGTCGGCCGCGCGCCGAAGTGCACGGTGTCGCCGTGGAAGTGCGGGTAGACCAGCTCGGCGTAGATCCGGTGGTCCTCGGCGATGCCCGCGAAGTCCGCGGCGAACGCCACGCCGGCGCGCGTGCTGCGCGAGCTCTTCGGCGTGGTCGCGTGATCGTAGTGGCCGGGCACGGCGTAGGTCAGGACGACCTGATCGCCGACCGCCGCGATGTCGGCCATGCCCTCCCACCGGTGCGGGTTGTCCGCGATCTCGAGCCCGAGGCCCGCGGCCGACGCGAGCTGGCCGAGCAGCGCCTGGTAGTACGCGGCCTCGGTCCGGCGGTGGTCGAGCATGTTCGGCATCACCGCGCGCAGCGTGCGCTCGGCGACCGTGACCCACGGGCCGTTGGCGGCGAACACCCGGCCGGTCATCACGTCGTCGATCCGGCCGAGCGCCTCGCGCGCGCCGCGCGGGTGGATCACGCCGTCGCCGTCGACCTCGAGCACCTCGTGATCGAGCAGCGGATCGTCGGCCGCCTCGAACTGGTAGATCGCGTCGCCGCCGCACGCGACGATCGCGTCGAGGATCGACAGCCACTCGTCGTACGCGCGGCGCGGCGAGTAGTCGAGGTGGGTGACCTCGCTCTTGTAGTTCGCGCCGGCCTTGTTGACGGTGGCCGGCACCGGCGGCCGCACGATCAGGAGCTTGCCGTAGACGTCGGGCAACAGGGTCATTGGCCGGAGACTACCGGAAGTCGTTTCTGTGCGGCGTGGCGCGACGCGATCGCGCACACCGCGTCGACCCAGGGCTGGGTGGCGTTGAGCGACGGTACCAGGATCAGCTCGTCGCCGCCGGCCGCCTTCCACTGCGCGCGCGCCCGGATCCCGATCTCCTCGACGGTCTCGAGGCAGTCGGCGACGAACGCCGGGCACATCACCGCGAGCTTCTTGATCCCGGTCTTGGCCAGCTGATCGATCACGTGGTCGGTGTACGGCTCGATCCACGGCGTCCGGCCGAGCCGCGACTGGAAGCAGATGGTGTAGCGCTCGGCGGGCAGCGCGAGGCGCTCGGCCACGGCGCGCGCGGTGGCGAACGACTGCGCGCGGTAGCAGTTCGGGTTGGTCAGCTGATCGCAGCAATTCTCGCGCTGGAAGCACACCGTGCCGCCGGCGTCGGTCTTGGTGATCTGGCGGACGGGCAGCCCGTGGAACGAGAACAGCACGTGGTCGGGCCGGAAGTCGTCGAGCACCGGGCGCGCGACGTGCTCGAACGCGGATACGAAGCCCGGGTCATTGTAGAACGCCGGCACGAAGTCGAGCGCCGGGACGTTCCAGCGCTCGGACGCCAGCTCCATCACGCGGGCCTGCGCGGTGCCGGTCGACGACGACGCGTACTGCGGGAACAGCGGCAGCACGACGATGCGCTCGACGTCGTGCTTGGCGAACGCGTCGAGCGCCGCGGTCAGCGACGGCTCGCCGTAGCGCATCGCGAGCTCGACGTGCCAGGCGTCGCCGAGCTGCGCCGACACGGCGGCGGCGAGATCGCGGGAGTGATAGAGCAGGGGCGAGCCGCGCTTGGCGTCCCAGATCGCGCGGTAGGCCTCGGCCGACTTGGCCGGGCGGCGCGGCAGGATGATCAGGTTGAGCAGGAGGGCACGCCCGACCGCGCCGATATCGAGGACCCGGGGGTCGCCGAGAAACTCGCGGAGGTAGCGGCGCACGTCGCCGGTGGTGGGCGATTGCGGGGTGCCGAGGTTGATGAGGAGGAGGCCGGTGCGCATGGCGAGCTTGGAGAGAGCCAGGGCCCGAGGGTTACGCGGTTTCGTGGTCCCGGAGAACCCGCCGGGGGCGGTGTTTTCGCGGGCTGGCCTGGCGAGCCCGGGCGGCCCACCCGGGAAGTCAAGGACGGGACCCGGGTGCCCCTCAGGTTTTTGACAAGGCCCTGGAAGGACCCGCAATCGACCCGGGGTTTGGTCATCCAAGCCACACAAACTCTGGCCCCCTTGAAGTTAGCGGATCGTGAGCGATTCAAGATGGTTATGAGAAGATTTGGGCTTCCTGTTTGACCTCCTTGGCCAGCGCTGCATTATCCGAGGGTCATGGCCGGGTACCCAGGAACGCCGCTGCCCAAGAAGCTTGGGATCAAGTCAGGCCACAAGGTCTGCTTGCTCAACGCGCCGGGTACGTTCGAGCGCCACCTGGAGCAGCACGACGTCCGGATCACGCATGACCTCCGGCTGCCGCCGGTCGATGTCGTGGTGCTGTTCGTGGACCGCATCGCCGACCTCGAGCGCCGCGTGGGCGACATCGTGGCGCGGCTGCACCCCGCAGGTGGGTTCTGGGTTGCGTTCCGGACCTCGGGCCGCGGCTCGGACATCACGGAGGACGTGGTGTGCCGGATCGCGCTGGCGGCCGGCATGGTCCACAACAAGGTCTGCGAGATCGATGCGGCGTGGTCCGGCGTTCGCCTGGTCATGCGCAACGAGATCCGCGATGCGATCGCCTATCGCGTGCTCGCGCCGCCGCTGTCGCGCCG
>Ga0070717_10002544_pt1 | contig 12848 bp, 10 predicted proteins | sample LARL113metaG_FD_71366 | JGI IMG/M metagenome (GOLD analysis project Ga0070717, IMG submission 71366) | Corn, switchgrass and miscanthus rhizosphere microbial communities from Kellogg Biological Station, Michigan, USA - LAR L11-3 metaG | ecosystem: Host-associated > Plants > Roots > Rhizosphere ... | reverse complement strand
TCGGCTGCCACGGTGCCCATCGTGGAGGGCGGCGCGGTCCGCGGCGCGCTGTGCGCGTGGACGCGCCAGCCGGACGCGTACGAGCCGTCCACGCTGGCGTTCCTGCAGCAGGTCGCCGACCAGGTGGCGCTGGCGCTGCGCAACGCCTGGTCCTACGAGGCGATCGAGATGCAGCGGCGGCGGCTGGAGGTCGTCAACTCGGTGGGGCGCCGCCTGGCCTCGACGCTCGACCGCTGGTCGATCATGCGCATCCTCCGCGAGGAGCTGGCCCGCCACCTGGAGTTCGACCTCTTCACGCTGGCCGCGGTGACGGAGACCCCGGACGGACCGGTCGCCCAGGGCTACGTCTGGGACAGCGGCGAGGAGGTGCCGAGCCCGCCGGTGCCGCTCGCCTCGGCGGGGCCGTCGCGGGAGGCGTACGAGAGCGGCCGGCCCGTCCTGATCCGGCGCGCCGTGTGGGCGCGCGCGCTGGAGACCCGGCACCGGGCCGAGGGGCAGCGCATCCTGGGCGAGGGGGTGGTCGTGGACGTGACCCGGCCCGGCCGGCACCGGCGCGTGGTCGCCCGCTCGATCATCTGGGTGCCGGTCCGCCACGGCGAGGAGATCACCGCGCTGCTCTCGCTCCAGTCGTACCGCGCCGACGTGTTCGACGAGTGGCACGCCCAGGTGCTCCAGGACGTGGCCACGTACGTCGGCCTGGCGCTGGCCAACGCCGAGCACCTGCACGCCGCCCAGACCGAGCGCCACCGGCTGTCGGCGCTGCACCTGCTGGAGCTCAGCGTGGCCGGCGCCGCCGACGAGGCCGAGATCACGCAGGCGATGAGCCGGGCCGTCGGCTCGTTCCTCGACGCGCCGATCCTGCTGTTCGCGTACACGGACCAGCGCAACCGGGTCACCGGGTACTGCTCGGATAACGGCGTGGTCCGCCACCTGGAGCCCGTCGAGATCGAGCGCACCCGGTACTTCGCCCGCATGATGGAGGAGCGGACGACGATCGCCGAGGCGCTGCCGAACGAGCTCCGGCGGGCGGCCCCCGGCGAGGGCTGGCCGACGTGGGGTCCGCACATCCCCAAGCAGGTGCTGATCGTGCCGCTGTTCAACGAGAACCGGGTGGTGGGCTCGGTGTCCGCGCAGCGGATGACGGACGTCCCGTTCACGCCCGAGGAGATCCAGCTGCTGGAGAGCGCGGCGCCGGTGGTGGCGATCGCCCTGCGCACCGTGCGCCTGCTCCGCGCCAACGAGCTGGCGCTGGCCAACTCCCTGCGCCTGCAGATGGTCGCTGGCCTGGCCGGGCACGACCTGGAGGGGGTGCTGGCCAGCGTCGCCGAGCAGGCGCGGACCATGATGGAGGCGACGGCGGCCGCCTGCTGGGCCTTCGACGACGAGGGCCGGGTCGCCGCCCGGGCGGCCAGCGGCGGCGACCCGGGCCGCGTCCTGCGCTGGTCCGGCCGCACGAACGCGCGGACGTGGGACGAACCGCCGCGGGGGCCGGTCGCCGGCATCCATGGTCGCACCGGCTGGGCGCTGGTGCCGCTCCGGTACGGGGAGCGGCTGGTCGGCGCGCTCGGCTCGCTCCACGGGCCGGGCGGCGTGGGGGAGGCGCTGGCGGCGATCGGCGACTTCGCGCAGCATGCGGCGATCGCGATCGAGAACGCGCGGCTGGCCGCCGAGACCCGGGGCCGGATCCACACGCTGGAGGCGGTCGCCCGCTTCGCCAACCTGGACATCACGCGGCCGGAGCGGGCGCGCGCCGAGATCTGCCGCCTGGTCGAGGAGGCGCTGGCCAGCTCGCGCGGGGCGATGTGGCTGCTCGACGGCGCGGTGATGGTGCGCGGCTCCGGGGGCGCGTCGGCGGCCGGGATCGCGGCCCCGGAGCCCGGCTGGTGGCGCGCCGCGCTGGCCGGCTCGCACCGGGAGACGGCGCGCCGGCTGCGCCGCCTGCTCCGCTCCGCCGCGTCCGCGCACCCCGACGTCGGGGCCATCGGCGGGGCGGCGGGCGTCGCGCAGCCGGTCGTGGTGAACGACCGGGTGGTGGGCATGATCACGGCCGACACCGCCGGCACGTCGCCGTCCGAGACCCGCCGGCTGATGGCGGTGCTGGCCGGCCAGGCCCAGCTCGTCCTGACCCGCCTCGCGCTCGTCGCGGAGATCAACCGGCAGAAGGAGATGCTGGAGACGGTGATGCGGCACTCGCCCGTGGGCGTCGTGCTGGAGGACGAGGATGGCAACGTCGCGTACGCCAACTCGGAGATCGAGCGCATCTACGGGGTGCCGGCGGCCGGCCTGGTCGGGAGCCAGGCCCGCCAGCTGCTCCAGCGGCCGGACGCGGTGGTGGTGTCCGATCCCGAGGCGGTGCCGGGCAGGCCGCTCGAGGTGCGGCTGGACGCGAGGGGCATGGTCGTCCAGGTTCGCCGGGTGCCCGTCCCGGGCGCGGACGGCCAGCCGGACCGGGTGCTCACGCTGCACGAGGACGTCACCCAGGAGCGCGCGATGCTCGAGGCGAAGGACCTGATGCTGCGCGCGATCGGCCACGAGGTCCGCAGCCCGGCGGCCGCGATGCGCTCGACGATCGCGGGCCTGCTCCAGTGGGGCACCGTGATGGACGCGGACCAGCGGCACTCGCTGGTCATGGAGGCGTACGAGCAGTCGGAGCGGCTGCTGAGCCTGGTCGAGAACCAGCTGATCATCGCCCGCCTGGAGGCGCACCGCTTCGAGCCCAACCGGGCCCCGACTGCGCTGGCGCGCACGATGGAGCAGGTGCTGACGGTGCTGCGCAGCCGGTACGGAGGCCGGGTCGATGTGGTAGATGTGCGCCTGAGTCCTGACCTGCCCGATGCGTACTGCGAGCCAACCCATCTCGACCAGGTGCTGTCCAACCTCGTCGGCAACGCGCTGGAGTACACGCGCGCCCACCACATCGGGGTCAGCGGCCGCGCCGCCGGCCCCTGGGTCGAGGTGACGGTGACGGACGACGGCGGCGGCCTGCCTCCCGACCGAGTGGCGAGCCTGTTCGCCAAGACCGGCCTGGCCGGGCAGAACCGCGCCCGCGGCGGACTGGGTCTGGGCCTGTACCTTTGCCGTCTCGTGGTGGAGCGCTCGTTCGGCGGACGGATCTGGCTGGAGTCGACCGGCCCGGCGGGCACGACGTTCAAGTTCACGGTGCCGGCGCTGGCGGCGCGCCCCGGGCACGCCCTGCGTGCGGCGAGGTGACGCGGTTGGGCCTGCCGCGCGAGCCTCGGGCCGGGGAGCAGCCGCTCCGGGCGGACCACGCGGACCCGCTGTGGGCCCGGGTGGGCGGCGGCCTGGAGGAGGTCATGAGCGGCCGCCGGCACGGGCCCGCCGATCCCGACTTCCCGCCGCCGGGCGGTCCGTGGGAGGGCCTGTGGTCGAGCGGGCGGCTGGTGGGCTGGGCGCCGGCCGGCGGGCAGAGCCGGGCGTCGTACCGGCGGGCCCTGGAGGAGGGCGAGCGGATCGCGCGGGAGCGGCGGGCGTACCTGCTCAGCCGGCTGGGCCACAAGCTGCGCTCGTCGGTGCTGGCGCTGACCGAGTCGGCGCGCCAGGCGGCGTTCGGCCGGAAGGAGCTGCTCGAGGACATCTACGAGCTGGCCCAGGACGTGGGGCGGCGGGCGCTGGCGATGGAGGCGGTCGCGCTGGACCCGAAGGACCCGCCGCGGGCGGTGGTGATCGGCGCGGTGCTGAACCTGGCGGCGGTGGGGGCGAACCGGCTGCTGCCCGGCGACGCGGTGGTGCGGGCGTCGGAGCCGGTGCTGAAGGACGCGCTGACGCGGGCGTGCGACTGGATGGGCGGCGCCGGGTGCACGGTGATGGGCGAGCGGGTGGGGGCGTGGTGGCGGCTGGACGTGATCTCCGCGCCGGTGCGGCGCCCGCTGCCGGTGCCGGAGATGGGCGAGCCGCTGGTCCGGCACCTGGTGGACGACCTGCTCGAGGGGTGGCTGGACTCCAGCGCGCACGACCGGGCGGCGATCTACCTGCCGGCCGAGTAGGGCCGGCCGGGCCGGGCCGGCCCGGCCCGACCCGATACGTTGAAGTGTCGACACCTGCACGTCTCAGGCCGCCGCTAGACGTTGAACCGTCGACACTTCAACGTCTCCCCGGCGTTCTCGGGTGCTCACGCCCCGCTGTAACCCCTCCCGGCGACTTAACAGGTCAGATTGACCCCCGCTCAGCCCGGGCCGTACCGTGGGCCCGCCCCCCTCGGGCGGGTGGGGGCTTCTTGGATGCGGCGGCGGGGGCTTGGGGCCCAACATGTCGGGCATGGCAACCGTACGGCGCGTCCTCGCGCCCAACCCGGGGCCCTTCACCGGGCCCGGCACCAACACCTGGGTCCTGGGCGACGGCCCGGCCCTGGTCGTCATCGACCCCGGGCCCGACGACGACGAGCACCTCGCCGCCCTGCGCCGCGCGGTCGGCGCCCACGCGGTCGGGGTGGTGCTGGTCACCCACGGCCACGCCGACCACCTGGAGCTGGCCGAGCGGTTCGCCGGGCAGTACCACGCCCGTGTCGCCCGCTACCCCGACCTCGCGGACGGCGACGTCGTGCGCGTGGGCGCCCTCGACCTCACCGCCCTGCACACGCCCGGCCACGCGCCCGACCACCTCGCGTTCTGGATGCCCGACGACCGCGTCCTGTTCACCGGCGACCTGGTCCTGGGCCGGGGCAGCTCGATGGTCACGTACCCCGAGGGCGACGTCGCCGCCTACCTGCGCTCGCTGGAGCGCGTCGCCGAGCTGCGGCCGCGCCTCCTCTTCCCGGGCCACTGGGACCCGGTCGAGGACGCGGAGGCCAAGATCGAGGAGTACCGCCAGCACCGCCTCGCCCGCGAGCGGCAGGTCGTGGACGAGCTCGACCGCGGCGGCCCGGGCACCGCCACCGGGCTGACCGAGCGCGTGTACTCCGACGAGCTGGCCGCGACGGAGGCCCGCGAGCAGCTCCTGCGGGCGGCCGAGATGACCCTCCGTGCCCACCTGCGCAAGCTCGTGGACGAGGGCCGGGTCGCCGAGCGCGACGCGGTGTTCGAGCTGGTCTAGCGCGGGCCCGTATGGTTGCCCTGTGATCCCGACCGTCCGGCCGCTCCCCGCCATCTCCGAGCGCTCGCCCGACGAGCTCGACGCGTGGATGGCCGAGCGCGGCCAGCCCGCGTACCGCGCCCGCCAGCTCCGGCGCCGGCTGGCGGGCGGCGCCCGCTTCGAGGAGATGCTGGAGCTGCCGGCCGGCCTCCGCGCCGAGCTCGAGGCGGCGTTCCGGGCCAGCTCGCTGCGCGAGGTCCGGCGGCTGGAGGCCGACGGCGGCCTGACCACCAAGAAGCTGTACGAGCTGGACGGCGGCTACACGGTCGAGTCGGTGGTCATGCGCTACCCGCGGCGCTCCACGCTCTGCATCTCCTCCCAGGTCGGCTGCCCGATCGGCTGCCCCTTCTGCGCGACCGGCCAGGGCCCGTTCGGCCGCAACCTGGCCGCCCACGAGATCGTGGACCAGGCGGTGGACGCGGGCCGCGACCTGGCCGCCGAGGGCCGGCGGCTCACCCACGTCGTGTTCATGGGCATGGGCGAGCCCCTGGCCAACTACGACGCGGTCCTCGGCTCCGTCCGCCGGATCGCCGACCCGGCCGGGCTCGGGGTCAGCCCCCGCCGCGTCACCGTGTCCACGTCCGGCCTGATCCCGCGGATCGACCGGTTGGCGGCGGAGGGCCTGCCGTTCACGCTGGCGATCTCGCTCCACGCGGCCCGAGACGAGCTGCGCGACGAGCTGGTCCCGATCAACCGGCGCTATCCGCTGGGCGAGCTGATCCCCGCCGCCGACCGGTTCGCCGAGCGCACGGGCCGGCGCGTCAGCTACGAGTGGGTGCTGCTGGCCGGCGTGAACGACACGGAGCGCGACGCGCGGGAGCTGGGCGCGCTCCTGCGGGGCCGGCTGGCCCACGTGAACCTGATCCCGTACAACCCGGTGGACGAGGCGCCGTACCGCGAGCCCGACCCGGGCGAGGTGGCCCGGTTCGTCCGCCAGGTCCGGGCGACCGGCCTCAACGCGACGCTGCGCGACACCCGGGGCAGGGAGGAGGAGGCGGCCTGCGGCCAGCTCCGGGCCCGGCACCTCGCCGCGACCCGCTGAGTTGGGCGCGATCTACGCCGGGACCTCCGGCTTCTCCTATCCCGCCTGGCGGGGCGTGTTCTACCCCGAGCGCCTGGCCGGTGCGAAGATGCTCGGCTACTACGCCGAGCGCCTCAACGGGGTCGAGCTGAACGGCAGCTTCTACCGGACGCCGCCGGCCGAGACCGTCGCCGGGTGGGCGGCCACCGTGCCGGCCGGCTTCCGCTTCTGCATGAAGGCGCACCGGGCGCTGACGTACTCGGGCCCGACGTTCCCCTGGGAGGGCGTCGCCGGCGAGTTCGGGGCCCGGCTCGGCGGCCTCGGCGAGCGCCTGGGCCCGGTGCTGGTGCAGTTCCCGCCCACCCGCCAGCGCGACCTGGCGGCGCTCGATCGCCTGCTCGGCGGGCTCGGGCTGCGCGCAGCCGTCGAGTTCCGGAACGAGACCTGGTTCGCGGAGGACGTCTACGCCGTGCTCCGCAGCCACGGCGCCGCCCTCGTGGTCACCGACCAGGACAAGTGGCCGCGGGCGCCCCGCGTCGAGCTGTCCGGGCTCGCCTACTACCGCCTGCGCCGCGACTACGACGCCGCCGAGCTGGACGGCTGGCGGCGCGAGCTGCGCGCCGAGGCGGCGGCCCGCGACGAGCTGCACGTGTATTTCCGGCACGAGGTCGAGGCGCCAGCCCGGGCGGCCCACATACTGGACGAGTGACTGGCGATTTCGGGCTGTTCGGGCCCGGCTCGATGGCGTGGCAGCTGCACAAGGAGCCGGCGCTGCTGGTCGGCGGCCTGCGCGCCCTGATGGTCCAGGCGCTCCACCCGCTGGCCATCGCCGCCGTCGAGGACCACAGCGACTACAAGGCCGACGTCTGGGGCCGCTATGCGCGCACCAGCAACTACGTCGCGACCACCATCTTCGGCACGACCCGGCAGGCCGAGGCGCTCGGCAGGCGCGTGCGGGAGGTCCACCGGCCGATCCACGGCATCGACCGGGTGACCGGGCTTCCGTACGCCGCCGACGACCCGGTCCTGCTGCTGTGGATCCACGCCACGCTCGTCGAGTCGTTCCTGGCCGCGTACCGCCGGTTCGTGCGCCCGCTGGGCGAGCCCGACGGCGACCGCTACGTCGCGGAGATGGTCCGCCAGGCGACGCTGGTGGGCCTCCCCGCGGACGACGTGCCGGCCACCGAGGCGGGCAACCGGGCGTTCATCGACTCCTGCCGGCCGGACCTCCAGGTGACGCGGGGCGCGCTGGAGGCCGTGGACACCGTGCTGCACCCGCCGCTGCCGCCGTCGCGCCGGCCGTTCTGGTGGGTGGCCGGGCAGGCCTCGATCTCGATCATGCCCGACGACGCCCTGGCGATGCTCGGCATCCGCCGCCAGCCCCTGGCCGAGGCGCTCGTGCGGCCGCTGGTCCGGAGCGGGGGCGCGTTCGGCCGCCGGCGTATGAAGCCGCCGCCGGTGCTGGTCCAGGCCCGCGAGCGGACCCAGGCGGCCGGGCTCCGGTTCTAGACGCGAGCCCGGGGCCGCGGCCGGTCGGCCAGCAGCAGCACGGCGGCCGCGGCGGCGAAGGACGCGGCCATCGTCCAGAAGGCGGCCGGGAAGCCCAGGTGGTCGATCATCCAGCCCAGCAGGATCACCCACAGCGAGCCCGCGCCGTACGACACCGCGAAGTAGACGCCGAACGCGGCCTGCCGGGGCGCGCCCTCGATGGCGTCCGCGAACAGCGCCTGCAGCAGCGGCGACTCCGCGTACGCGAACGCGCCCACGAACACGCCGAGCACCAGCAGCGCCGGGATCGAGGCGCCGGTCATGCCGAACAGGCCGAGCGCGGCGCCGCCCACCAGGTACGCGACGATCGCGACCAGCCGGCGTCCCCACCGGTCCGCGAGCTGGCCGGCCACGATCGGTCCCACGACGCTGCTGGCCAGGATGACCGTGAAGATCAGCCCGACGGTCACCTGGGCCAGTCCGAGCCCGCCCCGCAGGTACGCCGGCACGAACGCGTTGACGGCGCCCAGCCCCCGGCCGCCAGCGGCCACCGTGCCGGCCGCGATGATCGTCAGCGTGCTCCGGCGCAGCACCGCGGCCCGGAGCCCGACCGAGCCGGCGCCCCGGCCGCCGTCGCCCGCCGCCGGCGCTCCCTCGCGGAGCCGGATCGCCACCAGCACCCCGCCGATCGCGATCGGCACCGCGACGGCCAGCAGGGCCGCCCGCCAGCCCCAGCGGACGATGATCAGCGAGGCGACGAGCGGGATCACCAGCGTCCCGACGTTGCCGCCGGTGGTGTGCCAGCCGAGCACCGTCCCGCCCCGCTCCGGGAACCGCCGCGTCAGCACCGCGTTGCCGACCGGGTGCTGCGGCGACGAGATCACGCCGCCGAGGAACTGCCCGAGCCCGAAGACGGGGTACGTGGGCGCCACGCCCAGGAGCACGGTGTTGGCGGCGAGCAGCAGGTTCTGCAGCGTCAGCACCAGCCGGGCGGAGACCCGCTGGTAGAAGCCCGCCGCGCCCTGGAGGAACCCGCCGACGGCGCCCACGACGCCGAGCACCACGCCCAGCGCCGTGTAGGAGATGTGGAACTCGGCGACCACCAGCGGGTACGTGAGCGGGAGCACCGCGACGTACAGGTGCTGGAGCGCGTGCGAGACGCTGATGAGACCCACGAGCTCGCGGCCGCCGGTGCCGGGCTCCTGCAGAGGGCGTCCAGGCTCCTGCCGGGGGCGGGCGAGCGTGGCCATCGTCGCCAGGCTACCCGTTCCCGCGGCGCGAGGAGGTCTGCTGGTGGTCGCCCGCGGCGACTCTAGACGGCGGCCGGCTCCTGGCCCGACTCCTGCTGCGGCTCCGACGGCGTGCGCCGGCCCGACCACCGTGTCCACACCACGATCGCGACGATCGAGACGGCGATCATCAGCAGCGACGCCCACTGCGCCTGGCGCAGCCCGAAGATCAGAGAGTCCTCGCGCAGGAAGCTGAGGAAGAAGCGGCCGGTCGCGTACACGGACAGCCAGATCAGGCCCGTGACGCCCGTGGGCAGCCGCCGTTTGAAGACCGGGTACGTCGCGATCGCCGCCACGAAGACGAGCAGGTTGAAGACCAGCTCGTACGCGACCTCGGGGTGGACGGTCAGGCCCACCTCGCCCAGCGTCTGCTCGTTCACGTACTGCACGCCCCAGGGCAGGTTGGTCGGGATCGCGTGGTGCTCGCCGTTGATGACGTCGCCGATGCGGCCGATGGCGAAGCCCAGGGCGTTGGCCGGACCCGCCGCGTCCAGGATCTTCCGGAAGTCCACCCCGCTGTGCCGGCACCAGGCGTAGCCGCCGATGAGGGCGCCAAAGATGCCGCCCCACTGGCTGATGCCGCCCTCGTTGATCTGGACGATCCGGATCAGGTTGCCCTCGAACTGCTGGTAGTTCTCCCAGACGAACAGCAGGCGGGCGCCGATCAGGCCCGCGACGACCATCCACACCGCCATGTCGTAGACGCGGTCCGGCGCGATGCCGTCGCGCTGGAGGAGCATCTGCCCGACCCGGGCGGCGGCGACGATACCGATGACGCTGAAGATGCCGTGCCACGTGATCAGGACCGGCCCGATCTGGGCGACGTTGGGATTCAGGTCGATGACGATCGTGCCGAACATCACGTGAGCACTCTACGCATCCGGGCCAGGGCCTCGGGCTTCGAGAGAAGTGCGAGGGTGTGGTGGATCGGCGGCGTGACCTTGCCGGCCACCGACTCCCGGATCGGGGTCAGGAACTTGCCCCGGCTCCAGCCGCCCGCCTCGCGCACGTCCTCCAGCGCCGACTCGATCGCGGGCGGCGTCCACTCGACGTCCGCCAGCCTGGACACGGCCGCCTCCAGCATCTCCCGCTGGCCGTCCTTGAGCGCGGGCGGCGGCGGCGGCTCCTTCAGGTAGGCCAGGTACGCGGCGGCCTCGTCGAGCCGCTTCAGCCGCTCCTTCAGCGCCGGCGCGGCCGCCGCGATGGCGGCCTCGGGCAGGTCGGGCAGGTACGGCCGCAGCCGCCGCGCCAGCTCCTCGTCGGAGAGCGCGCGGATGTAGTGCCCGTTCATCCAGTCCAGCTTCTCGCGGTCGAACATCGCGCCCGCGCTCTGCACCCGGTCCACGTCGAACGCCGCCACCAGCTCGTCCAGGCTGAAGATCTCCTGCTCGGTGCCGGGGTTCCAGCCCAGCAGCGCCAGGTAGTTGAGCAGGGCCTCGGGCAGGTAGCCCTCCTCCCGGAACAGGTCCAGGCGGGCCTCCGGGTGGAGCCGCTTGCTCAGCTTCTTGCCGTCCTTGCCCAGGACCACGGGGAGATGGGCGAGCGCCCGCGGCCGGCGGGCGTCCATCGCGTCCACCAGCATCAGCTGGACCGGCGTGTTGGGCAGGTGCTCCTCGGACCGGAAGACGTGGGTGATGTCCATCAGGACGTCGTCCACCGGGCTGGCGAAGTTGTACGTCGGCCAGCCGTTCGACTTCATGATCACCGGGTCGCCGAACTCGTCGTTGTCGAACCGGAGATCGCCCCGGACCAGGTCGGTGAACGTGGTCTCGCCCTCCGGCACCTTGAACCGGACCACGAAATCCGTGCGCCCCGCCGGCGGGTTCGTCAGGCAGCGCCGGGAGTACTTGTAGCGGGGCCGGCCCTGGGCCCGCGCGGCCTCCCGCTCGGCGGCCAGCTCCTCGGCCGTGCAGAAGCAGCGGTACGCCGCGCCCAGCTCGATCAGGCGGGCCGCCCGCTCGCGGTACGTGTCCAGGCGCTCGCTCTGGCGGTACGGCGCGTACGGGCCGCCCATGTCGGGCCCCTCGTCCCAGGCCAGGCCCAGCCAGTGGAAGCTGTCGTAGATCCCCTGCTCGTACTCGGGCCGGTTGCGCTCGAGGTCCGTGTCGTCCAGGCGCAGCACGAACCGCCCGCCGTGGTGGCGGGCGAAGAGCAGGTTGAACAGTGCGGTCCGGGCGCTACCCAGGTGAGCCCAGCCGGTGGGGCTGGGGGCCATCCGCACCCGGACGGGATGCTCCGGCACCCGCACATACTACGGAGGATGCCGGGTCTGCTCCTGCTCAACGGAGGGGACGAGTTCCGGCCCGGCAACGAGCCCCAGGACCAAGAGCTGGTCGGGGCCGCCGGCCCGGGCCCCGCGTATGTCGTGCCGACCGCGGCCCGGCGGCAGCGCCCCGAGCTGGCGGTGGCCACGGCGCGGGCCTGGTTCGAGCGGCTGGGCGTCGCGCTGGAGGAGCTGCCCATCTACAAGCGGTCCGACGCCGGCTCGGCCGAGCTGGCGGCCCGGGCCGCCGGGGCGGGCCTGCTCTACCTGACCGGCGGCGACCCCGGCCTGCTGGCACAGACGCTGCGCGGGACGCGCGTGTGGGCGGCGATGGTCGAGGCGTGGACCGGCGGCGCGGCGCTCGCCGGCTCGTCCGCCGGCGCGATGGCGCTCTGCGAGTGGACGCTGGTGATGGCGCGCTGGCCCCGGCACGAGCAGCGGCGGCCGGCGGAGGCGCTGGGCCTGGTGCCGGGCACTGCCGTCCTCCCGCACTTCGAGCGCATGGGCAGCCGGTGGACCGTGGACGCGCCGCCCGACGGCCTGGTCCTGGTGGGCATCGACGAGCGCACCGGCGCCGTCTGGCACGGCGGCGGCTGGCACGCGGCGGGCGCCGGGTCCGTCGTGGTGATCCGGGGCGGCGAGACCGCGCGGTTCGGCTCCGGCGAGCCGGTCACCGGCCTGCCGGCGCCCGGGGAGCGGCCGTAGGTGCGCGGCGGATACGTCCGGGTGGGCGGCCTGCAGGTCCACCACGTGTTCGGCGGGAGCGGTGACCCACCCGTGCTGTTCGTGCACGGCCTGGGCTCGGCCGGATACCTGGAGTGGCGCTTCACCCTGCCCGAGCTGGCGCGCTCCCGCGAGGTGTTCGCGCTCGACCTGCCCGGCTTCGGCCGCAGCGAGCAGCCGGCCGGCGGCTACGGCATCCCCCTGTTCGCGGACGTGGTCCAGGCCTACGTCCGCGAGCTCGGCCGCCGGCCGGTGCTGGTCGGCACGTCGCTGGGCGGCCGGGTGGCGCTGGAGGTCGCGCTGCGCGACCCCGGGTCGGTCGAGCGGCTGGTCCTGGTCGACTCGCTCGGCGTGGTCCGGCCGAACGTCCAGCTGTTCTATCCGCTGGTCCTGGTGCCGGGGCTGGGGGAGACCGTGCTGGGCCTGATGCGGGAGGCGCTGCACCGCCTGCCCCCGGCCGTGATCCGGCGGTCGGCGCGCCGGTTCGTGCACGACGCCGGCGGCCTGGACCGCGTCGTGGACGAGGCGTTCCTGACCGGCATGCGCGAGATGCACGCGACCGCGGGCTACGCGCGCGCCTACGCCTCCACCGTCCGGGCCCTGGCCGACATCCGCGCCCACCGGCCGGCCGAGCTGCTGGAGGGGCTGGCCGCCACCCGCCTGCCGGTCCTGCTGATCTGGGGCGAGAAGGACCGGCTGCTCCCGGTGGACCGGGCCCGCGCGGCGGTCCGGCGGCTTCCGGGCGCCCGTCTGGAAGTGATCGAGGGAGCCGGGCACACGCCCCAGGCCGAGCGGCCCGACCGGTTCAACCGGGCCCTGGAGGACTTCCTCGCCTCCTGACGGGCCGCCGGGCCCGCCGGACAGGGTCTACCGGGGGCCGGACTACCTCGCCGCCGTGGTGGGCGCGGCGTTCGATCCACTGGTCCACCCCGCGCCGCTCGGCCCCCCGTGGCCGTACCGCCTCCTGGTGGCGCTG
>Ga0070717_10002543_pt1 | contig 12848 bp, 10 predicted proteins | sample LARL113metaG_FD_71366 | JGI IMG/M metagenome (GOLD analysis project Ga0070717, IMG submission 71366) | Corn, switchgrass and miscanthus rhizosphere microbial communities from Kellogg Biological Station, Michigan, USA - LAR L11-3 metaG | ecosystem: Host-associated > Plants > Roots > Rhizosphere ... | reverse complement strand
GTGAGGATCCTGGTCGTCGGGTCCGGGGCTCGCGAGCACGCGCTCGCCTGGAAGTGCCTGCGGTCGCCGCTCGCCGATCGCGTGTACGTCGCCCCCGGCAACGGGGGGACCGCCGCCATCGCCCGCAACGTGGCCGTGCCGGCCGACGACCCCGCCCGCCTGACCCGCCTCGCCCGCAAGGAGAAGATCAGCCTCGCCATCCTGGGCCCGGACGCCGCGGTGGCGGCCGGCGTCGGCGACGCCCTCCGCGACGCCGGCATCCCCGTGTTCGGGCCCGACCGCGACGCCGGCCGCATCGAGAGCAGCAAGGCGTTCGCCAAGGAGGTGATGGTCGCCGCCGGCGTCCCCACCGCCCGGTTCGAGACGTTCACGGACGTGGAGCCGGCCCGCCGGTTCGCGCGCCGGCTCCACGGTCGCGTCGCCGTCAAGGCCGACGGCCTGGCCCTGGGCAAGGGCGTGCTGGTCTGCGGGGACGAGCGAGAGGCCGACGAGGCGATCGACGCGATGCTCGTGCGCCACTCGTTCGGGCAGGCGGGCTCGACGATCGTGGTCGAGGAGCGGCTGGAGGGCCCCGAGCTGTCGGTCTTCGGCATCTGCGACGGCGAGCGCGTGGCGCCCCTGGCCCCGGCCCGCGACTTCAAGCGGGCGCGGGAGGGCGACGCCGGCCCCAACACCGGTGGGATGGGCGCCTACTCGCCGCCGCACGGCGTGGACCGGGACCTGGTCGCCCGGATCACGGAGACGGCGCTGGTGCCGGTCGTCGGCGAGCTGGCCCGCCGGGGCCTGCAGTACCGGGGCGTGCTGTACGCCGGCCTGATGCTGACGCCCGACGGGCCCCGGGTGCTGGAGTTCAACGCCCGCTTCGGCGACCCCGAGACGCAGGTGGTGCTGCCCCGGCTCACGTCCGACCTGGTCCCGCTGCTGCTCGCCGCCGCGCTCGGCGACCTGCCCGACCGGCCCCGGATGGAGTGGGCGCAGCGCCCGGCCGTCGGGATGGTGGTCGCGTCGGGCGGCTATCCGGAGAGCTACGGCACGGGCTTCGAGATCCAGGGCCTGGGCTCGGTGCCGGACGGCGTGCTCGTGTTCCACGCCGGCACGCGGATGGTCGAGGGCAAGGGCCTGGTCACCTCGGGCGGCCGGGTCCTGACGACGGTGGGCATGGGCGACGACGTCGGTCAAGCCCGCCTGGCAGCGCTGTCCGGAGCCGTCCGGGTACGATTTCCCGGGGCTTTTTTCCGGAAGGACATTGCACAGGATGCCATTGGTGCCTGAGGTCGGCGTGATCCTCGGCTCGAAGTCGGACCTGCCGCTGATGGAGGCATGCCTCAGGCAGCTGGAGGAGTTCGGCATCGAGTCTGAGCTGAAGATCTGCTCCGCCCACCGCAACCCGGCGGGGGTCATGGAGTGGGCGTCTTCGGCGCGCGAGCGCGGTCTCAAGGTCGTGATCGCCGCCGCGGGCGGCGCCGCGCACCTCCCGGGCGTCGTCGCCGCCTGGACGGACCTGCCGGTGGTCGGCGTGCCGGTGCCGACGGCCCACCTCGGCGGCCAGGACTCGCTCTACTCCATCGTGCAGATGCCGGCCGGCATCCCGGTCGCGACGATGGCGATCGGCGAGGCCGGCGCCCGGAACGCGGCCTGGTTCGCGGCCCGGGTCCTCGGCCTGGCGGACGCCGGCGTGGCCGCCCGCCACCTCGAGAAAAGGCAGGCGCTGGCCAATCGCTAGGACGCGCGTGCTGCTGACGGATGCGTCGTTCCGGGAGGGCGACCGTCTGCTGGACCTGCCCGTCGAGGAGGTCTCCCCGCTCGCCGGCAAGCTCGACGCGGTCGGGCTGTTCTCGCTCGACGTGCTCGGCGCCCGGACGTTCGAGGCGGCGCTGCGCCGCGGCCTCGACCCGTGGGAGTGGCTGCGCCGGCTGGCCGACGCGACGCCGTCCACGCCGCTCCAGGCGCTGGTCGGCGGCCGCACGCTCCTGGGCGACCGCACCCGGGCCGACGACGTCGTCGAGCTGTTCGTCGCCACGGCTGCGCGCGCCGGTGTGGACGTCTTCCGGGTGTTCGACCCGCTGAACGACGTCCGCAACCTGGAGGCCGCGGCGCGCGCCGCGAAGCAGGCGGGGAAGCGGGTGCAGGGCGCCCTGTGCTACGCCGTCAGCCCGGCGCACGACCTGGACCACTGGCGGGCGGCGGCCACGGCGGTGGCGGCCCTCGACGTGGACGAGCTCGTGCTGGTGGACACGTCGGGCCTGCTCGGCCCGGGCGCCGCGGCGGAGCTGGTGCGCGCGCTGCGGGAGACGGTCCGGCAGCCGGTCGTCGTGCACGCCTGCTGCGCCGGCGGGATGGCCCCGATGGCGTACCTGGCCGCGGTGCAGGCCGGCGTCAGCGGGCTGGACACGGCGATGTCGCCGCTGGCGTCGGGCGCGTCCGCGCCGGCGACCGAGACAGTCGTCGCCGCGCTCGCCGGGGGGGAGCACGACACCGGGCTCGACCTGGGCCGGCTGACCGAGGTCGAGCACGACCTGGTGGAGCTGCTCGCGCGCACGTCAGCCGACGGCGTCTCGCCGGCCGGCGGCCTGGACGCCGACGTCCTCCGCCACCAGCTGCCCGCCGCGCTGCTGCGTGACCTCAGCGCCCAGCTCGACCAGCACAACGCGATCGCCCGCCTGGGCGACGCGCTGGCCGAGGTGCCGCGCGTGCGGGGCGAGCTCGGCTTCCCGCCGCTGGTGGCGCCGGTGCGGCAGATCGTCGCCACGCAGGCCGTGTACAACGTGCTCGGCGGCGACCGCTACGCGACGGTCTCGCAGGAGCTCAAGGACTACCTGCAGGGCCTGTACGGCTCCCCGCCGCGGCCGGCGGACGTCGAGGTCCGGCGGCTGGTGCTGGGCCAGGACGAGCCCATCACGATCCGGCCGGCCGACCTGCTGGAGCCGCAGGTGGAGGGCGCCCGCGAGCAGCTCCGCCGCCGTGGCGTCGAGCCGACCGACGAGCGCGTCCTGAGCTTCCTGCTCTTCCCGACTCCCGCCCTGGACCTGTTCCTCGGCGGCGCGAAGCCGGCCCGGCCGGAGGCCGCTCCCATCGCGGGCGAGACCGCCGCCGAGGCGCCCTCCCCCAACGGCGCGGGGGAGGCCGCGGCGCCGCCGCCGCCGGAGGAGGCGCCACCCGCGCCCCAGCCCGTCGCCGCCGAGTTCGAGGTCGAGGTGGAGGGCGAGGTGTTCCACGTCCGGGTGGCCGGCGCCGGGGTGATGGTCCTGCCGGCCGCGGGGGGCGCGGCGTCGCCCATGGCCGCGACGGCAGCCGCCGGGGCCCCGGCTCCTCGCCGCGCCCGCGACGGGGCGGTCACCGCGCCCATGCAGGGACTGATCGTCAAGGTGCCGGTTCAGGTCGGCGACGAGGTCAAGCTGGGCGACGTGGTGGCCGTGCTGGAGGCCATGAAGATGCAGAACGACATCGTGGCCACCCAGCCGGGCAAGGTGGTCGAGGTCTACGTGAAAGAGGGCGACGTGGTCAGCCCCAACCAGGCCCTGGTCGCCGTCGGCTGACGGCGGGCCAGGGCTGCCGCAACGGCGGCGGCAACCCTGGCCGGTCCTCCTGGTCAGCGGCTGGTCCAGTCCTGGCCGTCCCAGGTCCGACTCCGGACGGGGGCAGGGAGTCCGCCATCGCCGTACGCTTTCGGCGGTGAAGGCGAAGCTGTTCAAGAAGATCCTGGTCGCCAACCGGGGCGAGATCGCCGTCCGGGTCATGCGGGCCTGCCGCGAGCTCGGCATCGAGAGCGTGGCCATCTTCTCGGACGCCGACCGCGGCGCCATCCACGCCCGGTACGCGGACGAGGCCCACCACATCGGCGCCGCCGCTCCCGCGCAGTCCTACCTGCAGCTCGAGAAGATCGTGAAGCTGGCCGGCGACATCGGCGCCGAGGCCATCCACCCCGGCTACGGGTTCCTCTCGGAGCGCCCCGAGCTGCCCGAGGCGTGCGCCGCCACCGGCGTCACGTTCATCGGCCCCCCCGCCTCGGCCATGCGGGCGCTCGGCTCCAAGCTCGAGGCCCGGGCGCTGGCCGCGTCCCACGGCGTGCCCGTCACGCCCGGCAGCGGCTCGCTGGAAGACCCGGAGGAGGCGGCCCGCGCCGCACGCGAGATCGGGTTCCCCGTGATCGTCAAGCCGTCGGGCGGCGGCGGCGGCATCGGCATGAAGGTGGTCGAGCGGGAGGCCGACCTGGCCGCCGCCATCGAGAGCTGCCGGAACGCCGCCCGGGCCTCGTTCGGCGACCCCACCGTCTACGTGGAGCGGTACGTCCGCAAACCCCGGCACGTGGAGATCCAGGTCATCGCCGACCAGCACGGCAACGTGGTGCACCTGGGCGAGCGCGAGTGCTCGATCCAGCGCCGGCACCAGAAGATCCTGGAGGAGACCCCGTCGCCGGCCGTGACGCCGGAGATCCGGCGCCGGATGGGCGACGCGGCCGTCAGGGCGGCGCGGGCCGCGGGCTACGTCAACGCCGGGACCGTCGAGTTCATCTTCAGCGAGGGCGACTTCTACTTCCTCGAGGTGAACGCCCGCCTGCAGGTCGAGCACCCGATCACCGAGGAGGTGACCGGCATCGACCTGGTGAAGGAGCAGATCCGGGTCGCCGCCGGCCTGCCGCTCTCGTTCACGCAGGAGCAGGTCACGTGGACCGGCCACGCGATCGAGATGCGCATCAACGCCGAGGACCCGGCCCGGCGGTTCATCCCGAACCCCCGGCGGATCACCCGCTGGGTGGCCCCGAGCGGGCCCGGCGTCCGGATCGACTCGGGCTTCGGGCCCGGCTCCGACGTCCCGCCCAACTACGACTCGCTGGTCGCCAAGCTGATCGTGCACGGCGCCGACCGGGCCGAGGCGATCGCGCGGGCCAGCCGGGCGCTGCGCGAGTTCGTGCTGGTCGGGCCGGCGACCACGATCCCGTACCACCGCGCGATCCTGGAGAGCCCCGACTTCCGGGCCGGCGGCCTGACCACCCGGTTCATCGAGGATCACCCGGAGCTGATCGACGCGATGGGGCGGTTCCTCGGCGAGGCCTCGCCGATGGACTACGGCGCGGATCCGCGCCACGTGGCCGCAGCGGCGGCCGCGGTCGCGGCGGTCGTGTCGTCCCAGCAGCAGTCGTGATTCGCGCCGAGCGGGAGGGCGACCTGGCGCTGGTCCGGATCGACCGGCCGGAGAAGCGCAACGCCCTGACGCTGGCGATGATCGAGTCGCTGCGGGACGCGCTCCGCGACGCCGGCGCCGACCCGGCCGTGCGCGGCGTGCTCGTCTGCGGCACGCCGCCCAGCACGTGCGCGGGCGTGGACCTGGCCGAGTTCGCCGGCGGTACGCCCGACGGCATCCTGCGCCTGATCGACGCGCTGGGCGACGCCTGCGCGGCCGCCCGGCGCTGCCCCAAGCCGGTGGCGATGGCGATCCAGGGCCACTGCTTCGGCGGCGCGCTGGAGCTGGCCTGCGCGTGCGACTTCCGGGTGGCGGCGCCGGGCGCGCTGCTGGCGATGCCCGAGGTCGCGCTGGGCATCCCGTCCGTCATCGACGCGGCGCTGATCGAGCGCCACGCCGGCGCCGGTCGGGCCCGCGAGCTGATCCTCACCGCCGAGCCGGTCGCCGCCGAGGCGGCGCTGGCCTGGGGCCTGGTCAACCGGGTCGTGCCGGAGGACCGGCTCCTGGACGCCTGCCGGGAGCTGCTGGGCGCCGTCGTCCGGCACGACCCGGCCGCGATCGGGCGCCAGAAGCGGCTGTTCTCGGACTGGGACAACCTCCCTCTCGACGAGGCGATCCAGCACAGCAAAGAGGCGCTGGTGGCGTCCTTCGCCGGCGGCGTGCCGCAGCGACTCGCACAGGAGCGAATGAGGAGCCGATGACGCTAGACCACGAAGTCAAGCCTCCGTTCGAGGTCATCGAGAGCCACGAGACCGCCCGCGACTGGAACCTGGCGCTGCGCCGGGACCGCATCCGCTGGCCGGACGGCACGGAGGCGGACTACCGGGTCGTGGACGGCCCGAGCGCCGTCTTCGTCGTGCCGTACGCCCAGAACGGCACGACGGTGCTGGTCCGGCAGTGGCGGCACTCCTGGGGCTCCACCACCTGGGAGGTGCCCGCGGGCACGCTGGAGCCGGGCGAGGAGCCGCTGGCGTGCGCCCAGCGCGAGCTGCGCGAGGAGGCCGGCCTGATCGCCGACGACTGGACGTCGCTGGGCGCCACGCGCGGCACCGCGCTCCAGACGGGCCGGCAGCACCTGTACCTGGCCAGGGGCCTGCGCCGGGTGCAGCGGACGCCGGAGCCGTACGAGCGGGACATGATCCTCCGCGAGGTGGCGTTCCGCACGGCCCTCGACGCGGCGCTGTCCGGCGAGGTCGAGCACGCGGCTTCCATATCTGCATTGGCGCGGGCCGGGCGCGTGTTGGGCATCATCTAGATGAGCCGGGGGCCGGCAGGGCCCCATCACCGAGGAGGTCTCCATCCGGCATGGGGCAGCAGGCGCAGCAGTCTCCTATCGACCACCGCTGGGTCACGACGGCGTTCACGATCGACGGCGCGCGGATCGTGCGCAGCCTCGGCATCGTCCGGGGCATCACGGTCCGGTCGCGCAGCGTCGTCGGCAGCATCGGCGCGGCGTTCCAGCAGCTCGGCGGCGGCAACATCACGCTCTACACCGAGCTGGCCGAGCACGCCCGCGAGGAGGCGTACCAGATCATGGTCCAGCACGCCGCCGCGCTCGGCGCCAACGGCGTCATCGGCATGCGGTACGACGCGACCGAGATGGCCAGCGGCGTCACCGAGGTGCTGTGCTACGGCACCGCGGTGGTCTTCGAGTCGGCGGGCTAGGTCATGGCCTGGGACCAGGCCGGCCCCGACCGTTCCGCCGCCCCGGTGTGGACGGGCTCGGTGCGCCTGGAGCGCGACGAGCTCCACGTCATGGCGATGGTGCTGGCGGGCGGCCAGGGCAGCCGGCTGCAGCCGCTGACCGCCGACCGGGCCAAGCCGGCGGTGCCGTTCGGCGGCACGTACCGGCTGATCGACTTCGCCCTCTCCAACCTGGTGAATGGCGGCGTCCGCAAGATCGTCGTGCTCACCCAGTACAAGAGCCACAGCCTGGACCGCCACATCGCGCAGATGTGGCGGCTCTCGCCGATGCTGGGCAACTACGTGGCGACGGTGCCGGCCCAGATGCGGACCGGCCCGCGCTGGTTCGCGGGGTCCGCCGACGCCGTCTACCAGAACCTGAACCTGGTCAACGACGAGCGTCCCGACTGCATCTGCGTGTTCGGCGCCGACCACATCTACCGGATGGACCCGCGGCAGATGATCGTGCACCACCTGACCAGCGGCGCCGGCGTGACGCTGGCGGGCATCCGGGTGCCGATCGAGCAGGCGCCCTCGTTCGGAATCATCGAGCCGGACTCGAGCGGCCGCGTCCTGGCCTTCCGCGAGAAGCCCCGTGACCCGACGCCGGTCCCCGGCTCGCCCGGCGAGGCCTACGCGTCGATGGGCATCTACGTGTTCAGCACCCGCGCCCTGGTCGACGCGGTGACCGAGGACGCGGACCGGGCCGACAGCAAGCACGACCTGGGCGGCAGCATCATCCCGATGCTGGTCCACCGGGGCGAGGCGTCCGTGTACGACTTCCAGACGAACGAGGTGCCGGGGGTGACCCAGCGCGAGGTCGGCTACTGGCGCGACGTCGGCGACCTGGATTCGTACTACGAGTCGAGCATGGACCTGGTCGCGGTGGACCCGGTCTTCAACCTGTACAACCGGGAGTGGCCGATCCTGAACTGGCAGCCGCTGGGCGCCCCGCCGGCCAAGTTCGTCTTCGACGACGAGGGGCGCCGGGGGATGGCCATCGACTCGCTGGTGAGCCCCGGCGTGATCGTGTCCGGCGGCGCGGTGCGGCGGTCGATCCTGTCGCCCGACGTCCGCGTCAACACCGGGGCGGTGGTCGAGGGGTGCGTGCTGATGGACGGGGTCCAGGTCGGCCGCGGCGCCATCGTCCGGCACGCGATCGTGGACAAGAACGTGCTCGTCCCGCCCGGAGCCCGGATCGGCGTCGATCCGGAGCTGGACCAGGCGCGCTTCGCCGTCTCGAGGACCGGCGTGGTGGCCATCGGCAAGGGCCAGGTGGTGCCGCACTGATGGCCGGCCCGCGGCCGACGGTCTCGCTGCTCACGCGGGAGTACCCGCCGGACGTGTACGGCGGCGCCGGCGTGCACGTCGAGCACCTGGCGGCGGAGCTCCGCCGCCGGGTGGACGTGCGCGTGCACTGCTGGGGCGACCCGCGCGACGAGGCCGGCGTCACCGCGTACCGGGCGTGGACGGCGCTGTCCGAGCCGATGCCGGAGGCGGCCGCGCTGCAGGCCATGTCCATCGACCTGGCGATGACGGGCGGGTGCCAGGGCAGCGACCTGGTCCACAGCCACACGTGGTACGCCAACCTGGCCGGCCACCTGGCGAAGCTGGCGTGGCAGGTGCCGCACGTGGCCACCACGCACAGCCTGGAGCCGCTGCGGCCCTGGAAGGCCGAGCAGCTGGGAGGCGGGTACCACCTGTCGTCGTTCTGCGAGCGGACCGGGCTGGTGGGCGCCGACGCCGTGATCGCGGTGTCGCACGGCATGCGCGAGGACGTGCTCACCTGCTACCCGGAGGTTGAACCGGCGCGGGTCCACGTGATCCACAACGGCATCGACGCCGCCGCCTACCGGAGCGAGCCGTCCGAGGCGACCCTGCGCCGTTACGGGATCGACCCGGCACGCTCGTACGCGCTGTTCGTGGGCCGGGTGACCAGGCAGAAGGGCCTGTCGCACCTGCTCGCGGCGTCGCTCCACGTGGACCCCCGGCACCAGCTCGTCGTGTGCGCGGGGGCGCCCGACACGCCGGAGATCGCGGCCGAGGTCGAGGCGCTGGCCGAGCGGGTCCGGACGGAGCGCGGCGGCCTGGTGTGGATCGAGGGGATGGTGCCGCGGCCCGAGCTGATCCACCTGCTGAGCGGCGCCAACGTGTTCGTCTGCCCGTCCGTGTACGAGCCGTTCGGCCTGGTCAACCTGGAGGCCATGGCCTGCGAGACGGCGGTGGTGGCGTCCCGGGTGGGCGGCATCCCGGAGATCGTCGTGGAGGGCGAGACGGGCTACCTGGTGGACCTGGACGAGGCCGACCCGGAGGCGTTCGCGAGCGGCCTGGCGGCGCGGATGGAGGAGGTGCTGGACGACCCGGTCCTGGCCGTCCGGATGGGCGCGGCGGGCCGGGCCCGGGTGCTGGAGCGCTTCACGTGGGAGGCGATCGCCGACCAGACGGTGGCGCTGTACGGCTCGCTGCTGCGCTGACGGCGCTCAGGGTCGGGCTGACGCGGCTCGTTTCGAGTACGTCGTGTCCACGATCCGGGACGCCGGGAGGTCCGCGCCGTACTTCAGCAGGCCCACCGTCCGGTAGCTCGCCTGCAGCCCCGCCAGCGACGCCGTGTCCGGCTTCAGCGCCTGGTCCCAGTCGTACGGCGGGACCGTCTTGAGCACGTCCGGGCCGATGCCCGTGGACTTGGACACGATTCCCAGCGTGTCGTCCGACGCCCGGTCCGGGCCCGTCAGGTCCCGGGCGCCCTTCACCAGCGCCTGGAAGAACCGCAGGCCCGCCGAGCCGCCCAGCTTCGCCCCGTACAGCACGCCGCTCCACGTCGTCCCCGCCGGCGGCGCGGCCTTCGGGACGGCCACGCCGTGCTGCTCCATCGTCGTCGAGTACGGAGCCGGCGCCAGCGCGGCGTCGATGCTGCCGATCTGGAACGCCTCCTCCATGTCGGTCGCCGCCAGGTCGATCACGGTCATGTCCTTGAGGCCGACGCCCGCGCTCTGGAGCGCCAGGCCCGCCAGGTAGCCGCTGCCCGAGCCGGCCCCGCCGTCGATGGCGATCTTGCGGCCCTTCAGGTCCGCCAGCGTCTTGACCGTGCCGTGGTCCAGCAGCGGCTTCGCGACCTCCAGCTGCACCGGCGGGGTGCCGCCGGTCGGGATCGCGGCCATCGAGCCCACGATCCTGTACGGCAGCCCGCCGCCGAGCCCGTTGAACACCGCCGCGTTGAAATCCGTCACCGAGACGTCGATCTGGCCCCGCGAGATCAGGTCCACCGGGTCCTGGCCCAGCCGCAGCGCCTGCAGCTGGACGTTGACGTTGAGCCGCTGGAAGTAGCCCCGCGCGATCGCGACGTACAGCGGCGCCCACTGCGTGGACGCCACTTGCCCCACCTTCACCGTCACCGGCGTCAGGTCGGGCGTCGGCGTCGGGCGGGCGATCCGCTCCGGCGTGCTCCCGCCGCAGGCGGCCACCGCCACCAGGGCCACCAGCGCGATCCAGATCCCTGCGGGTCCCCCACCACGCATCGCGATCCAGCGTAACTCGGGAACCCCGGGGTGCGTACGCCCAGGTCGGATCAGCGCAGCCGGATGGCGCGGTGGCGCGCCTGGAGGCGGGGCAGCACCTCGCGCCGCCACAGCTGCAGGCCCGGGTAGCGCAGGCCCACCGCCAGCACCGCCATGGCGACCAGCGTGACGGGCCAGGAGTGGGTCACGTACGCGATCCCCGCCAGCAGCGTCAGGCACGCGCACAGGACCAGGACCAGCAGCACCGCGACGTCCCGGCGCAGGGCCCGCCACTGCCGCCGCTCGTGCCGGTAGAACGTCCGCAGCGTCTCGTCGAACTGGCGCAGCCGCCACCACCGAACGAGGAGGACGACGCCGCAGACGGCGATCACCAGGACGGCGGCCACCGCCCACGCGTACGGGTCGTCCAGGCGCCGCACGACGTTGATGGCGAGCGCGGCCACCAACCCGCCCCCGACGCCCGCCACCGCCAGCCGGCGGTCGATCGCGTGGGCCAGCTGGCGCCGCACCGTCGGGTTGCCGGGGTCCGTCTCCACCGCGCGGCGGAAGTGCTGCATCGCCTCCCGCCGGCGCCCGCGCCGCTCCAGCGCGACCGCGAGGTTGGACTGGTAGACGGGCTCCTGGGGGGCCAGGCGCAGCGCCTCCCGAAACGCGTCCTCCGCGCGCCTCCAGTCGCGGCGCAGCATCGCGGCCCGGCCCACCGCGTTGTGGGACTCCGGCTCGCCCGGATGGTTCTCGACCATCGCGGCGGCCGTCTCGCCGGCCGCGCGACCCTTGCGCAGCGCCGCCTGCGCCTCGAACACGCTGAGCATGGCCACGAAGCCGCCCGGCTCCAGGGACAGCGCCGCGCGCGCCGCGTCCAGCGCCGGCCGGGGTCGGCCCAGCAGCAGGAGGTGCGCGCTGCGCAGGCGGTGGGGCCAGTCGCTGGCCGGGGCCAGCGCCGCCGCCCGGTTGGCCAGCTCCAGGCCGTCGGCGGGCCGGCCCATCTTGCCCAGGCACCGGCTCAGCCCGCACAGGGCCTGGACGTCGTCCGGCTCCACTCGCAGCAGCTCGCCGTACACCGCCACCGCGTCGTCGAGGCGGCCGGTGTCGGCCAGGATGCCCGCACGCTGCAGTGCCTGACGCCGCTCGGCGCCGGTCACAGCAGCTTGCGCGCGCGCATGTACGCCTGCAGGTCGTCGTACATGCCGCCGCTGTTGGCGAAGAGGACGAAGTTGCGGGCCGTCTCGAACCACGCCCGCGTGCTCGGGCGCAGCTCGCCCAGCGCCCGGTCGAAGTCGCGGGCCGTCACCGACCGGATCGCCGCCCCGGCCAGCGACTCCTCCAGCGCGTACTCGACCGCGCTGTCGCAGAGGTGGGCGAGGTCGGCGCCCGAGAAGTCCTCGGTCCGGCCGGCCAGCCGCTCGACGTCGAGCCCCTCCACCGGCTTGCCCTTCAGGTGGTGGCCGAGGATGGCGATGCGCGCCTGGCGGTCGGGCGGGAGCACCAGCGCCATCCGGTCGAACCGGCCCGGCCGCAGCAGCGCCGCGTCCACGTCCCACGGGTGGTTGGTGGCCCCGAGGACGAACACGCCGTCGTTGCTGCCGTCCACCCCGTCCATCTCGGCCAGCAGCTGGTTGACCACGTTGCGGCCGGCGGACTGGCGGCGGAGCGAGCGGCGCTGGCCGATCGCGTCGATCTCGTCGAAGAACAGCACACACGGGGCGTTCCGGCGCGCCGACTCGAACAGCTCGTGCAGGTGGCGCTCGGACTCGCCCAGCCACATGCTGAGGACGTCGTTCAGGCCGATCGGGATGAACCGCGCGCCGATCTCGCCCGCGGTGGCCCTGGCGATGAACGTCTTGCCGCAGCCGGGCGGCCCGTAGAGGAGCAGGCCGCCGCGCAGCGCCTTGCCGTACGCGCGCAGCACCTCGGGTTTGCGGAGCGGGCCGATGAAGGCCACGTTGAGGCGCCGCTTCACGTCCTCCATGCCGCCCACGTCCGCCAGCCGCAGCGTGGGGAACTCGGCGTCCCACCAGCCCGGCTTGAGCGGGTCGTCGCCGGCGGCCAGCGGCTGCTCGCGCTCGGTCCGCTCCTGCGGCTCCGACTCGCGCGGCTCGGAACCCGGCCGCCCCGCCAGGGCGTCGGCCAGACGCCGATAGCCGTCCGCCCGCGCGGCATCGCCTGCGGCCTCGGCCGCGCGCTGGGCGCCGCGGAGGGCGTCGGCGTTCGCCGGGTCGCGCTGCAGCACGTACGCGTACTGCTCGAGCGCCTCCGCTTCGGCACCGAGCTCCAGCAGCATGGCCGCCAGGTGCAGCCTCAGCGGCAGCGAATCCGGGTCGCGCTCGACCGCCGCCCGCAGGGCTCGGACGAGCTCCGGGTCCGGAGGCATCGCCGCAAGACTGTAGCAGGGTCGCGGTCCCAGATAGACTCGGGCGGCATGAGGCGTCCTCTCGACCAGCTCGCCCGCCGGACCGTCCTGGAACTCGA
>Ga0070717_10002542_pt1 | contig 12851 bp, 9 predicted proteins | sample LARL113metaG_FD_71366 | JGI IMG/M metagenome (GOLD analysis project Ga0070717, IMG submission 71366) | Corn, switchgrass and miscanthus rhizosphere microbial communities from Kellogg Biological Station, Michigan, USA - LAR L11-3 metaG | ecosystem: Host-associated > Plants > Roots > Rhizosphere ... | reverse complement strand
GGTGGGCCATGTTGACATGGGTAAAGTCCGCGCCAACGACATCCTCGAGCTGAACTGCCGGCCTCAAGTCCTCTTTTTCGTACTGCACTTCCACATCGCGAAACGAAATTCCCCGTGCGTGCCGAACGAAGAAGCCGTGAACGGGCATGGGACCAAAGCGGTTTGGATCCGGATATGCAGTTTCAATCTCTGGCGGCTGCACCTTGGCATCTTCCTTCGTTCCGCCGCCTTGATGCTGAACCGAAATATTACTCAAGCTCAGATCCTCGATGAAATGATCGGGGATTCCCGAGATGATCGATGCTTGCCGCGAAGCAGCTCCAGAAACCACGACGTCACTGATCTTCACGCGCCTCAGTTGACCGATCGGAACGTCCGCCGGTCCGCGCATGCGGCTACCGAGTCGTATGAACAACGGCACATCTACGGGTTCACGCATGGTGATGTTGCTGATGGAGACATCTTCAAGCAAGCCGCCATCTACAGTCTCCAACGCGATTCCACGGCAAAGCTCGATCGCACAATTCGAAATTGTGACGTTGCGAAACCCGCCATTCGACTCTGTCCCAAACTTAATTCGTCCGTTGCGGGGAGCTTTCCCAGGAGCGATACGCTTGAAGGTCGCATCCAGTAATGTACCCTCCTCATAGCCGCCGGTAACGTAGCAGTTCGTGACGGTCACGTGGTCGGTGGCGCGCGCAAAACCGAGCCCGAATGAACTCTTGAGACAAATGCCATCGTCCCAGGGAGAATTCACGCTGCAGTTCGAGATGTGCACATTGCGACAACAGTCGACGTCGATACCGTCGCGGTTGGTGTCGATCTTCAAATTGTCAATCGTCAGATTGTCGACACCCGTGGCCAGAATTGCGAAATGGCCGCCATGCAAAATTGAGAAATCGCGAAATGTGATATTGCGGCAGTTCTTCAGGCTGATGGCCTTGTTACCGACGCCCGGCTCAAGAACCTTGTCGCCACTTCCCCGATTCAGGCCTTTCCCCCAGATCATGCCGGGACCGAGAATCAAAACGTTGTCGAGATCCTCTCCCCACATCAGACTATTTCGCCAATGACTGTGGCCGAAGTCCTGATATTTGTCCACAGCATTGGGCTCGGCCAAATCGTAGCCTTTCCCGTTACCCGATGTCGGAAAGTCGGCGGCAACGATGGTTGCTCCGGGAGCCAGGTACAGCGCGACATTGCTTTTTAAGTGGATCGAATAACAAAGATATTTTCCTGGGCCAAACATCACCGTGCCGCCACCGGCGGTGGAGGCAGCGGCGATGGCCTTGTCGATGGCAGGCGAGTCGACAGTCGTGCCGTCGCCAACCGCTCCGAACGCCTTCACGTCATAGTGACTCGTAGTGGGATTGGACGCAGCCTGCGATGGAATGGCAAAGAATCCGACGCCTGCGCCGGCGACTCCGGCGCTGCCGAACTTGAGAAATGTTCGTCTCCCAGTAACGTTTGCCGACATAAGAGAGTGTTCTCCTTGATGAGATCTTTCCTTCCGCTACGTTTCAAGCCATCGATTGGTGGTCGGCGGCAGAATAGGCGATGATGCTCCCCAGGTCCGCGAAATCCAAGCACAGCGACGCCACGTCCGCGAAGTTGTTGGATAAGCCCGTACGGCAAGTAGTAACTGGGAATGCACCTGCTGCCGAAGATTGGCGCGGCATTCTTCTGGTGTCATCACGCGGTCAGTTTACAAAACAGGATCGTCGTCGCAAATGGCGAGCGAAAACTGCTGCAACCGCTTTGTACGTTGGCGCTCAAGCGGGTCCGAATGACCTTGACTGAGTGAAGCAGTCTGAGTCAAATCATAAATTCTAAAGAATCGGTTCAGCCTCACTAAAGTCGCAGCCTCTCGATGCCACGGCGGATGCTATATTCACTGCGACAAAGCAAGCTTACTCTGCATCATCTCGAAATGTATGACTGTACACATAGGACTGATCGGCGGAGGAAATATCAGCGAAACGCACGTGCGGGCGGCGAGCGCGATTCCCGGTGTTGCGATCGTCGCGGTATACGGCACGAACGCGGAGAAAGTGAATCGCCTTACGCGTGATCACGGCGGACGGCCGTATCAGGATTTCGAGGCCTTCTTGCATTACACGCCAATGGACATGGTTGCCATCGGAAGTCCTTCCGGTCTCCACGCCGCCCAAGGAATTGCGGCGGCGCGACGCGGATTGCACGTGCTCACAGAAAAGCCGATCGATATTTCAACCAGGCGCGCCGACGAATTAATCGAAGTGGCGCAGAAATCGAATGTAAAGCTCGGAGTCATATTTCAAGATCGATTCAAACCAGAGATCCAGCGCCTCAAACGATGGATCGACAGCAAAGTAGTTGGCAAGCCTTTGCTCATTGATGCCCGCGTGAAATGGTACCGTCCGTCCGAATACTACAGCGGCTCGAAGTGGCGAGGCACCAGCAAGTTGGATGGTGGAGGAGCGCTCATCAATCAGGCGGTGCATACGGTTGATCTTCTGCTGTGGTTGTTTGGCGACGTATCTCGCGTGCAGGCTCGCATCGCTACGGCGATGCATAACATTGAAAGCGAGGATACCGCGCTCGCTTTGTTGGAATATGCCGGTGGGGCGCTGGGCACACTCGTCGCCACAACCGTGGCATACCCCGGTTATCCACGGCGCATTGAAGTCACAGGAACAGAGGGAACACTAATCCTGGAGCACGACCGAGTGGTTGCCGCAGACCTAAGAACCAAGGTCCCGGGCGTGGCTGTAAGCGCTCTGTCTGTCGACAACGAGAACGTTCGATCCCCCATCGTCAGTGATTTCACCGCACATCAGAGAGTCTTCGAAGATTTTATTCGAGCCATCCGTGACAATGGCACGCCCATGTGTGATGGCCGCGATGGTCGGAGAAGCCTTGCACTCGTGGAAGAGATCTACCGAGCGGGCAAGCGGCACAACCGAAAGTCTGACCGATAACTCAGAGCTTAAATAGCGTGTCCCATTCCGCCGGGATGTTGAGATACGAGCGGTTCAATTCGCGAATCGATGCGCAACCCAGGAGTTTCAGCGTGCGTTCCAGGTCAGTGCGCAGGATCTCCAATGCACGCGCAACACCGGCCTCTCCCGCCGCCGCCAGGCCGTAGGCGTAAGCCCGGCCGCAAAGAACCGCGTTGGCACCCAGGCAGATTGCCTTCACCACGTCACCGCCGCGTCGAATGCCGCTGTCCATAAGGACTTCAGCGCGACCGTTCACTGCGGCGACGATTTCAGGCAACACGCGAAGCGAGGAAGGCACACCATCGAGTTGACGGCCACCGTGATTTGAGACTACTAGTGCCGCAGCGCCATAATCGAGCGAACGCCTGGCATCCTCCGCAGAAAGCACTCCTTTGAAGACGATTGGGCCTTTCCAAAGATCACGAATCCAATCCATGTCCTTCCAGAAAAAAGCTCCTCGAGTCTTTGAGGAATGCGCCTGGCCAACTCGCAAAGGGCCTCTGCCCGGAACCACTATGTTTGGCATGTTCGGCAGTCCACCATCCAGCAGAAAGCGAACCAGCCATCGCGGTCGCGCGAACAATTGCGGAGTGAAAGGAACCTGCGACCAGAGGTTGCCGCGCAGCAGTTGATTCATCCCATCCCGGACTTCGCGCTCACGAAGACCGATGACGGTGCTATCGACGGTGATCACCAACACGGTGTAGCCAGCCGCTTGAGCCCGGTGCATCGCCTCCTCAGCGGGACCACGGCCGCCAGTTAAGTAAAGTTGGAACCACACAGGTCCGGAACAGGCCGCTTTCACATCTTCCAGGCTATGACCCGAGACTGTCGAAAGGATGTACGCGGTGCCCGCGTTTCCGGCCGCTCGGGCTGCGGCAACTTCACCGCCCGGGTGCATGATTCGGCAATACCCAACGGGAGCAAGAAGTATAGGCAGGGATAAGTCGAGACCTAGAATGCGCGCATGCAAATCAACTTGCTCGACCGCAATAGCCTGACGGGGTCGAAACGTGACAGCGTCGAATGCGCGACGATTTTCGCGAAGCGTGAATTCTCCGTCGGCTCCGCCATCGATGTAATTGAAAACAATCCTCGGAACACGACGGCGGGCCAGCAGCCGCAGATCGTCAATGTTCACCACTCGAGGTGAGGCAACCGCACGCGCGCTCCGGCTCACGTTGCAAAAACTCCTTCAACAAGCTCTCTGATTGAAATCCGCCTCTCTCTGCACTACGTAGTCTGTACTTGAATCATAGACAAGCCGCAAGCGATTAGGAGACAACAAATACACTTCGGCCCGTTTTTTGGTACAGTGACCATGGCCGCGAACAATAAGCAAGAACGTTTCCAGGGTCAAACCGGAAGTAATAAAACAGCACTTTTAAAAAGACTGATAAAACCGGTGCAGCAGTCTGTCGTCAGGATTCCGCTGCTTTCTGAGAGAGGTTCTGTGGATATTCACCAGCTCAAGCTGTTCCTCGCGGTGATGGATTCCTCGAGTATGACGCGCGCGGCCGAGAAGGTTCATTTGTCCCCAGGTGCGGTCAGTCTCCAACTCCACAATCTGGCCGAGGAACTCCACACCGAACTATTCGTCCGCTCGGGAAAGCGCCTCATTCCAACGCCTGCCGCCGCACGCCTCTCCGAGCAAGCCAAGCAAGTGGTCAGGTTGATGGGCCAGATCCAGCAGGAGTTTGAGAACGATCAAGCGAAGGATGTACGCTCCTTTCATTTCGCGACGGGCGTCACCACGTTGATTTACCAGCTTGGCCGCCCGCTCCGACAACTCCGGAAGCAATTTCCCAATGCCCAGATCCGGGTCACCGTCGGTGTGACCGAAGGAATAGTCGCAGGTCTGCAGGATCGTCGCTTCGACTTGGGTCTCATCTCGCTGCCCGTTCCCGAACAGAACCTCAAGATCATTCCGCTTTTTGACGAAGAACTCCTCGTTCTGCGCCCATCACCACAAGCCGTGCGTGGCGGGCATATCGGCGTGATGCGAGCTGCCGAACTGGGCCGTGCTCCATTCCTGCTTTATCCTAAACGAAGTAATATGCGCCAGATCATTGACCGATTTTTCCAGGAGATCGAAGTAATGCCGGAGGTTGTCATGGAGGCGGATGATAGCGAGGCCATCAAGCGTCTGGTTGAGTCAGGATTTGGTTATTCCATACTTCCCGAACACTCGCTGCGCGGAAAGCATTTTTTCCAGACGTACCGAGTTGAAGGACGCCGGCTGACCAGAAGCCTTGCGCTCGCCATGCCGCAGACGGATTATCCCCGCAAGCTAACCGAATCCATCGCGGATTTTCTCCATAAGGCCTTAACCGAGGATAAGCATTCCGCAATAGCGTCACCTCGCCGTTAAGGTGCTCGCGCGAGAGCTTGTCCATTGCTCGAAGTTTGAGCGGAACAGCCGGTTGACGTCGCGCTGGATGTCCCCGCGCACTATTCTTCCTCCGTCACGCGAGAGTAGGCGATACGTTTTTGTGAGGAGGTCCGTCATGGTCGCACGAGTGTTCCGCCACTTATAAATTACCTGCTCCAGAACCCGCGCATCGGAGTGTTGGGGGATGAAGCTGGCACCGAGCATTTCGATGCGCTCGCGCGTGATTTCTTCCACGATCGATGGATTGTTTAGAAACCACCAGCACCCAAACGGCATGAGATTGCTGAACTTTCTGGCATAAACGCAGAGTTCGTGCTGATTCTCCCGGCTCAGCACGCTCACCAGAAACCGATTGTCTGGAAAGGTTCGGCACAGGTTCTCTACCGCGCGAAGATCTGCTTTGCCCACGCCATCCCCGGCCAGACGAATTCTCGAGTTGACTTGATAGCGGACGCCAATCATGAGCGAGAGCGGCAAGTCCGCTTCGCGGCACCAGGGCAGAACGGCACCGCCGAGGATCTTGCCGCCCACGGTTTCGTCGGGAAATTGAAATGTGTCAGGCAGAGAAACAGCCGCGTACACCGGACGCATGCGCTTGTGCCAGTCACTTAAGAATCGGCGAACTTCCGCGAGTGCCCTTTCCGAGGCGTGCGCGTCCACGGCGTAGCCTTGCGCGGCCAATACTTCCCAGTGCCCGGGCCAGTCACGAATAATGCGGTCGAGGCGCAGGGCCGCTTCAAACCGCGGATCGCTCTCCACCCCCTTCATCCAGAAGCGTTGCTCGTCGGGATGAAGTGGATCGTTGGTCATGACCGCGCTTTGTATTCCAGCCAAAGCGAACGTCTTGCTTATGTGCGCATCGAAACTCTGAGCTCGAAAGAATGATCGCGATTCCTTCAGGTCATAACTGTAGGTGGGTAGATCGAACGCGTGCAGAACGGCGACAACTCCTCGCGTAGCTTCCGACACAGGAGTGTTTTCGACGAACAGCGTCCGCCAGATGGCATCGGCCTGCTCCGGTTTCGAAAGCCGCCAGTACTGCTCCGGCGACATGTCGGAGGAGCGGAAAAATTCTGCCTCAAGGTAGTGGTAGGTCAGCAGTTCATCGATTCCCCACAGTCCGAGATTGCCGAATGCAGGAGAAAACAAATGCGTGTGAATGTCGATAAATTCGGTGCTCGCCAGTACTTCTGCTACCGTGGATTGGATTTGATCGGACGCTAGCGGGTCCCTGGGGGTAAGATCCCCCCTGCCGATGGAATGTTTAACCGATACGGTTTCCATTGCTATCCCTGCATCTGTTCAAGGCTCGAAAGATAACTACAAATTCATCCAGCTCTAGTGCTGCCGTGGTTCGACCTGCCGATTAACAACTCATGCTGCAGCGTTGGCGGACTATAGGCGGGCTCTCAGTAACTTGTCAAAGCGAAAAAATTAATGCACTAGTTCAGGAAGGCTTAACGAACGGACAAACGATTCCTTTAGTAACGCTCAACGATGAAAGACGAACAAACACTACGCGGCTACACGCTAATCAGCCCTCGGCCTATACTACGTTGAAGCAGTGACGCAGCGGACACTATTGGCTATCCGCCCCCGGTCCCACAGCCACGACAAAATAAGTGGCCGGCGTCGTACCGACATTCTTAATGCCGTGCTCGTCGTTAGAACGAACAAATCCGACCGAACCCGGTCCCATAACATGACTTGTGCCATTGATCGTGAGCTGTACGGTACCTTCCCGAATGAGCCACATTTCGCTGTGCACGTGGTGATGCGCCGCGTGCGGCATCCCGCTCGGCGATAATGTGGTTTCGTGCACTTCCAACCCCTCGCTTGTGGCCAGTTTGCCTTTCAGAACCGGGCGGATCTCCGCGCCATTTACAACCTTCGTTGGCAGTTCGCTGAACGGGTACGTAGCCGAGGGAAGGGAGTTGTCCGGGCTCGGCAACGCTTCTAATTCAACCGCGCTCGAAACAAGTCCCGAAAGCAGAAAAAGCATTTCTCGTCGAGTGGTCGACATCCGTGTCCTCCGAAGAAATAAAGTTCATAGTCCGGCCGGCATGATAGCAGAGGATGCCTCGCGGCGGATGGCAGAAATACCTCATGGGATACACTACGATCCGAGTTTGGAATGCGACTGACGCTATGAGGATGACTTGAACGAATCCAGAAGATTTGAGGTCACGGAGTACGAAGCGCCGCAGGTCTCTGCTATGCCTGGGGACCGGGAAGTAATCTCACGCGATGCAGTGCAAGCCGCCGCCACCGCCTTCGTGGTGTTGTTTTGCATTGTGGGTCTCGCACTCTGGGGATTGCCCTTCTACTACGACTTCATGGTGCAACAGTTCGGATGGACGAGGGCTCAGGTGACTTCCGGGAATGCATTGAGCAAATTGGTAGTAGCGCCCGTCTTTGGACTGATTGCGGGTTGGATGATCGATCGCTTTGGGCCACGCCGTGTCATGATCACCGGAATCGTGGTTTCGGGCGTTGCGTTGATAGGTCTTGGTGCAATATCGAGCCTGGGAATGTTCTACGTGTTTTATTTCCTTAACGCACTCGGTTATGTACTGGGGGGACCGCTACCGAATCAGGTGTTGTTATCGCGCTGGTTCGAGAAATCTCGCGGCAAGGCCCTGGGATTCGCATACGTTGGTATAGGTCTCGGTGGAGCAGTCGTGCCTTTGATCTCGCATGTGTTGGTACAACATTTTGGCTGGCAGACGGCCTTACGAGTACTGGGGGGGTTGATCATTCTCATCTCACTTCCGTTGGCATTTGTCGTGAAAGAAACAGGACCAGCATCAGAGGGCGGCGCTGTTGTAGACCAGGCGGAAGCAAAGAGCGCCTTCAGGAGTATTTCTTTCTACCTGCTAACACTCGGCACCATGGCCTCGATTGCCGCCGTGAGCGGAACCCAACAGAATCTCAAGTTGTTTCTGAGTCTTGATCGGCACTACACGCAGAGCCAGGCGGCGCAGGTCCTTTCGCTTGTATTGGCATTCAGTATTGTCGGACGCCTGCTCATGGGATGGCTAGCTGATCATTTCCCCAAGAAGTACGTCATGCTCTTCATTTACACCCTAGTTGCAGCCGCCATTCCATTTCTGTTTTTCGGAAGAACGCAATCCGCCATATACGTATTTGCTGCGGTGTTTGGAATCGGCCTTGGTGGCGACTACATGATCGTTCCCTTGATGACGGCTGAAATTTTCGGTGTGCGGATTCTCGGCAGACTGCTCGGGGTGATCGTCATGGCGGGTGGCGTTTCGGAAGCGATGTCACCTTGGTTGATCAGCCGATTGCGGGATGTGACGGGCAACTACACCCAGAGCTGTTTTGTGCTGGTTGGCATGGCGTTGCTCGGCGCGGTCGCAACGCTAGCTTTACCCGGGCGACAGAAAACCACATGAACCTGCATCTGATTCTTAGGCTGGGAAGCGTAAAGGATGTCGCGGCTTTTCAGGAATACGTGCAGTCGCGTGCGTTGGCAATCCCGTGCGATCGCCAGCTTATCAAAGGTGAGGACTCGCCACTCCGTTCGCCTGTGATTCGAGGCGAAATTCGAATCGGTAACAGAATCGCAGTGCAGCCGATGGAAGGCTGGGACGGTACACCGGACGGTCAGCCTACCGAAAAAACAATCCGGCGCTGGCGGCGCTTTGGTCAGAGTGGCGCGAAATTGATCTGGGGTGGGGAGGCCGTTGCCGTCTCCCACGAAGGACGCGCCAATCCGAATCAACTCCTGATGGCGCCACATACGCATGCAGGTTTGGCGCAACTTCGAACCGCTCTGATCGAGGAACACCGGCGGACGACCGGTTCCGACGCCGGACTACTGATCGGTTTGCAGTTGACGCATTCCGGGCGCTTCAGCCGGCCGAACGCTCATGATCGAATGGAGCCCCGCATCCTGTATCACCATCCCATTCTGGATCGCCGGCTGGGCTTACCCGCGGACTATCCTCTGCTCACTGATGCTGAAGTTCGCGCCATCATTCGCGACTTTCATCACGCCGCAACCGCAGCCTGGAAGTTGGGTTTCGACTTTGTGGATATCAAACACTGCCACGGTTATCTTGGCCACGAGTTTCTCAGCAGTCACACGCGAGCGGGAGACTATGGTGGAAGCTTCGAGAACCGCACGCGATTCCTGCGCGAGGTTATTGAGGGAATACATTCTTTGGCTCCGGGACTTCGCGTCGGAGTTCGGCTATCAGGATTCGATACTGTGCCCTTCCAACCCGATCCAAAGCAATCGTCGAACGGAAAACCCGGACCGGGAGTTCCTGAGATGAATGAGCGCTTGATCCCTTACCGCTGGGGCTTCGGTGTAGATTCTTCAAATCCCGTTCAGACAGACTTGACGGAAACGATTCGCTTTCTTTCTTGTCTGGAGAAACTAGGGGTTCAATTGACAAATCTGACCGGCGGCAGCCCTTACTATAACCCTCACATCCAGCGGCCGGCGCTGTATCCGCCGTCGGACGGGTATCAACCACCAGAGGATCCTCTCGTTGGAGTGGCTCGGCATATGGAAGTCACGCGATGGATGAAGCAGAAATTTCCAAAGCTGATCTTCGTAGGATCCGCATATAGCTACCTGCAGGATTTTCTTCCGCACGCTGCGCAAGCTGCTGTGCGGCAGGACTGGGTGGACTCGGTTGGACTCGGGCGTATGGTCTTGACTTATCCGGAGCTGCTTTGGGATGCAACGGAGGGGCGGGAGATTCAACGGAAGCGAATCTGCAGAACCTTCAGCGACTGCACAACCGCTCCCAGGAAAGGTTTGCCTTCCGGTTGCTATCCCTTGGACCCGTTCTACAAAACTTCAGCACTGGCCGAGCGTTTGAACGCTGCGAAGCAACGGTGATTCAAAGTGCTGCCCCGGACAGCGCACGAAGTCGGAGGCTCAATGATGGATACCAGAGGTCTGGCGAAGCGGATGCGCCTTCGCCGAAAAGTCCAAGGCATCGCGGCGGCCTTGTTGCCATACGAGCCCGATGGAAGGGTTGCCGTCGATGCGTTTCAACGGCATCTAACAGCCACGCACGGTGCGGGCCTAATGAACGCCGTCAACATGGATACCGGTTATGTGAACTATCTTAGCGAGTCGGAAAAGCGTGACGTACTGCGATGGACTCGGGAGGCTCTGGGAAAAGATATAGCTTTCGTGGCGGGAGCATACATCGAAAATCAACCGGGCAATGAAGTATTGCTTTACCGACAAGCGATTGATGAAATTCTTAGCTTCGGGGGCATCCCTATTTTGTTCCAGACAGTACGATTGCGTGGTAAATCGGCCAAAGAAAAAGCAGTGACGTATGAGCAGGTCTGTCGGGGATATTCGCACGTCCTGGCGTTCGAATTAGGATTGATGTTCGCGCCGAACGGCGAAATCTTTGATGAAGAAACTGTGCGCCGATTGATGGACATTCCCGAACTGAAAGGAATAAAGCATTCGTCCCTGGATCGATTGCTCGAACTCGAGCGGCTTGCTCTTCGCGACCAGCGTCGTCCGGACTTTCGTATTTACACTGGAAACGATCTGGGCATCAACATGATCGAGTACGGTTCGGACTACTTGCTGGGCTTGGCTACCTTTGCCCCAGAGAAATTTGCGGAACGTGACCGTTTGTGGGAGAGCGGAGGCCCCCGCTATTATGCTCTGGCAGATGCGCTGCAGCACTTGGGCAACGTTGCCTTTCGTGAACCGGTTCCCGCCTACAAGCATTCGGCCGCGGTGTTCTTACACTTACTCGGTCGCATACCTAGTGACCTGGTCCACCCGAAGAATCCACAACGTCCCGCGTGGGAATCCGAAATATTGCAGGATTGCGCTCGCCGGCTTTGCTGCGCGTAGGGAGCGTGCTACTCAGCAGAGCCAGTTGGTGACTGCTTACGAGTTCTCAGAAAAACTAAAAGCCTTTCGCAGTTTCATCTTCGGGGAATGAGCGTGTCCTCCTGCAGACCGTTTAGCTGGACTCAACGGACTCTTTGGAAACTTTCGCCTTGACAGGTACGAAACAACGGTGCGAATAATCCGAAACCATTAGACACATAAGCGCGCCTGTATCGCTTATGCACGCCTGGCAGGTTGTCGGGATCGCCGACGATCTCGACATTGGGGGTTCAGTTCAATTTTCGAGGTGGACGCGATGTCGCGAGAAATCGTTCGCTCAAGATCTCGTGGTTGCAGTTTCCTCTTGGTTCTCTGGTTTTGCACATTCGCCATATCTGCGCATGCGCAGATTGGTAACGCCAGCCTCGGTGGTACTGTCACGGATCAATCCGGAGCGGGCATTGCCGACGCAGAACTGACACTGACTAACGCGGCGACCGGATTCGAAGCCAAGTTCACCTCCAACGACCGAGGAGAATACACCTTTCGCAATCTGACCCCCGGCACCTACGACCTCAAAGTCGCCAAACCCGGCTTTACGACCTATGTCCAAAAGGGCATCGTGGTGACAATTAACCAAGCAGCCCACGCAGATGCAGCCCTTAAGGTGGGAGGTTCAACCGAAACTGTGACGGTGGTAGGCGAGAACACTCTCATCAACTACGACAACGGAACCCTACAAGGGGGCGCCGACCCCGAAACAGTTAAAGATCTTCCGCTTATCGTGGAAGGTAAGCCGCGTTCTTCTGCGGCGCTGGCTGTGCTTCTGCCGGGAGTGTCAACCGGAGGTTCTAACCAGGCATTCCAGGCTCGCATCAATGGCGGTCAGGAATCCGGCGATGAAGCCTTGCTAGATGGCGCCACTATGCAGGAAGGCTTCATGAGCCAGAGTGGCATGGTTTCCATCCACCAGGACTTCCAGATGTCTCCCGACATGATTCAGGAAGTCAAGGTCATCACTTCGAGCTATGACGCACAGTATGGCTCGTCCACCTCGGGCCAAATTACGATGGTCAGCAAGTCCGGCACGAGCCGATACCACGGGGCGGCTTTCGAGTACGGCCGGAACGCCGCGTTGAACGCCAAGCAGTGGGGTGCGACCAAGCGCTCTGCGGACAACGAGCACAACTTCGGCGCAAACTTTGGTGGCCCCATCAAGATTCCTAAACTGAACACAGGCAGGCACCGCAGCTTTTTCTACTTCAATTGGGAGTCGTACCACCAGGCCGGCGGCTCGAACTCCCCCACGCTGTCGATTCCATCGATTGCGGAGCGGGGCGGCAATTTTACCGACTGGGCGGCTAGCACAGGCAACAACATCTACGTTCCCGCCGTCATTACTTCAACTTGTGCCGCAACCGGAGTCGTGCCCGGCCAACAGTTTCCGGGCAATGTTATTCCGAAGGGTTGCGTCAGCCCAATTGCCGCAGCCTACCTCGCTCAATTGCCGACGCCCACTAATTCTCAGCCGATCAACAACTACCTGCTGTCCAAACCGGTGCCCGACACGCTCACCAGCAATTCCAATGTTTACATGACGCGCGTCGACCATGAGTGGGGCGATAAGGATCAT